>WNFT01002797.1_pt1 | contig 14988 bp, 10 predicted proteins | sample 5400191 | NCBI WGS metagenome assembly WNFT01 (sample SAMN13153359, study PRJNA577476) | soil metagenome | isolation source: 80 cm saprolite under Madrone tree | place: USA:California | collected 2016-06-14 | reverse complement strand
AGGGCTTTCGTATAGTTTACCAGCGCCTGAAGTTCGTTTGTCTGAGCCTCAGCGACATTCCGCTGTTCCTCGAGTACGAATCGGATGGTGGAGGCGCCCAGATCGAACTTCTTTTGTTCGGCCTCGAGCCGGCGTTCTGCCAATTCTCTCGCTTTCTCCGCTGTCTCGATTCTTGCTTTATTCATATCGACTTGAGTAAGCGCATTTCGCACCTCGAGAGCAATCTGCTGTGCCTGTGCGTTAATGCGGTTCTCGGCAATGCGCTTTTCCGTAACCGCCCGGGCATTGTCACCCCGTGCTGCGCGGTTGCGCAACGGAATCTGGGCCGAGATACCCACGGCATAGCCGGTATAGTTATAGCCGAAAAGCTGCGCCAGGGTATCTCCGAGACCACCTGTCGTCGTCGAGATGATCGGGGCGTTCGGATCAAAGAAACCGGCACGAACGGTTTTCGTGCCACCAACGCCATTTTGCGTATACGAACCGATGAGATCGACAGTGGGAAGCAATTGGTTTTTCGTGTATTGAACGTCGATGTTCTTGTTCTCCAGATCCAATTGAAGCTGCTTCATCTCCGGCCTGTTTTCGAGAGCAACCTTGATGGCCTCGGTAACCGGCAAGACGTCCGACTGGCTTGGCCTCCGGACACTCGTCACCGGAGTGACTCTGGCCACGACCAATCCGGGGTCGGCCTGGAGAGTGATCAGCTTTTTGACCTGATCCTCGGTTTGAACCTGCGTGTAGGTCGACACGACCAATTGTTCATTACGCGTTGCCACCTCAGACTCTGCTTGAACGAGATCGATCGGTGCCAGCGTTCCGATATCCACCTGGATCTTATTATCTCCCAGTGTCTTCTGTGCCAGATCCTTCGAACGCTGCTTCACCTTTATGTCTTCGGCCGCGAATACGAGGTCCCAATAGGTACGCTGTCCTTGCGACACCAGGTCGATCACCTGGCGCTCGAACTGGCTCTCGGAGATCTTTTCGTTGTTCCGGGCAATTCGAATAGGCCGGGTGTTGTTGAGCCGGCCGAAGTCACGCAGGAGGTGCTGGTTAAATGAGTACCGGATCGTACCGTTATAGGCAGGGTTGAACGTGTTGAACCCGTTGTTCGATGAAGTTCGACTGACGTTGAAATCAACAGCGACGTTCGTGCCGGTTTCCAGCGTCTGCGAAAAACCAATCAAATATTGCCCGCTCAACAGATTGATGCCGCTGGCGGAGCCGGCCAACACACTTGTGGAGGGTGTTGTGTTGCGGTTCACCGTTGCTTGCAATCGCAATGTCGGCTCAAACACGCCGTATAGCGTCTCGATCAGATATTCCGACGAACGAGGAGTGAGGCGGTTCGCACCAATATCGAGGTTATTCTCGAGCATGAGGTTGACCACATCACCAATTGTCAGCTGGAGTTGACCGGTGCGGATGAGATTCTCCAGTTCCTGTCCCTGGACTGCCGGAGGGGTCGAGAAATCGACCTTCGCGGGACGATAGCGGTTCAGGAACTGTTCGACAAAGTTCTCCGCCCGGGCAGGGGCCGAATTGCACGCCAATTGGAACACGACGGCCAATGACACGATTCTCGCTATTTTCATTTGGGACTCCTCGAAAAAGGCAGGCAAACAAGTTAATTCGTCACTCGTAACGCAGAGCTTCGATCGGATCCAGGGCTGCCGCCTTGTGCGCGGGATAGTAGCCGAAGAAAACGCCGATCGCGGTAGCGAACGCGAACGAAATCAAAACCGAAAGAGCTGAAACCAGCGTGGGCCAGCCAAGTACCCTGGAAACAACCGCTGCCAAAGCACCCCCGATGATTACACCGATCAGGCCACCCATCAAGCTCAGCGCTACGGACTCCATCAAAAATTGCAGGCGGACGTAATTGGGTCTTGCTCCGACGGCCATGCGAATGCCGATTTCACGCGTTCTCTCCGTCACGGAAACCAGCATGATGTTCATGATTCCAATGCCGCCGACGACTAACGAGATGGCTGCAATACTTCCCAGCAGCAGCGTCATGATCGTCGTGAGCTGTTCGAATGTGTTCGCAGCGTCGGTCATGTTGCGGACAAAGAAATCATCCGATTCGCTTGCCGGAATCTTGTGCCGCTGTCGCAGCAAAACAGTGATCTGGTTTTGTGTGACTCCCGTCGCCTCCTGGCTGATTGCCGATATCATGGCCTGATTTATCGACGGGATCTGCTGGCCGAGCAGTTTCCTCTGGGCGGTGGTGTACGGAACGACAGCTGTATCGTCCTGGTCCTGGCCAACCATCGACTGTCCCTTGGCGGCAAGGACACCCACGACGCGAAATGGAAGGTTGCGAACGCGAATCGTTTGCCCAATGGGGTCGAGTCCCGGAAAAAGCTTGTCACCGACCGTCTTTCCCAGAACGATGACCCGGGCAGCCGATCGAACGTCACCTTCGGTGAAGAATTCACCCTGTTCGACATTCCAATTTCGAATCCGGGGAAACTTTTCGTTGGTACCTTGCATGCGAACGAACCAGTTCTGATTACCAAACACCAACTGCCCCGATGCGTTCACGCCCGGAGATGCGGCCGCGATCGTGGGAATCTCACGTTCCATTGCCAAAACGTCTTCGTCGGTGAGCGTGCTCGCTGCGCCCATTCCCATGCTCGCGCCGCCGAAGTTCAGGTTGCCGGGCATGACAAAAATCATGTTGCTGCCCATGTTGCTGATCTGGTCCAGCACCATGGACTGAGCGCCCTGGCCAATAGACACAAGCACGATAACCGCACCCACGCCAATGATGATGCCGAGCATCGTCAGCGCCGTGCGCAGCTTGTTGCGTCCGAGAGCGCGAAACGCGACCTTAAGTATCGCGAACAGGTTCATCTTCATCGTAATCCTCTTCTTCGGATTCCGGAGGCAGCTCTCTCAGGATTTGTGCGGCATCTTTCCTGTTCCCGACTGGAATATCCCGGCGAATGCGGCCGTCGCGGAATTGAATGATGCGACCCGCGTACTGCGCGATATCCGGTTCGTGAGTCACTATGATCAGTGTGAGACTGCGCTCACGATTCAACCGCTGGAAGATTTCCATCACTTCGACAGAGGTCCGCGTGTCGAGCGCCCCCGTCGGTTCATCCGCAAGAATGATGGCGGGATTGTTGACCAATGCGCGGGCCAGGGCGACCCGCTGCTGCTGCCCTCCAGAGAGCTGGTTCGGCATATTCCGTTCCCGGTCCGCCAGGCCGACGGTTGCCAGGGCCTCTCGCGCCCTGCGGATGCGCTCGTTCGACGACACGCCCGCATAGATCAGCGGCAGCTCCACGTTTTCAAGAGCGGATGTCCGGGGTACCAGATTGAAGCTCTGAAAAACGAAGCCGACATTCTTATTCCGAATGTCTGCCAGACCGGGTTTGTCGACAGTTGAAACGTCCACCCCTTCAAGAAAATAGTGGCCTTTCGTGGGCCGATCCAGACACCCGATGATGTTCATCATCGTCGACTTGCCCGAACCCGACGGGCCCATGATTGCTACAAACTCGCCGCGTTTGATCTCCAGCGAAATACCCCGAAGCGCATGAACCTCGAAGTCGCCCATCGGGTAAATCTTGTGAACATGACTCAGGCGAATGACAGCATCGCCATCCTCCAGAGCCGGTTCACGCTTTTGTGAAAGTGTCTCGAGCATGATCTTTAGTTACCTCGACCGCGGCCGCCGCCGCCGAACCCGAATGGGCCAAAGCCCCCGCCGCCACGCTGACCTTGCGCGGGACTCGTTGCGGGCTGTGAGCTGTCTCCTATGACGACCATATCGCCCGGCTTCAGGTCGCCGGATACAACTTCGGTTGCGGAGCCATCTGTGATACCCAGAACGATGTTTCGCGGTTCAGGTTTCTGCTGCGCATTCAGGACAAAAACCATACTGGGACGCTGAATGGCTCGCCTTGGTTGTACAAATTTGATCTTGTCCGAGGGGTTCCACTTTTGTCCAGGGGCCAGCTGCGCAGGCGCCGTCGAATCGCCTCTCCTGCCCGCCGGAGCTGAACCCTGTGAAGCCTGATCGGATGCGGCCAGTCCACGCTCGGGCCTGGACTCCTCGCGGCGCAGGCCTGGAGGCGTGTAACGCAGGGCCGCGTTCGGTACTTTGACCGCATTGTCGCGCTGATCCACTGTAATCGTGATGTTCGCGGTCATCCCGGGCTTGAGTTTCAGGTCGGAATTGTCGATGCCGAGGATGACGCTGTACGTCACAACGTTCTGAACGGTCTGGGGGCTCAGACGTATTTCAGAAATGTGTGCCCGGAAGACATCGTTCGGATACGCGTCGACAGTAAACCTCACGTTTGCCTGGTCCGAAATATTCCCGATGTCCGCTTCATCCACGCTGGCATTCACCTGCATCCGCGACAGATCATTCGCGATAGAAAAAAGCGTCGGCGACTGAAGACTTGCTGCGATCGTCTGGCCGACATCGATATTGCGGGAAATCACGACGCCGTCAACCGGTGAATAAATGTTGCAGTAGTCCAGGTTGAGCTGCGCCCTGTTCAGATCGGCAACAGCCTGCTGGAGCTGTGCCTTAGCCTGTTCCACCTGGGCTGTTGAGGCATTACCCTGCGCTTCGACCTGCGCTACCGCAGCCTGTGCCTGCTCGAATTTCGCCTGAGCTGAGTCGGCATTTGCCTTGGCATTGTCATAGTCATTCCTGGAAACCACACCCTTCGTACTGAGTTCCGCCGAGCGCTGAAAAAGCGTGGCGGTATTGTCGCGAGCAACGCGGGCTGCCTCCAGATTTGCTTTCGCGCTGAGCAAATTCGCGGCCTGGGTTTTCAGGTCCGCCTCGGCGCTGCGAACTCGAGCCTGGACTGCTGCCACGTTGGCGCGGGCGTTTTCCATCTGTGCCTCAAAATTTCGCTGATCGAGCTTCGCCAGAAGTTGCCCGCGCTTTACAACGGAGTTGTAGTCCGCGTACAGCTCTACAACCTGTCCGGAAACCTGGCTGCCGACCTGAACGGTCACTACCGTCTGAACCACACCTGTGGCATTCACGACGTTGCGCAGCGGCCCGGTTTCAACTGAAGCGGTAAAGTAGCCTGCCGCCGCGGCCTTCTGGTGTCTGGCGGCAAAGGTCAGAATCACGGCAACCATCACGAGGCCCAATGCCAGAAGCGCATTTCTTCTAGTCAACAGTCGTCTCATATAGTCAATTACGATCCGTCGCCCCTACAAATTACGTCTTAACCCGGGTGTTCCCCTCCTGGGACAGGAGGGGAATACCCTCGCCCCGTTGAGTTGTACATTCCCTGTTAGCATTAATCCGCTTTCATCGGCTCGGCCGCATCGTTGTAAACAGGAGCGGTTTTTCGGTAACGAACAACGAGATCGTCGAAGAGGGAGTACGCCACTGGAGTAAACAACAATGTCAACAGCAGGCATAATAACTGCCCGCCTGTCACCACTATACCGATGGGAGCGCGCGAGCCGGAACCCGGACCGCGGCTCAGTACTATGGGAATCATCCCGGCCACAATCGACAGAGTCGTCATCAGGATTGGACGAAGCCGGGCGTGATTCGCCTTAATAATGGCCTCCTGTCTCGACATCCCTCGGGCCCGCAGCGTATTCGTGTAATCGATTTGAAGAATTGAGTTCTTCTTCACAATTCCAAACAACAACAAAATGCCGAGACCGCTGAACAGATCCAGGCGCGAGTGAGCGGCCCAAAGGGAAAACAAGGCGAATGGAACACTGAGCGGCAGCGACAACATGATCGTAATGGGATGCAGATAGCTTTCGAACTGGGCCGCCAGGACCATATACATAAAGATCGCCGAGAACAGGAACGCCAGGATGAAGCTCTGTTGCAGTTCGTTGAGAGTCTTGGCACGCCCGGTGAACTCGGCTGTGTACCCTGGTTTCATCTGGACCGCACCCAGCCTCGCCCCCAGCAGGTTAACGGCGTCACCGATGCCGACGTTGTTCTCCGTATTTGCGACCAGTGTGACCTGACGCTCGCGCGCCTGCCGCTCGATTGTCGTTGGACCGATATTCTTTTCGAGCGAAGCGAAATTTGACAATTGCACCTGTCCAAGGCGGGTCGAAGGTATCCACAGATTGCTGATCTTTTCGGGCCGGTCGCGATCGCCGGCCGACACGCGCAGCACCACCGAATACTGCTCGTCCGAGTCCTTGAACTTCGAAACCTCTTCCCCGGCCACCATCGTACGAAGAGCTGTTGCTACGTCGGTGGCCCGGACTCCCAGGTCGGCCGCCTTGGCACGATCGATATGAACGTGGACTTCGGGATTACCAATCGAGAATGTTGTGTCCTGGTCCACGAGACCCGGGGTGGAGCGCATGATCTGAAGAATCTGACTGGAATACTTCTCGAGTTCCTTGAGATCAGGACCCCGAACGTTCAACACAACCGACTGCGCGCGGAAACCGCCTCCGCTTACTCCCTGCACCGGCTGGACCGCAACGCGCAAAGCGGGAAACCTGTCCTTCATCATCGCGCGGGCGTCTTCCATGACGTCGAACTGGGTAAATTTCCGCGCGCTCAGATCGGAAAGAGCGACGTATACAGATCCATCCGTGACACCTGAGCTGCCTCCCGAATTGATGGTCGAGAGAACATGTTTCACGCCGCGAAGCTTCCACGCTTCTTTCTCAATGTTCTGAATCACGGCATCCGTACCATTGAGGGACGTGCCGTCCGGCGTTTTGATGACGATTTCGAATTCGTTCTGATCGTCCTGCGCAAAAAAGTCCGTTCCGACGAGCTTGCCTAACGGATAGATAGACACGACCGATAGAACAAAGAATCCGACCATAATCGCGCGGTGAGCGAGGGCCCATTCGAGCATTCGTCCGTAGCTGCGATCGATGATCCGATAAAAACCCGAGTCCTTGGATTTATGGCCGCTACTCTTCTTGAGGAAACGCGAGCTCAGCATCGGCGTCAGCGTGAAGCTCACAAGCATTGACACCAGGATCGACACGGCCATAGTCAAGCCGAAGCTCTTCAGGAAGCGGCCGGGAATCCCACCCAGGAAAACCACCGGCAGGAAAATGACGACCAGCGAAAGAGTGGTTGCCATGACAGCCAGGCCAATTTCCTCCGTCGCTGCAACGGCGGCACGCATTGGCGGGTAGCCTTCTTCTTCAATGTAACGATAGATGTTCTCCAGGACAACGATCGCGTCGTCGATCACGATACCCACAGCAAGGGTCAATCCCAGCATCGTGAGGTTGTTGAGCGTCATGTCGAGACCGATCATTGCGGTAAATGTCGCAACGATTGAAATCGGAACCGCGACTGCAGCGATGATCGTGCTTCGCAGGCTCCGCATGAACAACAGCACCACGATCGCGGCCAGCAGACCGCCGATAATGAGGTGCTCGTTGATGGCATCGACTGAAGCCTTGATGAAGCGGGACTGGTCGCGAATGACGTCGGCATGAACGTCCGGCGGAAGCTGTGAACGCAGCTCGGCAAGCCGTTCCTTGATCGTGTCCGCAACGCGAACCGTGTTTGTTCCGGATTGCTTCTGCACAAGCAAAGAAACGGCGGCATTTCCGTCCTGACGGGCGAGGCTGCGCGGTTCTTCAAAGCCGTCCTCGACTTTGGCAACGTCACGCAGATAAACCGGCGTTCCTTTGACCGTCGCGACAACCAGATTTTCGAAATCCCGGACTTTCTCGACCCGCCCGAGCGTTCGCAAAACCAGCTCGTTCGGACCCTGGTCGATTCGGCCGCCCGGAATCTCGACGTCCTGAGCGCGAATCGCGCTTCGGATCTGATCGATGGTCAGCCGATAGGCCTGAAGCTTGCCGGCATCCAGCCAGAGCTGGATTTCGCGCCGGCGGCCGCCGACGATCGAAACCGCACCGATGCCGCGCACGGATTCGAGACGCTGCTTGATCTGTTTGTCCGCAATCTCGGTGAGCTCTCGAAGGGGGCGATTCCCATACACGGAAATCGAAAGCACAGGCGCCGCGTCGAAATCCACACGCTCGATCACAGGGGTCTGGGTATCACGGGGCAAAAGGCCAGTCACTGTGGCAACCTTATCCCGGACCTCCTGCGCCCCCACATCGGCGTTCTTATCCAGCACGAACTGAACGACGACGAGAGATACACCCTCGAGCGTGGTCGAACGCAGTTCGTCGATTCCACTGATGGTGTTGATCGCTTCCTCGATCGGCTTGGTGATCTGGGACTCCACTTCCTCCGGACTGGCCCCCGACAGCACGGTTCGCACCGTCACGGTCGGAAGATCGACCTTCGGAAACTGATCGATTCCAAGCTGGGTGTAGGAAAAGACGCCCAGAACGACGAACGTGAGCACGAGCATCGTCGCAAAGACAGGCCGTTTGACGCAGAGTTCCGCCAGTTTCATCGAACGGAAACCTCCCGGCCCTGCTGCATGTTTCCGAGGTTGGACTTCGCGATCAATTCGCCTTCTTTGAGACCTTCGACAATCTCGACGTGGTCGCCCAACTGTTCACCCGTGCGAACGATGCGCTCGGCCACCTTGCCGTTCTCGATGACGAACACTTTCTCGAGACCGGCGAACGTACTCAGACTGCCGGCAGGTATGACGACGGCCTTGTCCTTGCGATCTGTCTGGATAGTTACCCGCGCGAAGAAACCTGGTTTGAGAACGCCTTCGGGATTGTTGACCAATGCTTCAAGCTTCAGAGTTCGCGACTGCTGGTCGACCGAAGGCGACAGGCGCGAGACTTTTCCTTCAAATGTCCGATCCGGAAAGGCATCGACGTGGAACTCCACCAGACGGCCGCTGCGCATGAACGCGACAGCACTCTCGGGGACGTCCACACGGAGTTTCAACGGACTGTTCTGGACGATTGTCACAACCGGGCTGTTCGCCCGCAGATACAGCCCTTCGGTAACGGCCCGATCCTTTATGAAGCCTGCAATTGGAGCCGTGATCCTCGCGTCGGCCAGTTTCTTTTCTGCAAGCGAGAGAGCGGCTTTACGCGCCGCGATCGTCGCACGAATATTGCGGACCGTCTCGCGCGCCGAACGAACCGCCGCATCGGCGACGTCGTATCGTGCCTGTTGTTCGTCGAGCACCTGCTTCGCGACAACACCTTCCTCGGCAAGCCGTCGGGTCCGCTCCAGCCGAAGTTTCGCCTCAGCAAATGTGGCTTCCGCCTGGCGTACCTGGCTGGTCGCCGCTTCGTCCACCGCAGCGTTCGCGTCCGGAAGACCGAGCCGGGCAAGCTCCTGCTGCAGCGCCGCCTGTTGCTGGTGCACAGCCAGCTCCAGCTCGCGCGTATCCAGTTGCGCGATGACCTGGCCTGCTCGAACCGCGTCACCCAGATCCACAAATAGCTTGTCCACCGTTCCTTCGACTTGATTACTGACCACTACTTCTTCATTGGGATCCAGCGTGCCGACGGCTTCCACCGAGCGCTGCAGTTCGCGGACTTCCGCTTTTACGGTCTCCACGGACAGGGAGCGGGGCATGCTCGCGGCCTCGGCCAGCTCAGCAACCGGTGGATTTGTATTGGAACAAGCGGGGACAAATAGGAGGACTATGAGTAAGAGCAAAATCGGCATGAGATTTATTCCTTGGTGATTCCAGATAGAAAGATTGAGACGAACGTGCGTACGACTTCTTCGCGGTCATGGGAGTGAATCTTTTTGAAACCGAGAACTTCCTGCGTCAGCACAAAACTAAAGAACATTCCGAACAGGGCCCTTGTGGCAAGTTCAGGATTCACCGAACGAAAAGCGCCTTCATTGATTCGCCGCCGGATGTAGCTGGCAATTGGATTTCGAGCATCGAGGGTGGACACAAACATTTCCGAGAGCTGATGGCCTTCAAGGGCGCTAAAAAGAAGAAGCCGGAGAAAGTTGGTATCGTGCTCGTGCCTCTCCAGGAACTTTGTAAATAAGGTTTCAAAAAATTTTGCGTCGTCTGTGCCGGCGGCGAGCCGTTCGATCTCTTCGACCAAAGCATCCCGATTCTCCCCCGCCTTGCATTCGAGAATGGCGCTGTACAGCTCTTCTTTCGTATTGAAATGCCGGAAAATGATAGCTTCGTTCACTCCAGCGTGGGTTGCGAGATCTCGAGTCGTTGTCCCGCGAAAGCCCTTCTTCGCAAAGAGTTCCATCGCTGCGGTCAGAATCTCTTGCCGGCGGTCGTGTTTCATAAGTAAGTACTCACTTACAAGTGTAGTAAGTACTTACTTACATGAAGGACGTGCGGATTGGCAAGGAGAATCTTTCGAGTAAACGCGGGCTTTAGCCCGCGTTTCTAATTTCATTCCCGGAACGCTAGAAACGCTACAATAGAAGTGAGCGACTTTCTGACATATCGGACACTCCGCGGACATTGCGAAGGCTCAAGAAGAGTAGCTCCATTGACGAGACCCCGTAGCGAAAACTACAATTAATTAGGCCTCGTGCCGGGAGACGAGTGTTAGTAGATCTGTATGACCAGTTCTAAGGTCAAAAAGCCCATATCCCTCGAGCAAGTCAATTCCTGGAGGATGCACCGCCAATTCCTTGATCGTCCTTTTGCCTCGAAGAACATTGTCGATTTGATCAAGTCTGTCGGCTGGATCTACTCGCCAGGCTGTTCAACTCCGTATCTCGCACTCTGGGCACGCTTGTCTTCGTTCAAGGCAGACGATTTGAATCGTCTGGTCTTCGATGAACGCAAGCTGGTGCAGCTCGAGACGCTGCGGGGTTGCACGATGCTGGTGCCTCGCGATCAGGCGTCCGTCGCGTTGCGGATCCGCACACGAACGTTCACGGAACTTAGCAAGCAGGCACGCCAGCAAATGCCGATCAACGAGATCGAAATGGAGCGGCTCAAATCGTATATTTTGAAGACGGTTCAATCCACATCCAGAACTCCGGAACAGATTCAGCAGGCTGCGCCCCCCAGCCTGGTGCGGGACTTCGGACCGGACCTCAAACGCATTGGTCTTACCAACAGCCTTTCACTGGCGATCAATCTTCTGAAGGAAGAAGGAAAGCTGATCAAGCAACAGTCCAAGAAGCGGCTGGACTCCACGTCTTACTCGCTGGTACTGACGTCCAACCTCCTGCCCGAGGCCGATCCATTCAACCTGCGGATGGAGGAAGCCTTCGCTCAGCTCGCTACACAGTACTTCAGGGCCGAGTCTCCGGCGCGAGTCAAGGACTTCGCGTGGTGGGCCGGAATCAATGTGACCGATGCCATTCGGGCAGCGGCCGAAGTCAAACCCAGGCTGGTTCCGATTGCGGTTGAAGGAACAAAAGACGAGTTCCTCATCAGCGAAACCGATCTTGACGAATTCATCGCTTTTACTCCAGTAGAGGGCGCCATCAGCTTCATTCCGTATCGCGACACGTATCTGAAGGGACAACGCGAAGTTGTCGATCGATTCGTTCCCGCCGAGCATGCCGACAAACCTTTCTCTCGATGGAAGGGAAAACTCATCAACGACCCGCTCGCGACAATTGTCCGGGACGGGCGCGTCGTCGGTGTGTGGGAATGGAACGAAGACGATGAAGAAGTGGACCTGCTGTTGTTTGATCCCAACATTCCCAAGTCTACCGAGAAGACGATCCACAAGCGTGCGCTCGACCTTGCCAGCTTCATTCGAGCCAACCTTGGCGACGTTCGGTTGCAGGGCTCAGACTACGGTCCCCACCAGATGACGGGCATTCATGACCTCAAAGCCCTCTGGGGCAAGGGAGCCCAGGTTTCCCTGTAATTCCCCATGATCATCAGCAGCATAGAAGCCAATTACTGGTGGCGAAAGAACGAGGCCGCCGGCGCTCTCCTCAACAACTTGATGGTCCTGTTTATCGTCGGTCCTATAGCCCTGGTCCTGAAGAGGTTCTACGCTCTTAGCCTTCTCGTATTTGCGCTCATGGTTCCTTATGGCTTCCTGATGCGGCACCTGGCCGTTCGCGCCGTCCGCCGCCATCTCGAAGATCACCCCGACGATCTTGAGAAGTTTGAAGAACACGGCATCATTTCCTGCTGACCTCGTCCCCGGTTACGGCTAGAATCTACAAAATCATGGCCAAAGATCGTTACCCCATCGTTCTGACCGCGGCGCTTCTGGTCGTCCTGCCAACCCTCTATTTGGGTTCCCTGGGCGCCCTCCAATCCAGAGGGACGGCGGCCACCGTCGTACCCGACCTCTCAGCATCCAGATACCTCAGCCAGGTGACCTATCTTGCCCGCGACGAGATGAAAGGCCGCGGGAATGGATCGCCGGAACTGGATCAAGCCGCGGACTACATTGCGTCGCAGTTCCGAACCTGGGGGCTGAAGCCCGGCGGCGAAAACGGTACCTACTTCCAAACGTTCGAGGTAACGACGGGCGTGGAATTTGGAGCGAAAAACGAACTCCAGCTGAACGGAACGAATCTCAAGGTCAACGAAGACTTCGTTCCGATCGCATTCTCCAACACGGCAGAGTTTGATGGGCCGGTGGTTTTCGCCGGGTACGGCATCACGGCTCCGGAACTGCATTACGACGACTATCAAAACATCGACGCCACTGGAAAGATCGTCGTCGTTTTTCGCCATGAACCGCAGGAGCGGGATGCCAATAGCCCTTTTGACGGAACAAATTTCACGCTTCACGCTTCATTCATCAATAAGGCCATCAACGCCCGGCAGCACGGCGCGAAGGGGATTGTCTTTGTCACCGATCCTAACAATCACGCTTCCGATCCGGACACCGTTGGGGAAGCCACGCGGGGCGCAGAAGGCGATGATCTCGCCATCCCGTCGATTCACGCGCGGCGCACACCGGTGCTGAAGTTTTTCAAAGATGCAGGCAAGGACCTGGCCGCGCTACAGAAGCAGATCGATGCGGACCTCAAGCCGGAGTCCTTCGAGCTACCGGCCCTTCACGCTCGAATTGCGACCGACGTCACGCGCATACGAAAGCCTGTTCGAAACGTGCTCGGAATTGTCGCCGGTTCTGATGCGACGCTCCAGAACGAGTGGGTCGTCGTCGGCGCTCATTACGATCACCTGGGACTTGGCGATCGTAACTCGCTGGCGCCATCGCAGATTGGACAAATCCATCATGGCGCGGACGACAACGCTTCCGGAACTGCCGGAGTGCTGGAACTGGCACGGCTCGCTGCAAAGAACAAACAATCGTGGAAACGATCGATCCTGTTTATGACATTTGCGGGAGAAGAGCTCGGCCTGCTGGGCTCCTCCTACTTCGCCAATCACCCGACTATTCCGCTGGCGAACGCGGCGGCGATGATCAACATGGACATGATCGGCCGCATGACGAATGATCGCCTTTTTGTCGGCGGTGTGGGTACGTCACCGAATTTCAAACCCTGGCTGGAGGATTTCAACAAGACTGTCGGTCTGAAACTGGACTATTCGGATTCCGGTTTCGGATCGAGCGATCACACCTCTTTCAACGCCAAGAAAATCCCCGTTCTCTTCATTTTTTCCGGCTTGCATACCGACTATCACAAGCCGTCGGACACCTACGACAAGATCAATGCCGAAGGCGCGGTCAGGATACTGTCGCTCGTCTATCTGATGCTGGATAAAGTCGCGTCGGAAGTCAGCCGGCTCGAGTACACGGAGGTCCAGGAACCCCGGCCAACCGGCGGCGGTGGCGGCGGGTATGGTCCGTACTTCGGATCGATTCCCGATTTCCGCGACGATCTTAAAGGCGTCTTGTTCTCGGATGTCCGGCCGGACAGCCCCGCCGCGAAGGCTGGACTGAAAGCCGGCGACCTGATGGTCGGATTTGATGGTAAATCGATTCAGAATCTTTACGACTTCACGTATGCGCTCCGTTCCAAGAAGGCCGGTGACGTGGTCGTAGTCGTCGTGAAGCGTGATGGCAAGGAGATCAAGGCGAACGTCACGCTGGAAGCAAGGAGATAATCTGTGAAGTTCAACAGCATTCTCACATTGGCGATGATAGGTTCCCTGGGCGCTGCCTACTCGGCCCGTGAACAATTCATACAACCTGATCCAAAGGAAGTACACCTGAAGAATATCCGGCAACTGACGTCCACAGGTGACAACGCGGAGGCGTACTTTTCCTTCGACGGGAAGAAAATCATCTTCCAGTCCACGCGCGAGCCTTACAAGTGCGATCAAATCTTCACGATGAATCAGGACGGATCGAACGTGAAGCTCGTCAGCACGGGAAAGGGCCGCACGACCTGCGGATACTTCACACCGGACGGGAAACGAATCATTTATGCCTCGACGCACCTGGGTTCGCCGGATTGTCCGCCTCCTGCCGATCGCTCGCAGGGCTACGTCTGGCCGATCTATCGCACGTGGGACATCTTCTCCGCTAAGACGGACGGCACGGACCTGAAACGCCTCACAACGACCGACGGCTACGACGCGGAAGGCACCATCTCGCCCGACGGTAAGAAGATTGTCTTCACCTCCGCTCGCGACGGCGATCTCGAGATTTACGACATGAATATCGACGGGACGCAACAGCGTCGGCTGACGAATGAACTCGGTTATGACGGTGGTCCCTGGCACTCGCAGGACAGCCAATGGATCGTATGGCGTGCAAGCCGTCCGAAGACTCCGGCTGAAGTTGCGCAGTACAAGGACCTGTTCTCGAAAAATCTCGTCATGCCTACGAAACTTGAAATCATGGTGATGCGTGCAGACGGAAGTCAGAAACGCCAGCTCACGTCCAACGGGGCCGCAAACTTCGCGCCATATTTCCATCCCAATGGCCGTCAAATCATCTTCGCATCGAACATGAAGGATCCACGCGGCGGCAATTTCGATCTCTACCTGATCAACCGGGATGGGACCGGGCTGCAGCAAATCACGTTCGACCAGCACTTCGACGGCTTCCCGATGTTCACGAACGATGGCAAGAAACTGATTTGGGGCTCCAACCGTCATGGAGCCAAGGAAGGCGATACGAACGTTTTCATCGCCGACTGGGTGGACACCGTGTCCGCGAGCAATAACTGATCAAGGAAACAGCAATCTATGCCGCTTTTTGAAT
>WNFT01005182.1_pt1 | contig 14990 bp, 16 predicted proteins | sample 5400191 | NCBI WGS metagenome assembly WNFT01 (sample SAMN13153359, study PRJNA577476) | soil metagenome | isolation source: 80 cm saprolite under Madrone tree | place: USA:California | collected 2016-06-14 | reverse complement strand
GGCGTCATGTGTCCCACGATCACTTCGCCTTCGGGCGCAACCTTCACCTTGAGATCAACTGTGACTTCGCGATGCAGGCGCAACGGAACTGCAAACTCGCCCAGGCGTTTCAACGGTTCACGCAAATGAATGCGGTGACGATCGATTTCGTAACCGCGCTGCTTCAGCTCGTCGGCAATGTCCATACTGGTGACCGATCCGTAAAGAGCTCCCTGCTCGCCAGCTTTGCGCTTGAACTCAAGCACCAGCGCGCCGAGTTGATCGGCTTGGCCCTGGGCCGTCGAGCGTTCATTCGCTTCCTTCTTCAGCAGCGCCGCGCGTTCCTGCTCGATCGCCTTAACGTTGTTCGTAGTTGCTTCCACCGCCAGCTTACGCGGCAGCAGATAATTGCGAGCATACCCAGCGCGGACGCGAACAATTTCGCCGCGCGCGCCGAGGTCGTCCACGTCTTCTCGTAACAATATTCTTGTGTGCGCCATTTCCTCAGCTCCTCTTAGTCCGTTGTATAAGGCAGCAGCGCAATGTTGCGCGCGCGTTTGATCGCCTCGGCCAGCATCCGCTGGTGAATGGCGCAGTTGCCGGAGATGCGGCGCGGCAAAATCTTGCCACGCTCGGGAATGTAATTTTGCAGGAACCGCGCGTCCTTGAAATCGATAATGTCGACTTTCTCAATGCAGAAACGGCAAATACGACGGCGCCGCATGCGCCGGCCGCCGCGGCCCTGTGAGCGACCTCTATCGAAATCCTCGTCTCCATTGAACCGGCGACCACGGTCGCGATCTTCATAGTTTGTTGTCATAGCGTCCTCGTAAATCGTAAATCGTAAACCGTGAATCGTAAATCGTAGGTCTTGATCGACGACGTTGTTAAGCACTTGTCCATGGGCCAATATTCAGCACCAAGGATGCAGCGGGTTAAGCAGCGTCTTCGGTTTCTTCGGCGACCACAAACTTTGTTGGCGCCGCCGTTCGTGTCGCGGCGCTTTGGCCGCCAGGTTTCTTCTCGGCTTTGCGTGCGCGCTTTGCTCTGAACTTCTCGGCGCGCCGTCGATCCTCATCAACCCGAACCGTGATGTAACGAATGATGCGATCGTTCACGCGCATGCGGCGCTCGAGCTCAGCGATTTCGCGGCCGGAACCTTCGATCTCCAGCAGCACGAAATTGCCTTCGGTCTTGTGCAGGATCTCGTAAGCGAGTGGGCGGCGGCCCAGACTCTCAGTCTTGGTTACTATGCCGCCCTGATCGGTAACAATCTGTTTTAGAGTGTCTGTCAGACGCGTAACCTCGTCGTCTTCCATCGCCGGTTCAACGATGAACACCACTTCGTATTGTCTTTGAGTTTCCATTGTTCTCCTTGAAGTGAAAAGTGAAGCGTGAAAAGTGAAAAGCTAAAAAGGCAGCTCCGCCGGTTCTTTTTACTTTTCACTCTTCACCTTTCACTGTTGTAACTGCTCATTGCTTTCAAAACGCCATCTCGCAAAATGGCATGGAGCGCTTCGGCGCCTCTTTCTAAAATCTTTTCCACTTCCGCACGCGCAGAGCGTGGAAACGTATCAAGCACAAATCTTTTCGAGTCGTTGATTGGATGCTCGGGCTGAATACCGATTCGCAGCCGCGTAAATTCGTTCGTGCCTAACAAACCAATAATCGACTTCAAGCCGTTGTGGCCGCCGGCCGAACCGCGTGCTCGAATGCGAATTTTTCCAAACGGCAACGCCAGATCATCCGAAATAACGATCAGGTGCTCGCCTGGTTCACCAAGCTTGTGCTTCTTCACCAAACAGGCAACCGCTTCGCCGCTCAGGTTCATGTAGGTTTGCGGCTTAACCAACTTGACCGAACGGCCTTCAACCTCTCCGCGGCCAACCCGAGACTGGCACTCGCGACGGCCTACGTCGATTCCTGCAGCGCCCGCTAACTTGTCAATTAACATAAACCCGAGGTTGTGGCGCGACCACTCATACTCGGCGCCTGGATTGCCCAGGCCAACGACCAAAATCATTGCCAATTGCCAATTTCCGATTGCCGATTAGAGTGATCAAAAAGGGGCTTTGCTTTTGCAATCGGCAATCGGCAATTGCAAATCATCAATGTACCTATTCCTTCTTGCCCTTCTCCGGTTCGGCGCCTTCTTCCTCTTCCTTCTTGCCCTTGCCAATAACTTCCGGCTCAGCAGGTGCTTCAGCTTCAACCACCGGCACGGCCACCGGCTCTTCTTTCACGATGCCTACGGTCGCAATCACGGTGTCGGCCGGATTGAGTATTTCAATCCGCTCATCAACCTGAATGTCGGAAATGTGGACCACATCATGAACGCCAAGATGTGAAACATCGACATTTATCACGTCAGGAATTTCTCGAGGCTCGCAACGTATTTCAAGTTCGCGAATGATTTGCTCAAGCACGCCCTGTTCTTCGCGAACACCCACAGGCTCGCCGGTCAGATGGAGCGGCACTGTCACTTCAATCTTCTGACCTTTGACCAGTCGAGTGAAGTCCGCGTGAATCAGCCGGCCGCGGACAGGGTCGACCTGGCGCTCGTGAAACATCACTTCGCTGGCGCCGACGCCATCAATCTCAAGCGTGAAAATTGTGTTGCGACCGGATTCTGAACGAAGAATCGCTGCCAGTTCGCGCAGTGGCGCGAGCGCGGCAACCGTGCCGCCTTCGCCGCCATAAACTGTGACTGGGACCAGGCCCGCGACGCGCGCCCGGCGCGCATCATTCTTGCCACGACCCTCGCGAGTCGTTGCGCGAACCCTTATATCTTTCTGTTCTGCCATGACTACTCCTCTTTACAAACGTTCAGCGACCCGAATCATTTCCGATTTCCAATTTCCGATTGCCGATTTTGTCGGATGCTCAAAGGTTGAGTTCCCGAATCAATCGGCAATTGGCAATCGGCAATCGGCAATGCTCGCCGGTCGCTGATGGACTTCTATTTAAGCCATCAGTGTTTGCCCTTCGCTAGACGAAGAGCGAGGAAACGCTGGTTTCCTCGTGGATCGACTTGATCGCTTTCGCCAGAAGCGGCGCGATACTAAGGACCTTTATCTTTTTCAACTCGCACGCGTGATCGCGTAGCGGAATCGTGTTCGTGATAATTATTTCTTCGATTTCCGATTCATCGAGCTGTTTCACTGCCTGCCCTGACAAAACCGCGTGCGTGAAGCAGGCGTGAATTCTTTCAGCTCCTGCATTCTTCAACGCGGCAGCCACCTTAGTCAAGGAGCCACCCGTGTCGCACATGTCATCGACTATCAAACAACTGCGCCCGCGCACGTCGCCAACCACGTTCATAACCTCGGCAACATTGGCCTTTTCGCGGCGTTTATCGCACAGCGCGAGTTCCGCATCCAGGCGTTTGGCATAAGCGCGAGCACGTTCAGCACCGCCCGTGTCCGGCGCCACGACCGTCAGGTTCGGCAGCGGATTATCCTGGTAGTACCCAATCATCACCGGCGCCGAATAAAGATGGTCCACCGGAATATCAAAGAAGCCCTGAATCTGGGCCGCGTGCAAATCAATCGTCAACAACCGATCGGCGCCAGCCACTGTGATCAGGTTTGCCACCAGCCGCGCCGAAATCGGAACGCGCGGGCTGAAAATTAAACTCGCCGTCGGAGAAACGCTCGGTAAAAGCGTGGCCCATGTCGCAACCTAGATGGCGCGCAATCTCCTCCGCCAGTTTCGGGTTTGCGTTTCCCGAAAAAACCTTGATGCCGCCGGTTGTGCTCATAAGATCAGTGACAAGTGAAAGGTGAAGAGTGATAAGTTGAGACAGGGCGTAAACCTCATGTCACTTTTCACTTTTCACCTTTCACTGTAGTTGTGGCTGGGGCGGGTGGATTCGAACCAACGAATGCCGGTTCCAAAGACCGGTGCCTTACCACTTGGCTACGCCCCAAATCGAATCAGAGTTTAAAGAGCGTACGAACGAAATGACTCATCGCCTATCGCGTGCCGGTATTCGTTCCGAGACACTGTAACACAAGGGAATATCCGCCAACCCGGTTCACATTCAATTTTCTCGAGAGCTTGCTGCTGAGATTTGTGATCCGCAAAGACGCCAAATACGCTTGAGCCACTTCCCGTCAACAAAGCTGCCGAGGCTCCGGCCGCAAGCAATACTTCTTTTGCTCGTCTAATCTCAGAATGAATATCAAAGATCGCTGACTCGAAATCGTTCGTAAAATCATCGCGCAACCACGGATGCAAATCACCGGAAATGCCCGCTTTTTGCGAACTGGAAAGAATAAATTCGGAGGTACCAGTTGTCAAGGCGGCCGCCCGCAACGATGTGTACGCATCACGCGTGGATACGCCGACACTTGGGGCAATAACAATCAAGCTGTGAACACCACAATCCGGCAGCGGCGAGAGAGTTGTCCCGGTACCTGTCGCCAGCATCGAACCACCGAACAAAAAGAACGGCACATCTGCACCAATGCCGCCGGCGACTGCGATCAAATCACTTGCACTCGCGTCGATCTGCCATAGGTGCACCAGCGCCAATAGAGTAATAGCGGCATTTGAAGATCCACCGCCCAAGCCGGCTTGTGCCGGAATGTTTTTCTCAAGTTTTATGCGCGCGCCCTTAGCGATCGAATAGCGATCCTGCAAAGCATGAGCGGCGCGTACGATTAGATTCCGATCGTCGGTTGGAATTTCCGGCTCGTTGCAAGACAGTACAACCTGTTCTCCGCTCAATTCGAAAGTGAGCCGGTCGTGCAGCGAAATCGTCTGTAGCGTGGTTCTTACTTCGTGAGAGTTATCCGGACGTTTGCCGAGAATGCGCAAACTCCAATTGATCTTGGCAAAGGAAGGAAGACTTAGAGACTGGTTCACGTTCGTGATGTCCGACAAACTTTAGTTTGTCGAATCATCGTACTTCAGTTAGTCAACAACTGAAAGTTTCGCCAGACCCGCACTAACGAGTTATGAAAACCTGAGTTAAGTAAACGCTGCCGTCAGGGGCAACGTAACTGCCGACCGCTGAGGCCTGGAATCCTATGTAAAGAATATTTGCGCGATGGCCGTCTGACAGCATCCACCGCTCGACTGCAAACGCACCAGGATCAGCGAAGCCTTTGTTATACGCGATATTTTCACCAAGCACTCTGAAGTGGAGAATTCCCAATGCGCGCCCGCGATCTTTCGGCTCGAGGCCTTCCGGCGTTTCATGCGCGAAGTATCCACGCTGGGCCATATCTTCGGAATGCATTCGCGCCATGCGGCACAGGAGCGGATCCCAGGTAAGTGGTTGCAGACCGTTTTGCACGCGCGCTTCGTTTGTCTTGTCAAAAGCGGTGCGTTCGATCGCGGTCGCATCCTCGACAGATGGCAGTGAAGGCGCAGCAGTAATTCTGACTTCTGAAGTCAGCGATGAATTTTCTTCAACTCGCCGCGGCCGCGAAGCAGCATTGATTACTGAACTTGATATCAAGCGAGCCACCGGTTGGCTCTGGCCTGCTTGAGCAAATGACGACGGAGAGGTCGCGACCAATGCGATCGCTATGAATGCAAGTGTGATGAAATGAGTGCCGATACTTCGACAGCAGTGCCTGGGAAAATTTGAGATTTTCATTTCTAAAAGGGCTGCCCGGCGGGTGAGCCGAAGCGATGGGCCTTGAGGTAGGCGGTTGATGTTGAGACCGAGGCCGAGGCTGGCTGGTCAAGAGGACTCAATCTCAGACTAACAAAGTATTAAACTGAGATCAACCACTTTTGGAAATGTTTTTTGCGGAAGAATTAGGAAGTTTTTATTGGAGAATCCGGCAGATTCTCGGTTGGAGCGAAACGCCGCAAAGCCGCTTCCCAGGCGCGGCGAACGGGATAGGCATAAAGCAGCACCGCAATCGCCACCACTGACCCGGCATAGGTGTAAAAGTCGTTGCTGGTGAAAAGTGTTCCCGCAAAACCGATGAGGGCGATGAGGCATGCCAGCAAGGCTACCTGGAGGGTGGTCCTCTGCAGCGTCGCCAAAAGCCCGACGGGTCCCTGCAAACTACCAATATCCTGAAGGCGCATTACCGAGAATTTAGTTCGGCGAAGTGCGATTGAACTCAACCCAAGAATCAAAATGCTGATGCGCACCGCCATGTCCAGCGACGGATTGCTCTTTGGAATCAGAAATTTTTTGCTTAGGTAAGCAACAAGACAGAGCAGCGCCACGCCAATCAACAAAGCCAGCACTGTTCTGGCCGTCGCAGTATGCCGGCGCAATAACTCGTTTCTCACATCAAGGACTTCGGGTGAGCTCGCCATTATCATTCATCTCCGGCGGTCATGATCCGCTAACTCATTCCGTTCGGCAAGCATTGCGTCGACCAGATAATAACAATGGCCCGCTGTTTAGATTACAACGGGCCGCGATTCATACCTGATTGTTACGGGCTCAGGGCTTTATACCGGGAGGCGGCGTTACCGCGGGCGCCGTATTAGTAGGGCCGGGATTCTTAACGGCAGGTTGCGGGCGCGGATTAATCGACGGCGGCCGCGTACTCCGTTGAACCGGCGCTGTTGGGGTTAAGTTAGCCGGCAACTGGCCATTGTACTTGACGGCTTCATCTATCAAGTCGTTGCTGCCTTCTTTCTTATCTTTGCTAATCAATACGCCATTACCATCGACGGTGACGTCGGCCCTGCCCGATACCTGTTGCATCAGGTTGCCCATGAATCCGGACTTCTCGGCAGGCATAATGTTCTTTCGCGCCGGATCAGGTTCAGGAATAGGCGCGCCGATAATCGACAACTGCTCTTTCGCTTTCTCGCCATAATCGCTGTTGGGGAAATTACGCAAAAGATCCTGATAGTACTTAGCAGCTTCGTCCGGCTCCTCTTCCAGTTGGTACGTCGTGGCTAAGCGAAACAAAACCTCATCACGCAGAGAAAAATTTGGATACTTATCAATTATCTCTTTCAAACGAGACTGCGCGCCCTTAAGTCCTGTGCCTCGGCCTTTGTTATAGCGTGCCTCGTAATAGAAACGCGCCACTCCAAGATTGTGCATCGCCAGGCTTTCCTGAGTTTCGCGCAGGTGATCTTCCACTACCGCGCGCAAGTTCGTTTGCGGATACTGTTGCAGCAACGCCTTCAGCCGTTGTTCAGCTTTGCGCGCATGTGTGATGTCGCGATCGGACAAGCCCATCTGTCTCATTTCGGATTCCGCGACCTTGAGCATGGCATCGTCGGCCAGCGGATCAGTGGGAAAGAAGGTCAGCCAATCCAGATAGGCCTGCGCCGCCTGGACCAGCGAAGCACTCGTTCCTTCGAGATAGAAAGAATCAGCAATGGCCAGTTTCGAAAGCGGCAGAAAAGGTGAATCGGGGTAGGTATTGACGATCGTCGAGAACAACAAACGTCCCGTTTCGTGATTACCTTTCCTTACTTCTTTTGCGGCTTCTTCAAAAAGCACGCGATCGCGACCGGGCGCGACCGTGCCAGTTAAATCTTCGAATTTATCGTCGCCGCCACCGCCGAATAATCCGAATAAGTGTCCACCCTTTTTCTTCTTCTTGTTTGAGCTGCCGGAGGAAGCAACGGAAGCCGTCCGCGCGCTTGCAGTTGATTGCAAGCCGGCGTCAACTCTCGTTTTGATTTCTGCTACCGACGTTTCCAGCCGATCCAGAATCGTATGATCATACTTGTCCGAGCGTTCCTGCTTTGAGCGGACGTCGTTAACCTCGGACAGGATTGAGCCGGCTTCTTTATCGAGTCCGCGCAGCCGTTCGCGAGGGTCGTCGGGATTTTTCTTTTCCTTTTCACTCGGCGCTGCACCCATTGAAGAGATCGCGCTATTCAATGATCGGCGCATTGCTTCGAGTTTCGAACGCATCACGTCCAGGCGTTGCGCTGTGGACAGCTCGCTCGAGGCATTGCCCTGGGCCCACGCCGTCCCGGCAAACCCGAAAATCAATGCCGCGCAGATTGTCAATTGAAGAGGAAAACGATAACCCATAAATAACCTCCGAAAAATCCAATCAACTGTCTCAGTTATTACCCAAAACGCTTGCACTCGCGCGGTGCATTTTCTAAACGCGACGCCTGGCTGCTAAACCCACTGAACGGTCGCCTCGCGGAGTTCACGCACTGCCGCTTCCGGATCCGCGGTTCCAAAGATTGCGGAACCAGCCACAATGATCTCAGCGCCCGCGTCGACCACCGCAGCAATATTCCCGGAATCTATTCCGCCGTCGATTTCAATCCGCGTTGGCAGTTTTCGATCGGCGATCATCGCCCGCAACCGTCGCACTTTCTCTATCGAAGTAGGAATGAAACTCTGGCCGCCAAAACCCGGATTAACTGACATCACCAGCACGTAATCTGCAAAAGCCAGCGCTTCATCTAAACTGCCAACTGGAGTAGCCGGGTTGAGCACCACGCCGGCTTGAGCGCCCGCGGCTTTGATCGACGCCAGCGTGCGATGAACATTCGCATCAGCCTCAATGTGCACGGAAACCATTTTTGCTCCGGCAGCGACAAACTGTTCTGCGTACCTACCGGGTTCGGAAATCATCAAGTGCGCATCGATTGGCAATTTCGTCGCGCGCGCAAGGGATTTAACCACCGGCAAACCGACAGTGATGTTGGGCACAAAGTGTCCGTCCATAACATCGACATGCAGGATGGTAGCGCCGCCGCGTTCTACTGCCTCAATCTCTGCGCCAAGCCGCGAAAAATCGGCAGACAAAATCGAGGGCGCAAGATCAATGGTCCTGGTCATCTTTAGTCGATCCGGTCAGCGCGCGGCAACTCAAACTTATGGGGTTTCCCGGTTCGGCTTTGCAGTTGGCGACGGCTTCGGAACGGGCGCACGCCGGTTCTCGTTAATACTGCGGTTCGCGTTGTTGTTAATGATCAATGCCGGGCGGTTTGAGTTTAAGTTCGTTCCCGCATTCACGTTGCCGGCGTTGGCGTTGCGATTGAGCGGGCGATTGTTATTTGCGTTGCGATTTCCGTTAGCGTTCGCGTTTTCGTTTGCGTTCTTATTCGTGTTCTTGTTGCGCTTTGGTTTGTTCTCATTCGCGGCGCCGGATTCATTCGTGTTCTCAGGTTTGGTATTTTCCTCAGCCGGTTTCTCAACCACCGCCTCAGACGTTTCGCCTTCCTTGGCTGTGCGGCTGATGTCCATCGCCACCGTCTGGCCAGCCTTGACGACTTCACCGGCGCGCGGCACCTGGAACAGAACGGTATCTGCCTTCAGTTGATTGCTGGGCCTGGTTGCGCGCACGCGGTAATTCAGTCCAGCACCACCCAAAATGTGTTCTGCTTCGAATCGATCTTTTCCAACCACGTCGGGTACTTTGACTTCAGGACTGCGGAGAGACAGGTAAACCGTAGTGGCAAGACCAAAGAGAAAAACAATCGCGATGGCGATTACGATGCCGAGCCTTCGAAGTGCCGAGAGTATCCCGGTGGCCGTATTCACTTATCCTAATCTCCAATAAAGGCCGGCTACTCCAGCGCGCTGACTTCAAGTTGCGCAGTCTAACATTCGGCAGTGGCGCCCGCAAAGTAACGGATCATTTCGGTAGTTGGTCAGTTTCGCTTAAAAAGTCATCAAACCGGCTCACTGCTATCATTTCCTGCCGTCAACTGTTCCGTCGCAACGAAGCGACAAAAAATCCATCGGTGTCCTGATGTTGAGGCCATGTCCGCACGGTGCGTGGAATCGTAGGAACGCCGTCAAACGGGAAATCTACCTGCGAAAAGTTGATGTTGTTTTCAAGGAACGCTTGCACGACCAATTCGTTCTCCTCAGGCTCGACGGAACACGTCGAATAAACCAATCTACCGCCGCGTTTCACAACGCGCGAGGCGTTGAGCAGGAGCTGTTTTTGCCGCGCAGACAAATCGTCGATGTCGTCCGCTGAGATGCGCCAGCGGATCTCAGGGTTGCGCCGCAACGTGCCGGTTCCCGAACACGGCGCATCCACCAGCACCCGGTCAAATGAGTTTTCCTTTAGCGGCAGGGGCCCAAGGCCATTCAGCAGCAAACAACGAATGTTCGCCAAATCATGTAGTTTTGCAGTGTCAGAAACGGTCCGTAACCGATGTGCCTGTATGTCTGCAGCGATCACGGTCCCCGAGCCGTTAAGCCCGTCCGCGATTTGTGTCGTCTTACTGCCGGGCGCGGCGCATAAATCAAGGACACGATCGCCGGGCTGGGCGTCCAACACTTGGGCCACCATTTGCGAGGCTTCGTCCTGGACATAAAGGTTGCCGCCGGCAACAAGCTCAGACAACGCCTGTCCGCCACCGGTGACGCGCCAGGCATGTTTGGCGATCTTTGATGCTTCAAGCTTTGCACCATCGGCGCGGAGCTTTCCGATGACTTCTTCTTCCGACGCGCGCTGCTTGACGACGCGAAATGCGGTGGGCGCTGCCTGGTTGTTGGCGCGCGCGAAGGCCTCGGTTTCTTCACTACCAAAGGCTCTGGTCCACCGCTCGATTAGCCAGACAGGATGAGAGGTAACAACGGCAAGCCGCTCAAGCGTGTCGGTTATGCCCCGCGCCGGATCAACCTCTGGCTCGCGCGCGGCTCGGCGCAAGACTGCGTTCACCAGCGCTCCTGCCGAACGAAGGCGCGCGCGCTGAACGAGATTCACTGATTCGTTGACAATGGCCGAAGCGGGCACACGAGATAAGAACCGCAACTGATAAAGACCGAGTCGAAGTATCAGACGAATGGCAACGTCGAGATCGGCGGTGGGACGTTTGGTGTAGTACTCGGCCAGGCGATCGAGCCAAAGTTGCCAACGCAATACACCCATCACCAGTTCATGGCAGAGCGCGCGATCTCTGGGCTCTAACTCTGGTTCTTTTTGGGCCAGCAGGATCGAGGCGTAAGCGCCGTCCTCGACGCGCATTAGGATTTCAAACGCCGCCAGTCTTGCGGGTGAGACAGTATTAGTCTTGACCAAACCGATCGCCAATCTTCAGGTGTGTGCCGTTAAGAAAATCTCTGGATATCATTCGCCGCTTTCCTTCCAATTGCAGCTCGAGTAGACGCAGCGCCGTTTTGCCGCCGCAACTTACAATCAAATCGTCACCATGAGCTGCAATTACTTCGCCGGAGGCCGCGGAATGTTCGGCGGCAACGTGGGGAGAAGCTTTCCATAAAATCAAACGATGCGATTTCCAGTGAGTGTAGGCGTTAGGCCACGGTTGGAAACCTCTTACGCGGCGTTCAATCTCAGCAGCATTGCTGGTCCAATCAATGACTCCGGACGCTTTCGTCAGCAGTGGCGCAAAGGTCGCTTTGCTTTCATCCTGTGAAACCGGCTTGAGTTCATCAAGGCGCTTAAGAGTCTCGCCAAGTAAGTCAGCGCCCATTTCTGCCAGCCGCTGCATCAGTTCGGGAGCAGTTTCCGTCTGACCGATTTGCGTTTCGCGTTGCAACAGAATTGGGCCCGAGTCGAGTTCTTCCTGAACAAACATCGTCGTTACGCCAGTCTTCTCTTCTCCGTTCACAATCGCCCAATTTACTGGCGCGGCGCCGCGGTAACGTGGCAACAACGAAAAGTGAACATTGATAGAGCCAAGGCGCGGCGCCGTTAAATACTCAGTGGGAAGGATGCGACCGTAGGCAACAACTACGGCGAGGTCGGCCTGGTAGGAAGCAAACAACGCTTTCGCGTCTTCAGTTCTAATCTTTTGCGGCTGTTCGATCTTGAGGTTATGCGCAAGCGCAAAATCTTTCACGGCCGGCGCATGCATCTTGTCGCCGCGACCCGCCGGCCGGTCGGGTTGTGTCCACACCGCAACCACGTCGTGACCATCGCTGAGCAAACGCTGCAACGATGGCACGGCAGATTCCGGCGTGCCCATGAAAACAATGCGCATGATTCTCGGTGTGCAGTGAAGAGCGGAAGCAAGCCCACCTTCCTAACCTGAGAGATTTCGGATCCGTCGATCTTGTTCAACCTTGAAAGCCACTCACTCGGGGAAGTAGCGACAAGTCGCGATCAGCTCAGGGTCGGGAAGGCGGGCTTGCCCCCGCTCTTAGTTTTTCAAATCGCGGCTCGTTTCTCGAGCGGGCTGGCGGTGGCGCCCACTTTTTCCGCCGAGACCTTCGCTTGCATGAAGAGCAACAGATAGTCGCGGCCGCCCGCCTTCGAATCTGTCCCTGACATATTGAAGCCACCAAACGGATGGACGCCAACCAACGCGCCGGTGCACTTGCGATTCAAATACAGATTGCCAACATGAAACTCGCGCCGCGCACGCTCCAGTTTCTCCTCATCAGCGCTGTATACCGCGCCGGTCAAGCCAAACTGAGTATCGTTCGCGATCTGCAAGGCATCGTCGTAGTCATTTGCTTTTATCACCGCCAGCACTGGTCCAAAGATTTCTTCCTGCTCGATCGTCGCGCCCGGCTTTACGTCAGCGATAACAGTCGGCTCGATGAAAAAGCCTTGCTCGCCATCTGAACCGCCACCGGCTAGTACTCGGCCACCTTCGCTTTTGCCTTTTTCAATGTAGTCGTTGATCGTCTTGAACGCCTTCTCGTTGATTACCGCGCTCATGTTTGTAGTCGCGTCGTCTGGACCACCAACTTTGATTTTCTCGGTGCGCGCGACAATCTTCTCCAGCATTTGATCGTAGACGCGAGCGTCGATGATCGCGCGGGAACAAGCCGAACACTTCTGTCCCTGATAACCAAAAGCGGACTGCACCACACCCGTCGTGGCCTCTTCCAGATCAGCGTCGGCAGCAACGATGATCGCGTCCTTGCCGCCCATTTCGGCCACGACACGCTTGATCCAAATCTGTCCCTCGTGCACCTTCGCCGCGCGCTCATTAATGCGCAAACCAATCTCTCTTGAGCCGGTAAAAGCGATGAAGCGCGTCTTCGGGTGGTCCACAATCACATCGCCGACTTCAGCGCCGGAACCCGTCATGAAGTTAACTACGCCGGCGGGCAGCCCTGCCGCTTCAAGTATTTCAAAAAACTTGTAGGCAATGGTCGGCGCGTCTGATGAAGGTTTCAGTACCACTGTGTTGCCGGTCACAAACGCCGCGCTTGTCATGCCGGCCATGATTGCGAGCGGAAAATTCCACGGTGGAATAACCGCGCCCACGCCCAGCGGAATGTAATTCAGGTGATTGTCTTCGCCTTGCAGTTTCACCAGCGGCTGATCGCCTGCGTAGCGCAACAGCTCGCGCGCGTAGAACTCGCAAAAATCGATCGCTTCGGCGGTGTCGCCGTCAGCTTCCGCCCACGACTTTGCGACTTCATAAATCATCCAGGCGGAGAGCTCGTGTTTGCGTTCGCGCAGGATGGTTGCGACGCGAAATAAAAAATCGGCCCGATCCTGAGCATCTATGTTTTTCCAAGTCTGAAAAGCTTGATAGGCCGACTCGACGGCCTGATTGGCAAGTTCTTTGGTGGCCTTTTGAAAACGACCAACAAGCTGCGTGCGATTGGCAGGATTGTAACTGTCCAACTTGCTGTCAGTTGCGATGCGCTCGCCGCCAATGACCAGCGGGTACTCGCGGCCCAACTCGCCTTTCACTTTCTCAAGCGCGGCGAGCATTGCCTGCGCATTTTCTTCTTTACTGAAGTCGGTGAACGGTTCATTACGAAAATCGGTAGACATATTCAACTCCAATTGGTTTTTTTGAAATAGTAGCACGACGGAATCAGTGAGCGGTAAGCAGTGAGCAGTGAGCAGTATGTGGCGGACATGAGGTAAGGACTTGGGGAGAAAAATATGCACTGAGCACAAGCTGCTGTTCCCTTCTGCTCACTGCTCACCGCTCACTGCTCACCGCCCTATGTCCACTTCCCTGCTTTTTGCAGCTTCTTGATTTTGCGCTTAACGATCTGGCGTTTGATGGGGCTCATCTTATCGAGAAAGACGATGCCGTCGCAGTGATCGGTTTCGTGCAGCATGCAGCGCGCGGTCAGTTCTGTGCCGTCAATTTCAAACTCATTTCCATTTATGTCGTGGGCGCGCACAATCGCGCGCAAGCTGCGCTCGACCGGCGTAAAGATTCCGGGAAAAGACAGACAGCCTTCTTCACCATTTTGATTGCCCTCGACATTCAACACTGCCGGATTAATCATCACGATGCGTTGATCCGGGTCCTTGCCACCTGAGCAGTCCATCACAAACAATCGTTTTGCGACTCCAACCTGCACTGCGGCCAGACCAACACCAGGCGCGGAATACATCGTCTCAAACATATCGCCAATGAGTATCTTCAAATTGTCATCAAATTCGGTAACCGGATCTGCTGGTGCGTCGAGCACCGGGTGCGGCCACTTCACAATTTCCATTAATGCCATGAGTTAAACAGACCCTCGTTTGAGAATTTCGAATCGCGTTCGATGTCAATTCTGCGATCGACGATTCTTTGCGGGCGAACACGTTCTAAAGATGCTTCTGCGACAAAGCCGCGCACCTGGAGAGGCAGGAATGCCTGTCCTTCTAATAGCCGCGCAACTGCTCGCGATAGCCATGGTAGTTGCGCTTCATTTCTCCCAAACTATCCCCACCGAATTTTTCGCGCAGCGCTGCCGCGAGCGTTATGGCCACCATCGCTTCGCCAATCACGCCTGCTGCCGGTACCGCCGTGATGTCTGAACGTTCGAAGCCAGCCAGTTCTTCCGTCTTCGTGTCAATATCAATTGAGCGTAAGGGACGTCGCAAAGTTGAAAGCGGTTTCATGTGGCCGCGAATGCGCAACTCTTCACCATTGGTTATTCCGCCTTCCAAACCGCCCGCGCGATTCGTCGCGCGGATGAACTCCTTCGTCTCGTTGTTGTAAGCGATTTCGTCGTGGACTTCTGATCCGGGCAACGCGCTCGCTTCATGTCCCGCACCGATGGCCACAGCCTTCACCGCGGGAATGGACATCACTGCCTGCGCCAGGCGGCCGTCGAGTTTCAAATCCCAGGCCGTGTGCGAACCAAGACCGGGAATGACGCCACGCGCGGCCACTTCGAAGATGCCTCCCAACGTGTCGCCGCTTTCTCGTTT
>WNFT01002795.1_pt1 | contig 14993 bp, 10 predicted proteins | sample 5400191 | NCBI WGS metagenome assembly WNFT01 (sample SAMN13153359, study PRJNA577476) | soil metagenome | isolation source: 80 cm saprolite under Madrone tree | place: USA:California | collected 2016-06-14 | reverse complement strand
AAGCAGCAGCGCGATTGAACGCCGCTTGTTGGATTCGATGTGGCTGTAAAGCCCGTAGGCCGCCATGGTTTTAAAACTTCACCTGCGGCGCCTCCGCGACGGTCTTGCGCTCTTCCCCGAGATCGAAAAATTGCTTCGACGCAAAGCCGAGCGAGGCCGCGAACAGCGCCGCCGGGAACTGCGCAATGCGGGCGTTGTATTCGCTCACCGCGTTATTGAAGAAGCGCCGCGCGGCGGCGATCTTGTTTTCGATGTCGGTGAGCTCGGCCTGCAGCTGCTGGAAATTCGCGTTCGCCTTGAGGTCCGGGTATGCCTCCGACAGCGCGATCAGGCGGCCAAGCGTTCCTGAGAGCTGCTGTTCGGCCGCGGCCTGGGCCTGCGGGCCCTGCGCCGTCATGGCGGCGTTGCGGGCCTCGATGACCGCTTCAAGGGTGCCGCGTTCATGCGCCGCGTAGCCCTTCACGGTCTCCACCAGGTTCGGAATGAGATCGTGGCGTTGGCGCAATTGGACATCGATGTCGGCGAAGGCCTGACTTACCCGCTGCCCCATGGCGACGAGGCCGTTATAGACGCTGATGAGCCACACCACGATCGCGGCAATGACACCGAGGACGACCCAGCCGGTGGTAGACATGTTGTGCTCCCTGATGACGCCGGTCGCCCGTCCCTACCCTCCCCCGCATGCGGGGGAGGGTAGGGAGGGGGCATGCGGCGCCGAGCTTCACCCCACGCGAAGCGGTTGTGGAATCATAGCGGCGCGCCTGCCAAAAATCGCCCCCTAAGTTGTCGCGCGATGTCCCAAGATTGCGGTTGATTCACCGTGACACGCTGTCGCCCCATCGCCACGATTTGCGTCGCCGATAGGCGTCGGGGTCGCGCCGCGCCGCGATATCCGTCACAACGCCCCGTCTGTACACAGTTTCGCCGTGATGGCGCTTTTGGCGATTTTCGGCGGCGCCAGTACGCGCGCATCAATCGATTGCGGCTTGCGGCGCGAGAGCACCACGTAGGAGAACTTCTCATCCTCGAACGGCACCTCGGCGCCCTTGATGTGCAGGTGATCGCGCGAACGCGGCAGCCGCTGGGCGAAATGACACCAGTCGGGCCGGCGTAACGGGCACTCCTGTTCATGCGGGCACGGAGCCGCTACATCGGCGCCGGCCGCGATCAATTCGCCGCGCATGTGCAAGATACGCCCGTAGCCGGCCGGCGTGCCCGGCTCGATGACGACGAGCGCGCCGGCAGTCACGGCCCAGAGCAGTTGCGCAAACCGTGGAAGCTCGCTGTCGGCGATTTCGCCGGCCGCATAGCTCGCGACTACAAGGTCGGCGGGCTGCGCCTCGGCGAGCAGCACGAGTGCGTCGCCCTGCCGGTAGGATTGTCGGCAGACCACTTGTCGAAGTGCCTCGCCGTCCGCTTCGGCCATCAGGCTCAACGCTAAGTCCCGCAAGAAGGGATTGGCATCGATCAGGCGAATATCGGCGAGCGTTTCAAATGCTTGAACCGCCGCGAAGGCCGCCGTTCCGGGGCCGGCGCCGACATCCATCATGCTGCGCGGTTGGAACGCCGGCAACAACTCGCGGGTCGCATTGAAAACCGCCGCCGCCGCCGCATAGGTGGCCGGCAAGCGTGCGAAGGCATAAGCCAAAACGTCGGCGGCCGTTGCAATCCGGCGCGATCCGCCGCCTGCCCGGTAGATGCGCGACTGAGCCGCGGCCCGTTCGGCGATCGCCTTGCGCGACATGCCCTCGGCGAGCCGCGCGAGCCCGGCCTTGAGGTCCGGCGGCAGGCGGGGAGAAAGACGCATCGAAAACGGCCTTTTCAAGTTGCGTCGTAGAGCGCTTTCCGATGAAATTCACGCGGGAAAAACGCTACAACGCCAGACTATTATGTTGAGTGATGCGGTGCCATGATACCGTCCGTCTGAATCGTATCACCGCAGGGGCGCCGGAAGCGGATGGAGCCCCACTTTGGGAAGCATACCCCTCTTGAGGATATTTGAAGATTCGCGAGAACCGGCCGTATCAGTTGGCGATGAACCAAACACTACGGAGAATTGCGCCTTCTTCGGGGAAATTGAGGAGCCAATGCCATGGCACGATATGAAGTGGGGATGTCATTTGCCGGCGAACAACGTAACTACGTACGTGGGGTAGTATCAGCTCTTCAAAAGAATGGGCACGAGGTCTTCTTCGACGAGAATTGTCCGGAAGATACCTTCGCGCGTTGGCTTCCACATCAGCTGAAACAGATCTACGGGAAATATATAGACTATTGCGCTGTATTTATCTCAGAAGATTATGCAAGAAAAGTATTTACGAGCGTTGAGTGGAGAACGGTTTGGTCGAAGCACATTCAGAGAAAGCAAAATTCGTTCATTCTTCCCTTTCGCTTCGACAAGACCAAGATTCCAGGCCTCGATGAGGATCTATGTTATAAGGACCTCAATGGCGTGTCGTCCAGCGAGTGCGCCTCTCTCATTAGCACGATGATTTCCTGGAGGTTAGACAAAACGAGAATAGTCGGATTAATAAGTCAAGGGGACTATAAGACAGCACAAAGAAGACTACGACAAGCGCTCAAGTCGCAAAAGCCGCGTCTTACAGATCGGGATCGTAGTTTCACTATCTACAATCTTGCGTGCATCGACAGCCTTATGGCAGCAAATGGAGGGGAGGGAGACCAGGTCGAGGTTCTTTTTGATACAGCCGCTACCCATATAGAAAGGTGGCTCAACAAAGGCCTATTCGCAAAGTCCTCACTTTCGGCGGAGGAGGCAATTAGATTGATAAACCTAGATGATGACCTGCTCCCGCTAAGAAGAGCTCGAGCGGAGCGACTCGAGGTCCTCTTTTTGCGATTTATTTCGCCAGTGATTAAACGGGCATCGAATGCATCAACCGGTCAGGTTAAACGTCACGTCTCGTATCCTATCGTTAATAAAAAACCAACCGGCTATGCGCACTGCATTTGCCTCGATGTTGAGGTAGACACACCAAATGGTAGGATGATCGCGGCAAATGTGACGCAAGGAACAGCTATTTCATCGGTCGATTGCAATGGCGGTTGGCGCCCGTTGACGGCTCGTGTCAAGAGAATTGTGCGGAGCTATAGCGATGAATGGCTAAAAATTAATGATCATCTGAAATGTACGCCAGGTCATAGAGTATTTGAGAAAATGAACGGGTGGACGGCAAGTCGAGAACTGAAAGTCGGAATGCACGTCGTTGGTCCGGGCGGGCGTATTGTTACAATCGAATCGATAGAGCGGTTTGTCGAAAGGGTGCCAATTGTGATGTTGGAGACGGACGATGAAAGCCACAATTTCTTTGGCGGTGGAATTCTATGTCACAATATGAAGTATTAGTTTTTCCTGGCTTCGATGAAGAACTAGAAATGTTGGATTTGCTGGGTAGGCACATCTCGGCGAAGGGGAGACGTGAAGATGTCGCCCTCCGTCTTACCATTACGCCACCGCCTCGCGTATCTTGACGGCGCCTTCGAGGTCGACGGAAACCAGCTGCGACACGCCGCGTTCCGCCATGGTAACGCCGAACAAGCGGTTCATCCGCGCCATGGTGATCGGGTTGTGGGTGATGATGATGAAGCGCGTCTCGGTCGATCTCGCCATCTGGTCGAGGAGGTCGCAGAAGCGGTCGACATTGTGATCGTCGAGCGGTGCGTCGACTTCGTCGAGCACGCAGATTGGCGCCGGATTGGTGAGAAACACCGCAAATATCAAGGCCAGCGCGGTGAGCGCCTGCTCGCCGCCCGATAGGAGCGACAGGGTGGCCGGCTTCTTGCCTGGCGGCTTGGCGAGGATCTCAAGCCCCGCTTCCAGCGGGTCATCGTGCTCGATGAGTTGCAATTCGGCGGTGCCGCCCCCGAACAGGTCCGTGAACAGGCGCTCGAAATGGCCCTTCACCACCTCGAAAGAGCCGAGCAGCCGTTCGCGCGCCTCCCGATTGAGACTCTGAATTCCCTGGCGCAGCCGCTTGATCGCCTCGACGAGATCGTCGCGCTCCGAGGTCAGCGTCGTGTGCTGGGCCTCGACGTCGCGCAGTTCCTCCTCGGCGCGAAGGTTGACAGCGCCGAGCCGCTCGCGGTCGCGCTTGAGCTTTTCAAGCTCGGCCTCGATTGCGGCGATCTCGGGCAAGGGCATATCGGCCTCGAACCCGGCCAACGCAGCCAGCGTTTCTGGCTCAACCTCCAAAATTTCGCGGATCTCGGTGGCGAGGTCCACAAGGCGGCGCCGGACCGCTTGATGGCGCTCCTCGGCACGCGCAGAAGCTTCGCGCGCGGCCGACAGGGCTTCCAGTGCGGCGCGGGCGGCGCGGTCAGCGAGCGCCAGCGTATTCTCGCCTTCGGCGAGGCGATCGGCCGCTTCACGGCGCGCGGCCTCTGCGCTCTCGATTTCGCCCATCAGGGCGCGGCGCTTGCCTTCGAAGAGCTGCGGCGTGTCCACCAGGCTTTCATGCTCGGTCTTTGCCTCGGCGAGACGCGTCTCGATGGTGGCGATCTGGGTTGCGGCGCTGTCGCGGCGCGCCCGCCAATCCGCGACCTCGGAGTCGATCGCCACCATCCGGCGGTGCGTCAGCTCAAGCTCGCGGGCGAGCGCCTGGGCTTCGGCGCGCACCTGGGCGAGCCGTCCTCGATCGTCCGCCACCTTGGCGCGGGTCTCGGCCAGCCGCGCTTCAAGATCGGCGGTGGGCGGGAGGTCGGCTCGCGCCTCCGCTGCGGCGGTGCAAGCGGCGTCCGCTTCCGCCATGGCGGTGGTGAGTCGTGCCTGCGCCTCGGCCAGCGCAGAGCGGCGCGAGGTGATGCGGTTGAGCTCGCGTTCGGCGGCAGCGTGGCGATCGCGAGCCGCATCGGCTTCGCGCTGCAGGTCACGCCAGCGCGCCCGAGCGGCATTCTCGGCATCGCGGGTCGTCGCCACTTCCGCCTCGGCGGCGGTCGCAGATTCACGGCGAATGTAAAGATCGGCGCGCATGATGCGCAGTTCCGCCTCGATGTCGGCGAGCCGGTTGCGGCCGGCGAGACGGCGGGCGGCGCCGGTCGGCGCATGGGCTGCGACCGCATAGCCGTCCCAGCGCCACAAGTCGCCTTCCTGCGAGACCAGCCGCTGTCCGGGCTTGAGAGCGCCGACCAGGCGGGCGCCGTCGGCGCGGGCGACGACGCCGATCTGTTTCAACCGGCGCATCATGGCGTCGGGCGCGGCGGAGATGAATCCGGACAGGGGCTGCACCCCTTCCGGCAATGCCGGATCGGTCGGATCAACCGGCGCGCCGCCCCAATGCATCGGCGCCGCGGGCTCGACCGGAGCATCGAGATCGTCGCCCAGCGCAGCGCCCAGTGCGGTTTCGTAACCTTTCTCCACCGTGAGCAGATCGATCACCGGCGGCCACAGCTTCTTGTTGTCGACGTGCAGAACGCGGGCAAGCGTCTTGGCCTCCGTCTCCAGGCGATGGACATTGCGCTCCGCCTCGCTGAGAGGCTGGCGTGCCACATCGAGGGCCTGGCGGGCAGCAGAGTGGGCGGCCTCCGCCCGCAAGGCTTCGGATTCCGCGGTCGTCACGGCAGATTGCGCGGATGCTGCGGCCGTCGCCAACGCCTCGATATCGACCGCACGGACCGCATCGGCAATGAGCTGGTCCAGCTCGGTCGTCACCTCGCCAAGCTCTCTCTCGAGCCGGGCGCGGCGCGTTTCGTTGTCGCGGATTGCGGCATCGAGCTGCGTGCGCTTTGCCGTCAGGTCCGCGAGCGCGGCCGTCAGCTCTCCGAACGTTTTTTCGTTCGCGGCGAGCGCCGCGTCGGCCACGTCGGCGCGTTCCTCGACGCTGGCGCGCCGCTCGACGCTCGCGGCAGCTTCGCGCTCAAGCGTCTCCCGCTCGGCCGACAAGCGCGTCAGCGCCGCTTCGGCGTCGGCCGATTGCTTGCGTTCGCGCTCGATGTCGGCGCCGAGCTGGACCAAGCGGCGCGCAAGCTCGGCAATGCGCTCCTTGGCGCGCGCCTCTTCGCGCTCGAGAGCGTCGCGGGCGTTGATCAGCCGCGCCAGCACGGCGGCAGCGCTCGCTTCGCCTTCGCGCAATCCCGGCAGGCTTGCAGCGGCAACCGCCTGATTGGTGGCGGCCGTCGCCTGGGCCGCGGTGCGCTCCGCAACCTCACGAACGGCCGCCTCGTGGGCATGGGCCGCGTCCTCAACCTCGCGCTTTGCCTCGACAAGGCGCACATGGAACAGCGCGGCCTCTGCCTTGCGCACGCTTTGCGACAGCGCCCGATAGCGCACGGCCTGGCGCGCCTGGCGCTTTAAAGCGTCGATCTGCCCGGACAGTTGGCCGATCACGTCCTCAAGCCGGGCCAGATTTTGTTCGGCGGCGCGCAACCGCAACTCCGCCTCGTGGCGCCGCGCATGCAACCCCGAAATGCCGGCGGCCTCTTCAAGCACCCGGCGGCGCTGTTCGGGCTTGGCTTGTATGATCTCGCCGATCCGGCCCTGATGCACGAGCGCCGGCGACCGCGCCCCTGTCGAGGCGTCGGCAAACAGCATCTGAATGTCCCGGGCCCGCACCTCGCGGCCGTTCAACCTGTAGGTCGACCCTTCCTCGCGTTCGATCCGGCGCGACACTTCGAGCGTGTCCTCGCCGTTGAACTGGGCCGGCGCCGTGCGCGACGTGTTGTCGATCGACATCGCGACTTCGGCGGTGTTTCGCGCCGGCCGGTTGTTGTTGCCGGAGAAGATGACATCGTCCATCCCGGCGGCGCGCATCGCCTTGTGCGACGCTTCACCCATCACCCAGCGCAACGCCTCGACAAGGTTCGATTTGCCGCAGCCGTTCGGCCCGACGACGCCCGTCAGGCCGGGCTCGATCAGGAAATCGGCCGGCTCGACGAACGACTTGAAGCCGATCACACGCAACCGTTTAAGCTTCATCGATGACCTTCCACGTGCCGACGGGACGTCTGGTTTGCCTTACGAAATAGGACTTTGGTCCCATTTAGTCCAGGGCCGCGAGAATCAACAGCGAAGTGACGCATTCGCGGACAATGAATAGGACGACAATGATCGGCAACCAGGCCGGAGTGCTTTTCCAAAGCTTGTTACGGCACAAAACAACGATAGGTGCGAGATAAGCGCGCGTAGCCCGGATGGAGCGACCCGCAGGGTCGCGCAATCCGGGGCGGGCGGGGCCAATTGCAAGAGCGATCCCGGATTGCGGGACCGCGAAGACGCGGTCCCTCCATCCGGGCTACACCTCAGCCCTTGATCAACGGTGCAATGGCCTTGTCGAGATCTTCAATCGACATCGCACCCGAGTGCCTTTCGCCATTGATGTAGAAAGTCGGCGTCGCCTCGACCTTGAACTTCTGCATGCCCCGATCCCGCATCTGCTGGACCTTGGCGAGCAGCGCCTTGTCGTTGATGCACGCATCGAAACTCTGTTCGGTGAAACCGGCCTGCCTGGCGATGGCGCGCAGCGGCGGCAGCGGCTCCTTCACCGCCCATTTCTGCTGCTGGGCAAACAGGGTGTCGATCAGCGGATAGTATTTGTCCGGCCCGGCGCACCGCGCCAACATGAAGGCCGCGGCCGCAAGTCCGTCGAGCGGGTATTCCCGCATGATGTACCTCACCTTGCCGGTATCGATGTATTTTTCCTTCAATTTCGGGAAGGTGTTGACCGTGAAGGCCGCGCAATGCGGACACGTCATCGAGGCATATTCGATGATGGTGACGGGTGCGGTGGCCGAGCCCATCGGGATGTCATCAAGCGCGCCTTTGGCCTCCAACTCGAGCACCGAGAAGGTTTGTGCCTCAGCGCGTCCGCTGCGCCCGCTGAATACTTCGAAGGCGCCAAAGCTGCCGACCGCGCCAAGCGCCAGCGCGGCCCAGGTGCTCATCGAGGAGCTCATGACGAATTGTCGACGGGTCATCATCACGATTAATCTCCGTTGTCCTACCCAGAACATAAGTGTGATTTTTCAGAACCGGTAGCGTTTTCGCCGCGGCAACGCAATCTCCCGGCGGCGTGCGGCGGGCAGCTGGCCATTCACGTTCGTTTGATGGCCGCGCCAAGCCGGCCCAGGGCCGTCCGCAGGTTTTCGTCGGCGATGCCGGTCATTTGCGCCGCAATGGCGGCGGCGGCGCCGTCGTCGATGGTGGGCCGCGGCACCCGGTGGCGACGCGTCAGCGGCGCTTGCCGCAGTGCGAGCCTGTCGACCGCCTGCCAGCCGAGATAACGGTTGACGCGTTCGAGGATCACGCCGCCCATATGCTGAATTTCAAGGGCCGCCGGACCCTCCACGCGCAGCACCAAGGTGGCGGGCGGAGCTTCGTCCCGGTCGCGGCTGCGGATCCATTGGATCCGAATTGGCTCAGCCACGGCGGCAATCTCCGGTCCCACGATATCGTCCCAGTGGGTCACGATCGCGCACGACGTGAAGCCTTGGCGCGCAAACACTTCGGCGACGCATACGGACACCAGCTCTGCCAGGGGCTTAGGATAGGAACGCTTGTTCATCGCCATGAGGTCTGCCACATCGGTTGCCATGACATTAACAGACAGAATCGGTGGCAAGAAGGACCGGGCACGCCCGAGGCGGCCAAACTCCCGGAATTCTTCGCATCCTTCCGGGGGCGCGCGCTCTTCTCTCTCCCCCCAATCGAAATCGGCTGTTGCCGATTTCGATCAATCTATTGATGGGCCGAAACCCGCGTATACGCGGTTTCGGCCGGAAGAGGTTGGGGGAGGGGAGAAGAGAGCGGCCGCCCTCCTCTCCTGGTTCGATCGCCATCGCCGCGTTCTGCCGTGGCGGGCGCCGCCGGGCGAGGACGCCGACCCCTATCGCGTGTGGCTTTCCGAGATCATGCTTCAGCAGACCACCGTCAAGACGGTCGGCCCTTATTATCTGCGATTCCTGGCGCAGTTTCCGTCGGTGGCAAAGCTCGCAGAGGCCGACATCGAGGACGTGCTCAAGCTGTGGGCCGGTCTCGGCTACTACGCGCGCGCCCGTCATCTCCATGCGTGTGCCAAGGCCGTGGCGGCGCGCGGCGCGTTTCCGGACCGCGAGGAGGAACTCAAGGAGTTGCCCGGAGTAGGCCCCTACACGGCGGCCGCCATAGCGGCCATCGCGTTCGATCGCAAAGCGAGCCCGGTCGACGGCAACGTCGAGCGGGTGGTGACGCGCCTGTTTGCGGTCGAACAGGAATTGCCGAACGCCAAGCCGGTGATCCGCGGGCTCGCAGCCGATCTCACCCCGGCCCGCCGGCCCGGCGATTTCGCCCAGGCCATGATGGATCTCGGCGCCACCGTCTGCACTCCGAAGGCACCGGCCTGCGGACGGTGCCCGTTCGCTCCTTCATGCGCGGCGCTCGCGCGCGGCGATGCGGAAACCTTTCCGCGCAAGAAAAAGAAGCCCGAAGGCCGCCTGCGCCGCGGCGCCGCGTTCGTGGCGATTCGCGCCGACGGCCATGTGCTGGTGCGCCGCCGCGCCGCCAAGGGTCTGCTCGGCGGGATGACCGAGGTGCCAACCGCCGCATGGAGCACTGACTTTGTCGCCGCGCATGCCGTTGCGGACGCGCCAAAGTTTCCGCCGCCACGCCGAGCTGGCACCCGGCAAGCCGCGATGAGAGCGTCACGCAAGGTTTCTTGGCATCGCGTCCCTGGCGTCGTGACTCACGTGTTCACGCACTTTCCGCTGGAACTGATCGTGCTTCGCGCACGTCTGCCGAAATCCGCGGTCGCGCCAGAGGGCATGCGTTGGATCGCCCGCGAAGACATCGCCGGCGCCGCGCTGCCGAGCGTGATGCGCAAGGTGCTGGCTCACGCGCTCGCGGAGTAGCCGGTAGGGTGGGCAAAGGCGGCCGAGGCGTTGCCGCGCTGGCACGATCTTGTTCCCGCCTTTGCCCACGCGGTCCGTCCGCGCAATTGCTGAACAACAGGTGAAGTCGGACGGCGTGGGCGAAGGCGCGCGAGGCCGGTGCACCATTCCGTCGGCTGTACCAGGCGCCTTTGCCCACCCTACGTGCCCTACAGCAACTTCAGACGCGCCACCTGCGCACACTCATCCGTCACCTTGAAATAGCGCTGCACCGCCGCGCGGCCGAGTTCGAAGGCATGCGGCTCGCCGGCCTTGCGCGCGGCCAGCGTCTTGATCTTGGTGACCGCATTGTCGAATTCGGAGTGGTTCGACATCAGCACGGTCGCGTTCCTTATGCCGGCGCGTTCCGCCATCTTGCGCTGAGAGGCGATATAGGTGTCGAAATGCGGCACGTCGTTGACGAAGTTGAATGCGGTGCCGCCGGAGTACGCGACCATCAGCGGCCTGCCGCCGTCCTTCACCTCAAAGAGCATTGATACGGTTCCGGGCGTATGGCCGGGTGTCAGCACCAGCGCCACGGATGCGTCGCCGAGCATGATCTGCTGATCGTCGGCCGCCACGATATCGCGCTTGGGCTTGCCGTTCGGATATTGGTTGACGGATTTCTCGATCGCATCCCAATCGGGACCGCCCATGACGATGCGGGCGCCGAAACGCTCCTGCATCAGCTTGGCGCCGCCGACATGATCGCCGTGGGCATGGGAGATGATGACGTATTTCACCGCCGCGGGATCGAGCCCGAGCTTCTTCAGGCCGCCGACGATCGCCTCCTCGGAGGCATAGTCGTAGAGCGTATCGATCAAGATGATGCCCTCGCGGCTCGTCAGCGCCCAGGACGAATGGATTTTCGTGCCGACGAAATAGAGATTATCGAACACCTTCGCGGGCTCGGTGAACCAGGTGGCGCGGTCGGGCGGAGGGGGCGGGAGCACGTCCGCGCCCGGCGCCGTCTGCGGCGCAATGCAGACACGGGCGAGCGTGCCGGCGAAATCGAACCCTGCCGCCGCCTTGGCCGCCGCCAAGTGGGTGTCGATCAGGTGGGCGTCGATCGTGCTCGCCTGCTGCGCGAACGCGGCTGCGACGCCAAGCCCCGCCGCGACCGCAAGCGCCGCGCCGATCGAGTGTTTCATGGTGTCCTCCCCTTGCGAGGTGCGCTAGACGCATCCCCCGGTCATGGTGGTTCAGCATATCAGGTCTGAGGCGGCAAGGACCGCACCGGCCCGGAAGTCCCTTGACCACTGATGACCGACCACTGATGACTACGACCTCAACCCTTTCCAAACTCCTGCCGAGGGCAAAATGGCTGTGCGAGCGGGGCGCGAGTTTCTGGCCATCCCGGGGCCCACCACCTTGCCGGACGAGGTGCTGCGCGCCATGCACCGGCCGGCGGTCGACATCTATGGGGGCCCGCTTTTGGCGCTCACCGACAGTCTGTTGGCCGATATCAACCGGTTGTTCCGAACCGAGGGACGTTCGTACATCTACATTGCCAATGGCCATGGCGCCTGGGAGGCGGCGCTCACCAATGTCCTCTCCAAGGGCGACAAAGTTCTGGTACTGGAGAGCGGGCGGTTTGCGGTGGGTTGGGGCAATGCTGCGGCGTTCCTCGGGGCCGAGGTGGAAGTCCTCAAAGGAGAGTGGGATCGGGCGGTGCGTGCGGCCGAAGTCGAGGGCCGGCTGAAAGAGGACAAAGCCGGGACGATCAAAGCGATCCTGGTGGCCCATATCGACACCTCATCGGGGGTCGTCAACGACATCGAGGGCATCGGCAAGGCCATCAGGGCTGCCGGCCATGAGGCATTGTTCATGGTCGACGCCGTCGCGTCACTGGGATGCGTGCCGTTCGAGATGGATGCATGGGGCGTGGATGTCGCCATGTCAGGATCGCAGAAAGGCCTGATGTCGCCGCCCGGCCTCGGCTTCGTGGCCGTCAATGGTCGTGCCCGCGCGGCGCACAAGCGCGCGGGATTGCGGACGCCCTATTGGGACTGGACCGCGCGGGACGGCCAGGTGCACTACCAGAAATATGCGGGCACTCCGCCGGAGCATCTGCTTTTCGCGTTGCGCGCCGCGCTCGACATGCTTTTTGCAGAGGGGCTCAGCGAGGTATTCCGACGCCACCGTCTGCTCGCCGAAGCTGTGCGCCGGGCCGTGACGGTATGGGCCAAGGGAAGGGCACTCGATTTCAACATCGCGACGCCAAGCGAGCGCTCTGACACGGTGACGACGATTTTGATGGCCGATGGACGCGACCCTGGTCCGTTGCGGGACTATTGCAATGCAAAATGCGGCGTCGTTCTCGGGGCAGGGATTGGGGAATTGGCCGGCAAGGCATTTCGCATCGCCCACATGGGACACGTGAACGCCCCCATGGTGCTCGGCACGCTGGGCGTGGTCGAAATGGGTCTTACGGCGCTCGGCATCCCGCATTGCAGCGAGGGCGTGCAGGCGGCGATCGAGTGGCTGGGTAAGAGCGTTAAGCCCTGAGGACAATCGCGGAAAATCGGCCGGCCTCATATTGCAATGCAACACCCTCCATCCACTCCCGGGAACACCCGGAGGGAGGCGGGCCGCGCGTTCACTATTTGCTAATTTTGCTTACAATTCATAAACATAATTTTATGTCCTGAACGCTGGTCTTCCATATGCAAAAGCTGTATTGGGACGCGCGAAATCGAGGCGCTGGGGTGCATCTCGAACTATCTTAATCTTAATGCGTCATCTGAATGTGGGTGGAGCGTGTGGTCATGCGGCCGAAGCTGGTCTCCGCTGTTCACACGTTGCACCTTGGACACGTTGATCTAGTATAATAAGTAATTGCGATTGGTATAATAGGCAATCGCGATCGTAGCAGTCGGAACGGCCAATCAACAATGAACCAGCGGAGGACTCGTTAGAGGATCGTCGCAGGCCCCTGCCGGCAACGACCTTTGCATGAGGAGCGTATGGAACCAACCAACATTGCGGCGCCTGACTATTTCCACAAGGTGGTCGATTGCCAGTGGGCATGTCCGGCACACACGCCAGTTCCGGAATACATCCGCTTGATCGCCGCCGGGCGCTACTCCGACGCCTATATGATCAACTGGAAATCGAATGTGTTCCCCGGGGTGCTTGGTCGCACCTGCGACCGGCCCTGCGAGCCGGCATGCCGGCGCGGCCGTGTCGAGAAGGAGCCGGTGGCGATCTGCCGCCTCAAGCGCGTCGCCGCCGATTTCAAGGACGACATCAGGGCCCGCCTGCCGCGTCCTGCCGCACGCAACAACGGCAAGCGCGTCGCGCTCGTCGGCGGCGGCCCCGCCTCGCTCACGGTCGCGCGCGATCTCACACCGCTCGGCTACACCTGCGTGGTGTTCGACGGCGACCCCAAGGCGGGCGGCATGATCCGCACGCAAATTCCGCGGTTCCGCTTGCCAGAGTCCGTCATTGACGAGGAATGCGGCTACATTCTCGATCTCGGCGTCGAGTTCCGCCCCGGCCAGCGCATCGACAGCCTCAGAGAGTTGCTCGCCGGGGATTTCGACGCCGTCTTTGTCGGCTCCGGCGCCCCGCGCGGTCGTGACCTCGATATTCCGGGCCGCAAGGAAGCGGCGAAAAACATCCACATCGGCATCGACTGGCTGTCCAGCGTTTCGTTCGGCCACATCAACAAGATCGGCAAGCGCGTCGTCGTGCTCGGCGGCGGCAACACCGCCATGGACTGCTGCCGTTCCTCGCGCCGGCTCGGCGGCGAAGAGGTCACCGTCGTGGTGCGTTCCGGCTTCGAAGAGATGAAGGCCTCGCCATGGGAGAAGGAGGACGCGATGCACGAAGGCATCCCGATCCTCAATTTCCTGGTACCCAAAGCTTTCACCCACGATGATGGCCGCCTCACCGGCGTCATCTTCGAAAAGGTGAAAGCCGAGTACGATGCCAAAGGCCGGCGCAACCTTGTCCCGTCCGGCGAACCCGACCAGCATATTCCCTGCGACGATGTCCTCGTCGCCGTCGGCCAGGAGAATTCGTTTCCCTGGATCGAGCGCGACATCGGCATCGAATTCGACAAATGGAACATGCCCAAAGTCGATCCCAAGACCATGCGCTCGACCCACCCGAAGGTGTTCTTCGGCGGCGACGCCGCATTCGGCCCGAAGAACATCATCTGGGCGGTCGCCCACGGCCACGAGGCCGCCCTATCGATCGACATGATGCTCTCCGGCGAGGACATTGACGTTCGTCCGCTTCCCGCCGTCGATGTGATGAGCCAGAAGATGGGCATCCACGAATGGAGCTATGACAACGAGATCTCGCCCGACAAGCGCCTGCGCGTGCCGCTGCGCGACAAGGTCGTGGCGCTCAAGGATATCAAGGCCGAGGTCGAGCTTGGCTTCGACGCGCAGTTAGCCCTCAAGGAGGCGGAACGCTGCCTCAACTGCGACATCCAGACCGTATTTACCGCCTCGCTGTGCATCGAATGCGACGCCTGCGTCGACATCTGCCCGATGGACTGCATCACCTTCACGGCGGACGCTCCCGAAGCTCAGCTGCGCACCCACCTCAAGGCGCCGGCCAAAAATCTCGCCCAGGACATCTATGTTGCGGACGGTCTCAAGACCGGCCGCATCATGGCCAAGGACGAGGACGTCTGCCTGCATTGCGGATTGTGCGCCGAGCGTTGTCCCACCGGGGCGTGGGACATGAGGAAATATCTGGTTGAAATGACATACGCAGGTTCGAAATGCCATCACGAAGCCCGCTCTGCAGCGTAAACGATTTCGTTGTCCGCTTCGCCAACGTGAATGGCTCGGGCTCGGCGAGCGCCAACGAGCTTTTCGCCCGCGCGGTGTTGCGCATGGGCGTGCCGGTGTCATCGCGCAACATCTTTCCCTCCAATATTCAGGGCCTGCCGACCTGGTACGAGGTGCGTGTTTGCGAGGACGGCCATCTCGGCGCCCGCGGCGGCTACGACCTCATGGTGGCGATGAACCCGCAGACGTGGGACAAGGACGTGGCCGGCATCGAGCCCGGCGGCTATCTCTTCTACGATTCCACCAAGCCGCTGCCGGCGTCGAAGTTCCGCGACGACATCGTGGTGCTGGGCGTGCCGCTCACCGCCATCTGCAATCGCGAGTACACCG
>WNFT01023008.1_pt1 | contig 14994 bp, 18 predicted proteins | sample 5400191 | NCBI WGS metagenome assembly WNFT01 (sample SAMN13153359, study PRJNA577476) | soil metagenome | isolation source: 80 cm saprolite under Madrone tree | place: USA:California | collected 2016-06-14 | reverse complement strand
CGACCGTTGGACGGTCGACTTTTGCGGACGCGTTTGCGGCCTTGGCCTTCACAAGCAGGATGGAAAGCGTCTTCTGCATGGTCATGGCCCTCCGGTATTCCATCGTCAGGCGATCCCAGAAATGATTCTGGTCGGGCATCGTCTGTAGCAAATCCACACTGGCTTGGTGCTGCAAGGTGACGTTGCGTTCCAGCTCCGTCAGTACCTGCTGCTTCAATTTGCGCACCGTGCGCTGGTGGTCGAGCAGGTAGCCAACAAACAACAACGTGAGTGCACAGAATCCGAAGAAGGCGGCCCGTAGTGTCGCCTTATTCCCCACGGGATGGAGAAATACCAGCGGGTACATGAACACAGCCAGGCCCGCGGCCTGCACCAGAACATAGGCGGCGGCTAGAATCGTGAGCTGCAGCTCACGGCGCTCGAGCTTATCGAGTTCAGTGCGATTGAGCGTGCCCATATGGTTTCTCCTACCATGATCTGGCCAGGGGCCTCCCTGCACAATGGGCGCGAAGTACTGTGTGGCGGAAATGTCACTGTCCTTTGCGGTACGGAAAACTTTTACCCGCCGTGCTCGGCGCTAATGGCGGGGAGAGTGGCGCAGGGATCGGCGGAGGGGGCGGGTGAGGAGGAAGAGCTGGGAATTAAGAATCAAACATTCCTCGCCGATTATGATAATCAGTCTCAAGACCGGCAGTTTACTGGCCTTTGAAACTGTTATGTGCTTGTATACACGGTAGTTAGTATAGTTCGTGTAACTGCCCAGTCGCAGCAATCTCCCAGCGCCTGCGATTACAATTCCATGCTCGGCACAATTCCTGCCCCTTATTCGCGAAGTGCGTGAACATTACAGATTGATTTTATGACTTGTTTTAGGCGATGCTAAAGTGTCATTCGCAGCGGCAAAGAGGAGCGAATCATGTTTTGGTGGGGTTTGGCCGTATTTGTTCTCATGATTCCTGCCTTATTCTATGGAATATACCGTTGGGCGTCCTCGGATCTCGGTATCAAACGCGAGATCGCGAAGGAACGTTTTCGAGCCGAGCAGGAATTGCGGTGGCTGCGCCGCTCCGGTGAAAACGCAGGCGCGCCTACTCGTAACTTTAAGTAACCTCTCTGGGTTTGTACCGTCCGGCAGCGCAAAAAGCTGGTGGTTCATCTTGCAACGTTGGCCTTAAACAGCCGGTCCCGATAGCGCCCTAAGGTACCTAAACAGCCGGTAGCCAACGCTGGGATTCAGGGGAGTTGCACGAAACGCTTCCATTTCCGTACGGAAGGCGTCCTGACGGCTGCCGCCAAACCTGCCCAAACGGAACCGCTTTGCTTCCACCCAGACACCGGCCAGAAACTCGGAAACCGATTCTTCCGGAACGCCCAGCTCCACTAGCCTTCGGGAGAGCCGCTCGCAAACCAGCTCAGTCATCTCGTACTTACGGCAGAGCTTGGCGTCATCCTTCGGATCGATGGAATAGAGGTTTTGCGCGTGGAATCGGTAGTAAAAAAGCGGCTGATCCAGTATCAGCGTGCCCATGACCAGCGCCGCGGCCTGTAGGGGGACGTCCGCGATGAACACCACCTCCTCAGGAATGGGCATAATCCACTCCAGCACTTTCCTTCGCACCGTCAGCGCACTCGGCAAAAGAAAGCGCCTATGAAGGGCCGCAATGCGCGTGGCCTCCCGGTCCGCCATGCTGATGAGCGCGGGCCGCTGCGGAACTAGAAGCCGCGTCTCATTCGTCTTCTCGTGGAATTCGTAGTGCCCATGGCCGACGGCCGCCACGGCCGGTTCCCGCTCGAGCGCATCCGCCACCGTCAACAGCTTCTCCTTGGCCCACCAGTCGTCTCCGTCCAGGAAGGCCACAATCTCGCCTCGCGCTTCCGCGAAGCCGGCATTGAATGCTGACGCTTGCCCGCCGTTTTTCTTGCGCACGTGCTTCACGCGCGGCACGAATTTCTGAATAATCGAAGGAGTCTGATCGGTGGACCCATCATCCACCACGACGATTTCCAATTCCGCGGGAGACAGCCCCTGCTCCAGGACGCTGACAAGAGCCTGCTCGATGTAGCGCTCGTGGTTGTAGGTGTCCACCAGCGCGGTAATCAGTGGCTTCATTGCGGCCCTCGGAGCGCAGCGAATTCGTCCGCAGGGATCTGATTGCCTCCGCTCGTCGCTGACGAGCGCAAGTGTGCCACCGCCCGCAGCGATTCTGTCGGCACGGCCAGCAAATTTCTGCCAAACCCCGCCGGTTCATCGCCGACCGGAATCAATTCTCCTGGCCATTCAACCGGAACCAAACAAACCCACTCTGGGAGGGGGGCGTCACCACCAGCATTACCTCTGTTCGTCACGGCTTCTCCCGGCCTCGGCGCAGGCTTCAGACCTGAGGCCCAGGACGCTACTCAAGGGCCGAGTGACGCCGAGTAGAAAAAGCCATTCTGGTAAGCGAATCTCGTAGGTGAAGGTTGTAGGATGGTGCCTATATCCCGGCGCTTCATGCTGGGCGAGCTCTGCGAGGCGGTCTCTGCATTTCACAGTCTTATCCATCGGGCTGGAACGATATCTCGCGGGTCGTACTTAGCCGCCGGTCCAAACCAGCTCTTTGGCGCAATTACCATGCCGCCCTTTATATCCGCGCCGAGCCACGCACCCCACCAGCTATACGAACTATTTGCAATAATCGCGTGCCCACACAAGCGCATCAGGTAGAGGTCGGCGTCTTCGCGCCCCAGGTGCTTCTCGACTGTCCGATTGAAATCTCCAACAATCGTCGTGCGATACGGCAGCTTGAAATTCGCTTCGCACCACTCCGGATCATCCGAGAAAACAAAGAATACCGGGTCGGGCACCTTGGCCGCTATCAGCGCGGCAGCCTCGCGGTAGTACTCCATCGGCAGGACCCCGTGATAGGGATTCCCTACATAATCGGTGCGTCGCACGTGGACGAGCACCGATCGTTCGCCGGCGTCCAGGATCGCCGGCTCGGTCGCGATCGACCGAGCCGGGAGTGGCTCGCGGGGCAGCAAGCGCTCCCGCAGTTCGTCGCGCAGTCCGAAAAAATACTTCTCACACTGCCAATAACCGACCAGCGAGCACTTTCGCGGCGCGTTCTCAAATAGCGCAGGTTGGTACGGAAGCCCCTCTTCGCGGATGATCCGGCCCCACAGGCCGTGCACCACTCGTGCGTCCACGCCCCAGACCAGTCGCGTACTGGAAAATCTGATTCGCGCAACCATCCCTCAGATAACTCGTCACGCCAGGCGCAGCCAGTTTTTCCCTCAATTTTTCCCTGCTGACGCCGTAAAAATACCGCCACTTGTGCAGCAGCGGACGTCCAAGAGATCGAATCGGGGCGGGCAAGACATGGGTCCACCTCGGTCGGTCCTGACCGGATGCTACGGCATTCGTATTACCTTTGGGCGCCATCCGTCTCCGTTGGATTGCGAACTCATCTTTCGTCATTTTGTGTAACGGAAGCATCCGCACGAATGCTTGCGTCCCTCCAACAAACGGGGATCGAAATACTCCACCGCCTCCGACCCGATCAGCCCGCTGCTACCCGTCACCAGTATTCTCTTTACCTTCACTAGTCCATCCAGCGACGCCGCTCCCGCCAGCGACGCACAAATCCTGGAATTAGATTTTCCTGTTTCACTCCAATGGAATGTCTGACGGGACGGGTGAAATCCAGTATCGGGAAGAGGATGCGGTTGCGGAAGCCCCCCCCCACGTGCTCATGCGCGGCACGAGCCTTTCTCTTCAAGCCCGCGAGCCACCAGAAATGATTTGGACGAACTCCCCGCGAGGTAAGTCGGAAGCGCGCATCTCCGATCGATCGGAGATGCGGATACCCGCCCGCAAGCTTCAGGTTCAGGTATGCCTCCTCGTCGTACCAAACGCCAGTCATCCCTTGCGGGTGGTATCCGTAGTCATGATTCTGATGAACAGCACAAACAACATCCGAGACGTCAACGACCGAGGCACCTAGGCTCGCAGCCCGCCAGACGAGCCAATTGTCCCACCAGATACGGCCGATGACCAGCGGCGGAAATTCCGGATATAGGCCCCCCGGAAACGCAAAGTATCCCAGCGGCGACCTACCATCAGAAATCCCGGCTTGGCAGAACTTACGATCTTGAGGGCGGCCGTGAACTGTTGCGTCAGAACAATGTCGCAGTTGACATAGCAGACGAGGTTGTGTCGAGCGAGCTGCTGTGCGCGGTTAAAGATAGAGTCGAGCCGCTTCGTTCCGCTGGGATTGACGATGATATCTGTGTCGTGGCGGACACCGAGCTCGGCGCAGACTGCCGCAGCGCCCTCGTCATCACCAAACAGGATGATATCGACGTCAGGATGAAGGAGCTTCCAGCTTTGCAATGCGTTGCGCTGGATGATGGCGGAGTGGCCGCGAAATGCCTTTGCAGTAGTGAATAACGTGAGCATTGCTATGGCGATTCTGTGCCGATTCAGCGTGCAGCGGACTGAGCCAAACGCTGCTCTTGAAACCAGTCGATGGTGTTGGGCAAGCCTTCGGAGAGAGAGACCGTAGCTCTCCAGCCGAATTCCGCGAAGGCACGGGAAGTGTCCAGGCAGCGGCGGGGCTGGCCGTCAGGCTTGGAGGAATCCCAGCCGATGGAGCCGGAGAAACCAGTCAAGGTGCGAATCTGCTCGAGGAGGTCGCGGATGCTGATTTCCTGCCCCGAACCGAGATTGACCGGATCGGGCTTGGAGTATTTTTCGGCGGCGATGACGATGGCATCGGCCGCGTCTTTGACGTAGAGAAATTCGCGAGTGGCCGTGCCGGTGCCCCACGCGACAATTTCAGAAGCGGCCGAGTCCTTTGCGTCGAGGCATTTACGGATGAGGGCGGGAATGACGTGGGAGGCTTCGAGATCAAAGTTGTCGCGAGGCCCATAGAGGTTGACGGGAATGAGGTAGATGCCGTTCATGCCATATTGCTGGCGGTAGGACTGGAGTTGCACGAGGAGCATCTTCTTTGCAAGGCCGTAGGGAGCGTTGGTTTCTTCGGGATAGCCATTCCAGAAATCCGCTTCGCGGAAGGGGATGGGAGTGAATTTCGGGTACGAACAAATGGTGCCGACGCAGACAAATTTTTCGAGGCCGGCAACGCGGCCGGCTTCAATGGCGTGCAAGCCCATGGCAGCGTTGTCATAGAAGAAGCGGCCGGGATTGGCGCGATTGGCGCCGATACCGCCCACCACGGCGGCCAGGTGTATGAAAACGTCGGGCCGGGCATCCCGATAGAGACGTTCCGCCTGTGATTTTTCGCGGAGATCGTAGTCGCGGCTGCGAGGAACAACGACTTCCTTGGCACCGGCGGCATGAAGCCTGGCTACAACGAATGATCCGAGAAAGCCGCTGCCTCCGGTGACGACGACGCGCCGATTGTCCCAGAATCCCATGTATGCCGGCTCCTAATATTGCGATGCTTGCCCGGGCGTGGCTTGCACGACACGAGTGACAGAGTTGTGCCAACGGTTCCAGTGCGTAACTTTTTCCTCGAGTACGGCTTTGCCGCGGCCGCGAGGCGTGAGACCAACGGCTTCGACGTCCGCATCCACCATGATAGCGACAAGATCGTGGAAACTGACGCGGGGCTCCCAGCCGAGCTGGCGGCGGGCCTTGGAGGCATCGGCAACGAGGACATCGACTTCGAGGGGACGGAAATGGCGCCCAGAGATTTTCACGTGCTTGTTCCAATCGAGGCCCGCATAGGAGAAAGCTTCCTCGAGAAACTCCCGAACGGAATGGGCGTCGCCAGTGCCGATGACGTAGTCGTCGGGGCGGTCCTGCTGAACGATCTTCCAGATGGCTTCGACGTATTCGGGAGCGTAGCCCCAATCGCGGCGCGCTTCGAGGTTGCCGAGGTAGAGAGCGTCGGTTTTGCCGGCGAGGATGGAAGCGACGCCACGAGTGATCTTGCGGGTGACGAAAGTTTCGCCACGGCGCGGACTTTCATGATTGAAGTGAATCCCGCTGGCAGCGTGCAGGCCATAGCCCTCGCGGTAGATACGGGTCATCCAGTGGGCATAGAGCTTAGCGGCGGCGTAGGGACTGCGCGGCTGAAAGGGAGTGAGCTCGCCTTGCGGGGGAGGAGCGGAGCCGAAGATTTCGGAGCTGGAGGCCTGATAGAAGCGCGTCTTGCAGCCGCTGCGGCGGATGGCTTCGAGAAGGCGGGCGGTGCCAAGTCCCGTGATGTCGCCGGTGTATTCGGGAATATCGAAGCTGACGCGCACGTGGCTTTGCGCGGCGAGGTGGTAGAGTTCGTCCGGGGCAAGTGTGTAGATGAGGCTGAGAATCCATTCGGTGCTCGCCAAGTCGCCATGATGGAGGAAGAGGCGGGCGCCCGCCTGGTTGGGGTCCTGATAGATGTGATCGATGCGCTGGGTGTTGAAAGTGCTCGCGCGGCGGATGATGCCGTGGACTTCATAGCCTTTGGAAAGGAGGAACTCGGCGAGATAGGAGCCGTCCTGTCCGGTGATGCCGGTGATGAGGGCGCGTTTCATAGAATAGAGTTTCGCTTATTGGTTCCCACGGAGTCCAGCGAGTGTTATTCGTCCATCGGATGGCGGCGCTGGTGGTCACGCATGATATCGACGTCAGGATGAAGCAGCTTCCAGCTTTGCAATGCGTTGCGCTGGATGATGGCGGAGTGGCCGCGAAATGCCTTTGCAGTAGTGAATAACGTGAGCATTGCTATGTTCTATAAATTCCTCGCCAAAACAATGCTACACCTTTTGCAAAACGAAACAACCGAGAGCGTAGGCGCAACCGTGAGAATCTGAAGGATTGTAGACCGGTTGAAACGCGAGCGCTGTTTCACGAGTGGAGGCCACCCACTTGTTCTTCGCATCCTTGATCCAATACGATTCTTTGGCCACGCGGAAGGGCGCAAAGAGCTTCGGAAGCCGCTGAGCTCCATACACCCTGCACCATGGCGCCATTACAGCATCGCGCCCGCACGGAGCCGTCATTAGCAGAAGCCCGCCAGGTTTCAGAATATCAGCGAGTCGTTGCATGACCTCAATGTCGCCCGCCTCTTCATTGACTTCGATTCCATATCTGCCGGCAACACCAACGTGTTCGACCGAGGAGCAATTGATCGCCAGATCGAAATGGTTGCGTGGGAGGTTCAATTTCAGAAAATCACCCTGTCGAAATTCGACACTAGTGTGTTGCCAACTGAAGTTTTGCCCTTGGAGGTCGTTGGCGACGACGTGGAAGCCGCGGTGTGCTGCGAGGAGGCTCATGTATCCCTCCTCGCAGCCAAATTCGATGGCTTCGCCTGGACCGTTTGGCATCTCTGTGCTTAAAAAGGCCCATTCCACGTTTCGCTCGCCCCGGATGTTGATTGGCGAGGGGGGCGGAGTGGCCGGGATAAAGGCGCGCTTGACGCGCCGCGCTGACTTGTAAAGCCAACTTGGCAAAGACATCGGAACTAGGAATTTTTCAGCCATATGCTTCGTCAAGAGCGTATTTTGACAGACTCGTTAAAGCTATGCATCCGCTCTGCAGGAACGGCCACAAGATTTGCGTCAAACGAACAACTAGCAGAATCGACAGGTGTTGGCTTGCCGTTTTCCCCAAGGCTAAACCACTCGAAGCTGCGTTCCGTAAGAAATCGGACTATCTCGCGAGCAGCATAACCCCAAGGCTGAGTTCGTATGTCGTAAACCTCGACCAGGAATATAGGCCGCAACGACTGTCTTAATAGGTTGGATGCTCCCTTTAATACATCCAGCTCCGCACCTTCCACGTCCAATTTTACGAAGTCCACGTCCGTAAGAGCCGTGGCGGACAAAAACTCGTCAAGTGTGGTCACATTCACAAAAACCCTGCGCGTCTCGGCATTAACGGCGGGTGGTCGAAGGCTATTGCAGTAGTCTTCCGTACCTTCTACTAGGAATAGTTCCGCCTTCCCTGGAGACGCGCCGAGCGCTACCTGTTCAATTCGAACGTTCGCACACCTGTTTAAGCGGATATGCCTTTCCAACCGAATACGTTCACGCGGCGACGGTTCGAAGGCAATCACTCTTCCAGTCCTGCCCACGCGCATAGATGCCAGCAGAGTATAGAAGCCGTGATGGGCACCGATGTCTAGTACCGTCATTCCCGCCTGTAGGAATCGCTCGACGAATCGCGCTTCGGCGTTTTCAAAACTGCCCGAAAGCAGATTCTGGTCCAACGCGCTGCCTTCTAGTAACCAGCGGGCGCCAAAAGGCAGTTTAACGACATTGGAGTGTCCTCCCAGGAAAATTTTGAGCCGACGGCTAAGGCTGGCCAACTTTTGACGCGAGGGTTTTGAGAGAAACTGGCGTATGCGATTCGAAATCTTCGCAGGGACGGAGGGGGTCTTTTGCCATGGATCAGAGCGCTCCCGGTACTCAGGGAGGAAGATTAGGCCAGCCGAGTTCACTTTCTGTTGGGAAGCAAGGAGAACTGTGCGACGGCGTATGTGTTCCGCTGTCTCGCGGAACTCATCGTGGTCGGGAAGCTGAGCAATCCGGTAAACAGCAGCAAATCCCGCGCGGTAGAGCATTTTGACCAGACAGCCTTCGGAAGCGTAAAAGGCAATGTCCCTGAGGCCTTGATCCTCGAAGGATGGCTCTTCTCGAAGGAGCATCCACGATTCCTGATCTGGAAAACACATACTTTCCAATAGAAGGACTTTTCCAGTGAGTGAGTGAAGGTTGCGGATCGCGAGAAGGGGGTTCTCCAAGTGGTAGAGAAGCCCGAAACATAGGACGAGATCGAATTCGCCTAATTTGCGAATCTCCGGGTTCTCAACGTCCTCCTTCTCGAAGGAAATTTGCGGGAAGCGGGCGCGAGCCTGTTCGACATTCTCCATACGCCCATCGAAGGCGCGGACATTCAGGCCCGCTTCCTGGAGAATTTTGGCAAAGAAGCCGATGCCGCAACCGGCGTCGAGCGCTGTCGAGAGTTCCAGGGCAGGTTTCAATTCGTCGACCACGCGGCGGATGGTCTCGCCGCGAGCCTCAATCAATTTGAGATAGTGGCTTTGGTCAAATACGGTTTGCCGCGGTGCGGTCACTTTTTCGTTTGTTCCCCAGTGAAAATTCGGACGGAAGATTGAGTATACCGTTCCATTCGTCCATGTAGTGTTGATGGATTTCCGTTGCGATGCTCATCTCAGGAACACAATCCCAGAGGTCGAGCATCTCGTCATTATCCCAGAGGCTGGCCTGCCATTGGTAGGCACCGGGGCGAAGCGGGAGTGACGGGAAGGTGTGGGAGAAAACGTGAACACCGGCATCGAGCGTAAGGTTCTGTGCGGCGCGGGCCCACATCAACTGGCGCTCGGCATTGAAGAGCGCGGCGCCGTGTTCGCCGCTAGTGACCCGCTCCGCCAGCTCAACGATAAAATTGACGGTGACGGGGCCGAGCGTGGAGAGTACGTGCTGCCGGTCGGCCGGTGCCGCAGCGATCTCCCACCGTAGAAACCGTGCAGTAGTTCCCCCGCCACGCTGCAAACCCTGCGAGCGGTCACCAGAGAGCATGGCGGATTCGTAGGCGGAGACGACTTCGTGGGTCGGCCCGTCCTGGCGGACGGAGCCATCGTCAATCCACACCACGCGCTGGCAGAGGCGGCGAATCTGATTGAGCTGATGGGAGACTTTTCTGAAAATTGATATCGCCGACGGCCAGGACTTCATCCACCAGCAGGATTTCCGGCTCGAGATGCGCGGCCACGGCGAAGGCCAGGCGGACGTACATGCCTGAGGAATAATGCTTCACGGGAGTATCGATGAATTTCTCCAGCTCCGCGAACGCCACGATCTCGTCGAACTTGCGCTCAATCTCCGCTTTGCCCATCCCCAGGATCGCGCCGGAGAGAAAGGTGTTTTCGCGCCCGGTCAGCTCGGGATGGAAGCCCGTGCCGACTTCGAGGAGCGAGCCGACGCGGCCATGAATCTCCGCCCAGCCGGTGGTAGGGCGCGTGATGCGCGACAAAATCTTCAGCAAGGTCGTCTTGCCCGCTCCGTTCCGTCCGATCAGGCCAAGCACCTCGCCTTCCTTCACTTGCAATGACACGTCCTTCAGCGCCCAGAACGTCTCTTCTTTTTTTCTGCGCAGCGACGCGATGGGCGAACGCAGGAACGCTTCCAGCGAGTGCCGCAGCCCATCGTCCACCTGCAAGCCGCGATGGTAGCGCTTGCCAAGTCCTTCGCCATGGATAACTGAGCGACTGGGACTCATACCGTGTTCTTAGTTCCTCTCTCTGGCAAGTGCTGCTGTGGCTGCAATAGGTGTGACGGAGTCAAACGTGTAACTCGCTCGATGCCCAAGCTTAATGAGCGGTTTCTCAAAGTACTTCCAGGAGAAGCGGCAAAGAACTAGTGTAGCAGCAAGCGCCAAGAGGCTGGCCCGGAGATCTTGCATCGTTCTGAGCAGCGGAGGCCGCGAGGAAATAATTCCATATACTACTCCGAGGACCAGTTCGTGGAGCAAGTAAGTTCCGTAGGCGATAGTTCCTAGCCAGGCTAACCATTTCCACCGCAGACAAGAGCCAATCCAAGATTCTTTCCACAACAGCGCGTAAAGAAGGGTAGCCGCGTAAAAAAAGGCCAACCAGGAGTAGCCGAACGACACCATGGGAAATGCGAAGGCGCCCGGAGCTTTTAGTGTGAAAACTGCAAGGCCGATCCCAAAACGGGGAGTAGGTAGTATCGAAAAATCCAGCGCTTCGTTACCAGCCAGCCCCGCCAAGGTTCGTCGCGCATCAACATTGCTGCGAAAACTCCGAGTAGCAGCGAGTCCCCCCTGAAAATGTCAGTATGTAGCAGGCGCCGCTGTATTCTGGCCATGAAAGGTACAGGGTTATGCGGAAAACGGGCGCGACGAAAATCCCAACCAGAAGGGCGGTCACAAGCTGCCGACGACTCAAAAATCGCACAAGCATCGGAAGCGTCAAGCAAAACTGCTCCTCGATCGCCAGCGACCAAGTAACAGCCATTGGAAAAGCGCCTGCCGTGTTGAAACGCGCCATCCAAAAATTCTGGAGGAACAGAGAGTAGGAGGCCCAAGGCAACTTGCCGTCATACATCCAAGCGAACCGGTTGGCCACCCCGACATGAGAGAGGGTATATAGCGCAAATGCCGCCGCCAAGCATGCCGCGTAAAGCGGAACGATCCGGAAAAAGCGACGCTTATAGAAAACCTTGAAGTAATTCGAAGAGCCCCGCGCGTCGAGAAGAATCCCTCCAATTAGGAAACCGGAGAGGACAAAGAATAAGTCAACGCCGCTCCACCCAAGTCGTAAGGGCACTTGGGCATACGCTGCGAAACTCCCGGGGACCTTTGGGGCGTGGAAAAAGAAATAGTGGTAGAGCAAGACCATGCCGATAGCGATGCCGCGGAGGCCGTCTAGCTCGGGGATACGCCCAGAGAGGTTGAGTGTTGGCGGCTTGCGTCCTTCTCCTTGAATGACGGCATTCATCGCCAGAACGTCCCGACGTTCTGACGCAAGTATACCTGAAGGGACTAGGGAGTTAGTGGGCGTGCTTCGGCGCGTGCGAATCCGAGTTGTGGTGACGGACCCGCGAACGGAAGTGGCGCACGTCGCATGCCTTGCAGCGATACGGAGTTATGCGCAGAAGGTGATGCAGCAGGAATTCCGCAATGCCGTGTCTTTTGGACCTGTAGAGTGACGCGCTACCGCAGTTTGGACAACCGGAGGATCGAGTAAGAGAAAACATGGCCCACCTCTCAAACCTAGCCTAGGGGTAAGAAGTATACATCCATCTGCCAAGGTATTGCCTTTTTTCCCTGATAGCAGGCATCGTCTAAGGAGCAGCTGTCACTGGACGTGAGCCTCATCGTGGGCAATGGTTTGCGTGCCCGCGCGATAGATGGCCATCCCAAAGGCAACAACCAGCACGCACCAGGCCAGCCCACGCCACTTAGCGGATGATTTCGTAACCACGTCGTTCACGGGCGTGCCACCTCGGAAGAAGTGAATTCCCCACCCTCCCCGTAACTATAACCATGACCGCGGCGGATCAGCGGCTTTTCAAGAAAGCGCCAGGATAGCGAAGCCACGCCGAAGGTCGCGAGCAGGGCGAGGGCCGACACGGCGAGATGGCTGAGCGTATAGAGTCGCGGTTCGGAGTGGAAAAAGATCATGTGGGCGAAGAAGTTGAAGGCGTCATGGAGCAGGTAGACGCAGTAGGAGACGCCGCCGAGCCAGCTCAGAAACCGCCAGCGCGTGACGGTCGCGAGCCATCCGGCAGGTTGCGAAACCACAGTCAGGAGGTGGGCGCTATAGAAAAAGGCCAGCCACGTAAAGCCAATGGTGACGCTGACGGTGTTCATGGGGTGCACCAGCCACCAGAGCAGACCACCTATACCCAAAAAGAGGGCAAACAGGATGCGGTGCAGATAGGTGGAATGATGGCGGAAGAATTCGAGAAAGCGAGCATCACGAAAAGCCAGTGCCAAAAGGATGCCGCAAGAGAGAGCGTCGGCGCGGCAAGGCATCAGAAAAACTGCCGCGACGCTGCCATTGGGTAGATAGCGGAATACAAAGAAGCGCAAAACCGGCGCAATGAAAAGCACGGAGGCGAGAAGGCGGATCATAACCGGGCGGGAAAGGTAACGGATAAGCGGAGGCGCAATTAGATAGAACTGTTCCTCGACTGCGAGGGACCAGGTAACGGCGAACCACATCCAGGTAAAGCGCAGCATGCCGGGCCAGAAATTCTGGAGGAAAAGAAGCTGGACCGGGACGCGGAGGAGTTCGCCAGTAGTAACGCCGAGGCGGCCCGGGAAAAAGACCAGCGCCCCGATGACGGTGGCGGCGAAGAGCAGCGTCCAAAGGTAGTAGATGGGCAAGATGCGGAAGACCCGGCGCATGTAAAACGCTCGGAAGTAATGCGGCGAGTTCCGCGCGTCCAGAAGAATGCCGCCGATCAGGAAGCCGGAAAGAACGAAGAAGAGGTCCACCCCGCTCCAGCCAACGGTGAAGGCCGAGAGAAATCGATGCGGCCAGAAACCGAGCGGTGCGTGGTTGGGATTGCCGACGTAGTGACAAAGAATGACGAAAAGAATGGCGAGCCCGCGGAGGCCGTCAAGCTCCGGGATGCGCCCGGAGAGGTTGCGCGCGGGAGATTCTTTCGCGGAGATAACGGCTGAATTCACTGTTCTAAATCGCTTCCTTTCGACACTTTAAATTTTACTTGACAGCACGTAACGCATGTGCTATCATTGCCTGTGAATCGAGCAGCCGATTTCGGCTTTGTAACGGCGGGTTTATCCCGCCAGCTTCCCGGGAACGCCGATATCCCTATCGGCGGTTTCTCTCCTCTTCCTCCCACTCCCTTTTCTAGTTTCAACCTTCTAGTTTCAACCTTCTAGTTTCGCCCTTCTCACCTCCTCGTCCATCTCCCCTTTCTAGTTTCGCACTTCTACTTTCTAGGTTTCCTAAGGCCTATCCCCTTTGTTTTGATATTCTTGCGCACTCTTTTCCACGCGCCAAAACTCAACCCTTTTCTTTTCAAGCACTTCCGCACTCTTTGGCCCAAAACACCAGGGGTGGGGGGTCCCCCCTCACACGCGATCGGCAACGGTGGACTCCATGCGATTGAAGAAGAAGAGGCCGCCGAGGACGACGAGGGCGACGGCAAAAGCGGAAGCGAGAAGCAACAGGCTGGGAGCCTGGCCGCGACCCGTAATGCCCCAGCGGAAACCGTCAATGACACCGGCCATAGGGTTGAGGCCGTAGAGCCAGCGCCAGCGCTCCGGCACCAGGGTGCTGGGATACGCCACCGGCGAAGCAAACATCCAGAACTGGATGAGGAAAGGAATGACGTAGCGGACGTCGCGATAGAGGGCGTTGAGCGCAGAGAGCCACAGGCCGACGCCGAGAGCCGTGAAGAACGCGAGAGCGAGTAGCGCAGGCAGCCAGAGAGCGGCAAGAGTGGGGAGAATGCCGTAGGCGAAACAGAAAATCGCCAGGACCACAAAGCCGATAGCGAAGTCCACCAGGCCGGAAAGAGCGGCGGAAATGGGAAGAATGAGGCGCGGGAAATAAACCTTGGTGATGAGGCGCTGGTTGTCCACCACGACGTTGGTGGTCATCTGGAGGGCATAGGCGAAGTAGGTCCAGGGAACGAGGGCGGAGAAATAAAAGACGGGAGCGGGAAGGCCCTGGGGCGCGAGCTTGGCGAGGCGGCCGAAAAAGAGAGTGAAGATCAGCATGGTGAGGACGGGTTGAATAACCACCCAGAGGACGCCGATGACGGTTTGCTTGTAGCGGATTTTGACGTCGCGCCAGACGAAAAAGTAGAGCAGTTCACGATAGGCCCAGACTTCGCGGAGGCGAAGTTCGAAGAGGCCGCGAGGCGGCTCGATGCGAATGGTGGCGGAGGCGCCGGAGCGGAGCGGAACGGAGGTGGATTGCGTGACGGAGGCCATGGGTGTTCGAGCGAAAACTCCTGAGAGCGGATGAAGCCCTGATTAGAGTACCAAAGAAAACAGAGGAAGAGGCGGAGACGAAAGAGAAAACAGAAATTGGGAAATTGAAAATAGAAAAAAGACGGCAGAAGGGCGCTCACCTGCAAAAAATCACGGAGGAGCTTAGGGTGAAGGACTCTTTTCGATTTGCTGGACGTCGCCGTTCTCGATCTGCTGCATGAGGGCTTTGCGGCGGAAAAAATAGGAGTGAAGATCGGCGGAGAGCTGGCGAGGAACGACGAAAAATTGGTTGTGGACGATTTCGGAAAAAGAAACGGGGCCGCGAGCGGGAATGAGATGCGTGCCCCACTGGAAAATGAGGCCGGCGTTCCAGAGGGAGAAGACAGCGAGAACGAGAAGCGCGAAGGCAAGAGCGGCGCGGCGGGAATGGAAGAGTTGAGCGGCGCGATCGAAGAAAACAGCGAGGCCGAGAATGAAGAGGGGCGTGAGAGAAACGAAAAAGCGGTTGCCGTAGGAAGAGATGCCGGCCCAATCGGGATAACAGG
>WNFT01011951.1_pt1 | contig 14995 bp, 13 predicted proteins | sample 5400191 | NCBI WGS metagenome assembly WNFT01 (sample SAMN13153359, study PRJNA577476) | soil metagenome | isolation source: 80 cm saprolite under Madrone tree | place: USA:California | collected 2016-06-14 | reverse complement strand
ACCTCGTCCGCCTGGATCCAGGTGCCCGGCTCGTCGTCCTTCCACTCCTTGGCCCAGAGGCGGACGGACTCGAGCGCCTCGCGGGCCGGCCCGTTCGTGGCCGCCTTGGCGGCTCCCTTCGCTTTTTCCTGCAGCTCCTTGCGCGAGGCGGGGCCCCCCAGCACCCGCTCGAGGACGGTGGGCGACTGGTAGAGCTGGGCCGGGGACTGCCCGTCGACGGTGAACGGGGGCACACGGCCGTGTTCCGCCATCCTCGCCAGCGCGAGCAGGTCGGCGCGCATCCGCGCCAAGGCGACCTGACGCGAAGCCTTGCGCATCGCTTCCTTGGACCCCGCCAGATCGGCTGCCGCCTCGCGCGCGACCACCTCGGGCGCTGCGCCCTGGGCGATCTTCTGCACGTGCTGGTCCAAGCGGAGCGGAGGCTCGATGAAGGGCACGCCGTAGCAAGCGAGACCGCTGCCCCAGAGAAGCCGGGTCTCGCCGAGCCAGGGCAGCGCCCCGGCCGTGGCCGCGCAGACCGCTCCCCAAGCACCGTCGAGGACGCCGGCTTCGCGGAGGGCCAGGCGGGACGCGACCAGGAGCCCGGCGGCGACGGCGCCGTGCAATACCCGGCCCACCGGACCGCTGATGGGCAGGTCCTTGACCGTGCCCAGCGCCGCATGGACCAGCGACCGCAGTGTCAGAAGAACCAGGTAGGGCGTCGGCTCGGGCCTCTCCAGCCCCGAGGCCTCGCCCACCGCGCGCCGCAAGAGGACGCTCAACGTCCCCGGCAGGGCGCGACCCGGCCTGCCTGCCGCGAGCCAGCTGGCCACGAGCCCTCCGTCGAGCGCCGGATGCAGCTCCGCGGCCTCGAGGAACGCCTTGCGCACACTCTCCGACTTCACCGTCGATGGCGCGTTGAACGACGTCTGCCGCGCGGCGCGGGGATCGAAGCCGTCCAGGATGATCAGGCGGTCGTATTCGTCCTGGCGCAGGAGCGTCCGGTGCCGCATCGAGAGCAGGAAGAACAGGTCGCGGACCGCGACCGTGAACACCGACCGGACGCCCTCGTCGACGTGGACCGGCACCCGCAAGTCGGCCAGCGAGGTGCCGAGGTGGAACCGGAACGACCGGGCGTCGGGGCGGAGGACATCAGCGATGGAGCGTCCCGGCGCGTTCCGGCGCAACCGCGCGATCAGCTCGAGGCGTTCGTCCGCATACGCCACGGCTTCACTCTAGGTCAGAAGGGAGGTCCCAACCAGGAAAGGACCGAATCGACTTCCCATCACCCCGGCTGGCAAGTATCTTGCGCCCTTCCCAGGAGCCGCTGGCGATGAAGAAGATCGAGGCGATCATCAAGCCCTTCAAGCTCGACGAGGTGAAGGAGGCGCTCGCGGACGTGGGGATCCTCGGGCTCACCGTCACCGAAGTGAAGGGGTTCGGGCGTCAGAAAGGGCACACCGAGCTCTATCGGGGGGCCGAGTACGTCGTCGACTTCCTGCCAAAAGTGAAGATCGAGGTCGTGCTCTCGGACGAGATGGTGCCAAAGGCTTTGGAAGCGATCGAGCGGGCCGCCAAGACGGGGCGCATCGGGGACGGCAAGATCTTCGTCTATACCGTGGACGAGGTGGTCCGCATCCGCACCGGCGAGCGGGGCGAGCCGGCGCTGTAGTCACAAACCGCAGTTTTCACCGCAGGGGACAGCACACTATGCCGAAGGGCAAAGACGTCATCGGGCTCGCGAAGGACAAGCAGGCCGTCATGGTGGACCTGAAATTCATGGACTTCCTCGGCCTGTGGCAGCACTTCACCATCCCGATCGCCGAGCTGACCGAAGCCGTGTTCGAGGAGGGCCTGGGGTTCGACGGCTCCTCGATCCGCGGCTGGGTGCCCATCCACGCCAGCGACATGCTGGTGATGCCCGATCCGGACACTGCCCTGATGGATCCGTTCATGAAGGATCCGACGCTGTCCTTGATCTGCAACATCGTCGACCCCATCACCAAGGAGCCGTACGGCCGCGACCCCCGCTTCATCGCCCAGAAGGCGGAGCGGTATCTCAGGCAAAGCGGGATCGGCGACACCGCGTACTACGGGCCGGAGGCCGAGTTCTTCATCTTCGACGGCGTCTCCTACGACTCCGGGCCCAACCACGCGCACTACGCCATCGAGTCGCGCGAGGGCCAGTGGGAGACCGGCAGCGCTGTCGAGTACCACTTCGACGGCAAGACGCACGCCACGCGGCCGAACCTCGGCTACAAGCCGCGCTACAAGGAAGGCTACTTCCCGGTCGCCCCCATCGACTCGCAGCAGGACATACGCACCGAGATGTGCCGGGTGATGGAGCAGTGCGGGATCCTGGTCGAGCGGCAGCACCACGAGGTGGCCACCGCGGGCCAGGCGGAGATCGACATCCGCTTCGACTCCTTGGTGAAGACCGCCGACAAGCTGATGTGGTTCAAGTACATCATCAAGAACGTCGCGCTGCGGAACGGCAAGACCGTGACGTTCATGCCCAAGCCGCTCTTCGGAGACAACGGCTCGGGCATGCACACGCACCAGTCGATCTGGAGCAAGGGCAAGCCGCTCTTCGCCGGCGAAGGGTACGCCGGGATGAGCGAGACGGCGCTGCATTACATCGGCGGCGTCCTCAAGCATGCCCGGGCGCTGGCGGCCATCTGCAACCCCACCACCAACAGCTACAAGCGGCTGGTGCCGGGCTTCGAGGCTCCGGTGAACCTGGCGTACAGCTCGCGGAACCGCAGCGCGGCAATCCGCATCCCCATGTACTCGCCGAGCCCGAAGGCGAAGCGGATCGAGTTCCGCTCGCCGGACCCCAGCTGCAACCCGTACCTCGCTTTCGCCGCGATGCTGATGGCGGGGCTGGACGGCATCGAGAACCGCATCGACCCGGGTGATCCGCTGGACAAGGACATCTACGGCCTCTCTCCCGAGGAGCTGAAGGACGTCCCGAAGATGCCCGGCTCGCTGGAGGAGGCCCTGGGCGAGCTGAAGAAGGACCACGAGTTCCTGCTCAAGGGAGACGTCTTCACGAACGACGTGATCGAGGCGTGGATCGACACCAAGGTGGAGAAGGAATTGAACCCCGTCCGCCTGCGGCCGACGCCGATGGAGTTTGCGCTGTACTTCGACATTTGATGGGTTAGCCCCGGCCGCCGAAGGCGGCTCAGGGGCTACGCCTTAGACTCAGCCATGAAACGGCTCGTCTTCGTCGCGCTGCTCGCCTCCTGCACGCCGGCGAAGACGCGCCGCGCCGTGGATCCGCAGGCACTGCGGGGCGTGAAGCTCGGCCTCCCGGCGCCGGCCGATGCGCGGCCCACGCCGGGGATCGGCTGCGGCTTCGTGCAGCAGGATCTTCCGCTGCAGGCGCGCAAAGCGCTGGTCGCCTCGTTCAGCGATGCGGGCGCGGAGGTCACCAATTCGGACCGTGCCCCCTGGGTGCTGACCGTCGCCTTGCGCGAGGCGACGATGGGCGAAGAGAACACGCGCCAGCGGCGGACGGATCGCGCGCCCGCGAGCCCGGTGGTGCCGGTCGGCCCCGACGCGCCTCCGATCGACCAGCCCCAGGCGAGCTGGTTCAACAGCGGCAACGGGAACGCGGTCGTGGTGCTGGACGCCACGCTCTCGCGATCGGGAAGAGAGGCGTGGACCGGAACCGTCACCGGGCACGCCCAGTCGGCGCCCTGCGTGCAAGCGATGGACAAGGTGCGGGAGGCGCTGGTCGATGCGGCCGACGAGCTACGGGACCGCGTCCGCCCGCTCCTACGCGGCGCACCCTAGCGCCCGGCAGGCCACCCGTTTCTTCGCGGCTGCTTTGTGAGATGTGTTCTGCGTGGCCGGAATCCTGCTCGGCGCGATCGCGGGTGCCGCTCTAGCCGTCTTGCCCGGCTCCGCCGGGGTGCTCGCCGCCGTCATCGGCGCCATCCTGGGCGGCGCCGTGGGATGGCGATTCGCGGAGCGCCGGATCGGCTTCTCGCCCTGGTCCCTCGCGCTGGCGGCTTTCCTCGTCCCCGTCTTCACGATGGCCGTCGCGCCGGGCGCGGACATGGCGATGCACGCGGCGCTGGCCCGGGGGCTCGTCCACGGCGGGCTTTCGCCGGCCTGGCCCGGCGTGCACGTGGGAGCGTATCCGAGAGGCTTCTCGGCCGTGATCGCCTTCCTCTCGCCCCTCGGTTTCGGGCGGGCGAGCCTGATCGCCGCCGGCGCCTCGTACCTCGCGTTCTGGGCCGGTCTTTCGGCGGTGCTCCAGGGTCCGCTCGGCACGCCTGCGGCGCGGACGGTCGCCGCCGTGGCGGTGCTGCTCTCGCGCACCCCGCAGATCTTCTTCGGCTGGGGCGGCGATCCGACCGCGATGGCGCTCGGTCTCGCCCTCTTCGGCGCGGCGCAGGAGAGCCCGCGGATGTCGGCGTTGTGCCTCGGCGGCGCGGCGGCGGTCCACCCGATGGGAGCTTGCGCCGGCGCGCTGGCGCTCGTGCTGCACTGGCGAAGGTGGGCGGTCGCTTCCGGCGCCGCGGCGCTCTGCCTCGTTGTGGTCGCGCTGGCGATCTGGGGACCGCAGCTCTCGCCGCGCGAGACCGACTGGCTCCGCGATTACGCCAACAACCAGGAGCAGGTGACGCTGGCGGTCCTGGGCGATCCCGCGAACGTCGCCACCGCGCTTGCGGTCATCGTGCTCCTCTGGAGGCGGCAATTCCGCCTGGTGGCCCTGTCGACGCTTGCCGTTCTTGCCCTCTTCGCGATCTTCCGGACCCTGCCCTGGGTCGGGCTCTACCCCGTCCGGTTCGCGCCGCTGCTCCTGCTCGCGGTTGCCCCGCTCTGGGCCCGGGCAGCGGCCGCGCACATCCGGATCCTCGCCCCCGTCGTCCTCTTGATCGCGCTCCTGGGCCACATCCGCTGGTACCAGCAGGCGCAACCCATCGCCACCGAGCGCGACGTCGCGGCGATCCGATGTGTCGAGCGCGCCACCCCGCAGGGAGCGATGATCGACGGCGCCTACGGCGACGCCACGCAGTGGATTCCGGCGCTGGCGGGACGGCCGGTGACCCGCCCCCACGAGCACGTCAGCCTCTTCGACGAGATCGAGGCGGCGCTCGCCCGTCTTCCCGCGCCGGCCTGGCGCTTCATCGGAGAGCGCCTGCGCTACGGATCCCCCGCGCCGCCGGTCCAAGGCGTGCCGCTCTGTTCAGGGGCGCTCTGGCGCCTTCAATAGCGGGGGCGGGCGAACTGCGGCTCGTCGCCGGGAGCGAGCACCTTGCCCCTCTTCCAGAGGATCTCCTCGCAGCGGGCGATCAGATCGGGAAAGCCGGCGCGCGAGACCGACGACACGGCGACTCCGTCGTCGCGCAGCGCGAGCGTCCGGGCGACGTCCGGGACCCGGTCGGCCTTGTTGTACACGAGCAGCCGCGGCGTGCCTTCCACGTCGAGGCTCGAGAGCACCCGCTCCACCGCCTCGGCCTGCTCGTCGTGCCGCGGATCGCTGGCGTCGACGACGTGCAGCAACAGATCGGCCTCCTCCAGCTCTTCCAAGGTGGCGCGGAACGCGGCCACCAGGTCCCGGGGAAGGTCGCGGATGAATCCGACGGTGTCGGTGATGATCACCTCGCGGTCGCGAGGGAACTTCAGGCGCCGCGAGGTGGGATCGAGGGTGGCGAAGAGCTTGTTCTCCGCCAGCACGGTGGAATCGGTGAGCGCGTTGAGGAGCGTGCTCTTCCCCGCGTTGGTGTAGCCGACGATGGAGATCACCGGCACTCCGGTCCGGTTCCGCTGGCGCCTGCGCGTGGCGCGGTCGCCGGAGAGCCGGTCGATGCGCGCCTCGAGCCCGGCGATCCGCTCGCGCACACGGCGGCGATCGACTTCCAGCTTGGTCTCGCCCGGCCCTCTTCCTCCGATTCCGCCCGCCAGCCGGGAGAGTGAATCGTCGCGGCCGACCAGCCGGGGCAACAGGTACTTGAGCTGCGCCAGCTCGACCTGCAGCTTGCCGTCGGCGCTCTGCGCGCGCTGGGCGAAGATGTCCAGGATGAGCTGGGTGCGGTCGAGGATGCGCAGCGAGGTCGCCTCTCCGATGTGCCGGGCCTGGGAGGGAGTGAGGTCCCGGTCGAAGACGAGCAGGTCGGCGCCCAGGGCCATGGAGCGGACCAGGATCTCCTGGAGCTTGCCCTCGCCGACCAGCGTGCGCGGGTCGATCTCCCGGCGCGCCTGCAGCACCAGATCGAGGACCTGCACGTCCGCGGTCCGGGCCAGCTCTTGAAGCTCTTGCAGGGACGCCTCCGCCGCTGCCCGGTCGCCCGTGTGCACGCCGACGAGGATGGCCCGCCCCGCGACCCCCACCGCCCGGACAGGGGCGACGCGCGCCATCTCCTGCTCGAGCGCGGCGATCTGGGCCTGGGCGTCGAACTGCAGCTCGTACAGGCTGGGCGCCTCGGAGAGGTTGTACAGCTCTCCCGAGGTGTTCCAGGGCATCAGGGTGGCCAGGTACACCTTGCCCGGAAGGCCGTCCTCGCGCGCCACCACGGCCGCCACCGCGTCCAGCCGAAGGAGGACGAGGTCGGTCAGGTCGTCGCGGGTCAGGGGCTCGTCCTTGAGGTGAGTGTGCACCAGGCGCAGACCGCGCAGGCGCGCATGGCCGGCGCGGGCGCGGCCGATGTCCGGCAGCACGAGCTGGCGCGCGTCGCCCACGATCACATGCTCCACCTCACCCCGCCGGTTGAGGAGCACGCCCAGCTGCCTGCCGATTTCCTGCGACAATTCAGTGAGATGGCGCGCCAATTCGGGAGAGACCAGCTCCCGTTGCTGGACCCGCCTGCGCCAGGTGGCGAGCAGGCGCTTGCTCTGGCTTGCCTTCAGTCCGGCGGTGTTCCCGGAAAGCTCTTCTCTCACGCGGGTCCCTTATGTAACACGCGCCGCCCTGCGCTACATTTGGACTGACGAACCGAATGACCAACCCCCTCCGCTCCTCCTTCGCCCGCTGCCGCAGACCGGTGATCAAGATCGGTTCCGCGGTGCTGGCAGGGGCGGGCGGGAAGGCGGCCCCCCCATCGCTGGATCGGCGGAAGTTCGCGCGACTCTGCGACGACATCGCCGCGATCGCCCACGGGCGGACACCGGTGGTGGTCAGCAGCGGCGCCGTGGCGCTGGGGGTGGAGCGGCTGGAATTGTCGCAGCGGCCCAAGGAGATGGCGCTGAAACAAGCCGCCGCAGCCGCGGGCCAGAGCCGGCTGATGCGCCTCTACGACGACGAGCTGGAGGCCCGGGGGCTCCGCTGCGCCCAGGTGCTGCTCACCCATGCGGACATCGCCGATCGGGGACGTTATCTGAACGCCCGGCGGGCCCTGGCCGAGCTCCTGGCCCGCAGCGTGGTGCCCGTCATCAACGAGAACGACACCGTGAGCGTCGAGGAGATCAAGTTCGGGGACAACGACGCGCTCGCCGGGATGGTGGTGGACCTGGTGGAGGCGGATCTCCTGGTCATCTTGACCGACGCCGGCGGCCTGTACGGAGCCGACCCGCACAAGGACCCCTCGGCGCGGCGCATCCCGTTCGTGGAGCGGGTCACGCCGGAGATCGAGGCGCTGGCCGGCGGCGAGTCGGAGGTCGGGACTGGCGGCATGGTGACCAAGCTGCGGGCGGCGCGGCGGGCACCGGGGCGAGCTGCGCGTCGACGACGGCGCGCGCACCGCCCTGATCGACCGGAAGAAGAGCCTCCTGCCCTCCGGCGTGCGCGAGGTGCGGGGGACGTTCGCTTCGGGCGACCCGGTGGAGATCTCCACCTTGGACGGTACTCCGTTCGCCCGCGGGCTCGCCGTGTACTCGGCCGACGAAGTGCGCAGGATCCTCGGCCGGCGCAGCGTGGAGATCGAAGCGGCCCTGGGTTACCGGCTGCTGGACTGCGTCGTGCACCGCGACGACCTGGTGGTCACGCAGTGAGCCCGGAGCGCAAGCTGGCCGCCCTGGAAATGGCCCAACGGGCCAGGCTCGCCGCGAGGGACCTGCTGCGGCGGGACCGGCGGCAGATCGTGCTGGACGCGGCCGACCAGATCGAGCGGCGGTCGGCGGAGATCCTCGCCGCGAACGAGGTGGACCTGTCGCGGGCGGGCGCGGAGTCGGCGGCCTTCCTCGACCGGTTGCGGCTCGATCGGCGGCGGATCCAGGAGATGGCTGCGGCCCTGCGCGAGGTGGCTGCGCTGCCGGACCCGGTCGGCGAGGTGGTGGAGACCCGGACGCGGCCCAATGGATTGCGCGTAGAGCGGGTGCGCGCTCCGCTCGGAGTGATCTTGATGATCTACGAGTCGCGCCCGAACGTGACCGCCGAGGCGGCCGCCCTCTGCTTGCGCAGCGGCAACTCCGCCCTCCTTCGGGGCGGGTCCGAGGCGCTGCAGACCAACTCGGCCATCGCCGCCTGCTTTCCCGAGGACGCCGTCCAGCTGGTCCCGCCCGACCGCACGCTGCTGGACGAGCTGCTCCAGCTCGACGAGCAGATCGATCTCTGCATCCCGCGCGGCGGCCCCTCGCTGATCCGGTTCATCGCCGACCGCTCGCGGATCCCGGTCATCAAGCATTACCAGGGCGTCTGCCACCTGTACGTGGCGCCCGACGCCGATCTGGAGATGGCTTCGCGGATCGCGGTGAACGCCAAGGCGCAGCGGCCCGGCGTGTGCAACGCGCTCGAGTGCCTGCTGGTGGACGGACGCATCGCCTCCGAAGCGCTCGCCCGGATGACGCCGGCGCTGCGGGAATCTGGCGTCGAGCTCCGCTGCGACGAGCGCGCGCTCCCGCTGGTGCCGGGCGGAGTGGCCGCCATGGCGGGTGACTTCGGACGCGAATTCCTGGATCTCAAATTGGCGGTGGCCGTGGTGGACGGGATCGACGGCGCGCTGCGGCACATCGCGCGCTACGGGAGCCGGCACACCGAGGCCATCGTCACCCGCGACCCTGCGCTGGCGAACCGCTTCATGAATGAAGTGGACGCCAGCTGTGTCCTCTGGAACGCCAGCACCCGCTTCAACGACGGCGGCGAGCTGGGTCTGGGGGCGGAGATCGGAATCAGCACCAGCAAGTTGCACGCCTACGGTCCAATGGGCCTGCGCGAGCTCACCTGCACACGTTATGTGGTGCGCGGAGACGGCCAGGTCCGCACATGAGCAAGGGAGGAAGCAAGAGAATGACCAGAAGCCCCTCGCAGATCGCATTGTCGCAGCGCCAGGCAGCTCCCATCCGTCCAGAATCCCGCCCACCCGCCATCCTCGACGAGGACTCGCGCCGCACCGCAGTAGCGGCGGCACGCGCCGCCCTGGAGAAGAAGGCGGACGACGTGGTGGTCGTCGACCTGCGCGGAGTGTCTGGGTACACGGATTTCCTCGTCATCGGAAGTGGCAGCAGCGACCGCCAGCTGGAGGCCATCGCGGACGGGGTGGAGAAGGAGCTGACCGCGCACGGGCACCGCGTGATCGGCACCGAGGGGCAGCGCGGGGGACGGTGGATCCTGCTCGACTTCGGCGACGTGGTGGTGCACGTCTTCCACGCCGACGACCGCGCGCACTACGACTTGGACGGTCTCTGGGCAGACGCGCCGCGCATCGAGATGGAGTGAAGATCCGCCTGCTCTCGGTGGGCAAGGACAAGGGCCCTACCGCGGAGCTGGCGGAAGAATACGCGGAGCGGATCCGGCGCTTCGCGGACCTGGAGTTCTTGGAGCTGCGCGCGGCGGATCCAGCGCGGGAGGCGGGAGCGCTGCTCGACAAGGCGCGAGGCGAGCTGTGGGCGCTCGACGAGCGGGGCACTTCGCTCACCTCTCCGCAGCTCGCGCAGCGGCTCGGCAAGCTGCGCGATTCCGCGCAGCCCCTCACCCTGTGCATCGGCGGCGACGAGGGCCTGGCGCAGCCGGTGCGGGACGCCGCCCGCTTCGTCTGGAGCTTGTCCGCCCTGACCTTGCCTCACCGGCTCGCGCGGGTGGTGGCGCTGGAGCAGCTGTACCGATCGTTCGAGATCCTGCGCGGCGGCCCGTACCACAAGTGACCCGGGTTTCGGGGACACCTCACGGAAGCTGTCGTATGGTGTCCCCGAAACCCATGCCTGTTCTCGTGCTCGTCCGCCATGGCCAGTCGCTCTGGAACCTGGAGAACCGGTTCACCGGGTGGGTGGACGTCCCGCTCACCGAGAAGGGAATCGCGGAAGCGCGGCGCGCCGGTGAGCTCCTGAGAGGGTTCCGCTTCGACGTGGCCTACACCTCGGCGCTGTCCCGGGCGCAGGAGACATTGCGGGTGCTGCTGGAGACGATGGGAGCGCGGCCTCCGATCATCCGCGACCAGGCGCTGAACGAGCGCCACTACGGCGACCTCCAGGGATTGAACAAGGAGGACACCGCCAAGCGGTACGGGGCGGACCAGGTGAAGCTCTGGCGCCGCTCGTACGACGTGCCGCCTCCCAATGGGGAGTCGCTGGAGATGACCGCCAAGCGGACGCTGCCGTTCTTCGATCGCTGCATCGCGGGCGATCTGCGGCAGGGCAAGAACGTCCTGGTGGTGGCGCACGGCAACTCGAACCGCAGCATCGTCATGCAGCTCGACCGGCTCAGCGGAGAGCAGGTGGTGGCGCTGGAGCTGGCCACCGGCGCGCCGCTGGTCTACGAGATGGAGAACGACGGGGCGACGGTGAAGTCGAAGCGCATCCTGGGGTGAGCGTGGCGACTCCTCCCTGGGAAGCGCTCGGGCGCGGCGCAGAGCTCTTCAATGCGGGGAAGCACTGGGAGGCCCACGAAGCCTGGGAGGAGCTCTGGCTCGTGCTGGAGGATCAGCAGAAGCTGTTCGTCCAGGGGCTCATCCAGGCGGCGGCGGCGGGGCACAAGGCGTTCGTGCAGCGGCAGCCCAGTGGATGCGTGAAGCTGCTCACTACGGCGCTGGAGAAGCTCGAGGCCGCGCCGCCGGACTTCCTCGGCATCGAGACGCGGCAGTTCATCCCTGCGCTTCGCGGAATGCTGGCCCAGGCAGAGCTCTGGCTCGCCGGAGACTTGGACGGCTTGCATCGGTCGGTGATGCCCCGAGTCGTCCTGCTCGGGACTCCGCCCTGACCGCCCCTCCGACATCCATCGGAGATCCGGGACACAATACGCAATTACCCGTGCCAATCCAGTTGGCATGGAGTTGCGTATTGTGTCCCGGATCTCAGACTAAAGTCCCGGATGGTGTCCCCGGAACTCTGGCTTGCCGAGTGCAGTTCCCCGGTGGGTGTTTTTTGCGGGGAAGCTCCGGCGGGTGGGGGCGGCGGCGCTCGACCTGTTGTTTCCGCCCCGGTGCGCGGCCTGTGATGAGTTGGGAGAGTCGCCGTTTTGTGCGGTGTGCGCGGAGACCCTGGTGCCGCTGCCGGCGGGGTGTCCGCTCTGTGGGGTTCCGCAGGATGAGACGCTGCTTCCGGCGCTGAAGCCGCGGCGTTGTCCACATTGTCGGGTTCACCCCCCGCGCTTTGTGTTTGCCACGGCGCCTTATCTGCACGGCGGGGCGCTGGCCGATGCCATCCATCGGCTGAAGTACGAGCGCCGGGAGGACCTGGGGCGGGCCCTGGGGGTCCTGTTCGAGGCGTGCGCCGCACCGAAATCGGACGTCCTGGCGCCCATTCCGCTACACCCGAGGCGCCTGCGGCAGCGCGGGTACGATCAGGCGAGGCTGCTGGCGGATGCCGCCGCGGAGCGGTTCGGGCTTCCGGTCGCTCCGCTCTTGCGGCGGGTGCGCGAGACCGGGCAGCAGGTCGGACGCGACCGGGTGGCCCGCGAGCGCAGCGTCCGCGGCGCGTTTGCTCCCGCGGCGAAGGTGCTCGGGCTCCGCATTTGCCTGGTGGACGACGTCCTGACCACCGGGGCGACCGCGTCAGCGGCCGCCGCGGCGCTGCTGGAAGCCGGCGCGGCCCGGGTGGAAGTCCGGACGCTCGCCCGAGCTCCCTGAGAGTCGACGGCAGGTTGCCCGTGGGGGTGGCAATCAACCGGTTGACGCGGTACAGCATGGTTCGGTCCCCCAGCAAGGAATGGGGCGGGTCGACCCACCGTTGCTTCGCGGTGGGTGGGCTCGCTCTGCTCGCCCAACTGGAGCTCGAACGCATGCACTGTCTTCTTCTGGCCGCCGCGCTCGCCCTCGCTACACCTCCCCTCGAGGAGGCGACGCCTGCCCTGCAGGGCCGGGTGCTGCGCGAGCTCGACCAGCCGCAAGCGATCGCGGACTTGTTCCGACTCTACGAGCGACGGGACGATCAGGGGGACGTGGGACCGATCGCAATGACGCTGGAGAAGGCGGCGAGCTCTCCAAAGGCCCGCCCGGACGTCCGCGCGCTCGCGCTCGAGATGCTCGCCGACCTGGCCCTCGCGCAGGGGCAGCTGCCCAAGGCGGCCGCGGTCTTCGACCGGATCGCCCCCATCCGCGAGTGGAGCATCATCGGTCCCTTCGACAATGAGGGGCGCGCAGGCCTCGCGACGCCGTATCCGCCGGAGAAGGACGGCTACGACCCCAAGGCGGTCTACCCCGGCAAGGAGCACGACGTCTCCTGGCGCGCGCTGCCGCCTGGACACGCGCGCCACGCCTTCGTGGATCTCGCTTCGGCGATCCATCCGCGCTTCGATGTGGCCGTGTACGCCGCGACCGTGCTGCGCTCGGATCGGGCGCAGCCTGCGTTGTTCCACCTGGGGGCGAGCGGCGCCTCGCGCGTGTGGCTCAACGGGAAGCTGGTGCAAGAGGATCTCGCCGTGCACCCCTCCCGGTTCGACCAGAAGACCTTTGCGGGCGAGCTGCGCGCCGGTGAGAACTTCCTCCTGGTGAAGATCGCCCACAACCAGGGGCGGCTCGGGTTCTCGCTCCGGGTCGCGGACGGAAAGGACAAGCCGCTCGTCGCCGTGGCGCGCTCCGCTCGCGTTCCGGACGCCAAGCTCGCCCCCTTCGTGGCTGCGCGTGAGGCGCCCGCCAAGCGCGTCCCGAACGCGAAGGCCGTCGACGCCCTCGACGAGCTGCGCAAGGCGGCCGCGGCGCGACCAGGTGATCCCAGGGCGCAGGAGGACCTCGCCATCGTGCTGCAGTGGCGGCGGCCCAACGACGAGACGGAGAGGATGCCGCTGCGGGCGATGGAGCGGGTCATCGACGTCGCTCCGACCGATCCCGAGGCGGCGCTCCGGCTGGCCCGGCTCGAGGACCGCGACGGCAACAAGCGCCGCGCGGCCCTGGAGACGGCTCTCTCGGCGCACCCGGATCACGCGGCGTTGCTCGACGCCCTGGCCAACTACCGGCTCGAGCGCGGAGACGGATGGCAAGCGCTGGAGCTGGCGCGGAAGGCGCGGGCAGCGGCGCCCGCGGGCGTCGATGCGCGGCTGACGGAAGCTCGCGCGCTCGACGCCGTCGGTTTCTCGGCCCGCGCCGCGGCGCTCCGCATCGAGGCGGCGCAAGCGCGGCCCGACGTCGCCGGCGCCCAACGCGCGGCCGCCGCCGGCTACCGGCGCCTGGGGCGCGTGGACGAGGCGGAAGCGGCGCTCAAGCAGGCGCTCGCGCTGCGCTTCGACGACGCGGAGGCGCGCAGCGAGCTCGTGTCGCTGGCGCTCGATCGCGCTGACGTGGACGGCGCCGTGAAGTTGCTGGGCGAGACGCTCGCGCTGGAGCCCGGGAGCCTCTATCCCCGCCTGCGCGCCGCGGAGCTGTTGTCCGAGAACGGCCGGATGGAGGAGGCCGAGGCGGCGTACGCGCAAGCGCTCGCGCTGGCGCCGGACGATCCGGAGCCGCGGGAGCAGCTCGGCCGGCACCGGCTGCGCGCGAACGACGACTCGGGCGCGCTGGCCGCGTTCGGCCGTGCTCTCTCGCTCCGCCCGCAGAACCCCGCGCTCCGCGAGCTGGTCCGTTCGGTCCGGCCGGAAGAGCGGTACGCGGCGCCGTACCTCTACGACGCGAAGCAGCTGGCGCGGCTCGCCCCCATGCGCGGCGAGGACGCCGAGGTGCTGGCGGATCTCTCGGTGGTCAAGGTGTTCCCCAACGGCCTGGCTTCGCGCACCCGGCAGGTGGTGATGCGGGCGCTCACGCCGCGAGGCGTGGACGCCGCGCGTACCCAGAGCGTGCAGTACTCGCCCGACCGCCAGGTGGTGAAGGTCGAGCGGGCCCGCATCTACAAGCAGGACGGCAGCGTCCTGGAGAGCAAGTCCGAGGGCGAGCGCAACCTGTCCGAGCCGTGGTACGGCCTCTATTACGACGTCCGCGCGCGGGTGATCGGGTTTCCGCAGCTCGAGCCGGGCGACGTCCTCGAGCTGGTGACCCGGACCGACGATTCGGGCGCCAACTTCTTCTCCGACTACTTCGGCGACTTCGCCTATCTGCAGTCCACCCAGGCGCGGCGCATCTCCGATTACGTCCTGCTCGGACCGCCGGGACGCACCTTCTACGCCAACGCGACTCCGCTCAAGGGGCTGGTGCACGCCGAGGGCAAGTCCGCGGACGGCGGCACCTGGCAGCGCTGGTGGCGCAGGAGGCCGTGAAGGGAATCCCCGAGAGCGACGAGGCGGCGCGCATCCGGGCGGTCTACGAGTTCGTCGTCTCCCGCACCCGGTACGTGGGCCTGGAATTCGGCATCAACTCCTTCAAGCCGTACCCGGTGGAGACGATCCTCGCCCGCCGCTTCGGCGACTGCAAGGACAAGGCGTCCTTGATGCACGCGATGCTCGAGGCGCTGGGGATCGATTCGCGGCTCACGCTCTTGCGCATGAAGCGCCTGGGCGGGATCGAGGAAGCTCCGGCGTCGCTGGCGGTCTTCAACCACGCCATCCTCTACGTTCCCAAGCACAACCTGTTCCTGGACGGGACCGCCGAGTTCCACGGGTCCGGGGAGCTGCCCGGCGACGATCGCGGAGCCGAGGTGCTGGTGGTCGAGCCGGGAGGCGGGTCGAAGTTCTTCCGCACTCCCGACGCGACGCCCGCGGACAATCTGGACGAGACGCGGATCGCCGCCCGGCTGATGGCGGACGGCACCGCCAAGGTGGAAGTGAAGG
>WNFT01003589.1_pt1 | contig 15015 bp, 11 predicted proteins | sample 5400191 | NCBI WGS metagenome assembly WNFT01 (sample SAMN13153359, study PRJNA577476) | soil metagenome | isolation source: 80 cm saprolite under Madrone tree | place: USA:California | collected 2016-06-14 | reverse complement strand
ACCATCGCGATTGGTCAATTCTACGAAGTCGGTCTCGACAACGAAAAACCCTACCACATCTGCGGCGGCTTGCAGGACAACGGGAGTTGGTGCGGGCCGATCCAAACTTTGATGCGCGATGGGATCGTCAATGAAGACTGGCACGTGATTCACGGCGGCGACGGTTTTTATGCCGCCATCGACAATGTCGAGCCCTGGATTGTCTACACCGAATCGCAGGACGGGTATATCGATCGCCGCGACCTGCGCACCGGGCAGCAGCACTCCATCCGCCCGGAAGCAAAAGCCGGAGAGCCGCACTATCGCTTCCAGTGGAATTCGCCTGTGGCGGTTTCTGACCACGAACACACCACGATTTATTACGGCGGAAATTATTTGTTCAAGTCGACGGATCGCGGAGATACCTGGACCCGGCTCGGTGGCGACTTGACGACAGGTGTCGACCGCAACAAGCTGCAAATCTTCGGGAAGACGCCGGACAAAAACACCCTTTCGCGGCACGACGGTGTCCAGGAATATCCAACCATCACAACGCTGAGCGAATCGCCGCTGACTCCCAATGTTCTTTGGGTGGGCACTGATGATGGCAATGTGCAAGTGACGCGCGACGGCGCCAAGACCTGGAAAAACGTCGCTTCCAAGGTGCCCGGAGTGCCGAAGGGAACTTATGTGAGCCGCGTGGTGGCGTCCAAGACGGGCGACGGCGTGGCGCTGCTGTCATTCGATGGGCATCGTGGAAACGACAACAACATCTATATTTTTGCCACCAACGATTACGGCGAAACCTGGAAAGCCATTCGCAACGGGATTCCTGATTCGGCCGGAAGCGTGCACGTCGTGCGCGAGCATCCGCGAAACGCAAATCTGTTGTTCGCAGGTACCGAGTTCGGGCTGTGGATATCCTGGGATCGTGGAGCAAATTGGACGGGCCTGAAAAACAATTTTCCCACGGTGCCGGTGGACGACATCGAAATCCAGGCACGCGAAAACGACTTGGTCCTGGCAACGCATGGACGATCGATCTGGGTATTTGACGACCTTACTCCGATCGAGAAGATGGATTCGAACGTGTCGGCATCAGCCCTGACATTCTTCCCGCCGCGGCCCGCCATAACCTGGCACTTAGGCAACCGCCGCTGGAGCGGGGGACAAAAAGCGTTCACCGCAAAGAATCCGCCGTACGGCGCTATCTTGAGCTATTACCTGAAAGACGCGGTGCCGCCCGAAGCGCCAAAGAAAGAGGAAAAGGACAAGAAAGACACGGTCGAGGAGAAGCCCAAGACCGACGCGAAAGCCGACGCAGCGGAGAAGAAGGAAGGTAAAGCAAAAATCACCGTGCTCGACAAAGACGGAAAATTAATTCGGGAGCTGGACGGCCCTGGCGCGGCGGGCGTGAACCGCGCCAACTGGGATTTGCGTTGGAATTCGCCTGCCGAGCCAACGCCCGAACAACAGGAGGCCATCGCTGCGGGGTTCGACTTTGGCCCGCACGGACCATTCGTCGAGCCTGGAGAATACACCATCAAGATCAAGGCCGGAGACAAGGAAGCGTCGCAAAAGGTCACGGTCGAAGAGGATACGCGAGTTGTGATTTCGGGGGCGGACCGGTCGGCACGCCGCGAAATGATCGATCAACTCTATCCCATGGCCAAGAGCACGGATAAAGACCGCAAAACAATCGAAGGAATACAAACAGCGCTGAAGACCGCAAGAGAGCAGTGGAAGAAGGATGCGGAAAAGCCCAACACGACGAAAATTCCAGATGATATCGTCAAAGCCGCCGATGAACTGCAGAAAAAAGTCGACACTGTGGCCGCGAAATTCATCCGCGAGCGCGAAGGGCTGGGGAACGCAGGTCCTCCGTTCGAATGGAAGCCTGAACCGCTGCCAAATCAAGTGCAGGAGCTTCTCGGTGATTTGGACGGCTTTGTGGCCGCCCCCAGCGGACACCAGAAAGAAAAGCTCGCGGAATTGACGCCGCTGGTCAATGATGCTTCGGCGCAGGTCAAGAAAATCGCGGATGAGGAACTTCCTGCGCTGAACAAAAAGATGAACGACGCGGGCATTCCCCACATCGTTCCTGCGCCGGGGCAACCGCACGGCGGGCGTGCCGGCGAGGAGGAGTCGGAGCAATAGCGCGGGCCAGACCCATGCGCTACCGGGATCCTTCAGCGCGCCTTGCGTTTAAGGGCCGGGCAAAAGAAGCCGCTGTGGTTCTGGAACAACTACGACGTTTTTTCCGCCTTTGCGGCGGCCTTCGCCTGCGTCTCCCGGTACCACTCGAACGTGCGGGCTAACCCATCTTCGAAAGTTACCTGCGGGGCATATCCAAGAAATTCCCGCGCCTGCGAAATGTCGGCCTGAGAATCGCGGATGTCTCCATCGCGCGGCGGATCGTACTTCACCTCGAGCGTCTTGCCCGTGATTTTTCCCAGCTCGTGGAGCACCTCATTGAGGGAAACGCGTCCCCCAACGCCGACATTGAAAACTTTTCCGGAAACATTGGGCGCTTCGCACGCCAGCAGGTTCGCTTGTACAGCGTTGTCCACGTACGTGAAATCCCGCGTCTGTTCGCCGTCGCCGAAAACAACCGGCTGCGTATCTTCCAGAAACGCCGTGCAGAATTTGGCCAGCACGCCCGAATACGGCGAACCGGGATCCTGCCGCGGCCCAAAAATGTTGAAATAGCGCAGCGCCACGTTCTCCAGGCCGTAGCACCGCCCAAACGTCTGCGCGTAAAGCTCACCGACATACTTGGTGACGCCATACGGCGAGATCGGCTGCGGCTCCATGGTTTCGACCTTAGGAAGAGTCGGCGTCTCCCCATAGGCGGAAGACGAAGCCGCGAACACCACGCGCTTCACCTTCAGCTCCTTCGCTGCCACCAATACGTTCAACGTTCCTTCGATGTTGACCTTGTTCGTCTCGATGGGGTCCTTCACCGAGCGCGGCACGGATGTACGCGCTGCGAGGTGCAGCACGTATTCCGCTTCGTACATGGCTTTCCGCACCGTTTCAATGTCGGTAATGCTGCCCTTGATGAGAGTAATCTTGTTGCGCGTTTCAACTAGGTTGTCTTCCTTGCCCGAAGAAAGGTCGTCGAGTACGACCACGCTATGGCCGCGGCGGACGAGTTCGTCCACCGTGTTTGAGCCGATAAAGCCGGCGCCGCCCGTGACGAGGTAGCGCATTCAGGAAATCCTCCTTAAGCTTTGCGGCCGGCATGCGGCCCGCGTTCGCGGCGGCAACCGTAGCTTGCCACCGCTGCATTTGACTCAAGTCCGGGAAAGACGACCGGCTCGCGTTTTGATACGCTCATAGTTCGCGGCGAGTCGGCGAAGGGAGCTGCTGGTTTCCGCGTACGGAAGAATATTGTACGACGGAAGCGCGCTGGGCAAACGGTTGATTCAGGGGGGCATCCCACAAACAGCATGAGCCGCAAAACGACAGTGGGTCTCGCAGCATTTGCCGCGTTCAGTTGCGGCGCGGCAGCCTTTTACTGGCTGCACGCGCGGGGACAACAGCCCCCTCCGGAAGTCGTCTCGGCGGAGCCGCCCGGTTTCCGTGAGGCACCTGCTGCGGAAAATCAGGCCAGCAAGCCCGCAGTGAAGTCCACTGTGCGAGGCGTGTCGGCCGATTCGAAGAACATCCCGCCTCTCGCCGACACGGAGTTGCCTCTGCGGTCTGGCGAAGTCCTCGAATATTCCGCCAGTGTTTCCAATCTCGAAAATGTGGCGACTCTGCGCTTGCAGGTTGTCGGTCTGGGCAATTTTCTGGAAAAGAGCACCTGGCACTTAAAGGCCTTCGCGCACACCGAGAATCCCTTGCGCATGGTTTTCGAGCTTGACGATCAGTTCGATTCCTACAGCGATGCCGCTACACTGGCGAGTTTGCAGTATGAGATGCACTTGAGCGAGCGCGGCCAGAAAGTCGAGTCCATCCAGCGCATGACCGCCACAGGTAAGGAACCGGCGTCGCCCGGCGCCACCCAGACGCGCGTGCTCCCGGGGACTCGCGATCCGCTCGGCATGATGCAGTACCTGCGAAATGTCGATTGGACAAAAACGCCCGAAGTGCGCAGCCCGGTCTACGACGGCCACAAACTCTATGACCTTCGCGCCAAACGGGCAACCGGCTCCGGGCCTATCAGCGTACCGGCAGGCGATTACACCGCCTCAAAAATCACCATTCGCATCTTTGAGGACGGCGTCGAGAAAAAAGATGCCTCTTTCTCCTTGTACCTGGCGAACAACGCCATCCGCACACCGGTCGTGCTCGAAGCCGTTCTTCCCTTCGCCACCGCCCGCGTCGAACTGCTGAAAGCCCACTAGGGTTTGCCCGGCGTTGCCCCAACTTTTGTCGTGAGGCGAGCCGCTCTGCGAATTTCGGAGAAGGATGACCCTCGTGCTGCACGGTCTCATCTGCACGCAAGTTGCTCGATGAGGCTGCAGGCGATGTGGCCGATGGTGATGTGACATTCCTGGATGCGCTGCGCATCTTGCGAAGGAACATTCAAGAGAAGATCAACTTTGCCGGCGACCTGTCCGCCCGTTTCCCCGGTAAACGCGACGAGATATGCTCCGCGAGCGCGTCCGGCCTCCACTCCGCGAATGACGTTAGGGCTATTGCCGCTCGTCGAGAGCGCCACAAGAACGTCGTTTCCTGCAACGAGCGATTCAATCTGCCGGGAAAAGATTCGTTCGAATCCGTAGTCATTTCCCGCCGCGGTCAGCACCGCGGGATTTGTAGTGAGCGCCAGAGCCGCCAGGCCCGAGCGTTCCGTTCGCAACCGTACCACCAGTTCCGCGGCAAGATGCAGTGCGTCCGCGGCACTGCCGCCATTCCCAAAAAAAACGATCTTGCCGCCTGCGCGCAGAGCGGCTGCCGATTTCTCCGCGAATTGCGCGATTCGACCGATCAGTTCATCGGGAAAACTTTGTTTTACGCGAGCGCTTTCCTCGAGCTGGCGGCGAATTTCTTCGGCAGACGGGGTCATTGCAACCTAGCAGAGTACGATTTTTTCGCGATGGCGCACGACGCGGCGCGTGGCGTTGCGCGTATCTATGACCAGCTTTGCGGCATCAGCAATCGCTGCATAGTCATAGCTGGTATGGTCGGTGGCAATAATCACGGCATCGTAGCTCCCTAGTGTCTGCGGATTCAGCGGCACTGACTTCATGTTCTCGTAATTGTAGTGCCGCATCTTGTACAGCTTGGGGAAATACGGATCGTTGTAATCGAGCACCGCGCCACGCTGTTGCAGGAGCTGCATGATTTTCAGCGTCGGCGATTCCCTCAAATCATCCACGTCTTTCTTATAAGCCACGCCCAGCACCAGAATCTTCGAGCCTTTCATGCTCTTTTTGTGGTTGTTTAGCGAGTTGGCGACCGCGTCGACCACGTGATATGGCATCGCGGTGTTCACTTCGCCGGCGAGTTCAATAAATCGCGTCGAAAAATCATATTCCCGCGCTTTCCACGAAAGATAATACGGGTCCACCGGGATGCAGTGCCCGCCCAGGCCTGGCCCCGGATAAAAGGGCATGTAACCGAAAGGCTTTGTGGCGGCGGCGTCTATCACTTCCCAGATGTCGATGTTCATCCGCAAGCTAAGCTGTTTGAGCTCGTTGACCAGCGCGATGTTCACACAACGGAAAATATTCTCGAGCAGCTTGGCCATTTCCGCGGCGCGCGTCGAGCTTACCGGAACGACTCGTGCCACCACCTGCGTGTACAGCGCCTGCGCCGCGCGCCCGCTCGGCGGGTTCAATCCGCCTACGACCTTCGGAATCTGCGCCAGCCCAAACTGCTTGTTTCCCGGATCTTCTCGCTCCGGCGAAAACGCCAGGTAGAAATCGCACGCCATATTTTCATTTTCCGGTCCGGATGCGATCGCACAGCGCAATCCGCTTTTTTCGAGAATCGGCAAAACCAGCTCTTCCGTTGTCCCCGGGTAAGTCGTCGATTCGAGAACCACCAGCTGTCCCCTTTGCAGATGCGGATAAATGGAAATCGCGGTCTGCTCGACGTAGCTCAAATCCGGCTCGCGCCGCTCATCCAGCGGCGTGGGAACACAGATAAGAATCGCGTCGACATCTTTCAGTTTCGCGAAATCGTTGGTCGCGCTGAAGTGCCTGCTGTTCACAAACTGCTGAATTTTGTTCTGAGGAATGTGTTCGATGTACGACTTGCCGGCATTGAGCATCGACACTTTGTGCTGATCAACGTCGAATCCCGTGACTTTGTGCCCCGCTTCCGCAAAACGCAGCGCCAGCGGCAGGCCAACGTAGCCGCAGCCAATGATTCCCACTTTGAGCTGCGCGCCTTTGAAAAACTCCGGTTTCCGTTCGAGTGGCATGAGTTCCGTCGCACTCCTCTTTTTTGTCTGACTCCGGCCGGGTCAGGGCCAAGGGATTCACGTGTTCGGGGATACCGAGTTGCGGCTGGCCACACACCCACCACCAGGCCGCAGGGCCTACGTGAAAAAGACAAGTAAATATAGCAGGTTCCGCGCAAACAAAAAAAGCCGCACACCTCCCAGCGGTACAATTGTTCAACTCAGGTTGCCGCCAGCCTGCCCGAGGGTGGAAGATAGAGAAGACTGATTCGAATCATCGAGGCAATACGCTCGGAACAGTCCGCTCACCATGACTTTCATCATTCTTCTGCTGGGACTCGGCGCTGGTGTGCTGGTGGGCCTTCTGGGCATCGGCGGCGGCGTCGTTCTCGTGCCGGCCATGGTCTATCTTCTGCACATGGATCAGCACATGGCGCAAGGCACCTCGCTTCTTATTTTGTTGCCGCCCATCGGGCTCGGCGCATTGCGCGAATATTGGAAGCAGGGCCACGTGGACTTGCCGGCAGGAATTTTGTGCGCGCTGGGAATGTTTTTCGGCGCTTACGCAGGCAGCCTGATCGCACTCCCCATCTCATCGCGGCACTTGAAAGGAGCATTCGGTTGTTTCTTGATGCTGGCGGCGTTCTTGCTTTGGAGAAAGACGCAGCGCGATTTGGACGCGGCCCGCAGCGGCCAGGTGAATGCTGGTGCCTGAGGCGATGGGACGCAGCGTGGCAATCTTCGTGGTCGCGTGCGTGTGCGGAGTTGCCTCCGGAATGTTTGGCGTTGGTGGCGGCGTGCTTCTTGTGCCGCTCCTCGGGCTGCTTTTTGCATTCGACCAGCATCGAGCGCAGGGCACTTCGTTGATCGCGCTCATACCGCCCACTGGCGCGCTGGCGTTGCTGGCGTATTCTAAACAAGGATTTGTCTCGTGGAAGGCAGGATTGCTGCTGATCCCCGGCTTGTTTTTGGGAGGCATCGCCGGAGGGAAAGTCGCCAAATGGATCAAGCCGCGGCTGATGCGCCGGATTTTTGCGGGGATTCTTTTCGCGCTCGGCGCGATGCAAGCTGTCAGTGCCTGGTGGCGCTAAGGACGGTTCATTCGAATGGTCGATCTGCACTGCCACATTCTGCCTGGTCTTGATGATGGCCCCGCCACCATCGAGGAGTCCATCGCCATGGCGGAATCGGCGATTGCCGATGGAATTACGCACGTCGTCGCCACGCCGCACTCCAGCAGCCGATATTTTTTCGATTTTTTGCGCGTGCGCCGGCTTCGCGATGAGCTGCAAGCAAGAATCGGTGACCGCCTGAAAATTGCCACCGGATGCGATTTTCACTTGAATCTGGAGAATCTCGAGTCATTTCGCAAGGATCCCCGGCACTATTGCATCAATCAACGCGATTTCCTGCTTGTGGAGTTCAACGAATTTTCGATTCCGCCTGCGATGGACCAAATGTTGCACGAAATTCAGCTTGCCGGGGTGCGGCCGGTAATCACCCACCCGGAACGCAACGGAATTTTGCGCGCGCATCCCGAGCGCCTGAGAAAGTGGGTGCGCCGGGGCTGTTTCGCGCAGGTCACCGGGGGCGCGCTGACCGGAGGATTCAGCGCCGGCTCGCAGGAGGATGCGCTGCGGTGGATCGGTGAAGGCCTCATCCATTTTGTGGCCAGCGATGCACACAACTTGCGAAGCCGGCCGCTTTGCTTGCAACCTGCCTACGACGCGGTCGTCGACCGGTTTGGCCAGGAGAAGGCGCGCGCTTTGTTTCAGGACAATCCCCTCTCGGCCTTCGAGGGGCGAGAGTTGCCGCACGTTCCAGAAGTGGAAGATGAATTGCCGCCGCGCCGCAAACGTTTTTTCTTTTTCTAAAATTCCTCTGCCTCGCCATCAAGAAAAAGACCTTAGTTCATCGTGCTGGATGAAGGGGCAGACCCGCCCAGGCATTCAAGACTCCCAGGAATTCGCGCACCACGTCGAGGGCATCGCCGGTAGTGCGCCACCAATGCCGGGGATCAAAGGGATCGGCGGAGGCAGCGCGCACAATGGCTCGGGCCTGTCCCGGAGCTAGCCTGCGCCAGAGCAAGCGAACGCGGCGCGTATGAACTTTTGTCGTGACGAATATTACGGCGGCGTCCTTTCCAGGCTTGAGAGCCGCCGCGGCGACTTTAATTTCGTCGGCGGTGTTCACGATTGGCGGCTCGAGGACATGAATCGCTCCTGGGGGCACGCCTTCGTGAATTAAAACAAGTTTGTTGTAATAGTCTTCGCCGGAGAAGGGAATCCCCATTTCCTCCAGAGTTTCGCCGGGCTCCGTGGAATGTGTCAGCCAGATTTCCCGAGCGTATCCTTCGCGGTAGAGTTTCGCTGCTTCGACGGCGCGCAATGGCATCGCGCCGCTGAGCACCACGATCGCCTGGGCATTCACGAGCGGATCCTCCACTACCAACCAGCGGCCCATGCCGAAGAAAATCACAGCGACGAGAACCAAGCCGCCGCCGCTGATGGAAAGCAAGCGCAAAGCGCGGGAACGCGAATGCGAAACCACAACGGGACTGTCCGGAGTTGCCATTGGCGAATCGGCGCATGCTATCCCGCCCCGCCGCAGTGGTCAATCGGTAGCGGGCGAGGGGGCGCGGCGCGCGTTGCCTGCATTGGGGGGCTGGAGTAAACTCCGGGGCAAGTGGCGGAAACTTCCTCGATTGTCGGTCGCACCATCTCGCATTACACCGTCTCGGCAAAACTTGGCGGCGGCGGAATGGGCGTCGTTTATAAGGCCGAGGACCCGCGGCTCGCCCGGAATGTGGCGCTAAAGTTTCTTCCTGAACACATTTCCCACGATCCTGAGGCCATCGAACGATTCCGGCGCGAAGCGCGCGCGGCATCCTCGCTCAATCATCCGAACATCTGCACCATTTACGATATCGGGGAATTTGATGGGCGCCCCTTTATCGCCATGGAGCTGCTGGAGGGCCAGACGCTGAAGCATCGCATCGCCAAGAAGCCCTTCGCCGTATCCGAACTCCTGGACGTCGGCATTCAGATTACCGACGGTCTTGAAGCGGCCCACGCCAAGGGCATCGTTCACCGCGACATAAAGCCCGCGAACATTTTCCTCGTCAGTCAGGCTCAAGCGAAAATCCTGGATTTCGGACTGGCGAAACTCACCGCGTTTGGGGAGCCTGCGGCGGAGACTGTAACCGAAGCATCCACCCGCAGACCAGCGCACTTGCTGGACGATACGCTCCAGACGACCCCGGGCTTCTCGATGGGCACCATCGCGTACATGTCGCCGGAACAGGCGCGGGGCGAAGCGTTGGACGCGCGCACGGATTTGTTTTCGCTTGGCGTCGTGCTCTATGAAATGGCCACCGGTGTGCTCCCCTTTCCCGGCTCGACCATCGCTTTGATCTTGGATGGCGTCCTCCATTACGCGGCGACTCCTGCCACGAGGGTAAACTCCAGTTTGCCGTTGGCCCTGGAACTGATTCTCTCGAAGGCCTTGGAGAAAGATACCAATCTCCGTTACCAGACCGCCGCCGAACTTCGTACCGACCTGAAGCGTTTAAAGCGCGATTTGGATCTGGGTAACTCGGGAGCCTCCGTAGCCCTGCCGGGTGTGTTTGGAACGGATCGTAAGGCCCGGTTGTATCGCGGATGGCGCGCCTGGGCAGCGGTTGGCGGCGCCATCATCGCCTCTGCGACAATTCTCGCATACGCGCTGACGCGTCCGACGGCGCCGCCGCGCGTGCTGCGAACTGTCCAGCTCACCAACACGAATCGGCCCAAATCAGGCGTAGTTACCGACGGAACGCGGCTCTATTTCGTCGACGGCCAAGCGGGCCTTTCGCAAACCTCCGTAAATGGTGGCGAGACCGTTCCTGTACCAACGTCGCTCGAGGACACCGGCTTTTCAAATGTTTTCGATATAGCTCCGGATGGGCCCGCGCTATTGATGAACACTGCCCGAGGCACAGTTCTCGACGGCCCTCTTTGGACCGTACCCGTGCTTGGCGGTACTCCTCGTCGATTGGGCAACCTTGAGGGCCACGCGGGAGCCTGGTCGCCGGACCGAAAGAGGATTGCCTACAGCAAGGGGAACGAAATATTTCTGGCGAAAAGCGACGGCAGCGAACTCTCGCGCCTCTTGAAGACGGATGGAACTGCAAGCGACCTCCGCTGGTCGCCTGACGGGTCAACTTTGCGTTTCACGCTGAACGATCCTCGCACCAACGACCGTTCCATCTGGCAAGCCTCAGCGGACGGCAGCAACTTTCGTCCCTTGCTTGCGGGATGGAACAGCACGCCTAACGAATGCTGCGGCAATTGGACCCCGGACGGAAGGTACTTCGTCTTCCAGGCGTCCCGCGACGACACCGCGAACCTCTGGGCTTTGCGCGAACGTAGCGGGCTTTTCCAATCAAGCCGCCAGGCACCTGTGCAACTGACGACTGGGCCAATGAATGTAGGCGATCCCGTGCCGAGCCGCGATGGCAAGAAACTTTTCGCGCAAGGCTGGCAGCCTCGAGGGGAATTGGTACGCTACGACGCGAAATCAGGGCAATTCGTGCCATACCTTTCGGGGATTTCGGCGATGGGACTGGACTTCTCTCGTGATGGACAGTGGGTTGCCTACAATGATGCCACCGACGGCACCATGTGGCGAAGTAAGGTAGACGGAACTCAAAAGCTGCAGCTGGTTTTCCCGCCTATGCTGGCCTACCTGCCGCGATGGTCTCCTGACGGCAAGCGAATCGCGTTCTTTGGACATCCGCCCGGCGAGCCGTGGCAAATTTATGCGATTTCTGCCGAGGGAGGCGCCCCTGAACTTATCTACCGCAGTGGAACCAACCTGGCCGACCCCAGTTGGTCGCCAGACGGGAAATCGCTGGCCTTCGGAGAGAATTCACTGAACAACCAGGGGTCAGCGGTCTACGTCTTGGATCTGTATACGCGAAAGGCCACAAAGCTGCCAGGGTCCGATGGCTTTTTTTCTCCGCGCTGGTCCCCCAATGGCCGGTACATTGCCGCGATTCCGCTGGATTCTCTCAAGCTCATGCTTTTTGATTTAACCACTCAAAAGTGGACGGAGCTCGCCAGGATTTTCGTGGCCTACCCGGCTTGGTCTCGAGATGGGCGCTACTTGTATTTTAACGGGATTCTCGACAAGCAAGAGGGCTACTACCGCGTGCAAATCTCCGGCCATAAACTGGAGCGCCTCTTCAGCATGAAAGGATTTCAAGCCGCCGGAGGAGCCTTCGGAAACTGGACCGGCCTCGCCCCGGACGAATCTCCGCTGTTAGTTCGCGACGCCAGCATTCAGGAAATCTATGCTCTCGACTGGGAAGCGCCTTAAAGCAAATGACGGGCCCGTGATTCCCCGCCAAGACTGGGGCGAGCTGGCTGTACTCAATACGGCACGGAGTACTTTTGTACTATCGCAAAACGTCTGGCCGGGCTGTGAAAATGGAAGGTGTGGACTGTCCGCAAGGCGGACGATTCTACGATTCCACGAAACTTGAATTTTGCCGGGGAACTCTCGCAAGCCCGGCACGAGGGATGACCAAATTGTCTTCCGCAGAGGACATGAGTCTTCAGACGACCTCGCCCGCGGCCAGTTCTTCTGAGCCGGGGCCCGAAACGCATGCAGCCGAGCCGGCGGAAGCCGAAGCACCCGAATTAAATCCAACACCAGCATTAAAAACGAACATGGTCGCGCAGGAAGTGCGCCTGACAGCCACTGGAGTAGCTCCAGGTAAGGGCACAGTCGAGCGCGAGCTATTCAGCGAAGAGACCACTTCGGTATTGGTGTTTGAAAATGGCGGAGTGATCCGGTTGTCTGCGGCGGTGGCGCCGGGACAATTGCTCTTTCTCATAAATGTCGAATCGAAGCGCGAAGTCGTCGCGCAAGTGAAACGCAAGCGCGCCTACCGCCCGACAATTTGTTACCTGGAGCTGGAGTTCGCTGAACCTGCCCCGCGCTTCTGGGGCAGGGAGTTCTCCGCAGCGGCAGCATTTTTGCCAAAGGACGCCCAGGACGCGCAAGCCGCCGAGATGGTGACCTCAGCGGAAGCTACTGCCGATGAGCCTGGCGAACCGCCCGCCGCTCCCACTGTTGAGGAAGTACAAGCATTCAGGCGGGAAGTGGGAGCACAACAGGTGCAACCGAACCTGACGCAAACGGCCACCACGAGCCAGCAAGTGCCGGCGGGGGGACCAAGTACGGTTCCGCAAGCCACTCCGACATTAGGGGCGGGAGATGCACCAAGTGCGGGATCCACAGCAAGCAATCAATGGGAGGAAATATCTGCCAGTGCTTTCAGAGGCAAATCCCTGCCGATCGAAAAGAATCCTGTTGCAACACAATGGACGGCCGCGGAACAGGCGCTGCTGCCGAAGCCTTCGCTGGATTTTAGTAAGTCACTGCCAAAGGCTAAGCGTTCGCTGCGGGCGCGAGGCAGTTTCACCCCTACCTTTCGGGGAGGAGCGCTGCGTCTAGGGCTGTTCTTGTCAGCGCTGATTGTCACCGTGGCCGGCGCAGCGTGGTCCAAGCACTGGCTTCTTCGGAAGCCGGAGGCAAAAAAAGAAGCCGTGGGCTTAATGGTGGTCACTGCGAAGGAGAAATCATCACCTCTGCCGGGAAGCCCAGTGAGCCCGCAGGTGCACTCGGAAATTAATAATACGAAAGTGACGAATGATGTATCCGCGGCCTCAGCAAACGTGCCAGCGGGGAGCGCAGCGCTGCCCACAGCACCTTCGGCAGAACCGAATGACGTAGCTGAGGTTCCGGCTCAACCGCCCGAATCGAATCATTCCGGAGCACGGCCGGCTGGGAAGAGGACACCGCCATCGTCAGGCTTGGCGGCAAATCGCTCAACGGTTCCACCAGCGGAAAAAACTAATCCTGACTCCATTGTGGCTGCTGTCGGAGAGAGCGGCGTAAACGGGAAACGTTGTCGTCGACGCGGTGGTGGGCACGACGGGCGAAGTGAACCTTGTCAGCATACTCGCGGGACCTCCGTCACTGCGTGCCCCGGCTGTGGCGTCCTTGAAGGAATACCGCTACGAACCCGCCACGCGGAACGGCCAGCCGGTTCCGGCACACGTCACTATCACTATCCACTTCCGTTTCGAACCGTAAACAGCCAAGGATTGAAAATTGTGGTGATTCGCATTCGAGTTTGCTATTCTTGGCGAGTGTAAGGTGCAGGGCTGTATCCCGTCGGCCGCTTCGCGGCTGCCAGAATCTGGCAAAGGGAACGGCACCGGAGGCCACCATGAGCGTTGTCCCCAATTCCGGGAACGGGAAAATCACCGTACCGGATCTCCTGCAGCGCAAGACCCGGGCTGCGGGCTCCTACTCCAACTCCCAGAAAATTACTTGCCTGACGGCGTACGACTATCCGACGGCACGCTTGATCGATGAAGCCGGCGTGGACGTGATTCTTGTCGGCGATTCGCTTGGCATGGTGGTGCTTGGGCACGAGAACACGCTGTCCGTCACTATCGAGGAAATGCTGCACCATACGCGCGCGGTTCGGCGCGGAACGCGCCGTGCACTGGTCGTTGCGGACATGCCTTACGGCAGCTATCACACCGACTTGAGTGAGTCGCTGCACAACGCCATGCGTTTCGTTAAAGAAGCCGGAGCCGAAGCCGTGAAGGTGGAGGGCGGAGAGCGTCGGCTGGAGTTGATTTCGCGGCTGACGGAAGCGGAAATTCCAGTGATGGGGCACGTGGGATTGACGCCGCAATCGGTGAACGCGCTGGGTGGATATCGCGTGCAGGGAAAAACGGCAGACGCCGCAGAGCATTTGATCCGCGATGCACGCGCTGTGGAAGCGGCAGGGGCTTTTGCAGTGGTACTGGAAGCGGTGCCGCGTGAGCTGGCGGCGCAGATCACGCGTGAATTGCGGATTCCGACGATCGGTATCGGCGCCGGGCCGGACTGTGACGGCCAAATTCTCGTCGTGCACGATCTTCTGGGACTTGCGTTTGGCCAGACGCCGAAATTTGCGCGGCAGTATGCCAATCTCGGAGAGATCATTTCCAAAGCCGTGCGCGAATATTGCGATGATGTTCGCGTGGGGACGTTTCCATCAGATGGAGAGTCCTATCATGCGGCGCAGATGGCGATGGAGCAGAAAGAGGCGCCGGTTAATAGTGACGGCGATTGGTAGAAAGCGCGCCACGAAGTAAAAGTCAAAAGCGGATTCCCCGCTCCGAAGAACATTCGGAGCGCAAAAGGCGCGCTTTAGCCTGCCTGCGGCAGGCGGGCTCGGAATGACAACCGAAATTTAGTCCTGCAAGTGGAGCCGAAGATGACGCCACAAGAGATGCGCGTGCTGTACGACTACAACGCGTGGGCCAATCACAGGGCCTTGGACGCGGCTTCCGCGCTTACGGCGGAAAAGTTCGTGCAACCGATGGGCTCGAGCTTTGGCTCCGTGCGCGACACCCTGGGGCACATTTACGGGGCGGAGTGGATCTGGCTGGAGCGCTTCCAGGGACGCTCGCCGGCTTCGCTGCCGGATACTACACAATTCAAGGACTTCGCGAGTTTGAAAGAGCGCTGGAATGAGCACGAAACGCGCTTGCTTACTTTCGCGCGAGACCTAACGGAAACGGACCTCTACCGAGTGATGGAGTACAAGACGCTGAAGTTCGGCGTTTACA
>WNFT01002788.1_pt1 | contig 15017 bp, 9 predicted proteins | sample 5400191 | NCBI WGS metagenome assembly WNFT01 (sample SAMN13153359, study PRJNA577476) | soil metagenome | isolation source: 80 cm saprolite under Madrone tree | place: USA:California | collected 2016-06-14 | reverse complement strand
ATTTGCTGAGGCGTGTCCGTTCCATGGGGAACGGCATCCGTTCCAAAAAGAATTCGATCCTGATATTTCTCGAAAAACTTTCTGGACATACGCGGCTGGCGTCCTAGCTCCCCGATCCGCGCACCGAGTTCCACATGCATATTGGGAAAGCGGTCCATGCATTCGCCGACGTAAGGAAGATTCTCAGCGTCATTTCCCACGTGGAGCACAATGAACTGGGTCTTGGGGTGGCGGGCCAATACGCGGTTGCGCGCCTCCAACAGTTCCGCGTTGCTGGGAAAATCGCCGCCATGAAAGGACCAATCGGGATGGTTATTCAATTCCTCGAAGCGCTCATTGAAGCGATCGATCGGTAGGAAGAAACCCTCCGGATCTGAAACGTGAATTGCAACCGGCATGCCCAGCGATCCGCATGTTTCCCACATGGCATCGAAACGTGGATCGTCAATTTTTACTAATGGCCCCTTCGAGATTCCCTCGCGCAAATAAAGTCCCAGCGTCTTAAGGATTTTGAGTCCGCGGGCGCCTGCCTCCTGCGCTCGAACAATCTCATCGCCTTGAAATTTGCTATACCCCGGTTGATTCGCGCGCTCCCACCATGGTTCTGTAAAGGTTATAAACCGTTTCGGATAGGGCTGCTGATACTTTCGAATCGTTTCCTCTAGTCCCTTGCCGACCCCGCCTGTCAGGTTGACCATCACACGGATGTTCTTTCGGTCCATCAGTGGTAATAACCCTTCCACCGGCGCCAGATACTTCATCGCTTCGCCTATCCCAACTCCGTTGGTTGACTTTGCCGTAAAAGACAGATGCGTATGAATGTCTATGACCGGATAACGTGAGCGGGGCACCTTCGTCTCCGGAACGTGTAACATGCTGCGCGGTTGGAAGTCCGCGAGTTGCAGTGGCTTCCCCGCGCGCTCCGGCGCGAACGGTGGTGAAGTTGTCGAGGTCGTTGGTAATCTGCTTGCCGCGAATAGCGCACCCAAGCTTCCCAACCAGCGTCTCCGGCCTATTCCATTCATGAATCCTCCTGTCTCAGTCGATCGCCTCGCTACGCATTCTACATTTCGTTTGACTTTCTTTTATATCGTTTACTTTCGCTTGTCAAAATGGGATAAAGCTCCGGGATTCACTTTCCGTATAAGGCTAATGCAGATATCGATGGTGCAAGTCGCGCTTCACCTGTTCGAACTGATCACGGCCCAAGGAACTTACTGATGGTCCTAAAGACACTTGGAGTCTTGATTGGTGCTCTCGCCGGTGCAGTTCTCGCATTGTTGCCCTATTCGCGCCCGATTCAGACCGCCACTCTACCGCAACAATCCTATGCCAGCGATTTGCGACTCCTGGCAAAACGCGCCCCGGCGGATTTTCGGCCGGATGGTGATCTCTCTAAGGCCGTATGGAAGCACACCGACTCCGTGAAGTTTGACCATGACGCCTCGGGTAAGTCCCATTACGCGGAGGTCTCGACTCGCGTCGCATCAGTTTGGACCGAAACACGCATCTACTTCGCCTTTTGGTCTCGCTACGATTCCCTGAATGTCTACGAGGGGGAAGACCCGATGACAGAGCGATGGCAACTCTGGGATCGTGACGTTGTCGAAGTTTTCTTGAACCCTCAGCCAGCGCGAGTGAATCACTACTATGAGTTCGAGGTGGCCCCCAATAACCAGTGGGTGGATCTCGAAATCGATAAGGCGAAAGAGCCATTCAATGATGTGGCTTGGAATTCAGGCTTTGAGCATGCAACCCGCATCGACGCCAAGAATCATATTTGGACCACCGAGATTCGCATACCCATCTCGTCGATGAATGTCATCGCGATACATCCGGGCACGGACTGGCGAGCGAATTTCTTCCGAGCGGCAGGAAATGGCAGTGATGATCACCGTAAGTTTCTTGCGTGGAGCATCATTCCCGAGGAGAAAACTTTTCACGTGCCAACTCGCTTTGGAATTTTGAAGCTTTTGAACTAGTTGAAGCGCGCTGAAAATCGGCTGATGGTAGTGGTGCACCAAGTGCCGAAAAACCATTTTGCTTAGTGAATGTAAGCTCCCAATGGCATTAGAAACTGCACCGGCCAAATCTCCCGCTCCTGCTGGACGATTTCAGACCATTTCAAGACTTCCGCATCTGGCTGTGGCAGGAGCTTAATCCCGGGCAGTGTCTCCGCAACGGCACTCGCGAGCGTGTAAGCATGGCCAACGGCGGTTATAGCCACTATTCTTGCACCCAGCTTCTCACTGGAAAATCGACTTACGATTTCTGTGTCCTCAATCATTTGCAGAAAATACGGCCTGCCGATCAAAAGAGAGTTGTAAACATGATTTGCTAACACGCCCGAAATGGAATTGACATAAGCATGATCAAAATCCAGCGTACCCAACGCCGGATCATCCGGCGAAACCGCCGTGTAAGGCATCCGCGTCTCCCCGAGGCCACGGAAATCAAACGAGACAATATCGTAGCCCTCATCCAGATATTTCTTGATTTCAGGCCAGTCGTCCGCGGTCGCCTTTCCGCCTTCGCGGAACCACAATAGGAATTTTCGTTTGCCAGCGGCGGACTTGTGAATGTACAGCAGCGGCATTTCAAGCAACTTGCTGTGGCGCAGCATATAGCGGTCAATCGTCACGCTGTTTGATTTTGAACTCCCCATGGCTTCCCAGGTAATCTGCTCTTTTCTGGGCGGGACGCCGCTAGATTCACTGACGTGCCACTGCTTCACTCCGCCGTAGTTGTCACCGTAATATTCCTTCACAAGGCTGCGTCTCGGTCCGGTCTTGCGCTCGTCGTAATACTCTCGGATTACCGCCATCAATGATCTTGCGTCAGTGTAATCGAGCATGACCTGGCCTGTTCGGGTGCATTGCAAGGTTTTGTCCGGGAGTTCCTTTGCCGTAGGAAGTCCGTGTCGAACCGGCATCTGATTGAAATGGTCGAGAAAGTCGAGTGCAGCTTCCTGGTTCTCCAGGGAGAATTGATGGGTGTGATAGCCTTCGACCAGCGCAATTCGGTCTCCGCGGTCGAAGCGCTCGTACAGCCTTCGCACTTCGCGGACGGTTTTGCGCGTGCCTTCAATGGGGAAAAAATCGAGCACCGCGGCAGCCACCATTACGGGCCGGGGATACATCAGCAGCAGCAACCCGGGGTGGTCCACGCCATTTGAAATCATGCCAAACAAATCCTGCTCAGGATCACTGTCGGGATCGGCAAAAATCCGGTTATAAATCCTCATCGGCAGCGCGCTGATATAACACGAAGGCACCGCCACCTTAATGCGCTCATCAAGGGCGGCTATGAGCGTAGCCTGAAAGCCACCGCCGCTGGTTCCAGTGATACTGATTCGCTCGCCGTCAACTTCAGGGCGCGTGAGCAGATAATCGACCGCGCGAATGCCGTCCCATATCTCCCACCGAGCAAGATTCGCCCCGGCCAGATAGGCCAGGTTCCCCATCACCGCGTGTTCGCCACAGACCAGGTTATAGCGACTCTTACCTGTAGTCGGATCCCAGAATTGGCTGCGTTCTCCCTGCCCGACCGGATCCCAGGAGATCACCACATACCCGCGCCCCGCCAATCTTTGGCTCAGCGACTGATAGTGGGATTTTCCATCGGGTGCATGACCCGCGGGCACGAGCACGGCAGGATGCTTCCTGGAGTGATCATCCGGCACGTAAACGAGCGCAGTGACATAGACGCCCGGCAAGCTTTGAAAGATCAGTTTTTCAACCGAGAACCCATCCATCTGAATCTTACCGGTGACGCGCGGATGCAGATCCGTCTTTACCGCAGGCAAGCCACCGATCATTTGCAATAGCTTTTGCCTCAATTCTTCTTGCGTCTTTAGCAATGCTTTCTGGTCATGGATGGCGGCCCAGGCTTTTCGGCGATGTTCGTCTTCGCGCCACGCTTGCTCCGCTTGATACTGCAGGAAAGGTGTTATGCGTGGTCCCGGTGGCAAGGTTTGTTCACGGACAAGGAAAGATAGCGGTGGCGGTGGTTCATCCGCAGCTAGCGCGCACATGGCAATCGCTCCAGCCAGCACGGCCATGATGCATAGCCGGATCATCCTTGCTCTTTGCGGCTTGCTTGGGGACTCAAGTGATCGCCCTCTTCCTCGGCCGCACCGAAAAGTGAAATAACTCACTGCGTTTTTACCGTGAGCGACCCCATGCCGTACCAGCCGTCGTCCTGCCGGCCCTCAATCGCGAAACGAATCGCTGGCTGCTCTGTTCTTGGATCCAGCATCGCAACCCGGAAATCGTAAGTGCCTGCTGCCAGATTTTCGGGGACGTATAACGTACCGTCGAATACCGCATCTCCAGGAAGCCATTTCCGAACGTCCACCGGGATTCGAATGATGGTCGCGGTTTTGGAAGTTCGCAGCTCCACGGCCAGCGAGAATTCCCTGTAGATGGGAGCGGCCCCAGTGTTCAGCCACCACATGTGAATTGGCATCATCGAGCCCGCAGTCACCGCCTTCGGGTATTCCAATCGCCGCAAAATAAAACGGTACCCCATCATCTTCTGGAAGCTTTCGAATTGACCCTTCCATTCGGACGGAATCGGTGCGGACTTTATATTCACGGAGCTCACATGCCAGCGCAGCGCCTGCTCCAGAATATAGCCAAGGTCGTAGCCTTTCTCTTTCCAACCCGCAACCGTGAAGCAGGTCTCCAGCGAGACCGGACTGCGCTGCCAAACGTCTTGAATCCCGGCACGCACCACTTGCTGAGGATAAACCTCAAGCATCTCCGCCGGGAAATATTCATTGTCTGAGTTTGTGCGCATGTCCCCCAGACAATCCAGCCTCCACCCCGCGCCGTGTTGCGTGCCATAAGCGAGCGCCTGTTGCTCGTCAAAGTTCATGAGCAAGGGCGTGCGTCGAAACGCCTCGAGCCAAATATCAATCAGCTCCTTTTGGTACGGAAACGCTGGCATGTACGGACTCCAACCCTCTCCCCAATAGCCCACGGACGAAATATCCACGCTGTCTAGATACGGATTCCCGTCGTAGCGTTTTCCTGCCTCGGCGACGAGCTCGCCCCAGTACTTGAGAAATAGCACATCGCTAAAATCCGGCTGCCAGATTCCTCCGTCCTTATCCGCCGGTTTGTTGGCACGCCGCGCGCCCGAGTTCCGATACCAATCAGGGAGAGGGTCCTGGTTGGAATACGGCATTAAGCGAATAGCGAGCGTCTGTCCATGCGCTCGCGCTTCTTCCAACGCCAGATCTACAATCTCCCAATGAAACTTGCCCGGCTCCGGCTCAAGGACGTTCCAATACCAGCGGCAATACGAGATGGAGGTCTCCGGAAAATCCGGCTTCGCAGGCGCTTGCGGCAGCTTTGTGACCGGCCCGACTTCAGACCACTTCAAGGGAGAATTTGGCGCTTGCCCGTTGAATCTCTGAAAAGTCGTAATCCCCATTCCGGGATTGACGAGCACATCGTGGATTTCCTTCGGCCGAACCACGACGATGCTTGACTGCGCAAATCCTTGGTGCCCGGTTGCCAATATCAGAAAGACCCCGAAGCAGCAGTTTTTCATGATCGATCGTGTGCGGCGACTGCACAATCTGAATCTTATTGGTGATTGAAACATTCCTGAGGTCTCCATTCCCAGCGGGCGGTTCAGCAATTCCGCCTCAAGCGGTGAGCGTCCTTCAAATCGTGATTGTGCGGTTCGACTAATCCGGAAGCGCAAACGCAACCAGTGCGTCGGACACTTTCCCTCTAAAATATCCGCCTCCTCCAGCGGCGATCACAACGAACTGCTTTCCAGTTTTCTTCCCCAGGTAAGTAATCGGAGTGGCGTGCGCGCTTGCTTCGAGGTCGGCGGCCCACAGTTGCTCTCCGGTTTTCGCATCGAACCCTCGGAAACGGCTGTCTGTCGTCGCCCCAATAAATACCACTCCGCCGGCGGTCACGATCGAGCCCCCAAGATTAGGCGTTCCAGTTATCGTCTTCGACCCCGCTACAACCCCAAGTGGCACTTTCCAGGCGATCTCTCCCTTGTTCACGTCCACAGCATTGAGCGTTCCCCAAGGCGGCTTCTGGCATGGCCATTGGTTCTGGTCCCAGAAGCGGGCGTACTCGCCTTCTTTGGACCCTCGCCGATATTGCTCCGGAGCGTCTGCGGCCTGCGGTTCCATCGCTCCAATGGCTCCCAATTCATTTGCATTGACATACAAATAGCCGGAGGCACGATCAAAAGAAGCCCCAGACCAGTTCCCTCCACCCAATGTGCCGGGGACCACCAATGTCATCTTGCGGCCGTAGGGCGTATACATTCCATGATTCTCGAGCGAATGAAACAGCTCGGTGCAATAGCGATGGGAGTCCGGTGGTGCAGCGCTGATCTCAGTTTCGCTGAAAGACTGTCGGACCAGAGCTGGAGGCTTCACCGGAAAAGGCTGGGTCGGCCAAGCAGCTTCGCCGGGCACGTCGCTCTTGGGAACCGGGCGCTCCTCTACCGGAAACAATGGTTTTCCCGTGAGCCGGTCAAGGATGAATACAAATCCCATCTTGGTCACCTGCGCAATCGCAGGAATTTCCCGGCCATTCCGCCGCACCGTGATCAGCACGGGCTGCGCGGGCATATCGTAATCCCAAATATCGTGATGCACCATCTGGTAGTACCAGACGAGCTTGCCGCTGGCAGCCTCAAGCGCTACCAGGCAGTTGCTGAACAGATCCAGTCCCTTGCGGTCTGCGCCGTAGAAATCGTAGGAAGCTGAGCCGATCGGGAGAAAAACTAAACCGCGCTCAACGTCTACACTCAAAAGCGACCAGACATTCGCGCCGGTGCGACCTTTCCATGCATCTCCCTCCCAACTCTCGTGTCCGATTTCTCCCGGTTGGGGGATCGTATGAAAGGTCCAGGCAAGCTTGCCCGAGCGGATGTCGAAAGCGCGCACCACGCCACTGGGTCCCTTGCGGGGATATTCCGGAACAGCGGCTCCCGTAATGACCAGGTCTTGATAGATGGCTGGAGGCGATGTCACCGAATATTCCGCACCAGGATAGGCGTCCGCAATTCCTGCCCGCAGATCGACCGTTCCGTCTTTTCCAAAATCGCGGCATGGTTTGCCGGTCCTCGCGTCCAGCGCGATCAAGCGCCCATCGAAAGTACCGTACAGAATTCGGCGGTCATCTCCCGTCTTGCTCTGCCAATAGGCGACTCCGCGGTGCTGAAAGAACTGCCGGGGGCCCGCGCTTACGGCTTGCGGGTCAAACTGCCATATCTCTTGTCCACTCTCCGCATGGAGCGCGATCACGCGATTGGAAGGCGTGGACAAATAAAGCATGTCATCAATGACCAGGGGCGTGGATTCAAACGGCGCAACACGATGCCGGTCTGTGCCGTTGCCCATGCGGTCTGCCTCTCCCATGTGATACGTCCATGCCCTTTTCAAGCTTTCGACGTTCTGGCGATTGATCTGTCTGAGCAGCGAGAATCGCGTTCCGCCGGCGTCACCGCCATAGAATCGCCATTCTTGCGCGGAGACTGCTGATGAGAGCGCCAGTAGGAAAACGAGCCTGCTTACCCTAGTTGGGTTGATCATCAACATTTTCCTTTGCGCGCGGGGCCCTGATTCCACCGGGCGGCAATAACTCCTGCACGTTCCCGAGTCGAATCTCCTCTGCTAAATGTTCGCTGGCGCGAAGAGACAGCGCCATGATCCAATCCGACGCGTTAGAGACTTATTGAGGTTCTGGCTGAATTCAGTTCGAAGTGCGGTAGACGGTCTTACCCCCCACGATGGTCCACAACACTTTGGCTTCGCGCATCTCTTCCGGGCTGACAGTGAGCACGTCGCGATCAATCAGAATCAGGTCGGCGCGCTTGCCCGGCGCGATGGTTCCGATACTGTCGAGAAGATTCATGGCGCGAGCAGAGTTTCGCGTGTAGGCGTAAAACATCGCTTCGCGTGGCACGTCCTGGGAGGCGTCCAGGACGCCTTCAGGACCCTTGCGGGTTTCCGCCTGATAAACTGCCAGGAACACATTTGCACTGGACACCGGCCAGTCGCTGGCCCCAGAAATGACGCCGCCGTTGTCCAGAATCGACCGCGCCGGATACTGCCACTTGTACACTTCCGAGTCCAGATATGGTTTCACGATTTCAATCGTGTCCGTTCCCGCGCTGGCCCACAGGAGCTGCAGCGCGCTGATAACCCCGAGTTTGCGAAAGCGCGGAAAGTCCTCTGGGGCTACGAACTGCTCGTGGGTGAGTGTATGCGGCAGCCCGGAATTGCCGTTGGCCTTCCGCGCAGCCGCAATTCCGGAAAGCGCCGCCTTGACCGCGCCGTCACCCAGCGCATGCACGTGGATAATCAGGCCCTGTTTGTCTGCCGCGACGCACAACTCGGCAAATTTCTTCGGGTCGAAGAGCAAATCGCCGTTGCGCCCCGTATTTTTGTAAGGTTTTGTTAGGTTGGCCGTCTGCGATGGGTATTCGACGACCCCGTCGGCAAAAAGTTTGATCCCGGTAATGTAGAGATTGTGGATGTTCTTGTAAGCTTCGCGGGTTCTCTGCACTTCGGCGAGTTCTGCCCCGGGGTCTTTCGCAAAGACTTGCGGGAACGCCACAACTTCAGAGATAAGCTCGCCATGATCCGCAAGGAGTTTGTAAGCCTTCAGGACATCCTCATTGGCAAGGGGATCAAGCCAGGACGTGATGCCGAGGCTGTAGTTGTACTGCAGCGCTGCGCGGCCGGAGGCGAGAAGCCGGTCATCCGTGGCCTTCGGCAGCAGCCGACCGATTTTTTCCATCCCGGCATCCACGACGAAGCCATTGGGCTCGAAGTCGTTGCCCACGCCGTAATAACTGCGCTCGCCCTCGCTAACCTTCTTCAGATATTCGCTGGTGATGCCGGCGCGCTTCAGCAGCGCGCGATTTGCCCAGCCAGTGTGGCCATCCATGCCGCTCAACAACACCGGCTGATTGGCGTAGGCGCCGATGCTGAACTTGGCATTGAGTTCATCGGTGTGCGACCAAAATTCGAGAGGAAGGCCCAGGATTTGTAGAATTTCACCGCATATACCACGCCCGGAGGTCTTGGCTTCAGCAACAAAAGTAACCAGCTCGTCCATCGTTTTTACATTTTCGCTGGCATCGGCGGAAATCATCGCCATGCCTCCCATCAACGAGTGACTATGGGAATCGATGAATCCTGGGAATAGAGATTTGCCGTGAAGATCCACACGCTCCGCATTCGGAGAGACGGATTTGGCAACTTCCGGGAGATTTCCAACGGCCACAATTTTATCGTCTCGAATCGCAACAGCGGAGGCGTAAGGATTCTGCAGTTCACCCGTGAAAATCTTGGCATCAAAAAATATCCGCTCGCTGCCACTACCCTGTGCGCGAGCCGGGGAGCCCTGAAAACCGAACGGCATGAGGACAAATAGTGCGTACAAAAATGGAACAAAAACAAACGAGAACCTTTTCACGAAATCATCATCCTTTCTAACAGGAACTGGACCCGAGAACGATAAAAAGTCGCGGCCGTCTACGGCGGATGGTGCGCCACGGACTCATTTCTTTTTACCCGTCAAGAGCGGAACCTGCACCTGAGTTGGCACTATTGGACCAGACTCGCGAGAATGAGTCCAGCGAGAGCACTAACGAATCGCATGTAGTCAAAGACGCGTCATGATCGATCCCGTGCGACTCCAAGTCGGCTTCTTCATGAGCTCGCGCCGGTTCTGTGGCAGAATGCGGTCGTGCTCCAACTACTGGCCGAGCGCAAGGAATGGAAGTTCTTCGGCGTCTTGCCGAAGGCAGATCCTTTTCTTGCCACTGCTTGGTGGACTACCCTCCTGCTGAGAGGGATCCTGCCGGCGGCCTTCGCGATCGCGATGGGCGTGCTCGTCGGCGCCGTGCAACGCGGCGATCCTCTCGCCGGTCCGCTCGCGTTCGCCGGCTCGATCTTTGTGCTGCTTCAGGTGCTCAGCCCGATTCATCAGGCGGTCAGCGCCAACCTCGGCGACCGCACCGCCGCATGGCTCTACGACCGGCTCACCGAGGCCTGCGTGCGCCCGCCGGGCATGGGGCACCTTGAGGATCCCGCGCTCACCAGCGACCTCACCGTCGCGCGCGATTTCGACCTCGGGATGACCGGCCCGCCCCTGTCGATTTCCCTGGATTTCATTGCGAGCGGCATGGTCGAGATGATCGCCGGTGTCGCGTCCGCCGTGATCCTCGCCAGGTACGCTTGGTGGGCGCCGATTGTGCTCGCGGGCGCGTGGCTGGCAACGCACTGGCTTCTGCGCGAGAGCGCGATCTGGCGCGACCGCAACACGGAGGAAGTGCGCGCCGCGCAGCGGGATGCCGACTACGCCTACCGGCTGGCGGTGGACCCACCTGCGAGCAAGGAGCTGCGGCTGTTCGGGCTCGCCGGCTGGACCATTGACCGTTTCGTCGCCAGACGCACTCGCTTGCACGAGCTTCAGTACGCAGCCACACGTCTGCGCGAGCGACCTGTCATCTGGAGCATGCTCCTCGTTGTCTCTGCAAACGTTTTGGTGTTCTGGTTACTGGCGAGCGCCGCCGCCGCTGGCCGCATCAGTCTCGGGGAAGTCGTGGTCTACGTGCAGAGTGCCGTCGGCGTGTCGATGGTTGCGTTCGGCGGATTCAGTTGGGCGCTCGACGGAGCGGCTGCCCCCGTCGCCGCAGTGCTGCGACTCGAGCCGGCCATGCGTCCCGCCGGCGGGCTGCGCTCTGGCGATCGCTCCGCGGACGCGACACCTGCGCGCGAGATTCGGCTCCGCGATGTCACATTCGCGTACCCTGCGGGCGCGGCCGTGCTGGAGCATTTCGATCTCACGATTCCCGCCGGCTCGTCGCTCGCCATCGTTGGACAGAACGGCGCCGGCAAGACCACGATCGCAAAGCTCCTGTGCCGATTGTACGATCCGCAATCCGGTGCGATCGAGATCGACGGAGTGGATATTCGCGAGTTCGATCTCGCGTCGTGGCGCTCGCGCGTTGCGGCCGTGTTCCAGGATTTCATCCGCCTCGAGCTGCCGCTGCGCGACAACGTGGCGCCCGCAGGCGCGCCAGACGACGTCGTGCGCGCGGCTCTGGAGTCGGCCGGCGCGACGAAGTTAGCCACACTGGACACGATTCTCGCCCGCGGGTACGAAGGCGGCACCGACTTGTCGGGCGGCCAATGGCAACGCGTCGCGCTCGCCCGAGCGCTGGCGGCCGTCACGATGGGCGCCGGCGTGGTGTTGCTGGACGAGCCGACGGCCCAGCTCGACGTGCGCGGGGAAGCGGAGATCTTCGATCGCTTGCTCACCGCGACGCGGCATTGCACGACCATTCTGATCTCCCATCGCTTCTCCACGGTCCGCCATGCCGATCGTATCTGCGTGCTCGAGCACGGCCGGGTCATCGAGCTCGGAACTCATGACGAGCTCATGGCGCTCGGCGGGCGCTATCGGACGATGTTCGACCTGCAGGCGCAGCGTTTCAGCGTCCCGGACGAGGAGGAGGGCACGACCTATGACGTCCTCTCCTGATCGGGATCGCGCGCCCGGGACGCCTGGAACGATTGACCCGCTGCCTCCCGCACTGTCGTCGATGTGGCGGTTGTGCAAACTGGGATATCGCCACGAGCCGCGCCTGATGGTCGTGGCGTTCGTGCTGTCGCAGCTCGCAGCGCTGCCCGATGCGCTCCTTGCCTTATGGCTGATGCTGCTCGGCAAAGGCGTTCTGGAGCACCGACCCGGCATGGTGGAAGGGGCGGCGATCGGGCTAGGCGTGTCGACCGCCGCAACGTGGTTTCTCCGCACGGTCAGCACGCGCGTGCAGCGCCGCTTCCGCGACAAGGTGACCATCGCTCTCGAATCCCATGTCGCACAACTGCAAGCTTCGGTCGCGACCGTCGCGCATCAGGAACGCCCGGAGTATCTTGATCGGCTCTCCATGCTCCGCAATCAGGTGTTCGTGCTCGACCACATGTACATGTCCCTGTTTTCCACGCTCGGGTGGATCCTGCGGCTGGGCGTGACGATAACGCTGCTGGCGTCGATTCACCCGGCGCTCATCCTGCTCGTGGTGTTCGCGGTCCCGACCGTGTTGACCTCGACGTGGCGGCCCGAGGTCGAGAGATCCGCCCAGGAGCGTGGGGCACAAACCAGTCGGCTGGCGCGTCACCTTTTCACCATCGCCACCACCGCGCCTCCAGGGAAGGAAGTTCGGGTTACCGGCATCGGAGAGCGACTGGTTTCCGAGCGCCGATGGGCGTGGGAGTGCTGGTATGGACCAGTGGCTGTGGCTCGGTGGGGCTCGGCGTTTTGGCACGCGCTGGCGTGGGCGATATTCGGCTTGGCTTATGTGGGTGCGGTGGTGTTCGTATCGTCCGGCCTCGGCGCGCCGGCCGCCAAGGTGCTGCTGGTGCTCGCCGCAGGCGCGCGGCTATCGGCATACATCGGAGCCACCGTCGGCGAGATTGGATTCCTGCGCGGATTCTGGATGGATGGCTCTCGGCGGCTCGCGTGGCTCGAGGACTACGCCGCCTCCGTAGCGGCGTCGGGGGATCTTCCGGTTCCCCCGGTGTTGCACCGCGGCATCCGGCTCGACCACGTGTCGTTCGCGTACCCCGGCACTTCACGCGTTGTGCTGGACGATGTGTCGGTGACGCTGCCCGCGGGCGCGGTCGTCGCGATCGTCGGCGAGAACGGCGCCGGCAAGACCACGCTGGTCAAGCTGCTCGCGAAGATGTACGAGCCCTCATCTGGTTCGATCCTCGTGGACGACACGCCGCTGTCACGCTTGCCGGCCGGCGAGTGGAGGGCGCGTCTCGCCGGCGCGTTCCAGGATTTTTTCCGCTTCGAATTCCGCGCGGGGCACACGGTCGGCTTGGGCGACCTCCCCCGGCTGGACGACGAGCCCGCAGTGATCGCTGCTGTCGACCGTGCCGGGGCCGCCGACGTCGTCGCCCGTCTGACCTCAGGCCTCAACACGCAGCTCGGTCCGACGTGGCCGTCCGGAGTCGAGCTGTCGTTCGGCCAGTGGCAAAAGCTTGCGCTGGCGCGTGGCTTCATGCGCGATCAGCCCCTGCTGCTGGTCCTCGACGAACCGACCGCCGCGCTGGACGCAGAAACGGAACACGCGCTGTTCGAGCGCTACGCCGCAGTGGCGCACGGCACCGGCGAGAGCGACAGCGGCCGCATCACGATCCTTGTCTCCCACCGTTTCTCGACGGTCCGCATGGCCGATCTCATCGTCGTGCTCGATGGGGCGCGACTCGTGGAGGTCGGCACGCACGATGAGCTGATGGCCAAGAGCGGTCAGTACTCGGAGCTGTACAGCATCCAGGCCGCCGCGTACCGCTGACCACCTGGTGGGTGCGAACGTTTTTGGAGCGTAACGCCCTTGAAATCTATGCAAACCTACGTTCTCGGAATCGACGTTGGTACGGGCGGCACTCGCGCTCTGATCATGGGGGGCGACGGACGGGTCTTCGCCTCCACCACCGCCGAGCACGAGCCCTTCGCCTCGCCCCAGCCCGGATGGGCAGAGCAGCGCCCGGAAGACTGGTGGCGAGCCGCGGGAATCGCAATCCACAAAGCACTTGCCAAGGGGCAGTTGCGGGGAGAGCAGATTTCTTGCGTTGGGTTTTCCGGACAAATGCACGGGGCGGTGATGCTGGACTCCAGCGGCGGCGTGGTTCGGCCGGCGCTGATTTGGTGCGACGTGCGGACGGAGAAACAATGCTGCGAGCTGACCGAGCGCCTTGGCGCCGAGCAGTTGATCCGTCTGACCTGCAATCCGGCCCTGGCCAATTTCACGATCACAAAATTGTTATGGACACGCGAGAACGAACCGGAAAACTGGAAACGAGTACATTCGGTCTTGCTTCCGAAGGACTACGTTCGATTCCGGCTGACAGGAGAAAAAGCCACGGATGTCGCCGATGCTTCAGGGACCCTCCTGCTGAATGTAGCCCGGCGGCAGTGGTCGGCCGAAGTTCTGCAGGCGGCCGAATTCAATCGGTCGTTGCTGCCGGCGCTCTATGAGTCGGCGGGAGTCTGTGGGAAAGTCTCTGCCATGGGCGCCGAAGCTACTGGTCTGTCGGTCGGAACACCTGTCGTTGCGGGTGCGGGGGACCAGGCGGCAGGCGCCATTGGCATGGGCGTCGTCGCTCCGGGCGCTGTGAGCGCCACGATTGGAACCTCTGGAGTCGTTTTTGCGGCGACGGATCGTCCAGCGATGGATCCTAAAGGCCGCCTGCACACTTTCTGCCACGCTGTACCTGAACGCTGGCACGTGATGGGCGTAACTCAAGCCGCAGGGCTTTCGCTACGGTGGTTTCGCGATCAATTTGCCCGCGTCCCCGCAGTAGATGGACAAGATCCCTACGAGCAGCTCACCGCCGAGGCGGCAACCGCTCCGGCCGGTGCGGATGGCCTGCTTTGGGCTCCTTACCTCATGGGCGAGCGTACGCCGCATTTGGATCCAACCGCGCGTGGAGTTCTGGCGGGTTTGACGGCCTCGCACACGCGTGCTCACGTAATACGAGCCATTCTCGAAGGTGTCGCTTTCAGTTTGAAAGATACGTTCACCATCTTCGCCGAAATGAAAGTGCCGGTGAAAAATATTCGTTTAGGCGGAGGAGGCGCGAGGTCGCCTCTGTGGCGGCAGATTCAAGCGGATGTCTATGGTCAAGAAGTGGAGATTGTCGAGGCGGAGGAAGGGGCGGCCTTTGGCGCAGCCATTCTTGCCGGAGTGGGAGTCAAGATGTGGCCCTCCGTCGACGCAGCCTGCGATTCGCTTGTGCACGTCGTGGAACGCGTTTCTCCCATTGCAGCGAATGTCGCTGTGATGAACGCCGCCGGCAACACCTACCGCCGAATCTATCCGGCGATGAAATCCATTTTCACTTCGTAAATATATCGATCTCAGCCAGGGAGGAAGTCCATGACGAACAATGACGCTTACCAGCCGAAACCCAAACACAAATTTTCTTTCGGACTCTGGACGCTCGGGAACCG
>WNFT01008330.1_pt1 | contig 15020 bp, 15 predicted proteins | sample 5400191 | NCBI WGS metagenome assembly WNFT01 (sample SAMN13153359, study PRJNA577476) | soil metagenome | isolation source: 80 cm saprolite under Madrone tree | place: USA:California | collected 2016-06-14 | reverse complement strand
GCCGGATGTAGTTGTTTTCGTCAACGGCTTGCCGCTCGCCACGATCGAGCTGAAGAACGCCGCGGATGAAGATGCGACTACTTTAGACGCTTTCAAAGATCTTCAGACTTACAAGCTCCAGATTCCTTCGCTGTTCGCAAACAATGAAGTGCTGGTCGCTTCGGATGGACTGGACGCGCGGGCTGGAACGATTAGCGCGGATTGGGAGCGCTTCATGCCGTGGCGCACGGTGGAGGGCGAAGAATTGGCATCGCCGCTGATGCCGCAACTCGATGTGCTTTTGCGCGGAATGTTTGATAAGCGGCGCTTTCTCGATTTGCTGCGCTCCTTCATCGTGTTTGAAGAAGACGAGCGCGGCGCGCTCATCAAAAAGATGGCGGGCTATCACCAGTTTCACGCAGTCAACAAAGCCGTCGAGGAAACGGTAAAGGCTTCTTCGCCTGAAGGCAACCGGCAAGTCGGCGTTGTCTGGCATACGCAAGGGTCAGGCAAGAGTCTCACGATGGCGTTCTACGCCGGACGCATCGTGCTTCATCCTGCGATGGAAAATCCGACCATTGTCGTGATAACCGACCGCAATGACCTGGACGATCAATTATTCGGCACGTTCTCGCGCTGTCATGAGTTGTTGAGACAACGGCCGGTGCAGGCGGAGAGTCGCGATGACTTGCAGAGAAAACTGCAGGTGGCTTCGGGCGGAGTTGTTTTCACCACCGTGCAGAAGTTCTTTCCCGAGCAGAAGGGTTTGGTTTATCCGACTCTTTCCGAACGCCGCAACATCGTCGTTATCGCGGACGAAGCGCACCGCACACAGTATGACTTTGTCGATGGCTTTGCCCGGCACATGCGCGACGCTTTGCCGAATGCTTCTTTCATCGGCTTTACCGGCACGCCTATCGAATTGAAGGATGCGAACACGCGCGCGGTCTTTGGCGATTACATCAGCATCTATGACATCCAGCGCGCGGTTGAAGATAAGGCGACGGTGCCGATCTTTTACGAGAGCCGTCTGGCGAAGCTGGCGCTGGACGCGAACGAGAAGCCGCATCTGGACGAAGACTTTGAAGAAGCGACCGAGGGCGAAGAGGTTGAGCAAAAGGAAAGGTTAAAGAGCAAGTGGGCAGCGTTGGAAGCGGTGGTCGGAACGGAGAAGCGAATTGCCTTGATTGCCGACGACCTGGTGCGGCATTGGGAGGCGCGGCTGGAAGCGATGGACGGCAAGGCGATGACCGTCTGCATGAGCCGGCGCATCTGCTTTGACCTGTACGAAGCAGTCCGCAAGCTTCGGCCCGATTGGCACGACACCGACGATAACAAGGGCGTGATGAAGATTGTCATGACCGGAGCGAAGTCTGACCCGCTCGAATGGCAGCAGCATATTCGGGGTAAGAAGAAGCGCAGAGAGCTTGCTGATCGATTCAAGGACCCAGCCGATCCTTTCAAAATTGTTATCGTGCGCGACATGTGGCTGACGGGCTTTGATGTTCCGTGCCTGCACACGATGTACGCCGACAAACCTATGCGTGGGCACGGACTGATGCAGGCGATCGCACGCGTCAATAGAGTTTTTAAGGACAAACCAGGCGGACTTGTGGTTGATTACCTCGGCCTCGCGCACGAGTTGAAGAAGGCTTTGGCGAACTACACAGAGAGCGGCGGCAAAGGCCGAACGGCAATCGATCAGGAAGAAGCAATCGAGGTGATGCTCACAAAATACGAGATTTGTCGCGACTTGTTTTATGGGTTCGACTGGTCTTCGTGGCTGGGAACGCCAGCTCAGAAACTTAGCTTATTGCCTCCGGCTCAAGAACACATTCTCAAGCAAGAGAACGGAAAGGAACGTTTGCTAAAAGCGGTGACTGATTTGACGCAGGCATTTGCTTTGGCGGTTCCGCACGACTCGGCAATCGCAATTCGCGACGATGTTGGATTTTTTCAGGCAGTGCGCGCGGTGATTGCCAAGACACCGTCTGATCGGCAGAAGAAGAAGGACGACGTTAATTTCGCACTGCGACAGGTTCTCTCGCGAGCGGTTGCTTCCGAAGGCGTGTTGGATATTTTCGCGGCTGCCGGTTTGAACAAGCCGGACCTATCGATCCTGTCTGAAGAGTTTCTTGCTGAAGTGCGCGGCATGCCACATAAGAATCTGGCGGTTGAGTTACTGCGCAAATTGCTTAATAACGAGGTCAAGATTCGTGGTAACAAGAACATAGTGCAATCGCGTCTGTTCTCAGAGATGTTGCAGCAAGCTATCATCAAATATCAGAACAGAACGATTGAAGCTTCCGCAGTCATTCAAGAGTTGATCGATATCGCGCGAGACATGCGTGAAGCTGAGAAGCGCGGAGAAGAACTCGGACTTAACGAAGATGAAAAGGCGTTTTATGACGCGCTTGGTGTGAACGATAGCGCGGTGCAAGTGTTGGGAGACGAGACGCTGACAACGATCGCTCGTGAATTGGTCGAGATGGTTCGAAGGAATGTGACGATTGACTGGACCGCCAAAGAATCAGTTCGAGCAAGACTACGAATCATGGTCAAACGAATTCTGCGCAAGTATGGTTACCCGCCGGACAAGCAGGAGAGCGCTACGCAAACCGTGCTTGAACAGGCGGAGTTGCTTTGTGCGGATTGGGCGATCTAGTCACGGGGAGATGATGAGGTGGTAATTACTCGCATCCGAGGCCCTCGGACATGCCAAAGAGCGTAATCTCATATCAGAAAGAGCTACCCGAAATTCCCGGGCGCTGCTCCGCATTGTCAGACAATAACCATAAACTGATTTAGCCGTTGTGCGACTCGATACGTTTCTTAAAGTCAGCCGTCTTTGCCCGCGTCGCGCGCTAGCTCAGCAGCTTTGCGATGCGGGCTTTGTTTTGCTCAATGGGCGGCGGGCGAAATCTGCTCACGCGGTAAAGATGGGAGATGAAATCGTTCTCCGTCGGCGCGATCGTGAAACTATCGCGCGTGTAGTCAGCGTTCCCACCTCCTCTAACGTTTCGCGGCGCGATGCGAGGCAGTTGATTGAAGTAGTAAGCGAGAGACAGCTTGAGCCGCTCGACAACTGAGCTTATATTCTCATTCTGATAAGCTCAGAAGCCATTATGAACACGCGAAAGCTCCGCCGCCTAATTCTTGTTTGCATCGGAATTCTCGTCCTCAGCCAATCTTCATTCGGAATAGACTTTGGGCGGAAGTTATTAAGGTCACTCGGCGATCAGAATAATTCCTCGTGGTTCCTATTTGTTCCTGAGGATGAGGAATTCACTGCCATGATTCCCGCATGGCCTACAACTCGAAGCTATTCCGTGAGTACTTCTTACAAAACCGACGGTGAAAGAATCCTCGCCCACCGCCAGTATGGCGGTTATGGAAATGGTCTCGTTTTCGTAATTGAGTCGTTCAAGGCGGAGCGGCCGCAGAGAGTGTGGGATGATTTGTTAAAGTCAAACGTGGAGCAAACCCTGATATTCGAGCGCGATATCGCTTTCGATGGTGTGGTGGCCCGGCAGTATAAGAGCACGTACTCGAGCCATTACTCGAATTATACCTACACCAGACGCCTCGTGCGGTTCGTGACTAAAGAGCATGTTTACTTCCTGACGCTTGCCACACTTGATGAAACAGATCCAACCGTGAATCGATTCCTGTCGTCATTTCGGCTGCGCAGGTCGCAGGACCGAACAACTCCCATTGAGGCACAGTCTTTTGAAACCGTTCCTGACGAGGTATTCACCGGTAACGAAGTCACGCGTAAGGCCACGGTCGTTTGGAAGCCCGAACCAACTTATACGGAGCAAGCCCGGGCGCATCAAGTCGTCGGCACGGTCGTCCTGAAAGCAGTCTTCGCCGCGAATGGTTACGTCACAAACATTATCGCGACTCGAGAATTGAAAGATGGCATGACGGAGGCGGCAATCGAGGCTGCGCGCAATATCAGATTCTTTCCGGCAGAGAAAGATGGCAAGCACGTCTCACAGTGGATGGCGCTGGAATACAACTTCAATCTGTTCTGAGTTCGATCATGCCCAAACTGTTCTTGTTAGTTCTTACTTTATTCAGCCTGTGCGTAGTCTCATCGAATTATCGAGTGAAATTGGCGGAACCAGCAACGAAGGTTGTGAAACCGTCGGCCAGCACTCTGCCTAATAAAGCAATCAAACAGCGACAACCGCTTTCGTTGCCGCTGCACCAACCAAAGATAGTAGTCAAGAAAAGGTCGCGCCGATTGCTCCTGTATTCAGGTAACCTCTTAGTGCGCACTTATCGCGTCGGCCTGGGTCTAAATCCTGTTGGCGATAAAGTACGCGAAGGCGATCGGCGCACGCCGGAAGGTGCCTTCTACATCTTCACAAAGAATTCAAAGAGCGCTTTCTATCTATCGCTCGGTCTGAGCTATCCCAATGCGGCGCACGCCAAACGGGGGCTGCGCGAGGGCTTAATCACCAAAGCGCAGTACGACGATATCCGGCGCGCGCTCAAGGCAAAGCGGCGGCCGCTTCAGAACACGGCGCTGGGCGGCGATATCTACATTCACGGCAATGGCGCGCGGAGCGATTGGACGTGGGGTTGTGTCGCGCTGGAGAACGAAGACATCCGCGAGTTGTTCGATGTCGTCAAGGTTGGCATGACTGTTACTATCGAGCCATGACCCCAATCGAGGAGCAGAAACGTCCGCCCTCGCCGCCCAAATCAGATCAGCCTACTCGTATTTGGGCCGTGTAATCTTCGCCCCGAGCCGTCCGATTATCGAGCGGTGTTGACCCTTTGCCCCGAACGATCAGCCAACCAAAATGCATCAAAGGTCAATTCGCAGCCGCATGGAAACAATGAATTGCGTCCTGGTTCGCAAGACAGTTCTCGCTGGCATACAGGTTGCTGTGCGGTTCGTACAATTTGGAATTGCGAGCTCGCTCTTCCTTTAATAGAGGTAACCGACCATGCACATTTTAAGAGGTTTTTTCAGTGAAGACTTGGCCATCGATTTGGGCACAGTTAACACTATCGTCTATGCGCCGACGGAAGGCGTGGTTTTGAATGAGCCGTCCGTTTTGGCGCTTCATAAATATAGCAGCGAAGTTTTGTCGATTGGATCGCAGGCGCTCAAACTTCTGGGCCGGGAGCCGAATGACATCGAAGTCCATCGACCGATTCGGCGTGGCGCGATTGACGATTTCGAGATCTCGCAAAAATTCCTGCGCACGGTGATTAGCCGGGTTCAACATCAGGATCATCCGAAGCGTAGTCACCTGGTGATCGGAGTCCCAGGATCTTCCACACCGCTCGAGCGGCGCTCGGTGAAAGACGCGGCGCGCGACGCGAAGGCCGGACGCGTCGATCTGATTGACGAAGGCCTGGCGGCGGCGTTGGGAGCGGGATTGGATCTTGAAGATGAACAGGCGCGTCTGGTTATCGATATTGGCGGCGGCACGACTAACGTCGCTATTCTCGCCTCAGGCGGCGTCATCAGCTCCGTTAGTCTGGCGGCCGCCGGCAACGCCATGGACGAAGCCATCAGAGACTATTTGCGTGTGCGGTATGCGGTTCAAGTCGGTGAACGCACAGCGGAACGAGTGAAGCGAGAGTTGGGCTTGGCTCATGATACCAAGTCCGGCGAGCACGTCGAGAAAAAAATGGAAATTGTTGGGAAGCAGCTTGCCAACGGGACGGCGTTGCCAATAACAATTTCTTCATGGGAAGTTCGCGGCGCTCTCGAACCAGTTGTTTCAGAAATTATCTCAGCGGTGCGTCGCGTAATCGAAGATTCAAAGCCGGAAGTCACCGCGGACATCTATTACTGCTTAGTGGGATGACCGAACGTCTGCACCATGATCTGAATCTCCGCGTAACAATGGCCGACGATCCTTTGACGACCGTTGCCGTCGGCGCGGGCCGCTTGCTGGCCGAGCCGGAAAAGTTACAGCGTGCGGCGCTGCGTTTGGATGGGCCCGCCTGGGAGGGAGCGGAGAAGCTGGTAGTCAACTGGTAGAGCAACCCTCAAGAGCTCTCGATAAGCTACAGTGCGCCCAGAATTTGTAGGTAAACTCCCTCTCCCTTTGGGAGTGGGCCCGGGGTGAGGACCTAGCGACAAAACGCAAAATACTTCTTTCTCCTTTTTTATCGGAGTGGAAAGGAAAAAGGATGAAGGAGAGTTTTCTTTTCTTGTTACTCAGCTACGCCCTCACCCCAACCCTCTCCCAAGGGAGAGGGGGTTTTACCTATGAAATCCTGGCTTTCTCGATAAGCTAAAGGCTTGTCGGACATCTCGGCCACATGGGGTAGAATCTCATGTGGCTTTTTTATGAGCGAGATCGAACCATTCAAGATTCGCGATATCGAGATCAATCCGCCGCTGGTGCTTTCGCCGATGGCCGGGGTGACCGATATTTCGTTTCGACGTTTGCTGAAACAGCGCGGCGGTGTCGGTCTGACGGTTTCCGAATTCATCTCGGTCGAAGGCCTCACGCGCAATAATCCGAAATCGAAACGGCAGATGCGGTTTTACGAGAACGAGCGACCGTTCGCGGTGCAAATTTTCGGCGGGCAGCCTGAACGTATGCGCATGGCGGCAGAGATGGCCGAAGAAGTAGGCGCGGATATTCTGGATGTGAACTGCGGTTGCCCGGCGCCGAAAGTGGTAAAGCATGGCGGCGGCTCAGGGTTGTTGCGCGATCTGCCGCGGCTGGAAACGATTCTGAAAGAGATCAAGAAAGCGATCAGGATCCCTCTGACAATCAAGATTCGCGCCGGCTACTCGGAAAGCACCATCAACGCGATTGAAACGGCGAAACTCGCCGAAGCCTGCGGCGTCGAGCACATCGCCCTGCATGGCCGCACAAAAGAACAGGGATATCGAGGCTTGGCAAATTGGGATTTGGTTCGCGAAATCAAGAAAACGGTCAGCGTTCCTGTTTCGGGCAGCGGCGATATCACGACGATCCAACAGGCACTCGAGCGTTTTCGTGAAAGCGGTTGCGATGGAGTCTTAATTGGCCGGGGCGCGATGGCCAACCCATGGATTTTTCGGCAGATCGAAGAGACGATTCACGGCCGTGAGCCGTTTCAACCAACGCTGGAAGACAAACGCGCGGTGCTGCTTGAATATTTTGAAATGCTGCGCGAAGACATGCCGGAGATGTCAGCGATCGGACGCATGAAGCAACTCGCCGGCCAATTCACCCGCGGACTTCAGGGCGGCGCGCTGTTCCGCACCGCGATCTATCACTCGCACTCTGTAGGAGAAATCCTCGACCGAATTTCCGAATACTTCGAAACGATCTCCGCCGGTCGGCACTATTTTGGGGAAGCCGGCCAGCCAAACGAAGTTATCGACGTGCCAATGCTTGATTCGTGCGAGGTTGCGAGCGCCGGCTTGTAACTCCTCATCCCTCTGCGAGAGAATGACATCGTCACCTAACCGTTTGGTGAAGAGGATATCCATAAGACTGAGAGCAGTTTACAAGGGGAGCGCTTTTGTGTCCTTAGCAAATGGTGAAACTCGCCGCGAATGAAAATGCAGAGGTTGAATGCAAGTGAGGTCTTTGAATACCGAGCTTGAAACATTGAACTCATTGTCGCCAGAGCAAGCTGACGCCGAATTCCTGAAATGCTGCGGCTCCAGGACGTGGGCGCGCGCAATGAACGAAGCGCGCCCGTTCGCCACTGTCGCTCAGCTCTTGGTAACAGCCGATGATGTGTGGTCGTCTTTAAGCAACGAAGATTGGCTGGAAGCCTTTCGCGCCCATCCGAAAATCGGTGAGAAGAAAGCAGCCATAGCTCAGTCAGAACAAGCGCAAAAGTGGTCGGCGCAAGAGCAAGAGGGAACTCAAGAGGCAACCGCGGAAACTAAAGCGGCACTGGCGGAGGGCAATCGAAAATACGAAGATCGCTTTGGTTTCATCTTCATTATTTGCGCGAGCGGGAAATCCGCGGAAGAAATCCTGGCGTCCCTAAATGACCGTGTGCAGAATGACCCAGAAACCGAATTGGCGATCGCGTCAGAAGAACAAAGACGGATTACTCGTCTAAGATTGGAGAAGCTGAGCAAGAAGTGAGCGCCATCACTACCCACGTGCTCGACACATCTCAAGGCCGGCCCGCCATTGGAGTACGGGTAATGCTGGAGTTTGAAACCGCCGACGGCACGTGGAAACCGATTGGAAAAGGTACTACCGACGCGGACGGACGAGTGAAGGATTTATTGCCGTCCGGGTTCGCGTTGCATGGGGGTGTTTACCGGCTCATCTTTGAAACTGATGGCTATTTCGCGGTCCAAGATATCGAGGGGTTCTATCGCGAGGTCTCAATTGTTTTTACGATTCGCGATCCAACGCAGCATTATCACGTGCCATTGTTGCTCAGTCCGTTTGGATATTCGACTTATCGCGGCAGCTAGGTCTTTGGCTTTTGGTCTTTGGACTTTGATGTTTCTAGTGCTTTGATCTTTGACTTGGGTCAAGACCAAAGACCTAAGTCCAAAAACCTAAGACCAGATCCGTAGGCCAAACTTATGAGCCTTAATCCAACTCTTAGCGAATGGCTCAACTTCATCGCCCGCTGGGTGCACGTCTTTGCCGGCATCATGTGGGTTGGGACGACTTATTACTTCACCTGGCTCGACGCGCGTTTGAGCGAAGAAGAGAAGGCAGTTCGAGCGACTGGCACACCGGCGCAGATTTGGATGGTGCACAGCGGCGGTTTCTATGTGGTCGAGAAACGCAAAGTTCCCGATGAGTTGTCGCGCAAGCTGCATTGGTTTCGTTGGGAAGCCGCAACGACGTGGTTGAGCGGTTTCGCGCTGCTGATTGTTGTTTACTATCTCGGCGGTGGCGCTCTGGTTGATCGGGATGTTTCGCAGATAAGTATTGGGGCTGCGATTGGAATCGGAATCGCAGTTATGATCTTCGGATGGCTGGTTTATGACCTGCTGATGATTTCGCCTCTCGGACGAAACGAAAAGCTCTTCGCATTGATTGCTTATGTGCTAATCGTGGGCGTTGGATATGGTCTGACTCGCGTGCTCAGCGGCCGGGCGGCGTACATCCACGTCGGCGCGATGTTCGGCACCATCATGGCGGCCAACGTCTGGATGCGAATCCTGCCGGCCCAGCGAAAGATGATCGAAGCCATTAAAGCCGGGAACAAGCCTGACGAAAAACTTTCTGCCCAAGCCAAGCTCCGTTCAAAGCAGAACACTTTCATGGCCGTGCCGGTCGTTTTCCTGATGATTAGTAATCACTATGGAGGGAATACGACGGGCGGTTATGACTGGATTCATCTTGCGGTGCTGATTCCGCTCGGCTGGCTCGCCGCGAAGTTCATTCGCCGCGCGTGATTCTTAACTTTGCGTCTTAAGTCTTTCTGTTCTTTGCGACTTGGCGTGAACCGTTGGCGTCGGTTTCGCGCAAAGGCGCGAAGAAGAGAAAGACAGAACTCGCAAAGCCTGCGGACTACTGGTTCCTCGTTTTCTTTCCTGCGCCCATCCCAACGATCGTCTCGAATTCTTCTTTCGTCAGTGACATTACGGACAACTGTGACTGGCGAATTAAGGGAAGGTTACTCAATTTCGGATTGTAACGAATTGAGGCGAGTGGCACTGGCTCTTTCAAAGGCTTTACGGGTTTGATGTCCACAGCCACCCACTGCGGATCGTCGACACTCGGATCGGGATAAGCGGCCTTAGCAACTTCCGCGATTCCGACGACGCATTTTCCGGTGCCGGAGTGATAGAACAACACTCGATCTCCGACTTTCATTCGCCGCAAATTGTTCCGCGCCTGAAAGTTTCGTACTCCAGTCCAATCCGTTCGTCCGTCGCGAACGAGATCGTCCCACGAATAAGCCTCCGGTTCCTGCTTAACCATCCACAAACCCGATGTTGCGCTAGTTTTCTTCGTGGTTCGCTTTTTCGTTGCTGCTTTCTTTTTTCTACTGGTCATGGTTCTTGTAGATTTTCCTTTTCAATCGTTACAATCTTGACGCTCGTTCATTCTTGACGATTGGATACAAACTTCTGTGTCAGCAAAACTCAAAGAAGGAAGCAAAGCGCCCGATTTCGCCGTGCCTGATTCCGAAGGCAAGACCGTCCGCTTAAAAGATCTGCGTGGCAAAAAAGTCGTTCTTTATTTTTATCCGAAGGACGATACTCCGGGATGCACCAAAGAAGCCTGCGCGTTTCGCGATTCATTCGCAAAATTCAAAAAACAAGGCATTGAGGTGCTGGGCGTCTCACTCGACAGCGAAAAGTCTCATCAGAAATTCATCAAGAAGTACGATTTACCGTTTCGATTGCTGGCGGACACCGACCGCGCGATTTCCGAAGCTTACGGCACTTATGGCGAAAAGAAATTCATGGGTCGAACCTATATGGGCAATCACCGCATGACTTTTTTGATTGATGAGAAAGGGAAAATCAAAAAGATCTTCAGCAAGGTCAAACCTGAGGAACATGCTGAGGAAGTTTTGAACGCCTTCAGCGAGTGATTGCCTCCGGGCCCATCCGCGCTGCCTTAAACCGCCTTCTTTTCTTTCATCTTAGCACCCCCATGTGCTTTCGTTGTGCGCTTCTTACCCCTGGCAGACGGTTTTCTTCCCGGCATTAACACCCCCACCGAGCTAAAAGAGGGATTCAAGCCTCGTGTTCGGCTGGTTGCAGAAGGTTCTTTCTTTGATTTTTCTTCGGTGGCCTCGTTTACAAAGTACCTTCGCGTGTGATTTATGACCTGAGTGCGAATTTCGCGGGTCCAGAGCAATAGGTTCGCCAGGGCGTCACAAACCTCGTCTTTCGGAAGCTTGGTAACCTGGGCGATCTCTTTCTGTGTGTGGGCGCCACAGCGAATCGCCTCGCGCACGCGATCCGCCGGCGATAATTTCCTTAGCATCCGAGCGATGCGACGAGGCGAAAAATTCAACTTAGTGTCGGCCGCTGTTTGTGGTTTGTCTGGGGTCGGAGTTCCATGTTTGATGCGGGCGTTCTTATATTCCCGCAACGCTTGCCGGCTGTGAGTAATCTTTTGACGAATGCAGCGCTTGCAGTAGAGATTGAGACCGTCTTTGCGGGCGCGGCAGATGCCGAATTGTGACAGCGGCAGCGACTCTTCACACCTTGGGCATCTCTTCAACTCAACTACGCTTAACTCTGCTGTTCTCGTCACTCCTGGCGCTCCGCTGATAAGATTCGAGCCTTTAATCTGGTGAAAGCCTTTGCCCGGCAGAGGAATAAGCCGCCTTGCACCCTCAGCCCGCTCGCACCCTTTATGAATAAGTTTTTGGCGATGAACCCGGATGTGAGCCGGAAAAATTCGCCATCGATTACCGCACAATGTCAGACGACATGCACGGCAACGCCCTCACCACTCAACGCATGTGATGCAACGCGTATCGAGGTTGTTCGCAGGAATGGCTGACGTTATCTTGCGAGGTTAAATAATTGCCGCTAACTCGAACTGCTGAAAACTCGTCAAGCTCTCGATCACCTATGCGCTCACCTCTGAATTAACAAGGGACTCGCATTATATGTGTGCAGATTTTTTTTGCAACCTCTTTCTCGTTACTTGGTGGTCCATCTCAGAATGAACACGAAATGAAGTGGAGAACTTCAGCCAGATAAGAGCTTGTCTTTCGCAACGTCTCTAGAAAGAAAAGGATACAGTGCGTTGAATTATTAAGAGCGAAAAAAAGCGCCGTCACCGACATCGATAACGGCGATCAAGAGACCGCAAGATGAGTCAATGAAAATGCGCTTTCGCGTCTACCGCATAAAGCGTTCGCCTCACGTTTCGCGCAAAACCTTTGATGATGATTGTGGTGGGCCAACTATTAGTTGATTGATCGCGAAAAAAGATGTAGCAGCAAACGAGATGAGTCAAACTAAAATAGAAACGGTTGGGTTCGCCTGAGGATCGAGAATCAAGTGTTGTCGTTTGGAGAGGGCGCCGATCCCTGTACCGATGACCCAGCACATCTCATTCACACACGGCTTCAGCCGCGTGATAGCACAAACAATCAATTTGACTTAACCGTTTCAACGATTTCGCTTGCGGCCTTTCATGTGGTTTGCCGAACGCAAAACCGTTGAACCGGTTATCGAAATCCATGCTGTTCGGATGCCACCCCGTCGAAACCGGGTGTGAATAAGATCGAGGTTCAATTTTTCACCGGAGAGCAGGCACGCGTTTGATTTGACTCAGCGGCACGGTTTCTGTGAATGCCGCTCGGCTGTGCAAAACGCTGAAAGCTATGGTGTGGCAAGAGCTTGGCCGAACGTGACTATGTTTTATCCACAGCTTATTCACAGTTTCTGTGGAAATTTCAGGGCGGTTGCTAGTCGGGTCCTGAAAGCGAAGTTCTCAACTAGATCATCTTTTGAGCAGTCGCCTTTGAACGATCCTTTAGTCGGAAAACGAACCTGAGCCCCGACCAGACTTCGTCAACCGCGCAAATCTTGGTGTCAACCAAGCCTGACGCAAGACCAATTGCCTGTACATTGTTGAATGCAAGATCGGTCGCGATCCCGGAACTCTTCTTCGGCCATGCCACCCAAAGCATTCCGGCTGGCTTGAGTCTGGCAGCGTACTGAGAAAACGCAACCCTTAGTTCCGCTTCGCTCTTGACGAACAGGAATGCAAAGTCGAGCGGCTCGCGCGAACGCGTATCGATCTCAACGTCGATTGGAAGATCAAGTCCTTTTGAAAACCCGTTAGGAGCATTTACCAGAGCGATGCTGAAACCACTCTTGATGCCTAGCTTCTTGACTAGAGGCGTTCCTGAATAACCAGCCATAAAACTTTCACTCGTTAATGATCGGCTCGCCGCCGAAATGAATTCCGCGTTTTTCGCGTCCGAGTGCGATGATGAGGATAGCGCCGGCAAACACCGTCACCGCGGTGACGGACATAGCCATAGCATAGCTCATTCGTTCAGCGAAGACGGCTTCGATGTAACCTACAGAGCCTGCCAACAACACGCCGCACTGATATGCAAAGCCCGGTAGAAAGCCACGTACTGAATCCGGCGACAACTCAGACAAGTGAGCCGGTATGATGCCCCAAGCGCCCTGTACCATGAACTGAATCAGAAACGCGCCAACAATCAGCAGAGCTAGCGAAGGAGCAAAAGCCCACAACGGTACCAGCGCAATCGCGCATAACAACGCGACGATCATCGAGCGCCGGCGTCCCCAACGGTCCGATGCGAAGCCGAACAGAATTCCGCCAATGATCGCACCCACCATCGAAAGCGCCGTAATCGAGATTCTTTGCCGCGGACTAAACCCCCAATGACGCTCGAGAAAAGTCGGATACATGTCCTGAGTCCCATGCGAGACAAAATTCATCATCATTAGCAGCAGGGTCAGGTAGATGAAAAGTTTCCAGTGTGAGGCGATGGCGCGTCCCAGTTGTCCCCAGGTCTCGTGCTTGGTTTTCTTCCAGACTTCGGACTCTTTGACCTTGAACCGGACGAAAAGAGCGAGCAACGCCGGCAGTCCGCCAATGAAGAACAACGGCCGCCATCCCCATCTTGGAAAGACGAAGAAATAGCATACAGCCGCCAACAGATATCCCGCAGCGTAACCTTCCTGGAGCAACCCAGACAGCATGCCGCGCACTTTGGGCGGGACTTTCTCCATTGCCAGGGAAGCGCCCACGCCCCACTCTCCACCCATGCCGATACCGAAGAGCGCGCGCAGTACCATGAACGTGGCGTAGTTTGGAGCCAACCCGGAGAGCACTTCGACCACCGAATAGAAGACGAGGTCGAGCATTAGCGGCAGGCGACGCCCATAACGGTCCGCGAGCAAGCCGAAGATAAATGCACCGACAGGCCTGAAACCAAGCGTCAGGGCTATAGAAAGCGCGATTTCCTTGTCTGTGCGGTGAAACTCTTTGGCAATGGCCGTGAGGGTCACGACCACAAGGAAGAAATCGAAGGCATCGAGTGTCCAACCCAGGAAACCGGCGAAAAGAGCCGTGCGGTGGTCGGTCGAGTGTTCTTTCTGATGCATACTGCTCAATCAGATGCGAGCTTGCTTGACGCAAAAGAAAACGCGGCGATACTAATATTGCGAGCCGACAACTTCAAGCATTTTGTTAGCTGAAGAAGATTCGCGAAAACTAATTGAGCGCCTTCGCGCGTATTTCTTTGTAAGGAAACGGGGAATCGGAAAGACCATAAGCTAGCATGTTGATTAGGAAACCAGCGGAAATTAAATCGAGCGAGATCACTGACCAGAGGGTCTATTTGAATCGACGTTTGTTCATGCGCGGTGCGATTCTGGCTGGTTCAGTGACGGCCACCGGGCTCGTGTATCGCAAACTGAATCCGCCGCCCGCAGTCGTGGAAGAGCGGCCAGAAATTGCCGGATTGGTTAAGCCGCCGACCGATGAAGCGATTCGCGGCGGGTTCAAGGTGAACGAGCCTCTTACTTCGCTCGAAGACATAACCAACTACAATAACTTTTATGAGTTCTCGACTGAGAAGCGTTCGGTAGCTACGGAAGCGCGCGGTTTTGTCACGCGACCTTGGGCGGTAGAGGTCGGCGGGCTGGTCGGCAAGCCGAAGGTCTTCGATATCGATGATTTGCTAAAGCTCGCGCCTCAGGAAGAGCGCATCTATCGTCATCGCTGTGTCGAGGGATGGTCGATGGTGATTCCCTGGGTCGGTTTTCCGCTGGCAGCGCTGCTGACGCAGGTCGAACCGCTCTCGTCCGCGCGTTACGCGGCGTTTCAGACTTTGCTTGATCCAAAGCGAATGCCAAATCAAAACACCGGCGTGCTGGATTGGCCGTACGTCGAAGGCCTGCGGCTGGACGAAGCGCTGAATCCGCTGGCGATTCTAGCGACTGGAATGTATGGTCAAACGATGCCGCCTCAGGACGGTGCGCCGATTCGTCTGGTCGTGCCGTGGAAGTATGGTTTCAAGAGCATCAAGTCGATCGTAAAGATTATGCTGGTCGCGGATCAGCCGCCTACGACCTGGAATATCCAATCTCCAAACGAATATGGGTTTTATTCGAACGTAAA
>WNFT01008073.1_pt1 | contig 15022 bp, 12 predicted proteins | sample 5400191 | NCBI WGS metagenome assembly WNFT01 (sample SAMN13153359, study PRJNA577476) | soil metagenome | isolation source: 80 cm saprolite under Madrone tree | place: USA:California | collected 2016-06-14 | reverse complement strand
GATGTCACCCTTGGCGCCCGCGAAGCGTGGCACCGGGCCGACGTCGATCATCTGGTGCACGGCCGGCGTGAGCGGGATGCGGGCGCCGGCCATGCGGGCGACGCGAGGACTCCAGACGCCGCAGGTGATCACAACGGTCTCGGCCTCGATCTCGCCGGCGGTCGTGCGCACGCAGCGAACATGGCCGCGCTCCACATCGATTGCCACCACCTCGGTCTTCGCCACCACTTGCAACGCGCCGGAGGCCTGCGCGCGCTCGCGCATGATCGTGCCCGCGCGCAATGAGTCGACCACGCCGACCCCGGGCGTGTAGAAGCCCCCGAGGATGATCGACTCGTCTATGAACGGAACGAGCTCCTTGACCTTGGTTGGGGTGATCAGGGCGACGGGCTCGATGCCCCACGACGCGGCCGAGGCCATTCGGCGCGTGAGCTCCTGCATCCGCTCCTTCGTGCGCGCGACCTCGATGCCGCCAGATTGAGTGAAGACGCCCATCTCCTTGTACTGGTTCACGCTCTCGATGGTGAGGGCGGTCATTTCCTTGGAATGGTCGACCAGGTAGATGAAGTTCGAGGCGTGGCCCGTGGACCCACCAGGGTTCGGGAGCGGACCCTTGTCGATGAGGACGACGTCGCGCCAGCCCAGCCGCCACAGGTGGTAGGCCACGCTGTTGCCGACGATGCCGCACCCGATCACGACCACCCTGGCGTGGGCAGGCAGGTTGCTCATCGCACTTTCCCCTTCGCTAGTCCGGCTGGTAGGGTGAGCGGACCTCCTCGGGCAGCTCGTACCAGCGCATCCGGTCGCCCACCTGGGCCCGCAGCTTCCACTTCAACGGCTTCGGCTGCGACTCGATCGCAGACCAAAGGTCGTCCAGCCTCGACCGCACCAGGGCGCGGTCGACGTCGAGCTCGTCGAGCGTCTCGCGCAGCTTCCCGACGTTCACCTGCAGCGTTCGGTACATGCCCCAGTCGTCGGCCGCGACGCGAGCGAGATAGCGCGGGTCGATCGCGTCGTCGTCGTCGGCCGCTATCGGATGGTCCAGCAGCAGTGCCGTGAGGTCGACAAGGTCTTTGCGATTGACCTCATAGATTTGCAGCTTGCTCAGCAGCAGGTCGGACGGGCTCGCGCATGGGCCCTCGCAGTCCAGGCGGTCGCGAAGGTCGATGACGTGGGACATCTTGAACCAGTCGATGAAGATGTCGATCTGGCGGTTGTGCTCGTTGTCGTAGAAGTAGAGCCGGCGGTCGCCCTGCATCAGGTTGAACCGCTCGTTGGCTTCGTATCCGAGGGCAGGGAACAGCTTGAGCACACCCTGCCGATCACGCCTCGCGATCGCGTAGTCGAGGTCTCCGTACTTGCGTTTCAGGGGCGGCTTCTGTGCGCTTGGAGAATGAAGGTGGATTCCGGCGCCGCCCAGCAGCCTGATGCCCACACCCGCCGCCCCGGCCGCGGCCGCGACACGCCCTGCTTCGGCGATTGGGTCCTCGAGCGGACCGTTGCCTGTCAAGGCGTGCCCTCGACCTCGATGACGATCGTCTTGAGGTCCGTCATCTGCTCCAGGGCGAAGCGCCCGCCGACCCGGCCGATGCCGCTGTGCTTGCCCGCACGCCCGCCAAAGGGAAGATGGGCCTCCCAGTAGTTGGACGACTCGTTGATGTTCACCCAGCCCATCTCCAGGCCATCGGCGAAGCGCAGTGCTCGCGACAGGTCTTTCGTATAGACGGCGCCGAGAAGCCCGTAGGGCGAGTCGTTGGCGAGGGCGAGCGCCTGCGCCTCATCGCTGAACTTGATCAAGGGCGCCACCGGGCCGAACGTCTCTTCCAGGCTCACCCGCATCTTGGGCTCGACGCCGTCGATGATCGTCGCCGGGTAGTAGAGGCGGGTCGGGAAGCCATCCGCCCGCTTGCCGCCCATGACCACGCGCGCGCCGTGGGCCACCGCGTCGGCCACGTGCTCGTCCATCTTGGTCGCGACGCCCTCGTTGTTCAGCGGGCCGAGCGTCGTGTCGGGCGCGAATGGATCGCCGAGGCGAAGCCGGCGCGCGGCGGCTTCGAGGCGCTCCAGGAACTCGTCGTGGATCGACTCCTGCACGAGGATGCGCTCGCCGGCGGTGCAGCTCTGGCCCGCGCACAGGTAGCAGCCGACGATGGTGCCTTCAACCGCCTTGGCGAGGTCGGCATCGCTGAACACGACCATGGGCCCGTTCCCGCCCAGCTCGAGCATCACGTGCTTGCCGGCCGCCCGGCGGGCGACCGACGCGCCAGTTTCGGTCGAGCCCACGAACCCGACCCCGTCGATGAGCTCGTGGCCGGCGACCTCGTCGCCCACCTCGGCGCCCGGCCCGGTGACCAGGTTCATGGCTCCATTCGGAAAGTCGGCCTCAGCGATGCACTCCATGAGCGCGACCGAGATCACGCTGGTCGAGGATGCGGGCGTCCACACCACGGTGTTGCCGGCTGCGAGCGCGGGGGCGATCAGCTCGGCGGCCATCGTCAGCGGCCAGTTCCAGGGCGTGATGATTCCGTACACGCCGCGTGGGTAATGGCGGGCGAAAACGAGCTTGCTCGGGCTGGCGGATGGAAGGACACGACCCTCGAGCCGCTTCACGTCCTCGGCCGCGATGCGGAAGTACTCGGCGGCCTCGTCGACCTCGCCCAGCGCCTCTGCTACCAGCGGCTTGCCCTGGTCGAGCGTGAGGATACGGCCGAGCTCTTCTCGCCGGCGCTCGATCGCCTCGGCGATCTTGTGCAGCCGCCTCGAACGCTCGAAGCCTTTGAGCGCGGCCATCGGCTTCCTGGCTCGATGCGCGGCCTCGATCGCCTTGCGGGCATCGGCGCGGGTGCCCTTCGGCACCTGCGCGATCACCTCGCCGGTGGCGGGGCTCGTGGCGTCGAAATGCTTGCCGCTCTCGGAATCGACCCACTTGCCGTCGACGAACATCTTCCGAACAGATTTGGCCACGTCGATGGTCATTCTTCTGTCCATCCCATTCGGCGCCCTGCGCGCGCCCGGCGGAACATCTTCTTGACCGAGCGGGCGACGTCCACCGTCATCTCTTGTCTCCACTCATGCGGGCGGCGCGTTTGCTGCCGAGGTCGAATGCGCGGGCGTAGATGCGACGGTACGCTCCGGCATCGACGTCCCGCGGGTTGCCGATGCTCTGCGGGTCGGCGGCCGCCTTGTCCGCCAGCATCGGGATCTCGACGTCGACCGTCAGCTGGTGCACGTACTCCACCGCCATCTCGGCCGCGCGCCACACGGATACGTCGCGGACGTCGATTCCAAATGCCGTAGCCATCCGTGCGAAGCGCTCAGGCTCGCCGGCGTGGTTGTACTCCATGACCGGGCCGAGCAGGCGCGCCGTGAGCGCGCCATGCGGCGCATCATGCACGCCGCCCGCGGTCTGGCTCATCGCGTGCGCGGCACCGGCCGAATCAGTGCCGTAAGCCAGCCCGGCCAGCATCGCCGCCGCGCTCATGTGGTAACGCGCTTCGACGTTCGCCCCCTGCGAGAAAGCCACGCGCAAATACCGTGCCACGTACTCCATCGCCAGCAAGGCGACGGCATCGGTGAAGGGCTGGTGATAGGTCATCGTGTAGCACTCGACTGCGTGCGCAAGCGCGTCCATGCCTGTGCCCGCGGTGACGCCGGCCGGGAGCTTCACCGTGAGCTCGGGGTCGATGACGGCGACCCAGGATGCGATGTTTGGCGTGCCGCCGACGTTGAACTTGATCTTTCGCTTCGGGTCGGTGATCACCGCCCAGAGCGTCACCTCGCTGCCGGTCCCGGCGGTGGTCGGCACGGCGATCAGTGGTGGGATGCGCTTCGCGATTGGGCTGTGGCCCCATTCGTACCCGAGGATGCTGCCCTCGTGCGCGGCCACGACGCCGATCCCCTTGGCGGTGTCGATCGAGCTGCCGCCTCCAATTGCGACCAGGCCGTCGCAGCCCTGCGAGTGATACTCGGCGGCGCCGGCGTCGACCAGATCGACACCTGGGTTCGCGCGCACTCGGTCGAACACAACTGGCTCGCAGTCCGCGCCGCGCAGGACCTCGAGCGCGGTGTCCAGCAGGCCCGCTGCCTTCACGCCGGGATCCGTGACGAGCAGGGGCCGCCGGATGCCCAGCAGCCCGGCCTCGGTCCCCAGCTCGCGGATAGCGCCAAGGCGCTGGACGAGACGCGTCGGGCTCTGGTAAGTGCGAAGGGTGTATTCCAGCATGGGTTAGAAAGAGTGGCCTCCGCGCTTGCGCGCGGAGGCCGTAGAGCTTCTATTCAACCGGAATCTCGTGATGGATGCGGTTGAGGTCGATTCCCTGCCGCCGCCTGACATAGAAGGCGACGACGTAGATGACGACCGCCACCACGTACGTGGCGACGAAGTAGATGACAGAGTTGGGCGTCTTCTGGAGCGAGGTTCCGTAGAGGTTGTCGCCGTTGAAAGACCATTCGTAGAGCATGAAGAGCAAAAACAATCCCGTGATCACACCGACGACTGTGATCAACGGCACCCCGGCGACCTTGTACTGAGCTATCGGCGAGGCGTCGTAGAGGTCCTTGCGCCTCCAGGGCAGGACGACGGCTGCAACCACCGTCGCGAGGAAGGTCAGAGCAAGAACCGCGGTAGCATCCAGGAACACGCTGGTGAAGTCCGGCTTGTACGCGTAGATCGCGCTGATCACGATCGACGGCACGATCATCAAAACCAGTGCGCCGTACGGCACGCGCCGCTTGGCCGAGATGTTGGCCGCCCATGACGGCAGCACGCGATCGAACGCGGCGGCGAAGATGACTCGGGTGGACGAAAGGAACAGGGTTCCGGCCCAGCCGAAGAACCACAGGCCCATGACGATGATCAGCAGGGCCTGGAAGAGGTGATTGTTGACCAGGAATCCCGCGAACATCACGGGATAGGGCCAGATCGGAACCGGTGGGGCGACCGCGCCCTGGACTGCGAACAAGTTGTTCCAGTAAGCCGCATTGGCTGACTGATAGAAGTTCCAGCCGATGGTCTTGTTGATCAGGATTACGACGAACGCAACCAGAGCCACCGTGACCCAAAGCCCCCAGAACATGCTCCAGAACGGCTTGCGGATGTCCTTGGCTCCGCGGACCTCGCCGTACAGGGTGGCGCCCCAGTTGGGCCACAGCAGGTAGAAAGCCAACCAGGGGAGCAGAAGCAGCAGCGGACCGAATGCCACCGATCCGAAGTTCGAGCCTGCGAATGTCTTGCTCGCTGCATCGATGGTGCCCTGATACGCATTGGCGGGCGCGCCGAAGAGGCTTGTGGCCTCGCGGTTGAAGGCGTTCTGGAAGTCCTGGGGACTCGCGAACAAGAGCAGCCCGCACACGACCACCAAGCCGCCGATGCCGATCCAGAAGCAGATCTTCTGGATGCGCGCGTAGGTCTCCATGCCCATCGTGACGACAATGCTCACGAAGGCGAGAACGATCAAGCAGGAGACGAAGATGCCGGTCTGGCTGGTGAAGAACGTGGCGACGCCGGTCCAGCCAAGCGTGTAGGCGAGGGGAGAGAAGAACTGGACCACCAGGATGTTCGCGTAAATCGGCGCCCAGAGGAACAGCGTGAACCACCAGCCGGTCATGGATAGGACGAAACCCAGTCCGCCCCCGAGCACACGGCTCTGCCAGGCGTAGTCACCGCCCGTGCGGGGCATGACGCTCACCAACATTGCGTATGTGACGACGAGGAAAGTGCAAAGCACGCCGAACAGCAGGATCGCGGCGAGCACCTGGCCGTCCGGAACTGTATAGGCGTACGACATGCCGTACAGGCCGAGCGTGATCAGGTTTACGGACCAGAACGAATAAACGAAGGCATCGAACGTTGACCAGGCCTTGACCAGACCGGTCGCGTTGCGCAGGAACAGCGTCGGCCGCGACCCGGCCGATCCCATCGTCGTGTCAGCCATGTTTTTCTCTCCTTCTCCTCTTCCGCGTTACCCGTTTACCAGCTGGTAGCTCTTGATGCCCTTCTTGGCATCGAGGTTGATCACGGCGGCCATGAGGATTCCCTCCTCGTAGGCGCTGCCGGGGTTGATGGCAAGCGTCTTGCCGAGCTTGACCGCTCCCTTGCTCTCGTGGATGTGTCCGTGCAGCGACAGCAGCGGCTGGTGCTTGTCGATCAACTGGCGGACGGCGGTTGATCCGACCGGGCGCAGCGCGCGCCCACCATGCAGCAGCTTGAGGTCCGCGTCGATGGCGGGCGCCTCATCGAGGCCCGAGCGGAAGGGCGGGCAGTGGAGGTTGAAGATGGCATGCGAGAAATCGCCGACGTTGCGCGCCATCGCCTCGATCCGCTCACCGAGCTTCTCCTCCGCCTCCTCTCGGTGGGTGTTCCACGGCGTGTGGTTGGACCACCCGGTGGAGATCATCGTGAACCCATCGATCTCCACCATCCGGCCTTCGCCGAGCTCGACCATGTCGGACTCCCGGACGACGTCGTCCACCTCCATCTCGTCGTCGTTTCCCGGGCACACGAAGATACGCACGCCGGAGCCGCGCAGCTTCTCGCTCGCCATGTTCATCCAGCGCCGGACGCCGTCCAGCATGATTTGCTGGAAGGTCTCCTTCCGCTTCTCCGCGTCTTCGTCCAGCTCCTGCAAGCGTTCGGGCGTGACGTGCAGCGGGTAGTAGCCCTTCCGCCGGATCTGGTTCTCGATATCGCCGACCTGGTCGGCCGAGACGACCTGGCGGTCGGCGGCAATCGTCACCGTGTAGTGGCCGTTCTCCTCGACGATCGGAATCATGGCCTTGCCGGTCATGTCGCCGCCGCAGATCAGTACCTCGGCGTCATAGAACTTCGCGGCATTCAGGAACTTGCGCCAGCACATCTCGGAGCCGTGCAGGTCGGTGGCGAAAAAGATTCGTGGCATCAGTTATCGCTCCACCAACACTTTGCGAATCTCCTGCTCGAACCCGATGACGTGCCGCTGCATGACCTCCTCGGCGCGCCGGCCGTCGCCGGCGACGACGGCCCGCAACAGCTCGACGTGCTCCTCGACCGCTTCGCGCAGGCGCACCCCACGATCGAGGACCAGGTACCACAGCCGAAGGCTGAGATTGAAGTACCTGTCGAGCGTGTTTTCGAGAAACGGATTGCGCGCCGAGCGATAGATCTGGCGGTGGATCGCCTGGTCGAGCCGCATGAGCTCGCGCTGGTTGGTGGGCTCGGCGTGGTCGAGGCGTTCGAGGAGGTCGCCGATCGCCTCCCGGTCGGTGGCGGTGCCGCGCTCCGCGGCCAGCCTCGCCGCGTGGCCCTCGAGCACGACCCGGACCTCGGTGATACGCGCCAGGTCGGTGATGTTGACGTCGGTCACGAAGGTCCCTCGGTGAGGCACGCTGCGAACCAGGTTTTCCCACGCGAGGCGCTGCAGGGCTTCCCGTATCGGCGTGCGCCCTATCTCGAGCTCGTCACGCAGCCGGCCCTCCTCGACCACCGATCCCGGCGGCATGTCAAGGCATACGATGCGGTCTCGAATCCGAAGGTAGGCTTCCTCGCTCTGGGACCGCGCGACGTCTGGGACCACGCTCTGCGTGCGACGGGCCCCCAGCGCGCCAGCCTGCGAGACCAAGCCCCGTTGTCCCTCCCCAATTCGGGCCATCGGCCGATATGCGACCGATATACCGGCGCCAAAGCTAGCACCGCTCGGAACCGCCGTCAAATGGGGTCTCTAGTCGGGAAGTGGAGAGCCGCGGGTCTCGGGCAGGAGGAGCAGGAGTGCCGACCCCGCGAAGGCGACGACCCCGGTCAATCCCAGTGCGATCCCAAGCCCGACGGATTGCGAAAGCAGACCCACCACCTGCAGCCCGGCCACGCTCCCGACGGCCGCCGCGACCGATCCCATGGCCTCCGCCGTCGCCCTGGCTCGGGTCGGAAAAAGCTCTGCGGTCCAGGCCCCAAACACGGGTGTGGCCGCGCTGGCGAACGAGCTCCAGAGCACGTTGCCGATCACAAACACCGGCGTCCCCCCGATGAAGCTGAGGCCGGCGGACATCGCGGTGGCGGCGGTAAGCGCGGTGCCTGGCCCGCGGCGGCCGAATCGGTCGGTCAAGAAACCCCCCGCCACGTAAGACGCTCCGCCGGCCACTCCGGAAACGACGATCAGCTCGCTGATCCCGACCGGGCTCATGTGCAGGACCTGGCTCGCGAACAAGGTGAACAGGAGGCCTGCCGGTTCGAGGAGCACGGCGAGCAGCGCCGTGGTGCCGGCGATCACGAACAGGCGGCGGCGCCACGCGGGTTGGATGAGGAGTCGCAGCGCCGAGCCAGATAAGCGTGCCCGCTGCCACGCGCGGCCTTCGGGCAATCGCATCCAGATCAGCGGGGCCGCCACCAATCCAACTCCGCCCGCGAGAAAAAGCCAGCGCCAGTGGGGCGCGACCACCGGGTACGCGACGACGGTGAGCCCGGTGCCCACACCGCTGAGCACCGCGAGCACGCTCACCGCCTGGCCCCGGCGCCCGGGAGGCGCCTCTTCGACGATCAAGGCGGTGGCAACCCCGCCGACCAGGACTTCGAAGCAGACCGCGATCAGTCGCAGAAGGGCCAGTGCTTCGAGCGTCGGAGCGAAGGCGCTCGCGAAATTGGCGATCGAAAAGCCGCCCACCCCCACCGCAATCATCCGCCTCCGTCCGAAGCGGTCGGCCAGCGTCGCGAGGGGTAGGGCGCCAAGACCACCGAGGGCGAGGACCGAGCCGAGGTTCGAGAGCGCCGGGACGCGGGCATGAAACTCGCCCGCTATCGCCGGCAGCGCCAGGACCAGGACGGACCCGTCGAACGCGGTGAGCACCACTGCCAGGCCGGCCCAGGTCAGGGTTCGCCTCTGCTGTGGGTCCAGTTCCACCAACTAAACGAAACCGAGCTTCTTGAGGAGGTACGGGCCGGGGCCGAGGAAGCCGCAGGTGGCCGCGATGTGCACGATCGAGACCCCCAGCAGCGAGGGCGGGCCCGGCAGGAGCCAGAACGCCAGGCCCAGAGGGATGCCCGCCAGCGATGTCGCCAGCGTCTCGGCCCAGGGCCAGCCCAACCGGTGATAGAGGACGTAAGAGGCGGTGCCGACGACAAAACCCACCGGCGCCCCCAGCGCGATGCCGAGCCCGCCCTGGACCAGCCCTCGGAAGAATGCCTCCTCGATCGGGCCGTTGAGAACGTAAAAGCCGGCCTGGAACGCCGCGTCGTCGCTTCGACGAGCTGTACACCGAGCTGGCCGGCCGAGAATCCGAGCCATGAAGGCCGCCAGACGATCTAGACCACAGCCACGACCGAGGCGAATGGAAGCAGGCGGCGGAGGAGATCGGGAGCCATCCATCCCCAGCTCTCGGGAATATGGGTGAGCACCGCTCGCGTTCCACCATCAGGCCTCATGGAGTTCGAGCTCTACTACGACTATCTCTGCCCGTTCGTTTACAGAGCGTCACTGCTGCTCGCGAACGTGGCTGCCGAGCGCCCAACCAACGTTCGCTGGCGTTACTTCTCTCTCACCCAGGTGAACTCCAAAGAGGAGGGCTGGACGGCCTGGGCTGCGCCCGCGGCGGAGAAGGTGCGTGGCCGGCTCGCGTTCAAAGCCGCGGAGGCCGCCCGACGACAGGATCGCTTCGCGCCCTTCCATGCCAGCCTGCTGACCGCTCGGCACCAAGACCGGCTCGACATTGACGACCCCAAAGTGGTCGCGCAGGTCGCAGAGGAATCGGGTCTGGAGCTCGAGCGTTTTCGACGCGATCTCGACGACCCCGCCATTCTCGACCCGCTGGCGCTTGACCACAGGCACGCAGTTGCCGTTCACGGCGTGTTCGGAACCCCTACCTTCGTGTTTCCCAATGGAGCCTCAGCGTACATTCGACTCGCCGAGGCCCCCGCCGGCGCCGATGCGCTGCAGCTGTTTGACAGCCTGCTGGCAATCGCGGCAGACGAGCCGGGCGTGCTCGAGATCAAGCGCCCCTTGCGACCCTCACTCGATTGACGACTCTTTACCCCGTCGGGTAGAAGCCGTCGTTCGGAAGTTGTCTGTTACGGATCAATGGGCTCACCACGGGATCGATTATCGAGTTGGCTGGCCGCTCCTCGCGGTTCGGGGGAGACCAGTAGTGGCGAGACCCCGCCGGCCAAGGAAGCCGATTTCATCGTGCTGCCGGCCGAGGCGAGTGATGCGTGGCGCACATGGCTGATGACCGGGGTGCGCCGGCCTCCCTTCGACCGGCGGCGCGTCAGTGGTGCTCACAGAGGCTTGAAGAAGCTGATGATCGAGGGGACGACGAGTCCACCCGACCGGTCATTGCCCTGGAATGACTTCTCGGCCGCCATGATCCGCCAGGCTGTGGACGAAGCGCTGAATGCGCTGCCGCCCAGCCACAAGCAGGCGGTCAAGCTTGCTTACTTCGGCGGGCTCACGAACCAGGAGATCGCAGAACACCTCGGCGTGGGCGAGGACACCGTCAGGCGAATGCTGCAGGTCGCCATGGCCACGGTCAGCGCTCATGTCGAGCGTGGAAAGACCACGACACGCAAGGTCATCTATTTCCTGGCGATTTGGGTTGGAGGTCGCCGGCTCATCGACTTCTTGCGGCATCTGCCACCGGCGGTGGACCAGGTGGCGCAAGCAAGCGTGATCGTGGCAGCGGGCGTGGTGACGGCTTCGGTCCTCGTCAGCCACTCGCCGTCACCGGCCCAGCTGACGCAGGCCGACCGAGGCCGCCTCGGCGTTACGCTGCCAGCCGCCGGCCCGGCGATCCCACTCCCCAATTCCCCGATCGCGCCGATCACCGGCACCGTGCCGACCACACTGCCGTCGGTGCCACCGGCACCCAGCCCCTCGCTCCCGGTCAAGGTTTCGGTGCCGCCGGTCACGCTTCCGGTCACGGTTCCGACTCCTCCGGCCGCGTTGCCCACGCCTCTGCCGTTGCCCACGCCTCCCACGTTGCCTACGCCCCCTTAGGGGTTGAGCGCGTAGATCGCGACGCCAGCTACGGTCGCCACCAGGTGGTACCGCGTGCTGACGAGGTCCTGGAGCACGGGGTAGTTGCGCATCGGGTACGTGGCGAAGTCGCTCCAGCCCGCGGCGGCCGTATCGACGATCAGGGCTGGAGGGTTGCGCCCGAGGTCGGCCTGCAGCTCCGGCCAGACGTCCGGCGCCGTGTCCCAGTTGTTTGGAGGCAGGCCAGAACCGCGAGCGAACCCGCGTAGAAAGCCCGGAAAACGGCTTGCCATCTGCCGGTCGGACTCCACGTAGAGGGCGGGCCAGTCGCCCCACACGAACACGCGGTCGCCTGGTTTCGTGTGCTCGCGGATGTAAGCGGCGACCAGCTCGTGCTGGGCGATGGGCGGGCTCCAGTCGTACGTCAGCGGGTCGGCGGCAACGTCATAGGCCCCCCATGCGAGCGCGGGCACGGCGACGCCGATCGCGACGATTGCGGCCACCCGCTTCCGAAGCGCCGTGCGCAGGGCGGTGTCGACGGCAAACGCGGACAGCAACGCCAGAGGCCCCATTACCTGGATGAAGTAGTGCCAGGAAAGATGGCCGCCGGCGAGCGACCCGAGCGCCGACAAAACCAGCCAGGCGATCACCAGCCGCTGGCCTGGATCGACCTTTCTCCAACGCACGGCCCACGCGATCGCGGCCACCCACAGCACGGCCATGTCCAGCACGAAGGGGACCAGGCTGTCCCGCGCGCGCGCCAACACGAGGCCGGGGCTCCAATTGCTGCTCGCGTACCCCGTCAAAATCCCCACCGTCCAGCGCCAGAAGCCGGAAAGCGAGCCCGTGAAAGCAAGCAATCCCGCGCCCGCCAGCAGTCCGGCGGCGAGCCCGCCCACAAAGTAAGCCGCCGCCCGCAGGCGCGTTGGAGCCGGCTCGAGATAGAAGATCGCGATCGGCAGCAGCAGGACGTTGACGGCGGCTGACTGCCTGAATGCGCCGGCCGCCGCGAGCAGCACTCCCGACCACAGCCACCGGCGCCGCAGCATGAGAAGCAGCGAGGCGGTGAGCGGCAGCATCATGAAGACCTCGGTGTTGGCGGCCAGCAGGCGCGGGTTGCCGGCGCCGGTCATGACCCCGTAGAAGACCGCCGCGAGCACGCCCGCTCGCGCGCCCGCCAGCTGCCGCCCGGTCAGAAAAACGAGAACGCATGTTGCGGCGACGACCAGCAGCGCGACCGCATGTACCGCCGTCATCTGGTACGTGCCGAACACGCGGAACGTGACTGCGTAGACCCACAAGATCCCGGGCGGCTTGTTGTCCACCCCGCCTTCCGCGTAGAGGGGCGCGCCTCCATTCATGAGGGCAGCGATCGATGCATAGATCGCCTCATCGCCGTCGAGGAGCCGATGGAAGAACGAGGGCAAGTGCGCCAGGAGGATCAGGGCAGCGGCGACCGCGCCTAGCACCAGCGGATTTGGTGTGTGGCGTGTCACCGCGGGTGTTGACATGGCGTCCACCTATATTGCTGTACGGTCGGAAGGTGACCGCCGCCCGGCGCCTTTGGGTACCGCTGGCCCTGGCCGTGGTGCTGATCGCGCTGGCGCTGGACTTCTGGAACCGCAGCGAGCCCATTGGCATCGACTTCCACACGTATGAAGCCGCTGCGCGGGTGGGCTTGCCCGATGGTTGGGCCCACATTTACGACCAGGCCCTGGTCGCGGCCGCGCAGCGGAACCTGGTGCCGGACCAGGCAACGCAGCCTTTCCTCAGCCCGCCGACGGTGGCCTGGCTCGCGGCTGCGCTGTCACCGCTTCCGTACTGGCCCTCTTACTACGTCTGGGCCGCGTTCAGCTTCATAGCGTTTGCCCTCGCGCTGCTCTGGTCCTCTAGGGAGCGCGGGCTGTGGCGCTGGGTCACAGCCACGGCGGCGCTCGCGCCCTGGTGGGTTGTTCATGCGGTGTACCTCGGCCAGGTCGTACCACTCGTGGCCGCCGCGATGGTGCTGGCCTGGCGATTGGCTCGCGAGCGTCGTCAGGTCGCGGCCGGCCTGACGCTGGCGCTCCTTTTCCTGAAGCCGAACACGGCCCTCCTGGTCCCGGTCGCGCTTTTAGTCGCCGGACGCTACCGCGCGTTCGCGGCCGTGGCGGGGGCGGGAATCGTCATCGCGGGGATCGCGTTGGTGACGATGGGCTCAGGCGGCATCTCGGCTTATGTCAGCCAGCTGACCAGCCCTCTGCCGTCCGGCGCGGATTCGCTCACGCTCGAAGGCGCGCTTGGTGTTGGGGGAGGGGTCGCCCTCGCTCTCCGAATCCTCATGGTCGCCGTCAGCCTCGCGGCCGCTTTCCGATTGCGCCAATCGGCAGGCCTCGTCATCGCCGCGGGCACGCTGGGATCGCTGCTGGTGGCGCCGTACCTCCACGGCTCCGACCTTTGCCTGCTCGGCGCAGCGGCGTGGATGGTGTGGCAGGAACGGCCGGCGCTGGCCTGGCGCATGCCGCTCGCGGCCGGCTGGCTCGTTGCGAGCCCGTTCATAGCGTCGACCGGCATCGCCCTGAACCTCAACCGATGGCCCCTGGTCGAGCTCGTGCTGCTCGCGGCGCTGGTGTTCGAGGCCTGGCGACCAGGGCGGGAGCCTCAAGAGGCGTTAACAGCCGGGGCTGAACTCAGGACACGGGCACCCGCATAATCGAAGCGCCCGACCAACCAGAGGTAGACGCTTTGCCACTCGACATCCACGACATCAAGGGGCCGCTCCGAGTTCTCGCGGGGCCGGGCACCGGGAAGACGCGCGCGCTGGTCGACCTGTACGAGCAGGCCGTGCTCGAACACGTCGCGGGGCGCGACCAGATCCTGGCGCTCACGTTTTCGACCGGGGCGGCCGCCGAGATCGGACGGCGCATCGACGAGCGGCTGAAGGACGACTACGGAGAGGCGTGGATCTCCACCTTCCACAGCTTCTGCTGGCGTGTCCTGCGCGACCACGCGCCCGATCCGCGCCGGATGCTGCTCAACAGCTTCCAGGAATCGATCGTGATGCGGGACGTGCTCGCGCATATCGATCAGGGTGTGCTCGGCGAGTTGATCGGCGTCCGCGGGTCGGATGCGTTCGCTCGCGACCTGCTCGGATTCGTGGCTTTGATGAAGCAGAACCTCGTGCACCCCGACGCGCTGGTGCTGGCGACCGAGGCCCGCGGCAGCGATCGGCTGCGCGCGCTCGCGGCGGCCTACAAGTCCTACCAGGAGCGACTGAGCACAGCGGGCATGGTCGACTTCCGCGATCTCATCACGGCCGCCATCGAGCTGCTGCAGTCAAAGGACGAGCTCCGCGAACAGCTCCGATCGAAGTTCCGCCTCATCCTCGTGGACGAGTTCCAGGACGTCGATCCGGCGCAGTTCCAGCTCCTTCAGCTGCTGGCGCCGCCCGCGGCGCGTCCACGCCTGGTGGTCGTCGGCGACCCGGACCAATCCATCTATGGCTTTCGCGGCACGGTCCCGCGCTTGTTGGGAATCGACTTCCCCGCGGTCTACGGCGCCGCCACCGTCACGCTCGACGAGTGCTGGCGCTGCCCGCAGGAGGCGCTCGACGCCGGCGAGCGCTTGCTCGGGGCCACCCAACCCGGCCGCGCCCGCCGCGATCTCCGCTCGGTGGCCCCTTTCTCCCCTCCTCCGGTGGTCGTCGCGCACGAAGGGGACGCGCTCGACGAGGCGTTTTTCTGCGCCCGCGAGATCAAGCGGATCCACACGGCGTTCCCCGACCTGCGATACGACGACTTCGCGATCCTCCTGCGCAGCACGACGGCATTGGGGGCGCCGTTCGAGGAAGCGCTGCGCGCCCTCGACCTTCCTTATGAAGTGCGCGGATCCGGAGCGACCGCTCGCAACGAGGTCGTCCGCTTCCTGGTCGGCTACCTCGAATCGCTGCGCCGGCCGGACGACCCCGCGGCGTTCGAGAGTGCGCTCGCGTCGAGCCTCGGCGGCGTCGGGTCGCGGACCGTGAGCCGTTTGCGCGCGCATGCGTTCGAGCAGGCGCGGCCCCTCACCCGCGTGATGCGGCGGCTGATGTACGTGCTCGCTGCCAAGGATCC
>WNFT01004683.1_pt1 | contig 15023 bp, 12 predicted proteins | sample 5400191 | NCBI WGS metagenome assembly WNFT01 (sample SAMN13153359, study PRJNA577476) | soil metagenome | isolation source: 80 cm saprolite under Madrone tree | place: USA:California | collected 2016-06-14 | reverse complement strand
CGCGGTCGATGGTGACGCGGCCCGCCCCGCGATCCCGCAATAACACGCCAATCGCCGAAGTATTTTTCAATTGCGACATGCGCGCGCGAAAATCCCGCGGCTCGCGCCAGGGCATCACCGCCATGGCGATTACCGGTTGCAGCGCCGTGGTCTCATACTTCACGCCATAATTCCCGGTCAAGTGGCGATGCTGGTCCGAATAGATGGCCTGCATGGTTCCTTCCCACGGAAGGATTTCCTCAGCAAAAATTCCACTCACGTTCGAAACCGGATGCAGATGCAAGTTTCGCCCGATATGCTGATTCTCGAGTCCGGAGCGCAGCAGCAGCGCCGCTGTGTGAATCGCTCCGCACGCAGTCACCACGTGTTTGCATTTCACGACGACGCGATGGCCCTTCTTCGACCATGCCTCCACGCCGCTCGCCACTCCGCGCTCCACGCGCACTTTATCCGCGCGCGTCTCGACCACGAATTTCGCGCCGTGCTTTTGCGCATCCGCCAGCCAGGTCTTTACCGCGGATTGCTTCGCACCAATCGCACATCCGTAACCGCAATAGCCACACAACTTACTTTGTTCGCATCCGACGACGTTGCGCGGCATCGCATCCACGTGCCACCCGAGCCGCTTCAACCCGCGCTCCAGTATTGCTTCCCGTTTCGAAATGCGGTTGTGCTCGATATTCACAGAAAGCCGCTCGCACACCGCATCCAGGCTTCTTGTGTACTCGGACCCGCTAATCCATTCAACGCCTTCCTCGGCCCATTCTTCGCGAATCTCGTCCGGCGTTCGGAACGACGTGCAGTAGTTCACTACTGTTCCGCCACCCAGACACTCGCCGGCAAGAAAACCGACGCTATGATCGCGGGTCGAAGCGAATCCGCTCTCGGCATAGAGTCTCTGAAATCCTTGCAACTCAGCACCGTCAAAATCCGCGTCGTCAAAATATCCTCCGGCCTCAAGCACAATCACGTCTTTGCCGGCCGCAGCCAGCGCCGCCGCAGCAACTCCTCCACCCGCGCCGGAGCCGATCACGCAGACGTCGGACTTCAGCGTCATCTCCTCCAGCGGCACGATCACGTTCAGCTTGTGCGGCGCGTTCGGCCGCTGCACTCCAATGGGTCCGGAATACCCAATGTTCGCCCAGACCGGATTTATTTCTTCCGCCTCGCCCGGCAACATCACATACAAAAATCCCACGGCTTTACGTAGCGCCTGGAATGCCGCGCGCCGCAACGCCAACCGGCTATCCGCCCACGACAACATCACTTTGTATTTGTCTTCTTCGACAAGCTGGGAAAATTGCACCCAGTGGCCCACTTCGATGAAGGAATGAATCGAGGAATCCCACAGATCCAGCAAATTCAGAAATTCCCAGCGGTCCACCGCGCGCGGATTAAAATCCAGAGCCGTGGCCAGTGCATCGGGAACGCCACGCTCGACTGCCGAAGGCCATCCCGGCGCGGCAGGCAGAAACGTATCGCAAATCGAACAAAGCGCTCGATGCTGGCGGGGCGTGAGCTCCACGTTACTTTTGGCTCAGGAGATATAAATCGGCGTGCCCGCCGGGTCGTGCGTAGACCACCGTGGAAAGATCGCGCGAGAAATCGTAAGCATTGCCGCCACTGACAAGCGGAAACGCAAACGGAAGTTTCAACGCAACTTGCGGCTGGCCGAGCAATTTCCCCGCCTGCCAATTTTGCCGGTAAATCGTTACGTCGCTACGCGAGGGTACCGCATACAGAAACGACTTGCCGTCGGGCGCGAAATTCAGGCCAAACGTGAGCACCCCCGGCAGCAACGACGTGCATTTCCGCTCGGCCAGCGAGAACTGGTAAATTCCCACCCGATTCCCGCCAGCGATGAGGCTCAGCAGATACTGGCCGTCCGGCGACGCGTCGAAGGTGAACCCACATCCCTGGGCCAGCTTCTCCGGTCCCGACCCTTCCGCGCTCTCCTTCCAAATGCTGTCCGGAGTAGCGGTCGTCCCTTGAAATGTGTTCATAAAGACGGACTTCTGATCGGCGCTCCAAACCAACGCCTGCACCGCACCACCGCTCCAGTTCAGCGTGCGCAACCCGCTTCCGTCTGCCCCCACCACATACACTCTGGTCGGCTTGCCCGGTTCCTCCAAGCCAAAAGTTAGATGAAAGTTGTCTGGGGCCCAGCTGTAAGTCGCCAGCTTGCCAGATGGCGCCAGCCGGACCTTGTTGCTCCCATCAACGTTGGACACCCACAGCTCATTCCGGTCACGCGAAGGCGCCGTTAGATACATCACTCGCTTGCCGTCACGCGACATTGCCGGCTGCGTCGGATTTTCAGCGCTGATGTCGAGAGTTTGTTTCGTCTTCGGATTGTATGCGGTCAACATTCCGGCCGCTTTGCCATTCACGATGTACAGCCCTTTTCCCGCTGGGTCCGGCATCGGCCAAAGGTCCGGTCCGGTCCCAAACGTGACCTGGCTCACCGATTTGTCCTGCAAAGTAAACTTCCAGATGTTGGTCAGTCCGTTTACGGTCCGCCCGAACAGCGCACTCTTTCCAGCTTCGCCCCAATTGGCTTGAAAAACGTCGCCGGGCAATTCACCCAAGTCATTTTCGGTTCGGCTCGCAATCTCCACAATATACGCATGAAAGATTTCCAGGCCCGAAACGGTATCTGCCGTCAGCACCAGCAGGCGTTCGCCATCCGGAAATGGCAGGATTCGCTGGATCGGATGCGCCGCGGAACGCAGAGTGAACAGCTCCTCCTCGCCCAGCCCCGTCCGGTTCACGCGGAACACCGTGCGCGTCGCAAGTTTTGTGAAGTACAGCGCGCTTCCATCCGGCGACGCTGAAACGGCGTGGCCTAACACCAAGCGGTTCGCTTTTCCGCCCAGCGTCGGCACGGACCAGCTTTCATCCCGCCCAAACACCCTCTGGTAATAAATTTCCGTGCCATCCGGCGAAAAGCCGGTCACATTCTTATCGCCGTCGTCGCTGGTGAGCTGCAGCGGCTCACCGCCCGTCGCCAGCATCACAAACACCTGTGCCACCCCTACAACTGGCGAATCAAACGCTAGCGTATGTCCGTCAGGCGACAGTTTCGCATCGTGCTTCCGACACAGCCTGCGCGGGGATCGCCAACCGCGAACTGCTCGCTTGCTCCGCAGCGGCCTGTGCCGCCGCACTGCCCGACGACAAAATTCGTCCGGAATCCGTGTCCCTTCGCAAGCGCTTCAAATCCGTCTGCATGTCAGCCGCCGAGCGATAACGCAGATCGCGATCCTTTTCGAGCGCCTTGTTGATGATGTCTTCGAGCTTTGCAGGAACACTTGGGTTCAACCGCACCGGCGCGGCAAACGGCCGGTTCATGATCGCGTCAGAAATGACGCCGGAGGTTTCGCCGCGAAAAGGCAGCGCGCCGGTCGCCATTTCGTAGAGCACCACGCCAAAAGAAAAAAGGTCCGTGCGCGGGTCCAATTCCTTGCCGCGTACCTGCTCTGGCGACATATACGCCACTGTTCCCAGCGTGCTGCCCGGACTCGTGAGCTGGTCGGTATCCACTTCCACCGTGGCCAGATTGTCCAAGCCGTGCGAGCCGCTCTTCGCGGCGGCGACCTTGGCCAGGCCGAAATCGAGAATTTTTGCGTGACCACGCTCCGTAACAAAAATGTTTGCCGGCTTGATGTCGCGGTGAACGATGCCTTTAACGTGGGCTGCATCAAGCGCCTCGGCAATCTCGATGCACAGCGCGAGAAGCGTTTCCATTTCCAGCGGCCGTCCGGCAATGCGATGTTTGAGCGTCGCACCTTCCAGAAGCTCCATCGCGATGAACGCTTGCCCATCCTGTTCGCCAATGTCGTAAATCGTGCAGATGTTCGGATGGTTCAACGCCGACGCCGCTTGCGCTTCTCTTTGAAAACGCGCCAGTGCTTGTGGGTCTCTGGCTACGTCGTCCGGCAGGAATTTCAGCGCGACGAAGCGATGTAGCCTGGTGTCTTCTGCCTTGTAAACGACACCCATGCCACCGCCGCCAAGTCGTTCCAGGGTGCGATAGTGCGAAAAAGTTTGACCAATTAGCGAATCGATGCCGGTCATGTGCCGCTCATATTAGGTGCGGGAGTCTGCCAAGTCAACGCAGACGCTGAGCTTGTCGCTCGGGCCGTTTCGACGCACTTATCGCGGTCGTACCTGATATCCTTTCCGGGATTTAACCGGGTTCGGAGGACTCAGCATGCGCCGCTGCTTAAAATCATTCGTCACCGGATTTTTGTTTATTTCGTTCGTGGCAACACAGAATGTTGCAGGACAATCTTCCAGGGAAGAAAAACCAATGAACAGCAGCAAAATTGCGCCGGACGGGACAGCATATGTCACCCGCGTGGTGCCGGTGCCTACTACCATCAGCCCGGAAGCACAGCAGATGCTCGCACGCGTAGAGTCAGACGCCGCCGTGCCGCAAACCCTCGAAGAGCGTCGGACGGGCACCGACAAGTGGCAAGCAGGAGTCGGCGAGCAATTTAAGAAGCTCTATCCGGTCAACATCGCGTCCGACACGATCGCTGGAGTGCCAGTGCGCGTAGTCACTCCTCTCACCATCGCGGGTGACAAGCGCGACCGCGTCCTCATTAATCTTCACGGCGGCGGCTTCAATTCCGATTCCGGCTCGCTCTCAGAAACCATTCCTATCGCCAATATTTCTAGGATAAAAGTGATCGCGGTTCTCTATCGTCTCGCGCCGGAGCATCTATTTCCCGCGGGTCTCGACGACGCCGTAGCCGTTTACAAAGAACTCCTGAAGACCTACAAGCCAGAGCACATCGGGATTTACGGCACTTCGGCTGGAGCAATTCTCACTGCTGAGGTCACCGTAAAGTTGAAACAGTTAAAGCTGCCGCTTCCCGCCGCGACTGGAGTGTTTTCAGGGTTGGGCGATTTCAGTCAGGTTGGAGATTCGATCGCGCTTTTTGCCTTGAACGGATTTTCCGGTCACCTCGAACCGCCCAAGCCCGGTGCGCGCGACTCCGAATATTTCCCGGCTTCGACCGATCCCAAAGACCCGGTGCTTTCCCCGCTGTATGCCGATCTCACGGGATTTCCGCCGACGCTCTTCATCACCAGCGGCCGCGATCTCCTCTTGAGCGGTACCACCATCTTGCATCGAGCATATCTGCGGGCTGGAGTGGACGCTCAATTGGTGGTATTCGAAGCGCTGCCGCACGCCTTCTGGAACAATCCCGCGCTTCCCGAATCCAACGAAGCCGATCAGCTTATGGCCACGTTCCTCGCCAAACATCTGGGCAGGTAGCCGCTATCACTCTTTCAGGTGTAACCGAACTGTTTTCCGCCAGCCATGCTTTTCTACTTGTTGAGATATACTCCCAACTCTTCAAATATTTTGCGTGAGTGCTCTTGTAAAAGGAGACCGGAATGGTGGGATGGCGTCGTGTCATTTGGCCGTTAGCGTTATTGGTTGTTGGCTGTATCGCCGGGCTCACTGCGCAAATGAATGCCACGCCACAGAGTGCTCAACACGTCGACGCAAAATTTTTCCAGGACTTGCGCTGGCGCTCGATTGGTCCCGCGCGTGCCGGACGTGTTGTCGCAGTGACAGGAGTCCGGGGCGAACCTGAAACTTATTACTTCGGATCGGTGGGCGGCGGCGTTTGGAAAACTAATGACGCTGGCCGTACGTGGAATCCTATCTTTGATTCGCAACCGGTCGCATCCATCGGCGCCATCGCAATCGCTCCTTCGAATCCTGAAATAATTTACGTGGGCTCCGGCGAAGCGGACATGCGCTCCTCGATCTCCGCCGGAAATGGCATGTACAAATCCACGGATGGCGGAAAAACGTGGGCGAACATTGGCCTAGCTGACTCGCGGCAAATCGGACGTATTCTCGTTGATCCCAAGGATCCCAACAAAGTTTTTGTCGCTGCTCTAGGCCATGCATACGGCTCGAACGCAGAGCGCGGGGTGTTTCGTTCGAATGACGGTGGAAAAAACTGGCAGCGCATTTTATTCAAAGACGAAAATACCGGCGCGATCGATCTCGCGTTCGAACCGGGTAACCCACAAACAATTTACGCCTCGCTTTGGCAAACGCGCCGTCCGCCTTGGAGCATTTATCCGCCTTCGAATGGCCCGGGCAGCGGCCTGTATCGTTCCACAGATGGCGGCGATCATTGGGAACCGATTACCGGTCACGGGCTTCCCTCCGAGGGTCTGGGCCGCATCGGGATAGCGATTTCGCCCAGCAACCCGCAACGAATTTATTTGATCGTAGACGCAAAAGACGGTGGTCTCTACCGTTCAGACGACGCAGCGCAAAATTGGAAGCGCGTTTCGAACGACCGCCGCATCTGGCAACGCGGCTGGTATTTCGGCGAACTTAGCGTTGATCCAAAAAATCCCGACACTGTCTACGTTCCAAATACCGCCGCCTACAAATCCACCAACGCTGGCGTCACCTTCAACGCCTGGAAGGGTGCGCCCGGCGGCGACGACTATCACGAATTGTGGATTGATCCCGACCAGCCGCAGCGCATGATCATGGGCTGCGATCAAGGCACCATTGTCACGCGCAACACCGGCGAAACCTGGAGCTCCTGGTACAACCAGGCGACCGGCCAGTTTTATCATGTTGCGACCGACAATCGATTTCCCTATTGGGTCTATGGAGCGCAACAGGACAGCAACTCCATAGCCACGCCCAGCCGAGGGAAATACCGCTCGCTCAATTTTCACGATTGGCGTCCCATCGAAGCCGGCGACGAAAACGGTTACATCGCGCCCGATCCCCTGAATCCCGGCGTGATTTATGGCGGCACTGTCACGCGACAGGATATAGAAAGCGAGAAAATTCAGGCGATGCCGCCGACGATAGCGCAATCCGGCAGCTTCCGCCGAACCTGGACGCTGCCGCTGGTTTTTTCTGCTATTGATCCGCATGTGTTGTATTTCGGTTCGCAGATTCTCTTTCGAACCGCGGACGGTGGCAGCTCGTGGCAGGGAATCAGCCCGGATCTCACCCGCGAAGATCCCGGCGTTCCCGCAAATCTGGATTCCGCAACCGCGAAGGACGCTCCTGCGAACAAACGGCGCGGCGTTATCTATACCATCGCGCCTTCTCCCATCCACGCTGGAGAAATCTGGACCGGCACCGACGATGGCCTAATTCACGTCACGCAGGACGAAGGCAAGACCTGGTCCGACGTTACGCCTCCAGAAATTACTGCGTGGAGCAAGGTCACTCACATCGAATCTTCGCATTTCGACGCCGGCACTGCTTACGCAGCCATCGATCGTCACCGCCTGGAAGATTTAAATGCTTACCTCTATCGCACACGGGATTTTGGAAAAAGCTGGACGCGCATATCGCGCGGAATCCCCGACGGCAATTTCTTGAATTGCGTGCGCGAAGATCGCGTTCGAAAGGGTCTGCTCTACGCCTGCACCGAAAAAGGCGTCTACATTTCGTTTAATGACGGAGACGACTGGCAATCGCTGCAATTAAATCTGCCCACCACTTCCGTGCGCGACCTGGTGATTCACGAAAACGATCTAGTGATCGCCACCTTCGGCCGCTCCTTGTGGATTTTGGACGATGTCACGTCACTGCGGCAGATCGATTCGCAACTCGAATCGAGCGACGCCTGGCTCTTCGCTCCGCAAACTGCTTACCGCGTTCGTCCCGGCTACGATCAGGGCACGCCCGTCCCGACGGACGAACCACTGTCCGCAAATCCGCCCGACGGCGCTGTTTTCGATTTTTACTTGAAAGAAAAGCCTTCGTCGCCAATTCAACTCGAAATCTTCGACTCCGGCGGAAAGCTGGTGCGCCGCTTCGCAAGCGATGACAAATTGTTTCGGACCAATCCGGACTCCGTCCCGTTGACCATGAACTGGGTTCGCGACCCACAGCCACTTCCCAACGAAACTGGCATGCACCGCTTCATTTGGGATCTGCATTACGCGCTGCCCGAAGGCGTGCAACGATCGTACTTTTTCTCCGCCGGACCGTGGGTCGTTCCCGGCAACTATTCAGTCAAGCTCACCGCCAACGGCAAGAGCACCACGCAGCCTTTGATTATAAAAGTGGATCCGCGTTCGAACGACACTGCCGATTCACTTCAACGCCAGTTCGCCGTGGCTACACAGCTCGGTCAAACATTGGGACAAGTCTCGATAGCCTTGCAACAGGCGAAAGATCTGCGCAATCAAATCAACGAGCGCAAGAAAGATGCCGCCGGAAAATCAGAGCTCCTCGCCGCACTCGATGATTTCAATCGCAAAATGGAAGTCTCGGTCGAGCTCGACACCGACAATGACTTCATGATCTTCGGCCTCGCTCTTCCGGACAAATCTCACGAGTCGCTTCCTCACGCCCAGTCCGCACTCACCGGCTTGTTGATTGTCGAGCAAAGCGCCGACGTCGCTCCCGCTGCAGATATAGTCACCGCCGCAAATGCCTGGGAAGCGTCGAGCAAAGATTCCCTCGCGCGCTGGAAAACTGTCCTCGAACGGGACTTCGCGACGCTCAATTCCAAATTGCAAAAAGCAAACCTAAAGCCTTTGGCCTTACACTAGACAGAGCCATCCCCGGTAATCGCGCATACTGGTGACGGGCTTGCGTCGAAACTACGTCGCACGAGAGGAATCATTCCATGCGCAACCACAGAAGCGTCCGCGGTGTCGCATTCGCTGCCATGCTGCTCACCGTCGCAACTCTTCTTTTCGCATTTCCGCTCGCAGCACAATATTCCACACAGCCAGAGCAGCAGGAAATCCCGCCGCCTCTGCAGCCTCCCGTCACCGAAAAACTCATTCTTCAGCTCCACGGAAAGGGCAACCAGATTTATTCCTGCAAAAGCGAAAGCGGGCTATTCACTTGGACTCTGAAAGCCCCTGACGCCCAGCTCTTCGACATCAAGGACCAGCCCTTCGGCAAACATTTCGCCGGACCTACGTGGCAATCCAACGACGGCACCCGAGTCCAGGGTAAGCTCGCCGCCACCGTGGATTCGCCCGACGCCGACTCAATCCCCTGGCTGCTGATCAAAGTTGTCAACCGTACTGGCAACGGCATCCTCTCGCGCGCGACCAGCATTCAGCGCATCCACACCGAAGGCGGCAAAGCTCCGTCCGATGGCTGCGATTCCGATCACGTTGACCAGGAAGTTCGCGTCCCCTATTCGGCCGACTATCTTTTCTACGCGGCAAAATAATTTTTGTCTTCTTGGCTCTCCTAACCGAGCGGTCCGCGCCTAACTAACACGGAAAATCCCTTGCCGCCATCAGCCAACGCCAATAATATTTCTTTCGCAGTTCAATGAGGTGCACCATGAAGCGTTCCGCATCAATAATCTTCACCTTGATTGCAATCGCGTTCGTCGCACAGTCCGTCAGCGCACAGGAGTGGTCGCAGCCCTGGGCTCGTGAACGCATCGCCAAATCTCCCCGCCACAGCGAATGGGTCACTCTCAAGCACGACGGCCGTAACGTCGAAACGCTCATCGTCTACCCTGAGTCAAAAGAAAAACGCCCCGTGGTTCTCGTCATTCACGAAATTTTTGGTCTTAGCGATTGGGCGCAGGAACTTGCCGATGAAGTCGCCGCGGCCGGCTACATCGCCATCGTTCCCGATCTGCTCACCGGCATGGGTCCGAATGGCGGTCGCACCAACTCTTTCACGGCAGGCGGAGTCACCGAAGCCGTAAGCAAACTCAATCCCGACCAAGTGACCGCCGACCTCAGCGCCGCCGCCGATTACGGCAAAAAACTCCCGTCCTCCAACGGGAAATTGTTCGTAGCAGGTTTCTGCTGGGGAGGAGGCCAGTCTTTCCGTTTCGCCACCAATCGCGGCGACGTCTCAGCGGCATTCGTTTTCTACGGGCCACCACCAGCGAAAGATGCCATGTCGCGCATCAAAGCGCCCGTATATGGCTTCTACGCAGGCAATGACGCGCGCATTGACGCCACCATTCCAGACACCGTCGCCGCGATGAAAGCCGCGGGAAAAACTTACGATCCCGTCACCTACGACGGCGCAGGCCACGGCTTCATGCGTGCCGGCGAAACTCCCGACGACCCAAACCCCGCCAACAAGAAAGCCCGGGAAGAGGCCTGGGGCCGCTGGAAATCCCTACTCGCCAAGTAACTGGTCCGCACAAGATTGCGCTGCGCATGATTTGTCGCCCACGCATCACCGTCATTCCGAGCGGAGTGAAGCGACTTTTTCTTCCGTGAAGATGCATCTAAACAAACATGGAGAACGCACCATGAAAATCACCGAATTGTTACTCGCCGAACTCGACCAGGAAGCCATCGGCATTCGCAAGACATTACAAAACGTCCCGGAAGGAAAGAACGACTGGAAGCCCCACGAAAAATCCATGCCACTCGGAAACCTGGCAACCATCGTCGCCACCATCCCCGCTTGGCTCGACATGGTGGTGAACATGGACGAAATAGACATCAATCCGCCTGGTGGATCGAAATTCAAGCCGCAACCGTGGAACACTCGCACTGAGCTGCTCGAGCAGTTCGAGAGCAGCTTAAAAAAAGGCCGTGAAGTGCTGCAGAAAACCAACGACGATCGTTTGCTGAATACGGAGTGGCGCATGCTGGCCGCGGGCAAATTGATGACGGAGCAGACGCGCTACGAAGCGATTCGCGAGGGCGTCCTCAACCACATGGCGCACCACCGCGGCCAACTCACCGTCTATCTGCGGCTCAATCAGCAAAAAGTCCCTGCGATATATGGTCCATCAGCGGATGAAGGCAAAACCTAACCATCCAAAAAATCCCAGTTCCACATTTGGATCACGGAGCAAGACTGTCGTCCGCAGCCCTGTCATCGAATTTAATGAGCAAAGAAGACCCCGTTGCGCTCGTGCCCGACTTGCGCGGAAAGGCTCGACGAGCTTTCCTCAGGTCCCGAGAGATAAGTTTGTCCCGCACTTTCCACTGACCAAGCCATCGTCACGGTATTCCTAATGAATGCGCATTAATCACGTTGAAGTAATCTTCCACATCCAGGTCTTTTATAGACTAGCTGCCGAGAATCTCAGTTGCGCCAAGGACACTATTCAAGTCCGTAATGGTCGCAAGCTCGGGCGAGGTTCCCGGAAGAAATGGGCGTGGCCACCCGTTCTTCCCAACGGCTTGCGTTGGATAACTAGCTGTTTGGCGATGAACCAGCTGCTGCCGGACCAGAATGGGCGATGCTGCAAGGAGACGGAGTCCTATTGTTTCTACTTCTTTTTCAATTTTTGATGGGGGCGGCATCCCTCCGTAGAGGCATGCCTCAAGGTTAGAATGACGGTAAACCTATTTAGTATTGAATAATATAGTGACATTCAGGATTTCTGCTGTTATTGTTCTGCCATGGGAAACCCAGCAGGAGTGCGGCGAGACTTTGAAGCGTTGGAGCAGCGGCGTTTGCGGGCGGCGCGGCTGCTGCAAAAGGGAGTCCATCAATCCGAGGTGGCGCGACAGGTGGGCGCGCATCGACAGTCGGTCAGTCGCTGGGCGCAGCAACTGGAGGCGGCGGGAGTCTCAGGTTTGAAGAAGGCGGGACGCGCCGGACGCAAACCCCGCCTGAGTAAGGAAGACCTCAGGAAGATTGAGCGCGGATTGAAACGCGGGCCGGAAGCTTTGGGCTATGAGACCAGCCTATGGACCTCGTGGCGGGTGGCGCATCTGATCGAGGAGGAATGTGGGGTCGGCTACCATGCATCGCAGGCTTGGCGCATCCTGCGGCAGTTGGGATGGAGTTGCCAGCGCCCCACCGGACGCGCCCTGGAACGGGATGAAGAAAAGATCCGGCGGTGGAAGCAGAAGCGCTGGCCCGAGATTAAAAAAAAGCCCAGAAAGAAGGCCGCACCATCGTCTTCATCGACGAAAGCGGATTGAGCGAGCGGCCGCACCGCTGTCGCACTTGGGCACCGAAAGGGCAGACGCCGGTGCCGCAATATCATTTTACCTGGAAGACGCTATCGGCGATGGCGGGGGTGACCTGGTGGAATTTTTATTTCCGGCTGTTTCCGGGAGCGATCCGCAGCCGGCAGATCATCGAGTTTCTCACGCGTCTGCTGCGCCATATTCCCGGCAAGCTACTGATTGTCTGGGACGGTTTGCCGGGTCATCGTAGCCGAGCGGTGTGGGACTTCATTCGGCAGCAGCGAGGGCGTTTGTGGGTAGAGTTATCTGTGGTCGCACCGGAAACAGCCTGAGTTGCCGAATTTCTGTCCCACTACGTTCAGACAGTTGAGTCACCACGCGCGCCAGGCACTCCGCCGCCTGCGACGCCGGCCTAGTCTGGTCTGCGCCTTCTGGGAACAGCCGGAACTGTTCCCTCTGTAGCTATTCCGATAGGGGATGGGGACTAGAATTGCACGCCACTGTCGATCACGACTCTCGGGTGAAGACGACGAGTTGCGAACTCCATAGTTTCAGGGGGAAACACACTTCCGTACCATCATCATCCCCAGCCGCCAGAAGCCGCGTTCAGGCGCCGAGAGCGTGTTAAGGGACCTGCTGTTGCTTCGATTCCGACGCAGGTGCTCCCACAACCATCACCGTTCCGTTCTCAAAAACGTGCGAAGGCTCTTGTAAAAAGCCTCTGGTTGCTCCAGCCAGGGAAAGTGGCCACTCTCATTGAGAAATAGAAGCTGTGCATTCGGCAGAGTTGCTTGGGAGTCAAGGGCTACACCCTCTGGCATGGGATCCTGATGCCCCTGAATGATCAGCACCGGTGGATTGAAATGTCTAAGCTGATCGTGAACGTTGTAGTTCCGCTGGAGATCGATTTGAACCAGATGAGCCAACTGCGGATGATAAGATTCCTTTTTTGCCGCAGCCATGAATTGCTCTCCGCGATCCCGATCAAAGAAATAGAGCGGCACCAGCAAACGAAACAGATCCAGATAGGCAGTCTGCAGGTCCGAGGCACTGCCCATCGCGTCTTGTACTTGACGTATTCTCTGCCGCTCAATTGTGGTGGCACGCATAAGGATGTTGTCCATGAAGATCGGTCCGAAGCTGCTGTCCATCCCCCCTGAAGCAACGAGCAGCAAAGAGTCGACTCGATCTGCGTGCGCAGCTGCGTAGGCCATCCCCAGCATTCCACCCCAGGAATGCCCCAAGATAACGAGCTTATTGAGCTTCATAGAATATCGGAGAGCTTCAATGTCTTCCACCATCACTGCCAGGTTGACGTTTTCAGGGGTCAACGCTGGTGGCTGTGATCGACCTGTGCCCCGTTGTTCGAGCAGAATGCATTGGTACGAAGCACTTAATTCCTGGGCTAAGGGCATCATGTAATCCACGTCAAAGCCCGGGCCACCACTCAACAACAGTAGAGGCCGTCCAGTTCCGATCGTCTTGTAGTGAAGCGTGAAGCTTTCTCTGGCGACAGTTCCATCATGGCCGGTCTGTGCCAGCAGAGAGGTAGGGGCAACACTGACGACAAACAATATCGTTGAGCGCAGAGACGACTTCGAGTAGGAGAAGAAACGAAGCATTTCAAAAGCTCCGCTAGAGAAATGAGATCGGTCTAGCATAGTCTTTGTTCCTCGCCGCGCAATTTCGGATTATGCAACTCCTTCGTTCAACCGGCGGAGGGCGAGCGCCCCCGTTCCAGTGCCTGACAGTCTCGCCGCATGCCCGTCCGCTTTCCCATGCAGGCACCCTAGCATAGAATCACTGAAACGTCACTATATTATTCAATAGTTCTGTGTTCTGCCGATGTCAAGGGGCCGTAATCCACCGAATCCACCGTGACCGCCTGGCCAGCTCCGCCTTCACACATTCATCTTCTGCATTCGCTCGCGGAAATATCCCTTCCAATCTTCCGGCAACGCTGCAACCTGCAAAGCCCGCCGCAACGACGCCAGCTCTTCCGTTCCCCACCGTTTTAATACGTACAGTCGCGTAATCTCGGAGACCGGCACCGCATTCGCATCGCGCGAAATCACTTTGATCTCGTCGCCCGCGCCGACTTCACCCGCACTAGTGACCGCCAAATAAAAACCGCCCCTGCCGCTGGCCAGAAACCGCTTCACCATGTCGTCCGACCCGAACCTCACGCCCAGTTTGTAGCAAGGCAACCGCGGCTGCGTCACCACCACTTCCGCTGAGCCCGCCGCGAAGCGATCGCCCAGATGCACCTCATTTTCATTCAAGCCACTGGTGGTGAAATTCTCCCCAAACATCCCCATCGGCAATTCCCGCCCCGGCAATTCTTTGTTCCAATACGCATAATGCTCGACCGGATAGCAATACACCGCCTTGTACTCGCCTCCATGCACAGCCAAGTCCGCCTGCCGATCACCATCCAGATTCAACTTTCGCAACGCCACCCGCCCCGCCACCGGTTCTTTGTAAATTCCGGTAGTTACACTTCTCCCATGCCACAGCACTTCTCGCGGCATTCCAACATTAAGCGAAACAATCTTCATCTTTCCCTATTCGTCAGCGGCTTAGGGCCTTCAGATGCCGGTCTCACCATTCTTGTTACATCATTTCTCGTGGCAGTTCGGGCCAGAACGATTTAATTTCTTGTCGCAACGCAATAAGAGCAAAGGAGCAAGCACCGTGGACTCACCCAACATCGCTCGCACCCAGCAATATCTTCAGGCAATCGCTTCGATGGGTCCGTTCGAAAAAGTAGCTGATTTCTGCTCTCCCGATATCGCGGTTCAGGAATTCCCAAACCGCATTGTGCCGCAAGGACGCATCCGCCGCGCCGCCGATCTCAGTGCCGCCTATGAGCAGGGCCACAAAATTCTGCAGTCGCAAATTTACACAGTGCGGCGCCTCTTCGAAGCCGGCGATGAAGTCGTAGCCGAGCTGGAATGGACTGGAATTCTTGCCGTCCCGGTGATGAACCTGCCCGCGGGAAGCGAAATGAAAGCCTTCGTCGCGATGTTCCTCACATTCCGCGAAGGGAAAATCGTCTCGCAGCGCAATTACGATTGCTATCCGCCCTTCGAATCACAGCCCGCGTCGGCCAACCCTGGATGAATCGCTGTGGCAAG
>WNFT01002785.1_pt1 | contig 15027 bp, 4 predicted proteins | sample 5400191 | NCBI WGS metagenome assembly WNFT01 (sample SAMN13153359, study PRJNA577476) | soil metagenome | isolation source: 80 cm saprolite under Madrone tree | place: USA:California | collected 2016-06-14 | reverse complement strand
GTCGCCGCCTTTGCCGGTCTGGTTACCGCTGACAGCCACGCCCGTCAGGTTGAGCGTGCCGGAGTTGGAAATGCCGCCGCCGTCGCCGCCGGAGTCGAAGGAGCCCACGCCATCTGCTGTGAAGCCGTTGGTGAGGGTCAGGCCGGAGATGTTCACCGTCACTCCACCGGAGATGGTGAAGATGCGGAAGCGGGCGCTCACATTGCGCTTCACTGTCAGCACGTTCGCGCCGGGGCCGCTAATCGTCATGTCGCTGGAGAGGCCGGGCAGCACGCTTCCGAGATTAATCGTGTACGAGCCCGGCGCCGCGAACACCGTCGAGTTGAAAGTGATCGTTTCCGCACCGGCGTCCGCGTTGGCCGCATTGATCGCCTCTCGCAGCGTGCAGCCATTGCCTGTGCCAATCGGTGCGCACTGGCCATCGTCCGTGTCGGCGGTCGAGTTGACTTCGAACGTGGTGAAGTTATCGACAAAGAAAGTCACCGTGTGGTCGGTGAAGGTGCCGGCGGTATTGTTATTGCCCGCGCTGTCATGGGCGGCGCCCGACGGAATGTCGGCGATCACCGTCCCGCTCTGGGTCATGCCTTCGATGCCGACGTTGAAATGCGTCCCATCGTTTGGCGCGATCTCGCTTACGTTAGCTACGGTGGCATTCGCCGTTCCGGAGATAGTCACGCCCGAAGCCGTGAAGCCCGTCACCGGCTCGCTGAAGATCGCCGTAAAGTTGATGATCGTGCTGGCGGTTGGGCCGGTTACCGGGTCGGTCTGCCCGACGGCCTGGTTGATCGTCACGGTCGGGGCCGTCTTATCGATGGCATAGACCTCACCCGTAGTGAAATTGCCGTTGCCCGCGCCGTTACCCCCAAGCGGCCGGTTCCCTGAATCAATAATCGTATCGTCGTCCACGACATCGAGCCTGATGGTGCCGTTGCCCGAGCCGGTATTGACCGTCACCGTGTAAGTTGCGTTCGCGCCGCTCACACCCGTGACCGAGGCGCTCGCGATTGTGCCGGTATTGGTCAACGCGAAGTCCGAATTATCAACGCCCGTGACGGGTTTGCTGAAGTTGACGGTGAAGTGAACACTGGCCAAGTTGGTCGGGTTAGCGTCGACGCGAGTTATCGAAACGACAAAAGGATCCGATTTGGAAACGGTGTAAACCTCGCCGCTCGTGAAGCTGCTGCTGAGCGGAAGAAGCATCGCATCCATAATCGAATTGTCGTTAATCACGTTGAGGCGCACCGTGCCATCCCCGGTGCCGGTGTCGACCGTCACCGTATAGATCGCGCCCGAGCCGCTCACACCTGTGACCGAGGCCCCGCTGAGGCCGCCACCGGTGGTGGTGGTGAAGTCCGTGAGGTCGACGCCCGTCACCGCCTCGCTGAAGGTGACGGTGAAATGAACGGTCTGTAGGTTGGTCGGATTCGGGTCAACACGCACGCTGGACAAGACTGATGGCGCCGTAGTGTCGATCGTAACGTTGAGCGCCGACGCCGAAGAGGCGACGTTGCCGGCCACATCAGTCTGCCTGGCGCTGTAAGCATAAGTGCCATCCGCCAGCGAAGTTGAATCACTCAGGGTCACCGACGTTCCGCCCGCGGTGATTGAACTTACCGGCGTTCCGTTGCGCAGCAGTTCGACTAAGTCTCCGGCCTCAGTGCTGCCAATGTCGAAGTTGTGAGTCCCGTTGCCGGTCCGGTTGTCGGTGGGGCTTGCCCCAGTATCGCTTCCAGCTTGTAAATCGGGGGTCCCGGGCGTGGCAGCAGTTTTGTCGATCGTAACCGTGAGGGCTGACGAAGTGGCCACGTTCCCGGCGATGTCCGTCTGTTTGGTTGTGTAATCGTAAGGGCCGTCGGCGAGCACGGTCGGGTCGCTCAAGGTCACGGTGCCACCGGTGCCGGTAGTGGAAGCGACGAAGTTCACGCCGCGGTAGAGTTCGACCGTAGCGCTGTTTTCCGTGTTCACGATGTCGAAGAGTAGCGGCGAGGTCTTGGTAATGTTGTCGCTGTTGCTCGCGCCCGAATCGCTGCCGGGTTGTAAGTCAGGCACGGCCGGCGTGTCGGTAGTATCTATGGTGACATTGAGACCCGACGAAGTAGATGGGTTCCCGGCGGCGTCTGTTTGTCGGGTGGTGTAAGAATAAGTATTGTCCGCCAGCGTATTGGGGTCAGTTAGGATGACGGGTGAGCTCGCGCCGGAAGTAGAGGCGCCCGTAACCGGAGTCCCGTTGCGCAGGAGTTCGACTGTCGATCCGGCTTCGGCTGTAAACGCAATGTCGAAGAGCCGCGGCGTGGTCTTAGTAATGTTGTCATTGTTCACGCCCGAGTCGCTGCCGGGTTGTAAGTCAGGCGCACCAGGCGTCGCCGGCGGAGTGGTATCCATCGTCACGATCAGCGCCGACGAAGTGGCGACGTTCCCGGCAATGTCAGTTTGCCTGGTCGTATAAGAGTATGGGCCATCGGCCAACACAGCCGGGTCGCTTAAGGTCACCGTTCCGCCACTGCCGGTCGTCGAAGTCACCGGGGTCGCACCGCGCAGGAGTTCGACCAGGGCTCCGTTTTCCGTGCCCGTGATGTCGAAGGCCCGCGGCGTGACGTTAGTCAGATTGTCGATCTGACTCGATCCCGAGTCGCTGCCTGCTTGCAAGTCAGGGGCGTTGGTCGTAGGGGCCGTAGTATCTATCGTGACTTTGAGACCCGGCACGGGGGACAGCGGGCTGGTGTCGCTGCCGAGCGTCTGGCGGGCCCGGTAGTAGTAATCGCCGTCAACGAGGATTGCCGTATCGCTGAGCGAGATGCTCGAGCTGGAGGCCACGCCGCTTCCGGCTACGACTTCACCACCACCGAGTGGGTTAGTACCGCGCATCAGGTCGACGGTCGCGCCGGTAGTGACCCCGCTGATGTCGAATACTCGCGGCGTGGTCTTGGTGATGTTGTCGGTTTGGCTGGCGCCCGAGTCGCTGCCGGCTTGTAGATCGGGTGTCCCCGGCGCCGGGGGCGCTATCTGCCTTTCGAACGCCCCAATGTCGGCGTCGTCGTAGGGCGACACCGGCGGCGTCAGGTCGAAGTCAATCGGTCGTGGGTAGCCGCGCTGGTCCGTCGTCAAACTGAACTTGTTGCCCTTTTCCAGCGCCGGACTCAGATCGAGCAAAGCGTGCGTTTTGGTTGGTCCACCATTGTCGGCGAGCGCGCCGAGCTTGGCATCGGCGACGCCGACTTGATTGTTGTGAACCATGTCGATCGTAACGTCAATCAACCCGCCCGAGCCGCCGGTGCCGATCAGGTTGTAGGAGCTTGCGGGGATAACCGTGCCCGTGATGTCATCGGCAATCGGGACTGCGGTTCCCTTGAAGTTTCCGGCTACTATCGTGTTCTTCAACGTGAACGTAGCCACGCCAATCAAGACATTAATGCCGCCGCCGGCGCCCCCGCCCGCATCATCTTTGTCCGCAGTATTGTTGGTCACGGTGACGCTGGTGAGCGTGGTTGTGCCGCTGGCGCTGTCGTTGTAGATTCCCCCACCATTGTTATTGGCGCTGTTGCCGCTGATAGTGCTGTTCGTTAACGTCAGGGTCGCGTTGGCGCCCGTGCCGATGTTGAAGATGCCGCCGCCGTTTAGCGTCGCTGTGTTGTTGCTGATGGTGCTGCTTGTAATGGTCGCGGTTGCCGGGAGACTAGAGCCGTCGTTGTAAATGCCGCCACCCGAGCCGCTGCCGGCGCTGCCGGGAATAGCGCCACCGCCACCGGCGCCGCCAGTAGCCGTGTTCGAATCGATGGTCGAGTTGGTTAGTGTCAGCGTTAGTGTGCCGAGGCTGTAGACGCCGCCGCCATAGCCGCCCCCGCCGTTGCCGCCAGTCGTATCAGAATCGCCGCCCTTGCCGCCAGTGGCGGAGTTGCTGCCGTTGACGGTCGTACTCGTCAGCGTCAGGGTGCCGCTGCTGTAGACGCCGCCGCCCTTTGCGTCGCCGCCCACGCCCCCGGCCGCGCCGGTGTTGGAACCGCCGATGCCGCCGGTAACGTGATTGCCGCTGACGATCGCGTTCAAAAGAGTAAGTGTGCCGGCATTGAAGATGCCGCCGCCGGAAGCCGCGCCGCCGGGTGCGCCCGAGCCGCCCGCGGCCGCAGTGCCCACGACGTTGCCGTTGCTGATCGTCATCCCGGAAATTATTACGGTCTTGCCGGCGTCGATCTCGAAGACCCGGAAGTTATTTACCGCGGCGTTGACTCTCTTAACCGTTAAGACTGAAGCGCCTGGACCCGTGATGGTCATGCTCTTAGTGACGTGCAACTCGTTGTTAGCCACATCGCTCAGGTCAATCGTGTACGGCCCAGGCGCCGCGAAGTTGACCGCATCAAACGTGATCGTGCCGCCGTCGCACACACTCAGAAGGGCCTGGCGCAGGCTGCCCAGTCCGCTGTCGTTCGTGTTCGTTACCGTCACCGTCGAAGTGCAAGTGGTGACCACCTGATTGACGGTGTTCGAGGTGCTGCCGCTAAAGACGGCGTCGCCGCTGTAGACTGCAGTGATTGGATGTGTGGCCTCACTAAACGTGCCCCCCGGTACCAGGCACTGCGCCTGGAAGGTGACACTCAAGGCGACATTGGTGCAAGCGGGTGAAATAGCAACGTTGTTGTCTTTGAAGGTTACTGTCCCCGTGGGCGAGCCGCTGGACGTCGATACGGTCGCGGTAAAGGTCACCGGATCGGTCGGGGCAGACGGGTTCATCGAAGACACCAGCGCCGTCGTGGTGGCCGTCTGGCTCACCACTTGATTAACCGTGTTCGATACTGGACTCGCATTGAACGTGGCGTCGCCGTTGTAGATAGCAGTGATGCTGTGTGGCGAGCCCGTGGTGTTGGGATAAGTAAATTGACAGGTGGCCACGCCGCTGCTGAGGGTCTGACCGCCAGCGTTGGAGCAAGTAATCGTGTTCACGCCGTCCTTGAAAGTGACAGTGCCCGTGGGCGGACCGGTGACCACAGTCGCAGAGCTGACGGTCGCCGTATAAGTCACAGTCTGCGTCGGCGTCGATGGGTTCGCTGAAGATCCAAGCGCCGTCGTCGTGTTCGACTTGTTCACCACCTGCGGATTCCCGTTTTGTCCGCCGAAAGCAGTAAGCGCTGTTCCATTGTTCGCGCTAAAGTTCGTGTCGCCACTGTAGTCAGCAGTGATTGTGTGATTGCCCGCGGCCAACGTTGAAATCTGGCAAGTCGCCACACCACTCCCGTTGAGTGTCTGACTGCCGCCGGTGCAAGTGATCGCACCGCCGCCGTCTTTGAAGATGACCGTACCAGTAGGATTGGTAACGGAAGTCGAAGACGTGACCGTCAATGTGAATGTTATGTTTTGACTGACGAACGCCGGATTCAGCGATGAAGTCAGCGTCGCCGTCGTGCCCGACTTGTTGACGACTTGACCGCCTGCCAGGCTGCCATTGCTCGGATCGAAATTACCGTCGCCAGTGTAATCAGCAGTAATCGTGTGCGTCGCCGTTGAAAGCCCGGTAGTAGTACAAGTCGCCTGATTCGAGCTGACGGGCTGTGTGCCGCAACCGGGGATCGTAACTCCGCCGTCCTTAAAATTAACCGTTCCCGTGCGGTTGGTTCCGGACCCAGAGGGTGAGCCTGACGTGCCAATCGCCGCCGTGAACGTCACCGACTGGCTGGTGTTCGACGGGTTAGGCAGCGAGGTGACCGTAGTGGTCGAATCGAATAGGTCGACATTCGTCGTCACGATGTTCGTGTCGAAACCGCTGACGTTCGTGCCCGAGAGGTTACCGTGATTAAAGACTTGCGGCGCAGCCGGCGGCACTCCCGACAGGTTCGGCGGATTGTTCAAGGTCACGCTGAACGTGATCGTGATCGTCTTGTTGGGCGGCAATGTGAACCCCGATCCCGTGCCGTTGATCGGGAAAGTTCCACCGACTGGCACAGGAGCGGCGGTTGTCGGGGCGGAGTGTTTCGAGTTTCTAGTTTCAAGTTTCAGGTTCGATGCATGGTTCGACCTTCTGATCTCTGATCTCTGATCCTTCAGTCCCGTAGGGACGGAATGTTTATAGAACCCACGCTCCAAATTGTTTCCGGCGCTCTGAAGGAGCGCAATGTATGCTTCTGTTGCCGGAGACATTTCGCTCCTACGGAGCTTGGAATCATTCTTTCGCTCGCGAGCTATAGACATTGCGCCGCTCTGCGGCTGAACTTCTGTCTCCTGACTCCTGTCTCCTACTCTTTCTTTCGCATAAGCTGTGGGAACTGTGAGTGAATCAACGCTGCTCGCAAACTGAACTGCTGCACTCGTCAACGAACCAAGCCATTGCGATGGCGAGGCAACTTTGTTTGAGCTGACGCTCGCGCCAGAAATTGCTGCTTGCGCCATGAGCAATGACTTTTGAGCGTTGTCGGTAGTTGGCACTGTCGGCTCGGATTGCGGAGCTCGATCGAAGCTCTCGAAGATTGAAGCAACATCGCTCCTGGGATTCCAGAAGCCGACGCGCGCATCACTGTTGTTACGCTGGAATATACTAGCGGTCTGCGCGCGAGAGTCATTTGGTCCCCCGTCCAAGTTGAGCATCGCGGTTGAGACTGTACAAGCCGGCTGGCTAAACTGTGGCGTACCGCTAATGCTGATCTTCGCCGTGTTATTGAAGCCGTTTGCATCGTCGAGCTCTGCCGCATTGGCTGCGGCGGTAGGCGTCGCTTGCGTGACATTCACCGTGCCGCTGCCCTCGCGAACGCGCATGAACTGGCCGTTCCCGGCCTGGCCTGCAATCGTCCCTGCGAACGTATTGCCATGGATGTTTGCACAGATGGTTGGAAAAGGAGCGAAGGCGGGATCCTGATTGTCCGAAACGATCAGACCACGACTATTTCTGATATTCGATATGGTGTTATTGGTAATCGTGACTTGCGTCGAGCCGCCGCCGGTGGCCAGCCCGCCCAGACCAACGTTGACCCCGATGCCCTCAGCGCCAGCGGACCCAAGGGTGCCAACTTCATTAATGGTATTGCCGTTGATGGTGTAATTAGCGGTCGTGATAGCGCCTTCGTTACTGATGTCAATTGCCCTGCCGTTGTACGAACCGGAATTAGCGTTGCCCGCGGTGCCGATGATGTTGTTACTAAAGGTTCCGTTGAAGGTTCTGTTATATGGCGAGTTGCCGTTATGAAAACTATTGATGGCAACCGCGCGGCTACCCTGAAAATTGTTATTTGAAACGTTGCAGTTAAAAGTGGTCGAGATTGGATTAGTCGAGCAATCAACGCCACTGTTGTTGTTCGTGAAAGTAGCGCCCGAAACGTTGACCGTGTGAGTCGTCCCTTGAGTCACAGCAGAGATGGCCGTAGCCGATATCGTTGATGGACCGGGGATAGGGCTCGCCGGCGTCCAATTGCCGGTGAAACTACCGCTCGTGACCGTTAGCTTCATTACCGACGTGCCGCCGCCGAGAAAGTTAAAGAGGTTAGCGGAAATACCTGATGCCGCTGTCGTCGAAATCGTGTTGCTGGACATCGTCAGGTCTGTCAGTGTGCCCGAGCTGTTCGTAATCTGAATCTGAAATTCCCAGTTATTCTGGATCGTACAGTTGGTGATACTGGTCGGACGCAACCCACCGCTCGCCGTGCCTGTCAATTGCGTGACATTAATTCCCGATTCGTCCAATGCCGCGTTGTCGCCATTATTACTGAGGGTGCAATGGTCGAGTTGAAAGCCGTTGATGCCTGAACCACCGATGCCGCTTCCCTTATTCGAGCTGATACTCATCCAACTCAGCGAAAGCTTTTCAGTAGTGGTGAGCTGGACGCCGTTGCCGCCGGTGCCCTGAATCGTGCCGCCGGTGCCGGCGCTGCCGTTTCCACTCACGGTCAATCCGGCATTAGTACCAGTGTTGTTCAGAACGATTCCGTTGGTCGGCAGAGTGTTGTTGCCGGTGACCGCAATGCTCCGAAAGATTAATCCCGCCGCGCCGATGGTCGTGTTGACGACGCTCAGAGCCGTGCCGGTTGTCGAGGAAATAGTGTTGACAGAGCTAGCCGAACTGGAGGTGTAAGTCATTGTCTGGGCGCTGCTGAAATCAACAGCATTACCGGAAGTAGAAGTGACGTTAACGTCCTTAATCGTGATCACACTTCCAGCGCCAATGCCACTGCCGCTCTTAAGTCCTTGCGTCGCTCCCGCGCTGACGTCAATATTGACACCCTGAACCACGGTGTTGTCCTTCATCGTCACGGTGCCCTGGATCGTTGGTCTGGTACCGTTGACCGTAGGCCGTGCGATGGTGTTCGCGGGCGGGGAGATTCCCATTAAGGTGTCAAAGGTCTGGGTGCCGCCACTATTAGTCGCGCCCTGTCCGATGAGCCACTGCGACGACTGCAGCGTGACGCCGACGGCGGAAGTCGTCGTCCCCGTATAGACGAAGATCCGTTGATTGGCGTTGGCGCCCATCGCTGTGTTGGCTGAGGCCAGGAGCTGGAACGGATTATTCAGAGTGCCGGTATGGGTGGTGTCTGGCCCGGCGCCAGGATTCACGAACCAGATCACGGGACCGCTGACGGTAACGTGAACGGTCACCGGCGCGCTGTCAGCCGTACCTGGACAGCCGTTGTCTTTCACAATGTAAGTAAAGGTCACATCGCCAGTCACACCAGGCGGCGGCTCGAAATCAAATGTGCCGGTGCTCAAGTTCACATTCGAAACAATGCCACCGGCTGGAGTCGTCGCGCTGATGCTGCCGCTCTTAACGGTAAACGGCGTCGGATCGCACGGGGGTGAACCTGTGCCCGTATCAACGTCGGTGACGTTCGCTAACAGACCGGTCAATCCCGTGACCTTCATGTTGGCCTGCGCGGCATACGCCGCGGGCGCAACTACCACTGGCGGATCGTTCACCGGGTTAACCGTGATCGTGAACGTCTGATCCGGTGTAGAAGTATCTACTCCCGGACTCGTCCCACCGTCGTCGTGCGCGTGATAGCTAATCGTCGCGGTACCATTCGCGTTAGGCGCTGAAGTGTAAGTAAGCGTCGCCGACTTCGGATAGCTTGCCCCGACCACGTTGAGCGATGGGCCGGAAGAGAAGATGCCCGGATTCGTGTTATTGGTAATGACGAAACTTACCGTCTGTCCGTTCTCAAGCGTGTCTCCTGAGTTACCCGGCCGGACGTTGGTTATGAAGTTAGTCACCGACTGCGCCCCCGCGTCCTCGTTGACGGCTGGTGGCTGGCCAACGGTGGGAAGTGTGAAAGTCGGCGCGTCGTTAACGGCGTTAACGGTGATCGAAACGGTGCAGGTTTCATTCGAATTTCCATTGGCGCCCGCTCCTGAGGTGGTGCCGTCGTTCACTCTGAATACAAAACTGTCTGCTCCGTTATAGTCCGCGGTGGGCGTATAGGTCAGATTGGGAGCCGTGGTGATTCCAAAACCGCCATGCACGGGCGGCGTCACGATGCTGAAAGTGATTGTGTCGCCATCGGGATCGTTTCCCGTCAAGGTAATGGCTTTCGCCGTGTCCTCATTCGTGGTGACTGACTGATCAGAACAGACGGGCGTGCTCTTAATCGACCCAGCTACGAACGCCGTATGCGAATCGAGGAGGTCGTTGAAAGAAAGTCCGGTCGCATTCGCCGCGGTGGTGTTACCGAGCGTGACTGTATAGTTGATTGTGTCACCCGGATCGGCCTTCCCGTCGCCATTGTTCGCGGTTGGTGTCAACGTGGCCGGGCTGGTTATGACCGCCGTTACTGATCCGACCGGCGGCGCCAACGGTTGCGGCGCCGGTTCGGGTTGTGGTCCCGGGAGCGCTGGGGCCGGCACGGCGGTCGGCGGATTGACGAAGAGATTGTCAGTAGCGACATCCTTCGCTCGATCATCTGACCTCTGATCTCTGACCCCTGACCTCTGTCGGCTTGTGGCCGCCGCCAACTGCGCAAACGGCATGATCAGGATTGCGAAAGAAAGGACACAGGCGGTAAGTGCTCTGCGACTAGCGCAATAGGATAGGGGGTTACTTGATTTCACGTTAGAACTCCTCGGAACTGGCGAGTGGGTTATTTGATACGTCGATTGTGCGACCTTATTTAATTGCTAATACAAATACTCGTTGATATAAGACCGCACTGGCGGTGTGAATAGGCAAAATAGCACAAGCTGCGCAGCCCCAACAAGTGAAAAGTCCGTAACTGGATGCGCCAAGAATTTGTAGGCAGACGCCCTCTCCCTTTGGGAGAGGGTTGGGGTGAGGGCCTAGCTGAGTAAAAGAAAAAAACTCTCCTCCATTCCTTTTCCTATCCGCTCCGATAAAAAGGGAGAAAGAAGTAGTATTTTTGGTTTCGTCGCTAGGCCCTCACCCCTGTACACTCCCAAAGGGAGAGGGAGTACTTACAAATTCTTGGCGCACTGACCCGCAACTGGATGCGGTAGGGGTGCAATTTGAAAGAGAAATTAAGAGTCGGGCACCCGGCGACTGGAGTCTAAGCGCCCGGCTTGCAGATGCTGCGCTCGCGCTGTCGTGTTCACCTGCAAGCGAGGACGCTTGCGCTCCAGTTTACGTCTGTTCTGAACTCTCACATCTAACACACTCGAGCCTACACCCCTCACACAGCCTCCGCGGATTGCTTTGCGGCCTACTGCGTTTCCGGTGTCGATTTCTCTCGCGCCTTGGCTCTGCGGTCCTTTAACTTTTTGTCAGCCATCAGATCTTTCATCTGTACGTAGTTTAGGTTTCCACCCTGACCACCGACGAAAGCCTGGACTTCGAATTCCTTACACCTAAGAATCTTTAACTGATTGTCCATGCCGACGTAACCTTCCCATTGATCCATGGGCGGAAGTGAAGTTTCCTTTACTATCATCTCGACAAATCTATCCACATGCGAATAAGCGGGGCCATCATAGCCGATAGTTAGCGCAGCGACGCGGCCATCAAGAAGATTTAAGGAGATCTGATTAATTCCCGCGAACTTGTCTTTTGACCCATATTGCGCCGGTCTAATTACAAAATTCGACACGCCAAACTCAGTTGGAGCGGCGGACATGCTGGCACGGACTTCGGCGTCGTCCTTGCTGCCGGAAAATAACTCGAGGACTTCGTTGGGCGTTATGCCGAGCCTTAGCCCTCTGATCGACGGTGCTCCGGCTAACGTAAGTGTGCACGGCTGCTTTTCCTGATTGACATTGGAAGGCGTCGACGTGGATTGAATCTCAACGCCGTGATTTACCACCCGTTCGGGCCCGACCGATCTTGAAGCCGAGCATGCGAGTGATACCAGAACCAGCAATGATGAGAGCGCAAGAAATGATTTCATGCCAGCTATGATGCCATGAGGCTTTAGTCAGTACCACCCGCAGTGGGAATTAGCCGCAGATGAAGGCGGATGGACGCGGATCAAATCACAACTGGCCTGGATAGTATTGCAGTACCCCATCTTGTTATTAATTCCTATCTGCGTTAATCCGCGGCTAAATTCCTGACCAAAACAAAACCGCCAGCACGATCGCTCGAATCGCACCGGCGGCTCTCACTGCTTACCGCTCACTGCTAACTGCTCTTACGTTCGCGGCGGGAAAACACCCTGCAACGCGATATTAAAATAGAAAGTCAGATAGGGCATCATGTTGTTATGTGGCTGATCTCCCCCAGCGGGAGATACTGCTTGAGGGTTCATGGTTACGAGGTTCGAATTCGTATTCGACTGGTATAAAGAACCGGCTATCGAAGTCGCCAGCGTAATGTTCGGCGCCAACGTACCCTGAGTGCCGTTCTCAACCGTTGCTTTCATATTGTGAGAGTGCGCTGGAATCTCGGATTCAAGTAGGGTCACTGTCTCGCTGCCACCGGTTTCGCCTAGATCATGAAGCGAAAGTCCTGGTCCCTGACCTGGATGCATCGGCGCGCTGCCCTGCAAATTGGGCAACGCAAAATTTGACTTGCCGTCGCCGCCATAGGTCGTACCCAACAACGAAAAGAGCGCGGTGTTCTGTGATAGCGGCAATAACTGCCCGTCACACCAGGCCCAACCTTTGGGAGCGAAGTTGAACGGGAAGATTCTGATTTCGGCTACAAATGGATCCATCTTTTTCTCCTTAGGTCTGCGACGGGAAAATCCCGAACAGCGAAATAATGAAGTCAACACAAAGATACGGCTGAAAGTTAGTGTGCGGCTGACTTCCCCCAACTGACCCAACCGCAGTGGGAGCCATACTCGCATCTGCCGTTTCTAGCGCATAGAGCTTCACAATAGTGGAGGAGGCCAAAACGTTATTCGAAGGATTTCCCTGAGCCCCGTTTCCGGTTGACCCCAAGCAAGCGTGAGTATGAGCCGGAATCTGACTCACCGTTAGCGTGATCTCCTCAGAGCCGCCCGTCTGCGCCAGAACAAAACCATTTCCCTGGTGAACCGGAACACGGCCGCGCAGATCTGGCAAGGCAAAGGTTGATTGCCCATCACCGCCGTAAGTCGTGCCAATCAAATTGAAGAGCGTTTCGTTTTCGGAAATCGGGAGCAGTTGTCCTTCGCAAAACATCCAGCCCGCTGGCGCAAAGCTGCCGGCGAACATTCTGATTTCGCCTACGTATGGTTGTGCCATCGAAAATTCTCCTTAGTTTGCTGACGGGAAAATCCCTTGCAGCGCGATGCAGAAACTCAAGACCAGAAACGGCTGCATATTCAAATGGGCCTGGCTGCCTCCTACATTCGCCAGAGTGCCTGCATTCAACGCCGCCGCCCCGGGGTTGAAGGTTGCGGAATAACAGTTTCCCGGATCCTGAGCCAAAACAAATCCGGTGCCGCCGAAATTGGGATTTACTTTATCTCCTTGAGCGTTAGAAGCATTGAGCGTGTGCACATGCGTCGGTATCTCGGAAATGGAGAGCGTGTGCGCCTGTTCGCCGCCACGCTCGCCAAGCGTTTTTCCATTGCCCGCGTGGATTGGCACTCGTGACTGCAAGTCCGGCAGAGCGAAGTTAATGCGACCGTCGCCACCGAATGTAGTGCCCAGCAAACTGAAGAGCGCCTGGTTCTGATTGATCGGCAAAAGCTGTCCGTTGCAGAGCGCCCATCCCTTTGGCGCGAAAACGAAGCTCATGATTCTGATTTCAGAGAGAAATGGTTCTGCCATGTATTTTCACTCCATTTGACCAATGCGGTTAATTACGGCAATAAGTCCACCGTTTTCACTGACGAATTCCGCCGAGTAATTCGCAATTCGGAGAATCTCGTTTGCGACAGCAGTTTTGAAGCGCGCAGATTCTAATCACAAGTTCCCGCAATTGCAAGCAAAATCTTTTACGTCTTTGTAGCAAATAATATGTCCGCCAGATTTAGCACGTGAAGTGTCCGCCTTTGAGGGCGGTGAGGTTTCACGCCAGTATGCGGGGATGAAGCAAAGTACCGAGGCCGCCTTCCCAGCGGGCGAAGAAAATACCGGAAGTGATCTTGAGGGCGATGGGTCTGACGTGTTTACTTCTTACCTGTGTACTCGATCAGTTTCCTAGTCGATTTCACCGCCTCGGTGTCGGTCATTGACTTGACCAAGGCGAACAGCTTGGTATCGTCTACAGCGCAGACAAAATTGAGGGTAGCCCACGCTGGCGCTGGTACCAATACGACATTTGAAAGAGTCCGAGAAACGGAAGACTGAATTTTTTCTCGCAATTTCGGATGATTTCAACCGTCCGCTTTGCGGACTTACTCCGTCACTCGACTCGATCCCAGCGATAAAATCGCTGCGCTACTTTCAACACGTCCGCTTCGCGGACGACTAGGATTTGCTGCTAAGACGTCTGTCTGACAGCTCGAGCTAACCAGTCTTTCTGCTTTGCCCAAAGAGTCGGCTACTTTTGGAGTGCGGTGGCAAGCGCAGCGCGACACCGGTTTGGATCCGCTGGCACAGAATGCTAAGAAAATCCAAAGCGCCGCCGAGGTCGGCGCACTCCAAATTTGTTGCTCAGGAGGTTCACGAATACTTTTTGACCAACCCAGTAGGCAACTCGAATGTGATGAAGCGCGATGTTGTATTCTGCTGTTCTAACGTTCATGGCCCAAAACGTTGACGATACTCGACGGAAGTAATGAAGGCCTTGACCATCTCAGCCGCATTGTAATTGCCGCTAAATTGATTAAGCTTATTCAACCAGAAATCATAGCCGGTGTAATCCGGGTCCGGAGCGTCGTTCGGGTTACGTCGCAGGTAACCGATGAACTGCATCAGCACGAAGGCCCGGTTGAATTCGGCATTGACGAGATTGGGATGTTCGGCAATCTGGCGTAGCACCTGCGCGCGATTCTTTTGTCCGGTCGTATGCTGTACTTCCAATTGCGCAAGCTCGGTTGTCGATAATGGGCTGCCCGCGTTTCGGTTCAAGGTGTCGACGAAAGTAGTCGGAAGCATTGTCGAAGGATACATGTTCGTGAACCGCGAGCGCTGAACGAACTGGGCCGTGAAGCTCTGCTTGTTATTTTCCAGCACCGTCTCCCAACCGGACTGGCCCACTACGACGCCCTGCCCTATCTGTTGTGTATCCGGCTGAAATTCGTTGAAGTGCACGATCGGAACCGAAATTTGATGGACACCGTTGATTGTCGAAGTGCCGCGGGCATCGGCGTAAGCCGTTTTGTAGATGCGCTCGACCAGGTAACCTGTCTGCTGAAATTCGATTGACAGAAAGAACGCCGCCGAGACATTGATGCGCTTCATTTGAAGGCATTGCTGATCGCTGCCGCAAGAGGTTATCTGGTTGGTCCAGTAGGCGAGCCCGCTCGAATCGGCTTGACGGTTCAGAAAATCAAGGTAGTGCTGCTTCACGAAAAAGTCTGGCTGGTCAATCGGATTTCCGGTGGCGGCCAAGCTTAAACAGCTCGCGTTAGCGTTGACGTAAGCCGTGATCTCATTTACTGAGAACGGACAAAAGGTAAGACTGTTCGCCGAATCTTGCACCGCCACCATGATGGTCTTATCGCAACCCGCCTGACCGTCGCAGTGGCTGGCATTGAAGTTGTGCCCGATTTCGTGGGCTGGGATACCGACGCGAAA
>WNFT01002784.1_pt1 | contig 15028 bp, 15 predicted proteins | sample 5400191 | NCBI WGS metagenome assembly WNFT01 (sample SAMN13153359, study PRJNA577476) | soil metagenome | isolation source: 80 cm saprolite under Madrone tree | place: USA:California | collected 2016-06-14 | reverse complement strand
GACAAGCTCGGCAGCAGGTCGAGCCCGCTGCATTGCTCGCCAGCCTCGCGCATCGTAACGCGTGAGCTGGCGCCACGCCGAGCGCGACCGCGCCGATGCCCCGCCACGAGTTCAGCCACGAGCGGAGCGCCGCTGATAAGGAGTCTATCCGCTCGCCACCTTTCAGGTCGGCCTATGGCCTGAGTATCGCTGGCGCAGCGACCTGACTTGTTGGATCGTCGCGTTTCGTCGCACTCCGTCGCATACCGTCGCCGAGGTCGAAGGGGTGATCACCCCTCCCGATAGAGGACGAGCAGCAACCCGAAGACGGCCAGCGCGGGGCCCCAGATCCGGCCGGGCCCGCCGCTCTTGACAGGAGGTAGCCGGAGCTCGAGCCAGCGTGACCAGCCCGCCAGCAGGCTCACGAGGCCGAGCGGCAGATGCGAGAGCTCCATGAAGAACGCCGACTTGCCGTTGCTCAGCTCGTGGGCGTGCGCCAGGAGCAGCACGCCGCTCCAGATGGCGACGACGGGGAAGACGTAGCGCCACGGGGAATCCGGGTGGCGGCCGCTCCGCACACGCCATTCCGCGAACCCGAAGAGCGCAGTGAGGATGAGCAGGATCCGGTGCTGGACGACCTCCGGGCTCAGGAGATGCTCCCAGAAGCCGACCGCCCCGGTCTGCCACCCCTCCGGATCCACGCTGTAGGCGACGAAGCCCGCCAGCGCAATGATGAGCAGCGGCCAGTGCCGAGCCCACGGCGCCCGCCCGGTCCGCTCGAGCGTCGCGAGGACCCCCATGGCGAGCACGAAGAGGCCTGCGACGTTGTGTCCGAACTCGGACCATGCGGTGATCTCGGCGGTGCGCGGCGCGTTTGGATCGGCGAGATCCGAGGCGGCCGCCAGCTCGGCCAGGGTCGGGGTCGAGAGCCGCGGCCAGTGCGGAGTGAACACGGCGCGGATCTCGTTCAGCGTGGCGCGCTGCACGCCCACGTCGACGGCCGGTGGCGCCGAGCCGATCGATGCCGCGAGCAGGACCGTTACCACCGCGAGTCCCGCTTCCACCTCAAGGCGCCGGCGCAACAGGATCGAGCTTCCGCCAGAGGTGGATCGCTGGCTGCTCCACGGGCCCAGCGCGAGGCGGCCATGAAGCGCGCGGTGATTCAGGACACCCATCGCGAGCAGTGCCACGAAGAGGACAATCTTCGTGAGGACCATGGCCCCATACGAGGTGCCGATGGCGGCGCCCGGTGTGGCGACGTAGGCGAGCGAAAGGGCGACGCCGGTGACTGCGATGCCCACGACCGCCGCCGCAGCCACCACGGAGAAGGGGCGGAGCCAGACATCCCCAGCGGAGACGTCCGCGCGCAGCAAGAGCATTGCAGCGCATATCAGGCCGCCTACCCAGATGCCGACGGCCGCCTGATGGAACGCGGTGACGGTCAGGAGCCACGCCTGGCCGTCGAGTCGGCCCATCGCGTGGCTGGCCAAGGCCCCGGTGGCGGACAGCAAAATGGTGGAGCCCAGGAGCAGTGCGCCGGGCAGCCGGGATGCCGGCGCCCGCCGAAGAGCGATGGCAGCGGACAGGATGGCGAGCCCGGCCGCGATGCGGACGATGCCAGCGATCCCGACCGTCGAGCCGAGCAGGGCGGCGATTGGCCAGCCCGCGTCGTCGGCCAGCGCCGCCGCCAGCACGGCGAGCAGGCCAGTCTGCGCGAGAACGGCGACGAGTGCGCCGGCTCCAGTGAGCGCGAGGGTCCAATCGAGGGCGCGGGCAGGCCGTCGCTCCGGGTCGCGGCGCAGCACGACGAGCGCGAAGACAGCACTGCCGAGAGCGACGGCCTGGCCGACGAGCCCGGCTGCGCGCAGCCACAGCAGCATGAGCGGGATCACGGCACGCCACAGTAGCACGAGCGTCGCCGCGCCGTCGGCTTGGCGGAGGACCCGGGTTCATCGGGAAACCCCGACACGCCGTACCTGCCGCATCCCGTCGTTTGCGGTAATCACGCCGGAGGGCGTCACCGCGAGCCCGGCCGTGCTCAGCGCCCGCGCGACCCAGGTATTGCAGGTGTGGAACAGGTGATAGCGGCTGCGTGCAGCGTAGAACCAGCTGGATCCGTACAGACCGCGCTCGAGGCGAAGGGCCCGGTCTTCGCGGTCCCGCTGATACTCCTCGTGGATAAACCGCGTCATCGCGTCGAAGCCGCGGCGTGAGAGACGCAGCTCGACGACCTCGCTTTCCGCGAAATATGGGGCGACCGGGGCGCTGAAGCCGACGACGTGAAGCACGCTCCCGGAGGCCAGGAACGCCGCCTTGATCGCCAGCCAGGGCGTGGCCGGCCTCGCCATGTAGAACTCACGATCGCCCCAGGCGACCTCGACGAACATCGCCTCCGGAAAATCGTCGACCTCGGGCCAGAGAGCGCGATCCACGTCGGTGCGGCGGACGACGATCGCCGTGTGCCAGCCGTGATCGAGCACCGAGATCGTGACCGCCGACTCATCGCCAAGCGGCGGATAGAGATCGGCGACCGGCCCGAGACAACCCCCGGCCGGCACGATCGCCGCAAGGAGCCCGGCGACACGGAGCGTCGACCACACTTCGATGGCCACGGTAGATGTCTGTAACTCTTACTCTGTAGTTCTTCCAGCTCCTGTAGATTTTCCTTCTCGACTTGTATTTCTTTCCTCGAACTATCGCCGGCTCCATCGCGCGAACGCACGATTGGGCGAGGGTACGCGCAAGCACTGACACTTGCCTGCCACCTTCGCAGCAGTGGCACGGTCGATGCTCCCAAAATTTGGCGAATCCCGTGGGCGTCGGTTGCCGCACACGGCCGAACAGCAGGAGGTTATGGACGTGAGCATCACCGGGAGAGGCAGCCCGTGCAGATCGTCGTGACCCCGGGCTCGGGCGACGGTCGCGCGATGGCCGCCGCGAGACAGACGCGGCGGGCGCTCCGAGCCCAGGGTTACGCCGTCAGTGTCCTGGCGTTCCGCGAGCTCGACCAGCTCGTCCGTTGGACGAGGACGTGCGGCGCCACCTTCTCGTACCTCGTCGCGATCGGGGGCGACGCGACGCTCAGCGAGTCGGCTCGATCACGACGGCGGTGGCCAGCGATACGGGAACGTGAAGCACCTTGAGAAAGAGCCAGGTCTCGAGCACGCCCATGAGCCAGCCGAGCAGGTGGAAGGCCATCGAGAGGGAGAATCGCCGCCACTGCCGTCGATAGAAGCTCTGCAGGGTCTGATCGAGATTCTCCGCTGACGCGATCGCCTTGAGCTTGCCGAACCGTGAAAGCCGGCGCGCGCCGCGGCCCAGAAGCCCCGTCACCTGGACGAGCAGGAATCCCCCGGCGCCGACCAGCTCGACGAGCAACAGCCAGAGCATCGCCGCGACGAGCCGCGCGTCCACGGACAGCGCCAGCGCGACCGCCACGCCGAGGAGCAAGAACAGCGTCTGGGAGAGCGTGATCGTCGTCTTGGCGATGATCACCGAGGCGACGCTCTCGCGATAGGGGACGTGAGGCCGGAGGAACCACACCTTGATCGCGTCGCCGCCGACGGGAGCGACCGCGGTCATCACGTTCACGGCTTCGCCGGCGACGCGCGCGGCCATCAATCGCAGGAACGGAACGCGGTCGTACGCGAAGGCGTAGCGCCACCCGAGCGTGTCGACGGCCATGATCAGCACGAACAGCAGGCAAACCAGCAAGGACTGCCAGCCGAGCGCGCGCGCCGTGGCGGCGAGGGTCTCGTCCTTTCCGATTAGCGCGACGAGGATGGCCAGGATCGCCAGGCCGATGACAATCGACAGCGAGCGAAAGGCGCGCACCTAACCCTTGGAGGGCAACGCCGGTGCCACGTGTGGCATCAGGTCAACCCCTGTGTCATACTTCTGACGTGCAGAGGGAGGGCGCCGGGCTGGGCGTGTCGCGGCCGTTGCTGGCTGTGGCGGTCCTCTCTCTCTCCGGCTTCCTGGCGCTGGCCGTGATCGCTTCGGCGAAGCAGTTCTTCGATCTGGACTACAGCGCCCGCGCCCTCGTTCAGCTCGCTCACTTGCCCCTCCTGGACCCCGCGATGAATGGAATCTCCGGCCTGGGCGAGAACTACGGGCTCATCCCTCTCATCGCGCTCGGCGTCGCGCTCCTGTGGCGCAGGAGCCGTCGCTGGGCCGTCGTGCTGCCGCTGCTGATGGCGGGAACCGGTGGGCTCCAACTCGCCGCCAAGTGGGCGGTGGACCGCCCGCGTCCGAATCTCGCGGCCGGGGGATTCCCGAGCGGTCACGTGCTGGCCCTCGTGGTGTTCTTCGGCCTCATGATCTATCTGCTCTGCACGTCGACGCTGACACGGCGCCAGCGATGGCTCGGGAGCGCGGGCTGTGCTGCGACAGTGCTGGTCGTCGCCTTCAGTCGTCTCTACCTCGAGGCGCACTGGGTGTCGGACGTGGCCGGCGGATTCACGCTGGGCCTCGCCTACCTTTTGCCGGCCATCTGCCTCGTCGAAACCGTCGCCGGTCGTCACGCGGGCTAGACGGTCGAGGTCCCGCCTCTCAGAAGCGGACGCTCACTTTGCCGACGATGAACGGCCCGTCGCCGACGTCGATTCGGTTGTCATGGCGCTCCCCGTACCTCTCGCCCTCGTAGTAGAAGCGATCGAACGCCCAGCCGCCGTAGACCTCGAAGCCGACGTGCCGCAAGTCGAATCGAACGCCCGCGGTGAGCCGCTTCTCATAGTAGAAAATCTTGTCGTCCTTTTTGTCGCGGTCGGCGCGGTAGTACGTGTCATGGTCCCAGTCGAAGCCCGCGTAGGCCCGCAGCGGCTGGAAGATCTGCCATGTCGCGCGCGCGCGCACCGTCCTGATCGGAAAATACTGCGCCTCGAGGGTGAGGGTCTCGAACGGCTTGAACTCGATCGACGAAAACGGGACGCCGATGACGGCGCTGAAGCGGTCGGAGGGCACCCACACGTACGCGATGCCGGGCATCGGCAGGGGTTGATTGAAGATTATCTCATCGCTCGCGTAGATCAGGGTGAAGATCCAGGCGTTGCGCTCGCCCTGCGGGACGCGGAGCATCGCCACACCCCGGTAGTACACCTCATCGATGCTGTGGAACGGCTCGTCGCTGGCGGAGCCTGCCGTGAGGGCCAGCCCGCCGATCCAGCCGCTGTCGAACTTGTGACGAAAGCTGAGGGTGGCGCCCGCGTCCCAGAGCTCGCTGGGGAAGCGGCCGCCCACTTCCGGGAAGCGGGCGCGCGTGTCGATATCCTGAAAGCGGGTCCGGGCGGAGAGCCCCCATTCGTTGGCGCTGTCCTGGAAGAGGGGGACGAAGAGCGAGACGCGGTGCTCGGAGAGGCCGAGGTGGGTCTCCTGATTGTCTACTCTTCGATCAGGATAGTAGGTGAACCGATAGTCGGACCGTGGGATCTGCTTTCCCATCTCGGGATTCAGCCACATCTGGAGCTCGGCCTGGGCGCCGACGACGGTGGGGAACACGACCAGCAGTGCTGCTCCCAGAACGAGCCCGCGCGCTGCCACAGCCGAAGCCATTCGGGGCCCTCCTCACCGGTGTCGACCGTGGGTCGCTGCAGGATCAGTCTAGCAGTGGAGGCCGCAAGAGTCGCACCAAGGGCGGTGGCGGGAGCCGGCGTCAGCGTTTTCGACAGATCATCGCGACGCGGTTCTGACGTAGTGTGGGGACTGTGAGCGCCGTCGAGCCGCTGACCGACTGGCAGATCACGCCCGCCCGCAGGTGGGCCATCACGCTCTCCGTGATGATGGTCACGGTCATGCAGGTCCTGGACACCAGCGTGACCAATGTCGCTCTCCCCCACATGCAGGGCTCGCTGTCGGCCGGCATCGAGGAGATGTCCTGGGTCATCACGTCCTATCTCGCCGCCAACGCGATCGTCATTCCGGCGACCGGCTGGCTCTCGGCCCGCTTCGGCCGCCGCCGGTTCTTCCTGATCTGCACGGTGCTCTTCACCGTCAGCTCGTTCCTCTCGGGGATCGCGCCGAACCTCGAGTTTCTCGTGGCCATGCGGATCCTTCAGGGGCTCGGCGGTGGGCCGGTCATCCCGATGGCGCAGGCAATCATGTGGGAAATCTTCCCTCTTCGGATGCGGGGCACGGCCATGGCCGTCTGGGGGACGGGCATCATGCTGGCGCCGATCCTGGGTCCGACTCTGGGCGGCTGGATCGCCGACAACTGGTCCTGGCGCTGGATCTTCTACATCAACCTTCCCATCGGGCTCGCCGGCTTTCTGTTGGTCAGCGTGTTCCTGTTCGATGCGCCTTTCGTCAAGAAACCAAGCGGCATCGACGCGGTGGGGCTCGTCCTCATGGTGTTCGGTTTCGGCTTTCTGCAGCTCGTGTTCGACCTCGGAGAGAAGAAGGACTGGTTCGACTCGGGGCTCATCGTGGGACTGTTTATGGTCTCAGTGTGCGCGATCGTCGGGTTCCTCATCCGCGAGCTGCTGGCCGCCGAACCGATCCTCGACCTGAGCGTGTTCAACGACCGGAACTTCGCGGTCGGCACCATGTGCATCGCGCTGGTCGGCCTGGGGCTCAACTCGAGCGTGCTGCTGGTCGCGCTCTACACGCAGAAGATGCTGGCGTGGGACGCGTGGAACGCCGGACTCGTGCTGGCGCCCGGCGGCCTCGGCACCATGATCGCGCTCCTGATCTCGGGCCGCCTCGTGGCCCGCGCCGATCAGCGCCTCATGCTCGCCGGCGGCTGCCTACTGAACGCCGTGGCGACGACGATGATGGCGAGCGTGACGCTGGGCATGGACTACTGGAGCCTCGCGTGGCCACGCTTCCTGCAGGGCTTCGCGGGGGGCTTCATCTTCCCGCCGCTCCAGACGCTCACGCTCGCCACGATCCGCCTGGAGCGTCTCGGCAACGCGACCGCCGCCTACAACATGGTGCGCAACGTCGGCGGGAGCATCGGCGTGGCGCTAGCCACCACCCTTCTGGTGCGGCGCAGCCAGGAGCACCAGACCACGCTGGTCTCGCACCTGAATGTCTGGGACACCGAGACGACGGCGCGCCTCAAGCAATGGACCGAGCACTTCGTGAGCCAGGGCTCGGACTCGTACACGGCTGGCCGGCGGGCGCTCGCCATGCTGTACCGCGGCACGGTCGAGCAGGCCCAAGTCATGGCGTACGCCGACGACTTCTGGCTACTCGCGCTGGTGTCCCTGGCCATCCTGCCCCTGGTCCCGCTGATGCACCGCGTGCGCACCGAGCAGAACGAGCGCGCGCGCGAACGTCCCGGGCGAGTCGAGGCCTTACCGGCCCCCGACAATTCACCGATCGCGCCCGAGCGGGGTCGGGACTAGTCCCTTTCTCGGGCCACATCGCCCGGGGGCGTTGACCGGCCTATCAACGAGGCGGGCTGGGGGGCTATGGGACAGCCTGCCGAACGTCGGCGGGACGGACGATCCACGGTCCGCTGCAGCCACCGTGCATGAGTTCAGAGGCTGACTCGTAGGACTGCCCCAAGGTAACAGTCATGACAGCGCCGGCAATTATCGCGGTCCCCCCGCACAGGAGCGCGCGCCCAGGGGCGTACCAGATGTCTGCCACAATGGCGCCTACTTCGTCATCCGTCGCGGGCGCACGTCCGTCCGCCGCGACCGGGTTCCTATGGGTCGCGCAACCGGCGAGAAGTATGGCGCCAAGCATAAGACTCACGACTGTCTGCTTTCTCATTGCCGTCCTCCGTTCGGGGCGTGCCCGCCACACCTTCCCCGTCTGCTGCGCCTCGGCGGCGAGCGGCGCAAGAATGAGGCTGAGAATGACCGCGCGGCTGATCAGTCGCATGTTGCCGGGGAGTCTAGCCGAACGCCACGATGCGCACCAGCGCCCCCCGCCAAGCCTCTAGGCGGCGCCGACGAACTGCAGGAATGCTGACACGATCTCGGCGGCGATGTCGGAGCCGGCGCGCTTGGACGCGCGGAACAGATCGTGGGCGGCACCGTCCACGGCGACGAGCGTGGTCCGTGCCGGAATCAGGCTGCGCGCCGCTGCGATCTCCTCGAGCGTGCCGAACGGATCGCGTGAGCCGTGGGCGAAGAGCGTGGGCGTCTTGAGGCTCGGGAGGTGCGCCGTCCGGAGCTCGGCCGGGCGACGCGGCGGATGAAGCGGGTACGAGAGCAGCAGCAGCGCATCGGCGAGCCCGGGCTCGCTCGCCAACAGCATGCTCGCCTGGCGGCCTCCGTACGACTGCCCGCCGAGGAAGACCCGGCCGGTCACGAGCTCTCGCATCGACGCCACCGCGCTGCGCAGTCCCTCGCGGTCTCTGGCCGCCCCAGCCGGGCGCGGCGGAGCTGTTGGGCTCGCCTGACGGTAGGGGAGATCATAGCGGAGGACCGTGACGCCTCTGTCCCTGAACGCCTCGGCGAGCGCGACGAGGAGCGGGGCCCGCGCACTTCCACCGGCACCGTGGGTCAGGACGAACCCGTCCCCCGTTGGCGACCGCGGCCGATGGAACCCCCCGCTCACGCCGCGACCTCGGTCGGTCGTTACGAGATGCGGTGGTACATCACGTGCCGACGGTTCGTGGTGTACGGGCGAACATGCTCGGCCCAACGCCCTTCCTCGACGGCTTTCGCCCACGCATCGCTCGTGAGCACGGTCGGGCTCTCGACCTCGTAGAGCGCGTTGTAGGCGGGCTCGCTCTCGATCACGATCGTCTTGCGCTCCCCGCCGATCATCATCGTCACCGGCTCGCTCTTGAAGCGCGCGACCGCGATGACGCCCCGCACTCCGAGAAGCGACGGCACGTGTTCCTTGTCGTACACCTCGTTGAAGAGCGCTTCCTTGTCCGGCCGAACGCTCATGGCCGCGCTGAAGAGATATCGGGTCTGGATCGGCATGGCAGTCTCCTTTGGGGGTGATCGAGCCCCTTCATCCTAGCTCATGCGTGGTCTTGTGGCATCTCGGCCCGTTGCCACTCCTGGCTGTGGGGGCGGTGCGGACGGCGCCGCGCTCCGAGCTCACGAGAACTTCGAAAAAGGAGTCGCGCCGCCAAGGTTTGCCACCCGCGCAGGACGCCGATGCTACGATGACGAGGGAGGGGATTATGACGTTCGGTGGCATCATTTTTCTCCTCGTCTTCGTCGGTCTCGTCGTCGCCATTGTCGTCACGTACAACAAGCTCGTCGGCCTGCGCCAGCGGTCCGAGGAGGCGTGGTCGGACATCGACGTCCAGCTCAAGCGCCGGACTGACCTGGTTCCCAACCTGATCGAGACCGTCAAGGGCTACGCCGCGCACGAGAGGACCACGCTCGACCAGGTCGTCCGCGCCCGCGGCGCGGCCGTGGCGGCGCAGACGCCGGAGGCGCGCGCGCAGGCCGAGAACCAGCTGACGGGGGCGCTGCGCCAGCTCTTCGCGCTCGCCGAGTCGTATCCCGACCTCAAGGCGAACCAGAGCTTCCTCGAGCTGCAGGCCTCGCTGGGCGAGCTCGAGGAAACGATCCAGAGCTCGCGCCGCTACTACAACGCCGTCGTCCGCGATCTCAACACGACGATCGACAGCTTTCCGTCCAACCAGATCGCGTTGTTCTTCCGCTTCGTCAAGCGGGCATACTTCGAGCTCGACCGCCCCGACGACCGTCAGGTCCCGCGCGTCTCTTTCGGGAGCTGATCGCATCGGCCGGAGCCTCGCCGCGCTGGCGCTCGTGCTGGCGGCCGCGTCTCCGGCCGTGGCGCAGACGCGAGGGCTGTTCTCGATCGACAGCTTCATCACCAGCCTCGTGGTCAACGCCGACGGGAGCCTCATCGTTCGGGAGGACATCACGTTCGAGTTCCGAGGGGCGCACCAGGGCATCTTCCGGCGGATCCCCCTGCGCGACACGCGTGACGGGCTCGACTTTCCGCTCCACCTCAGCGGCATCGGCGTCTACGACGAAGCGAACCAGCCGCTCCGGACCGCCGTGTCGTATCCGGATCGGTACGTCACGATCAAGGCGTGGGTGCCGGGAGCCGTCGATACGAAGAAGACCGTCAGCGTCGTCTACCACGTGCGGCGCGGGATCATGCAGCACGACGATCACGACGAGCTGTACTGGAACGCCACCGGCAACGAGTGGCACGCTCCGATCAGCCATGCCGAGGTGTTCGTGACCATGCCCCCGGCCGTCGCCGACGCCGAGGTGCGGACCTTCGCCTACACCGGAACGCTGGGGGCGGCCGGCCAGGACTACGCGGTCGATCGTGTCCAGACCTACTGGAGGTTTCGGACGACCCGCGCCCTGCGGCCGCGGGAGGGCATGACCGTGGTCGTCGGCTGGCCGCCGGGACGCGTGGCGCATCCGTCCGAACTCCGCCAAGCCCTGTGGCTCATCGCCGACCACTGGCCGCTCGGACTTCCGGCGCTGGCCCTCGTCTGGGGCGCGTTCGTCTGGTGGGCGTTCGGACGCGATCCAGCGTCGAGCCGCTCGGTGAAGCCGGAGTACGAGCCGCCCGGCGACCTGATCCCGGCGCAGGCCGGCGCGCTCGTCGACGAACGGGCGCATCCGCGCGACGTCATCGCGACAGTGGTGGACCTCGCAGTGCGCGGCTATCTCGAGATCGAGCCGATCACGACGGCCTTCGGCGACCAGGATTTCATGTTCAAGCGATTGAAACCGGTCGCCGGCGACCCCGACCTGAGGCCCTTCGAGCTCTACGTGCTCGCCAAGATCTTCGGCGCCGACTGGGTGATCAACATGCGGCTGCTCTCCGAGGTGCGGCGCGACTACGAGAACGTGTTTCCCCCGATCCGCGATCGGCTCTACCAGCTGATGGTGCAGGATGGCCTTTTCCCCGCCTCGCCGCGCAGCGTGAGATCCGGATGGATGGCGGCAGGCCTGCTCACCGCGATCAGCGGTTTCCTCCTGCCGCAGTTCGGACCGTCCTGGCTCGGTCTGTACGAGCCATGGCTGCGAATCGGGATCGTCGGAAGCGGACTCGTCTTCATCGCCTGGGGCTGGGTCATGCCGCGCAAGACCTGGGCCGGCGTGCAGATCCTGGCGAAGGTGCGCGGGTTCCAGGAGTTCCTCGAGCGGGCCGAGAAGGACCGGCTCGAGCGGATGCCGGCCGACACGCTCCATCGGTGGTTACCGTGGGCGATCGCGCTCGGCGTGACCGAGCGCTGGATCTTCAACTTCCAGGGCCTCAAGGTTGCCGCGCCGGCCTGGTATCACAGTCGCGGCGACTTCTCTCTACCGACCTTCGAGCGCGACCTGGGCGCGTTCGCGCGCCGGACCGAGGAGGCGATTCTCACGACCCGGCGCGGCTACAGCGACGGCAACCACGGTGGCTTCTCGCGTGGCTCGTCCGGCGGGGGCATGGGCGGGGGTGGCGGCGGGACGTTCTGAGGACGGCGTCAGGTCTAGCGCGCGCCGGTGGACGAACCTCCATCGCCCGTTGTATCGTAAGTGCCCTCGGGCTCGTGGTGCAGCCTGGTTAGCACACTGGACTGTCAATCACCTCCAGGCCTCCACGACGGCACGCGACCGCACCTAACCCCGCATCAAACTACGCAGTGCTCCCAACCGCTGACCGCGCGAGAAGGCCCTTGTCCGCTCACGTGGGGGCACAATCCGGGGCACAGTCGGATGATCGTGGGGGAGCAGGCGGCGTGAGCTGCTTCTGCGGCGTGACCCATACGTCGCTCGCGTCGGCGCTGGCCTGCTCTGAGCGCCTACAAGGCCCTGGAAGCCCTCGCCCGGGCAATAACACGCAAACGCTGGGGGTGCGCTCTGTATCTGCGCATCACCACAGCATGTCGCAGGAGAGCAATCGCGTGACATCGCGGCTTATGGGCCGTCGTCTGGCGCCGGTTGGAGAACTGGCGCGGGACCGGGCTCGAGCAAGCGGCGAAGGCCTACTGCGGACAACCCTCCGTGGCGGACGTCCGAGCCTGAGCCCCGAGGAACGCCGCCGACGAGCGCGAGACCGCCAACAACGCTCGCGGGCTTCGCGTGCGGGCGCTCAACGTGGCGCCGCCGCCGCGCCGATGACCGCGAGCGAGGTGGGCTGAGCCGTGACCGCCAAGAAGCTGCCCGGCCAGCTCCCGACCGACTGCGGCCCGCTGCCGCAGTTGCTCTACTCCGTCGACGAGGTGGCGGCGATGTTCGGCAAGGCGCCGTCCACGATCCGGACAACATGCTGGGAGCACCGGCTGCCCTATCGGCTCGAGACGACCTGGGGACCTGGTGGCCGGCGCTTCCGGCGGATGGTCTTCAGCATGCGCGAAATCTCGGCACTGCTCGACCACTACGCGCCCCCCGTCAACCAGGTCCTCGATGCTGCGGCCGCCGCTCCCCGGCCGCGACCCGTATCCCACAACGGCCAGGACAGCAATGCCCGTCGCTGACCTGGCCCGCGAGATGGCACGGCGGTACCTGGATGACGCGGGGCTGACCGCGGGCTGGGCCAGTGTCGTGCTCAAGCGCCTGCCACCGGCCATGCGGCAGCCCGCGCACGTGGACGAGCTCTGCGCGATCCATCGGCGCGTGGTCGAAGAGCAGGCCGTGGAGCACTTCACGATCGCCGAGCTGGCGGCGCTGGCGCGCTTCTACGCGACGCCGGAGGGTCGGTCGATCGGGCGCAAGGGCGTGGCGTTCACCACGGCGATCACCTCGGCGCTCGAGGCCGAGTTCGGCGCGTGGGCCGCCCGGGTCCGTCCGCAACCCTCAGCCGGTGAGGTGGCGCGTGACGGCGGCGGGGTTCGCCTAGCGGGTCACCGGAGTCCCGCGGCGCCTTTCGCGATCACAAGCATTCCCTCCGCGTCGAGCGGTTGCCGCAGCGACTCGGGCACATGCTGCTGGAACTCGGGTAACTCGTCCAGGAACGACCCACGAGGCTATGGTGTCTAGGCTAGCCGCCGTGGACCTGGAGTGAGGAGCGCCGGTGAGTGGGCGGCCGTCATCGAGACTTAGGCATCGCTGGATACCTGGGCTTGACGAGGCGTCTCGTTTCACCTATCGTCCGTCCGAAGGTTGTAAGGAGGTGCCAGGTCGCCGGAAAAACTTACAGTTTCGTGCAACCAACTGGTACGCTACGCGGAACCAAAGTAGCCAGGAGAACGTCTAACTGGCTGTGGGGGTTGCCGTCTCCGTCCGAGCATGCCTTTGGCTACGGCCTTGCACCCTACCGTGGGCTGTGGGCCGCGGTCCTAGACCAGTTGCCGCCATACCCACCTGGGGAGAAATGAGGTCTCCAGGCCCTGCAAGACGGGGTGCCCTGGAAAGTGCCTGTCACCCGCCTGTCGCTTGGTCGGGGTCTCAGCGTCAGATCGAAGGGAACGCCAGATGCAATCTGCGCTAGCGACAATCCTGTCTACCTTCGGCGTAGACCGGAAATTCTGGGCGCAGCTCCTTGGCTGTAGTGATCGACAGCTCAATGATTGGTGGCTTGGGCGACGAGAGCTTCCCCATTCGGTTGCCGAGACACTGTCTGAAGCCATCGGCGTTTCTGTCGCCTTGCTGCGGCAAAGCAAAGAGCCCGTCAAACCCGAAGCCATCCTTCCGCCCCTCTGGCTCAAGGCGCGGCAAAGCGGTGTCGACGAGGCCGGTCATCGGGCGATTGCGTCAGCAAGGTTCCTCGCCGCTCGATATGAAGAGGTGCTCTCACTCATCGAGCCTTCATCGGTCAGCCCCCGATTGCTTGTCAATGAGATCAAGACGGTAGTTGATCCGCAGAGGCCGGCACGCGGCCAAGGGGCACAGGCGGCCCACGCCTTCTTGGCGCTCACAACTCTCGGGAAGGGTGCATTTGGAATCGGAGAGGTCATCCGAGGCTTCCTGCGCGCACGAGGCGTCCTCATCCTTGAAACGCCTATCGACAACGCTCATCTCGAAGGTTTCTGCGTTCCAGTCGGCCGAGAAGCCAGTGTGCGTCCCTGCATCGTCGCAAATTCTTACCGGACGACTTGGTTTCGTCGGAACTATGTGATCTTGCACGAGTTCGCTCACGCCGTATTTGACCTCGACGCGGCGAATGGCGTTTTCGACCTCTCAGGCTCCGGCAGGGACGAAATCGCCGAGCAGCGAGCGGACTCCTTTGCGCTCCACGTGCTCGTCCCGCAGCGACTCCTGCTCGCGACGCTGCAGCGCCATCGAATGCGTCTTAAGGATCTGGATGAGATAGGAATGGCCGAGCTCATTAGTACGACTCACGCCGAACAAGGCTTGCTGATAAAGGCGGCCCAGGAATACGGGCTAGTCTCAGATGCCGACGCCGAACGTCTCGCGAGGTTGCGCGTCGCGCGGGAGCTGCGGGCCAAGTCAAACCATGCCAGAGGCTTGGCGGGTCTATCGAAGGAGGCCCTGATTTATCCAGAGGTTCTTAACTGGGGACCTCGTTTGACCAGCTTTCCGCTCGACGGCCTACGGTTGCCAATCCCATTCGTGAGGCTAGTTCTCCAAGCTCTCGAGAGCGGTAAGATCAACAGCGGCAAGGCCGCCGAGTTGTTGATGGCCGACGATGATCAGCTCGCTCGCTATGGCGTCGACCGCCAAACATCCGAGGAAGCGCTCGTCTCGTAGTTCCGGTTAGCCTTCGCGGTGTCGAATCCCGAGTTCTTGCTCTGCGACACCGACGCCCTCATCCAGGTCTTCATAGCTCGGCAAGCCCGACTCCTAGTCCACCTGATCGAAACATACGGCGTCACGCCGACGATCGTTCCCGAGGTCGAGGCCGAGATTTCGGCCAACCGGAAATTTGGGAATCGGTTCGAGCTGCCATTGATATATCAGCTCTCTCAAGGTCACATCGTTGTGCTCGAGGAGGATGAGATTCGTAGGCTTCTCGCTAGGCGGAGCGTTTCCCAGTCACAAATCCACCAGGATATAGCAAGCCTCATCGCCAGAGGTCAGCGGTATCACCGGCGCGTGCAGCGGGGTGAGGCGTATAGCCATGCGGCTGGCGTCGACCTCCGACTCCCATTGCTAAGCCACGACTGGAGGGCCGTGAAGACGCTGGAGCAAGCGGGCGAACCGGTGGCTGTCCCGGTGCTGCGGCTATGGGACCTCTTCGCGTTGGCACTCGATGACGG
>WNFT01002783.1_pt1 | contig 15030 bp, 14 predicted proteins | sample 5400191 | NCBI WGS metagenome assembly WNFT01 (sample SAMN13153359, study PRJNA577476) | soil metagenome | isolation source: 80 cm saprolite under Madrone tree | place: USA:California | collected 2016-06-14 | reverse complement strand
CAAGCCGGGTTTCGACATCACCGCATGGTGGGCGCGGTCAGGATTGATGGACGGCGTGCGAACGGAAGCAACGGCACCGCCGGCGCGGTCGCTGACCGGCATGGGCGATCATCCTTCCGGGATCTCGCTGTATGCAAGCATCGTCATGGGGTTGTATCAGCGGCAACTCACCGGGAAAGGCTCGCACGTCGGAACGTCGCTGCTTGCCAACGGGATTTGGTGCAATGGAGTCATGGCGCAGGCCGCCCTGTGTGGCGCCCAATTCATCGATCGCCCGCCGCGCGAGCAGGCACTGAATGCTTTCACCAACTATTATCAATGCCGCGATGGGCGCTGGTTGATCCTGACGATCCTCAACGAGGAACGGCAGTGGCCAATTTTCACCAAGTGCCTCGGACGGGAAGACCTGCAGAATGACCCGCGCTTTGCAACAAGCCGAGATCGAATGAAGCGCGCAGTAGAATTGACCGCAGTCCTCGACAAAGCCTTTGCGGCCAAGGATCGTTCGGAATGGCGCGAGATACTTTCCGCGGGCGGAATCGTGTTCGACGTCGTTGCTTCCGCGCAAGACATCCCAAATGACAGGCAGATCATGGCCAACGAAATCCTGGTGCCGTTCGACAATGACACCGTCTTGACTATCGCGAGTCCAATTTCGGTCGAGGGTCAGGACAAGGTAAGGCCACGCCGCCCACCGACCGTCGGGCAGCATACCGACGAAGTACTGCGCGAAGCCGGCTATGACTCGGCCACCATCGTAAAGCTTCGTGCGGATGGCGCGGTCGCATAGCCGTCCGCACCCGTCCACGGATCATCTTGGAGACAGGTCATGAAAATAGAAGAGCTGTTCAGTGTGCGGGGCAAAGTCGCTCTGGTGACCGGCGGGAGCCGCGGTATTGGCGAAATGATCGCGCGCGCATATGTCGAGAATGGCGCCAGGGTTTACATCACCGCGCGCAAAGCCGAAGCCTGCGACGCCCTCGCCGACGAATTGTCAAAATTCGGCGAATGTATCTCGATCCCCGGCGACATTTCCCGCATCGATGAAATCGATCGCCTCGGCACGGAAGTGGAAAGGCGCGAGAGCAAACTGGATATTCTCGTCAATAACGCCGGCGCAAGCTGGGGGGCGGATTTTTTGACGTTTCCGGAATCCGGATGGGACAAGGTTATGGACCTGAACGTTAAATCGGCTTTCTTCATGACGCAGCGTCTCTTCAAATTGCTCCAAGCAGCTGGCTCGAAGGATGACTATGCACGCGTTATCAATATTGGATCGATTGAAGGCATGCGGACCTCGCATCTCGAAGCTTACTCATACGCCGCGTCCAAGGCCGCGATACTGCATTTGACCCGCATGATGGCGAAGTACCTCGCCAAGGATTGCATCGCGGTCAACGCCATCGCCCCCGGTTATTTTCCGTCGAAAATGACAGACGCCATTGCCGAGGAGGAGAGCGAAGTGATCGAAGGCAATACACCGATGCGGCGCTGGGGACGTCCGGAAGATATGGCGGGCGTGGCCCTGTATCTGGCCTCGCGTGCCAGCGGTTTCGTTTGTGGATCGACTGTGGTGGTCGATGGCGGGCTGGCGACGACAGGATAAGTTGGAGCTGAGCGCGTGCCAGCTTCCCCCTACCCCAGTTCAAAGGTGGTGACGCCGAATACCCGCTCCAGCCGCAACGGCGGGATCGCGCCGGTATACATGCGCGCCGTTTCGAATACTGGCGTGAGCCCCAAGTCTTGCGCCAGGGCGACCGCGTCGCGGTTGATGCTGGGAACGTCAAGGAAGGTCTCGCCACCGCCCGCGCTGGCCAGCAAAGCCGACAGAACTACCTCGGCCGTGGCGCGGTCGTCGGCCACCAGCGGGCCGATCTTGCGGCCCTTCCGGCATGGACGGATCACGCCCCAGCCGGCAAGCCGGCCATTGCGCACGAGCGCGCGACCGAGATGCCCAGGCGAGCCGATCCAGGCGCGCAGGAACGCGGAGCGCGGAGCCGGAAACACCGTCGCGTCGTATGCTTCCACAGACACCAATGGGACTTCGGTCAGCGCGATGACGCCAGCCTGCGGCGGATGCGGTGTCGTGACGGTGCCGCCGTAGCGGACATTCGCATAAGCAAGCTCGAACCCGGACCTCCTGTAGTTTTGCTGCTGCGCCACCACGCCGTCGAGCCCGATCACCCGTGCGCCGGCGTGCGCGATGGCCGCGCGCCATATGCGCAGTCCGTAGCCGCGCCCGCGCAAATCCTCCCGCACGATGTAGAAGCCGAGGAAGGCAAAGCTCGCACCGTAATTGACGCAGGAGACGGTCGCGGCCGGAGCGCCGTCGAGCTCGCCGATGAAGAAGCCTTCCGGATCGGCCGCGGCGAAGCAGGCTTCGTCGGCGAGGCCTGGATTCCAGCCTTCGCCTGCTGCCCAATTCACCGCTATTGAGATCTCGTCCGGCCGTATCGTCCGGATGCTCAGCTCGCTCTTGGCGGGCGATCGTGGAGATAGACTCATGAGCCGAATTACCGCGAGTAGAGTGGTAAGAGCAATAGAGGTGTGGCGCGCTACAAGGTCAGGCCGGGCAGATCGACGCCGACATCGTAACCGGTGCGCAGGTCTTTGTCGAAACTTGCCGGCGCCTCCTGGCGGCATGAGCGCTCTGGCTTCGACATAAGCCAGCAGCCCGGATGAGCACTGCGAAATCCGCCTCGGGCACGGTGAAATCAGTTGTGGATGTTGCTACGCTGATCCTGGCAACGTTGACTGGAGCCGTTGGATGTCGTCGCATCCACTACTCCTGACCGCCTCGCCATGCGGAAGACCCCCAACGCAGGGCGACGTTCCGAATCCAGACAGCGAGACAGGCCATGGTGAAACCGTTTCCCTCGAAGACCCACATCGGCAACCACATGCTGCATCCCGAAACGCTGATGCTGAACTACGGCTACGATCCGCAACTGTCGGAAGGAGCCGTCAAGCCACCGGTCTTCCTGACCTCGACCTTCGTCTTCAGGACCGCCGAAGAAGGACAAGACTACTTCGATTTCGTCTCGGGCCGGCGCGAGCCTCCCGAGGGGATGGGCGCGGGCCTGGTTTATTCGCGGTTCAATCACCCCAACAGCGAGATCGTCGAGGACAGACTCGCTGTCTACGAGCGCACCGAGAATTGCGCGCTGTTCTCGTCCGGCATGGCGGCGATTGCGACCACGATTCTCGCGTTCACCCGTCCTGGCGACGTCATTCTGCATTCTCAGCCGCTCTATGGCGGGACGGAGACGCTGTTTGCGAAGACGCTTGCGGGTCTCTCCATCGGAGCCGTGGGCTTTGCCGACGGCATCGACGAAGCCGCGGTCAGGCTGGCGGCGGAGGACGCCATGCGCAAAGGCCGGGTTGCGATGATTTTCATCGAAACCCCGGCAAATCCCACCAACGGCCTGGTCGATATCGCGATGGTCAGCCGCGTCGCGGAGATGATCCGGCAGGCTCAGGAGCACACGCCGATCATCGCGTGCGACAATACATTGCTCGGGCCGGTGTTTCAGCGGCCGATCGAACACGGCGCGGATCTTTCGTTGTACTCCTTGACCAAATATGTCGGCGGCCATTCGGACCTGATCGCGGGCGCCGCGCTCGGCTCAAAGGCCCTCATGAAAGACGTCAAGGCGCTGCGAGGTGCCATCGGCACCCAGTTGGACCCCCATTCCTGCTGGATGATCAGCCGGTCGCTTGAAACACTGAGCATCCTCATGGAAAAAGCTGACAGAAACGCGCGGCTCGTGGCGGATTACCTGCGCGACCACGCCAAAGTGGCTGATGTCCATTACCTTGCTCACCACGAAGAGACCTCGCCCGCAGGCCGTCTGTTCGCGAGGCAATGCACCGGCGCGGGCTCCACGTTCTCGTTCGACATTGTCGGCGGCCAAGCCGCCGCCTTCAAATTCCTAAACGCGCTGCAAATCTTCAAGCTGGCGGTGAGCCTGGGCGGCACCGAGTCGCTTGCCAGCCTGCCCGCAAGCATGACCCACTCCGGCGTTCCGGCTGACATCCGCCAAAAAATAGGCGTTCTCGACTCCACGATCCGGCTGTCGATCGGCATCGAGCACCCGTCCGATCTGATCGCGGACATCGCGCAGGCTTTGGACGGGGCATAGCTACATTGCCTGCGTGAGAGACAGTGCAAGTGCCGACAACGGCCTTTGACAGCGGACGGGTGGGTCTGTCCTATGCCAGAAGGATAAGTGCTTGATGCGATGGTGGTGTGCGCAGTCAGATGCGAACCGGTCTCCTCTGTTTCCACCCTGTTTTCCCCTGTTCTACCCTGTTCCGTGGCTGAAAACAGCCGACTTTTCCAGCTGCCGTCCTATGACCTCCCGCCAATCACCTGAACTATCTAGTCTTCTAGCCGTGCTGTGGGTTCGTTCGCTTAAGTCAGAACAGGGGAGCATCTGACCCGAAACAGGGGAAATCTCCCAAACAACAGGGGAGACCTGAGGCCACGGCTGATTGCTCAGGTGGCGCCGGTTGGTACCCGCTTTCCGGACTATTCACAGGCAAAGAAGTTGGCCTCGGCGCTTGAATCCGGCATGAGCGACGTGGCGGGAATCGATCCGCGGGTGGCCCCTTTTTTCCAATCATCAACCTTCGATGTACGCGGTTCGGGAGGCCGCCATCATGCCGCATTGCAATTCCTCAATTGAGCAGGTTTCGGTGCAATCACTGAAGCCCTATCCCAGAAACGCACGCCGCCACAGCAAGGTTCAGATCAAGCAGATCGCAGCATCGATCGAGCGGTTCGGCTTTAACAATCCAATCCTTGTCGCCGACGACGGTGAGATCGTTGCCGGGCATGGACGCCTCGCCGCCGCCAGGCTTCTTGGAGTGGACGCGTCTAGTCGAAAATTCGCTGCGAACCGACAGGACAAAGCCTGTCCTCAATGATCACGCAGGTTCTTGTCAGGAGCGCCGTTTCCATCGCGGCCATGTCAATCATCAAAGCGTTAAATACTTCGGACGCCATATGGTTTAGGTCTGCCAGACGTCTTTCGATATCGCCGTGCATTGGGCGGAGACGGCGCGGATTCTGGTAGTCCCTGAATTGGATAATCTGGGCTGTCACACGCAATTCTCCGCTATCAGGATTATCACGATGCCGATGACTGCCACAGTAATCAGATATGCCGTCATACCATCCGGCTATTCGGGTGGGGTCGTACCCGTTTGAGTGTCTACTTCCGGAAGTGAAATCGATTTAGAGAAAGCGTCCTGTGCGGCTTTTCAACGGTCAACTTTTTTTGGAGTCACCGTGAACTTCGAAAACAGCCGCGAGTTTAATATGCATTTAACACTTTTGCGCAAGAGATAGAGAACCAGCGCAAAATCAAATCGTCGCAAGAAATGCGAGCACTCAGCTCCTGATGAGGGATTTGCATGAGAACGCTTGTCGTTGGTACTCTAGCCGCAACGCTGGTCGGCTGTAGCTGCGTTTTGCCGCCACAGACTGTCATGGAAGCATGTATGGACCCGAACGGGTTGGCCTGTTTCAAGGCGGTTGCCAGTCAGCCGATTGAACCGAAGCCAGCGTCATTCAAAGCCAATTCTGCGCCTATAAAAGCCAAGACCGCGATCGCGGAGAAGACGGAAAAGCCTCAGTCTGATGACATTCGCGACAGGCCCCGTTTCGCCACGAAAAAGTCGAAATCCACCTTGGCCGCGGCGAAAGTCGAGCCTCCGGCATCCGGTCAGTCCGCTGAGCCGCCCGATCCAGTCACAACTATCGCGACGACGGAGATCGCGGCGAAAACGGAAAAGCCTCCGTCTGATGACGATAAAGCCCATCTCGCCACGACAAAGGCGAAATCCACCATGGCCGCAGCAAAAGTCGAGCCTCCGGTAATCGGCCGGGCCGCCGAGCCGTCCGATCAAGTCATTACTATGGCGAAGACCGCGATCGCCGCGAAGTTGGAGGTTCCGGCGTCTGCCGAGTTCGGTGAGATGAAACGGGCCTTCCGAAAAAATACGCTCGGCAAGTCTGTCGACAGCATTTGCGGCCGCGTCAAAGGAAAAAAAGCGACGGGCGAAGATACCGGAGATAGGCCGTTTCTATATCTCGTCAAGGAAGATGATGCATACGTAGTCGATGGCCCACCCGGTTCAGCGGCGGCGAGTGCGTATCGCAACATTTGCAATTAGCCTGGAACAGAACCACGACTTAAATTTGTTGCTGGCATGGACCAGAAGGGTCCGCTGACCGGCATTCCTGCGTAGCAACTCGAAAGTCGAGTGCCGCGTCGCTATAACAAGAAAATCGTCGCAGATCGCGTGAAGATCCTGTTCCATGGAAATTCGAGCTAGTGGAGTCAACATTTCTCTGAATTCGGGGACATCATGGACGATTTTGCCCTTCCTGCCGAACCATTCAACGGATTGCAAAAACCGCAGGTGCTCGTAATCATCGAGCATCAGGTGCTGGCGCGTACCTGCATCCTCAGTATTCTCAAGAGAGAGCTTGCTGGATTCGAAATCGTCGAAATGGCAACGACGAGTGGTCTGAACTGGTTATCAGGAAGAGATGTCCGTCTGATCGCATTGAATATCGGGAACAAGGACATCACTGATCCTTCGATCGAGGATGCTCTCGCGCGCCTCGCAGAATTCTGTCCGAACGCGTACGTTGCGCTGTTGTCAAATCGCGACGACGAGGCGACCGCCTCAGCCGCGATAGAGCGGGGAGTCCGTGGTTTCTTTCCGACCTCGATTCCAGTGGAGCTCGCTATCGCCGGATTGCGCCTTGTTCTTGCCGGTGGAGTCTACCGACCACTACCGGGCACTAGACAGAATGAAGCCTCGTACCCAAAGACGATATCGGCAGACACCGGCGCTCCCGAGCTACCCGCAATCCACGAGCCTAACCGCCCCACCAGGATTGTGCCCGAAAAGACGATGATCGATCTTACGCCCCGCGAGCAACAAGTGCTCGCGGCGCTGAAGCTCGGCCTTCCCAATAAGCTGATTGCCGTCAAGCTCAACCTGTCGGAAAACACGGTAAAAATGCATATTCAGCATATCATGCGGAAATGTTCCGCTCATAACCGCACCGAGGCGGTCCTTCGTTGGAGCGAACGGCTGACCGGTCATAATGGTCACGCACGCTCACGAGTGCCTTCATGAAGGTTGCCTTCTCCCCATCCTGGTCGCTGCTCAATCCTCGCGGAACGCGTTGTTGAAGCTGTCGAGCAGCGGCCTGAGGGCGTACAGTGCCACGGTCCCGCTGCCGGTCTTGATGAACACCTGGGCCGGCATTCCCGGAACAATCTGCACACCGTTGATTCCAGCAATCAGCGGATGCACTCGAATCTTCGCGGCGTAATATGGCTGATCGGTGCGCTTGTCGACAAGCCGGTCGGCAGAGACATGCGTCACAGTCCCCTGGAGCCGAGGTACGCGGCGCTGGTTATAGGGCAGAAGGGTCACATCGGCGCTCAGACCGGAGTGGACCACATCGATATCCTCGGGCCTGACGCGCGCAGTCACGATGAGACGATCCTGCCGAGGAACCAGATCCATGAGAGGGGCGCCGGCGCCGATCACACCACCGAGGGTATGAATCCGCAGTTCGGTTACCACTCCGTCCTCTGGCGCCCTGACTGCTGTTCGTAAAAGTTGATCCTCGGCCCCCTGCAGTCGCTCGCGTACCTGAAAAATCTGGTTTTGTGCCTCGCGTATCGACTGCGCGATCTCGTTTTGCCGGTCGCTCTCCAACTTGAGGAGAGTTACCTGCGATTCGTTGATGACCTGCTCGGCGCGTGAAATCTGTGCGACAATCTCACCCCGCCGCCCCTCGATGTCAGCCGTTTCTCGCTCGAGGTTCAGAAGGCGCGGGCGCCGCTCAAGGCCCTTGCTAAGGAGAATGGCGACGGTAGCCGCTTCCTCCCGGACGATTTCGACGCGCCTCGTGGCTGCGCTTTCCTGTGCCCTGAGGCCCTCGATTTCCTTTTCGACCTGCGACCTTTTTTCCCGATTTACGGCTGCCTGCGATTGAAATACCTGCCGGCGCGTTTCGAAGATGCTTTGCTGGGCCGCAAGCACGGCCGCGACTGACGGATTCTCGTTCTGCATCATCTCCAGCTTGGCCGGAAACGACACCCGCTCGTGCCCGTGCTGTTCGGCCTGCAGCCGTGCTTCTCGCGCCATCGCGTCCCACAGCTGGCCTTGCAGGCTCTGAACTTCGGCACGGGCCTTGGTGTCCTCAAGGGAGATCAGTATTTGTCCAGCGCGGACTACATCACCGTCCGCGACGAGAATTTTCCTGATGATGCCCCCCTCGAGGTGCTGGATCGTCTTTCGGCTCGATTCGGATTCGACGGTACCGAAAGCAATCGCGGCACTCTCCAGGGATGCGAAGGTTGACCAGGTACCGAGGCCCAGGACAAAGCAGCCAACCAGCAGGTTTCCAGTCCGGGTGACGCCGCGGAGCCGGTCGCAGAGCGCCGGCGGTGCCGATCGCAAACACCGCGGAACCTGCCAAATCGCGGCCCGAGCGAATGCCATTTTGACGAGAACCATTGCCCTTGGGGCAAGGAGATCGCGAGAATGTTTGATCACGGCAAGATCGTTTCCGGTGAGGCGCCAACGCTGCTCTCGCATTCCGGGGGCGGTGGCGCAGGTTTGTGGGAGACGACTTGAGGTCGCGTCAAATATCTCTCGAAAATTTCCTTGCTGTCACCGAATGCGCTGACCGCGCCGCCCTCCATAATGGCAAGCTTGTTCGTTACGGCGAGGATCCCTATCCGGTGGGTAATGATGATGACCGTCGTATTGGCCGCCTTCATCCGTTCAATGGCTTCGAAAAGCACGCGCTCGCCGAGGTAGTCCAGGCTGGCGTTCGGCTCGTCTAGAACCACAAGGTGCGGATCGCCAAAAAAAGCCCGCGCAAGGCCGAGGCGCTGGCGAAACCCACGCGAGAGATTGGCCGCGCCACCAACGACTGTATCGTACGACTGCGGCAGCTGAATGATTGTCTCGTGAAGGCCGGCCAGCTTTGCTGCTTCAATGACCTCCTGCACATCGGCATCGCTCAGCCGGGCGATGATGTCCTTTAGCGTTTCCCCGAATAGGTCTATGTCTTGCGGCAGATATCCGAGAAGCCGACCGCCGCCTGAATTGCGCACGGCTAGAACGTCGATACTATCGAGCAGCACCGAACCTACGCTCGGCGCGGAAATTCCAGCGATGATTTTGCCGAGGGTGGATTTTCCGGAGCCAGATGGGCCGATGATGCCGAGGCATTCACCGGGCGCGAGACGGAACGACACATCCTTCAGCATCAATTGGCCCGATCCTGGCAGGACGACGCCAACGTTGTTCACGACAAGGCTGCCCTTCGGCCGGACCGACAGGGACTCTATGCTCGCAATCGGGGCAACAGCGGCCATGATGCCGTTGAGACGGCGGTAGGCGGCCAAGGCCATCGCGAACGCCTTCCAGCCCGCAATCGCCCCTTCAACGGGTGCAAGCGCGCGTCCAAACAACAGGGTCGTGGCAAAGATGATGGCTGGACTTCTGCTCTGCTCGAGGACGAGCCAGGCGGCAGAGCCCATGATCAGAACCTGCGCCAATGCCCGCGCGGGTTTGGAGATCAGCATGAGGATCTCATTGCGGCGTTGGACCACCTCGTGCTCACTCCTCGCATCCTGCGCAGCTTGGCGGATGAGGCGTGCGGCGCCGTCGAGCATTCCCATGGCCCTGATCACGTGGAGGTTTCCGACAGCCATGCCGAACCATCCATGGCTCCTCGTCAGCGCGGCAACTGACCGCGCCAGCGGGCCTTCAGTGAGGAAGTCGCCGGCAAACCCGAGGCCCAGCAGGAGAAGCGCGCTGGCTGTGCCGATCACCCCAAGCAAAGGATGCACGAGGAAAAGAACGCCGAGGAAGAGCGGCGTCCAGAGCACATCAAACAGCATCGAGCATGCTCCGGACTGAGCGAACTGACGCAGGGTCGTAAGATCGCGATATGCGTCCGATGCGCGCGCCCGATCGGCTTGATAGGCGTATTCGAAGCAAGCGGAGAGCACTGCCGGATGGAGTTCATCTTCAAGCCACTCGCCAATCCGGCCCAATGCAGCGCGGCGCAACGCGTCAAGCACTCCGCCAACCACGACGGTAAACGCAACGATGAGCGTCAGCATCAGGAGCGTATCGCCGCTGCGGCTCGACAGGACGCGATCATAGATCTGAAGCAGATAGATGGAAGGAGCGAGAAGAAGGAGATTATAGCTGCAGCTATACGCGAAAACGATTCCGAGCGACCCCGCGCAGGTCCGCAAGGCCGCCTCCAACGGCGTCTGCGGCGGTGACATCATTTGCAACCGGAGCGGCGGCATCAGCATTGCGGTCCCCCGCCAGAGATTTGAAGTCCGACTCTTTCCGCCCCGTCATCCGTCGCTTCGCGACGAATTGAGACCGGCGGCCTTGACCGCCGGTCTCTGTCCTCACAGGCACCGATCAGACGTGCACGAAATCGTCGACATGGAAATGCTCAGAATCATTGAGCACATTGTTCAGGTTGGCGGACTCCATACTGGACTTGAAGTCAATTTCCCCACCTTTCGCATAGTTGTCGTTTCCGCCGTTTCCTCCAATGCCGGCCGCCACGTGCTGACTCATGTCCGCGGCAAGGAAGTTTGTCTGATACGCCGTCGTGTCGGCATACACCTTGGATGTGTCATGGCCGCTGTCGGAGCTCTGATCGCCATTCGACTTGGCAGTTCCGCCATAAGCTTTGGAAAACCAATCCGCCTTCGCGTTCGCGCCTCCTGCCTCCCAATCTGCCTTCTGGTAAACCTTGTCGCCGGTGTTGACATGCACGTCGGCGCCCTCCGCTTTGTTGTACGGGTTGAAGTTGATACTCGGGCTGTTGTTGATGTTGCCCGTGTTAATTCCGTCTCCACCGTTTCCGGCGCTGTTGCCGCCGGTCGAAACATCCTTGAATGTGATCGTGTCGGAAGGGAACGATGCTTTCGTCATGTGACTCGTCATGTGACTCTCCCTGAGTTGGTGTGCACGCTCTGCGTCCCAATTGGACGGCACCAACTTTGGATTTGCGCACCGGATCGGCCTAGATGCCAAAGCTGATGCCACCCGATCGGAGAGGTGTACGCCCGAAAGGTTGCCGTCTCGCCGCCGAAGTCCGGGCAACTCCAATGCCGCTAGGCATGACCCAGCAAGTGATCGTCCGCCAGCACGTGCATGGCGAAATCGCCGCCAAACGCAGTGTTGCCGTGGCCGCCGTCACCACCGATTCCTGCGATCTGGATCGCGCTCTGATCGAACTGAACGTTGTTGGTCTGATGTGCGTCGGCTGTGGAATTGGGGCCAGCGACCGCAATGTTGATCGGAGCGTAGATCGCTATGTTGAGGTCGATGAGGCTGCCCGCGAAATGGCCGTCGCCGCCGTTGCCAGCGCCGTTGTTGCCGGTCGCGATGACGTCAGAACCGATTGATTGGAAGATGGAGGAGAAAACCCCCGCGTCTCCGCCAATTGCGGCATTGCCGTTGCCGCCATTACCGCCGACGCCGGCCATCTGGAAAGCGGATTGATCGAACTGCACATTGTTTGTCTGATCAGCATGGGCATTGGAATTGTATCCCGCCACGGCAATATTGATCGGATCATACAGTGCGAAAGATGCGTGAACGATGCCGCCATAAAAGTATCCGTCGCCGCCGTCGCCGGCGTGGTTTCCACCGCTTGCGATCAGATCGGAGTTAATCCAGTTTTGGCCGGCCCCATGCTGAGACCCGGAGAGGGACACGCCTCCGCCAATCGCCGCATCGCCGCTTCCGCCGTTACCTCCGATACCGGCCATTTGAAAAGCGGATTGATCGAATATCACATTGTTTGTTTGATCGGCATAGGCATTGGAATTGTATCCCGCCACGGCAATATTGATCGGATCATACAATGCGAAAGATGCGTGAACGATGCTGCCATAGAAGTATCCATCTCCGCCGTTGCCGGCGTGGTTCCCACCGCTTGCGATCAGATCGGAGTTAATCCAGTTGTGGTCGGACGCGTGGCCAGCCCCGAGGATAGAGTGGTCGGGCGCGCCAGCCTCGAAAACAGACGCGCCTCCGCCAATCGCCGCATTGCCGTCGCCGCCATGACCGCCGCCCCCGGCTGCCTGGGAGGCGCCTTGAAGGAACTGCACTGTATTCGACTGATGAGCGTCAGCGGTGCCATGAAAGCCCGCCGTGGCGATGTTGACCGGATCAAAGACCGCGACGGGAGCATGCATCAGGGTCCCTGAGAAGTGGCCATTGCCACCATTGCCGGCGCTGTTGTCTCCAGTCGCGATCGCGTCGGAGCCGATCAATCCGAACACGCCGACGCTTCCGCCCATTGCTGCATTCCAATCGCCACCATCACCACCAGTCCCGGCTATCTGGGTCGCCGACTGATCAAAAATCCCGACGTTGGTCTGATGGGCACTGGCTGTCGCGTGAGTGCCCGCCTGCGCCATGTTAAGCGGCTCGAATGCGGCGTAGCTTTTGTCGATCAGACTCCCCTCAAAATAGCCGTCGCCGCCATTGCCGGCGCTGTTATCTCCCGTGTGAGCCAGGAAGAGCGGCCGCGAATCCGTAGAAGGCCACCACGGAACTGACGCCTCGCGCCCAAACAGATCTTTTCGATCGAGGTGAAGGCCGTCCGATACATACCGAAGGTCCATGGCAACTGCCCTACTGAAATCGCTTCGCCCCGACTAGACGGTGCCTCCCGATCTCTAGAAAGAATGTCACCTCGGCAAGCGAAAAGCCGAGTCGTCAATTCGGGTCGGGGCGTTCGGGCGATGGACGTGATATTGGTTACGCCCGTTCGGGTGTGGCTGTCGTGAATCCCGGAAACAGTTTTAGTGGCTGGGTCAGGATCCGGTTCGATCAACCGGATATCGCGATTGAGCCCTTTACCCGAATCCGCGCCCTCACCCGTGGCATCGCCATTTGCCCTTGGCGAAAAGAGCAACTCATCATGCCTTGAATGCCGGCTGAGAGCCGCCCGAAGGCGGCTTCTGAAATTCAAAGTTGTGTCATGGGCTGCAACCCTCACGCCGCCTGCGCCATCTCCGTCACCCGCTCCCACGTCGTCGCCTGCAGGCTTGGGCGGGCTTCCATCCGTGCCAGCCACGCGACGAGATTCTTGTGCGGCGCGACGAGCGCCGGCCATTCCGGCGTCAGGGCGAAGAGGCTGAGCTGCGGCGCGACCAACAGGTCCGCCAGCGTCATCGTTTCGCCGGTGAAGAAGGATTGCCCGCCCAGAAGCCGCGCCAGCTCTTCGAATACGGCGCGCGCCTTCGGCATCGCGGCTTCGTCGGGCGTAAGCGCCATCACCCGCGGCCCGCTCGATTTCGTTCAAGCCGATACCGGCCTCTCCTATAGCTATCTCAAATGGAGGAATCCGAGCCGTCGAAAAAACGGTCGCCCCAAAAATGCAGTAATTGCCGGGGAGAAGGGGCATACAGCGCGGACCTGCACAAAAGGAGGTCCTACCAATGGAAGAAACGATACCCTTCCCTCAACAGTCCTCTAAAACGCTAGAGGAAGAAACAGCGGAATTCCTGGAACTGTTGCTGCGCATCGGATTTGAATTGGAAGAACAAGACGCCGAATAGGAAAAAAGGGGAGACTGATTCAGTCTCCCCTTTTTGGTTTGTCCCAAGAGACCGCTGAAGCGTTAGGATAGGCTACGCCGCCAAGAGCATGATGAAAGGCTACGTCGCCATTCCTATCAGGCTCCCGACTGGCGAACTGACCGGCTACATTGGAATAACGGAGGCGAGCGCACATCCTTAGCCTCCCCTCACGCCGCCTGCGCCATCTCCGTCACCCGCTCCCAGGTGGTGGCCCCAAAACTCGGCCGGGCTTCCATCCGTGCCAGCCACGCGACGAGATTCTTGTGCGGCGCGCCGAGCACGGACCATTCCGGCGTCTGGCTGAGGAAACCGAGCTGCGGCGCGACCAACAGGTCCGCGAGCGAGATCGCGTCGCCAGCAAAATAAGATTGCTCGCCTAAGAGCCGCGCCAGTTCTTCGAATACCGCGCGCGCCTTCGGCATCGCGGCTTCGATCGCCGCCTCGTCGGGCGCAAGCCCCAACACCCGCGGCCCCACCACGCGATTAAAGACGATGACGTTGGCAACGCCCTGGAACAGGTACCAGTCGTTGACATTCATCACCTGATCCATTCGCGCGGCGCGCTTCGGATCGGCAGGGGTAAGCGCAGGGTTCGGCAGCACGCGGTCGAGATAGCGCAGGATGGCCTGGGTCTCGTAAAGCAGGAAGCCATCATGCTCCAGCACCGGCACCCGGCCGAAGGGATGACGGGCCAGATGTTCGGGCGAGCGCAAGCTGCCCGGCGCCACCGGCGAAAGCCGATACGATGCGCCCTTCTCTTCCAGCGTCGACAACACAGCGCGTCCGAACGGACTGCCGGGGATGGAGTGGACGATGAATTCCGACATGACGATCTCCTTTACTTACAGTTGCTATTCAAGCGTGGCAGCAGCGATCCTATTCAACTTTTGCTTCGTTCGGCCTCTTGCACGAAGCGCTCGATAAGGCCGGGCCAGCCGCCGTCGACGTCCTTGCGCATCGAGGCGCCCGCCTCCGCGCCCATGGTCTCGAACTTGTGGTGCAGGAGCTCGACGCGCGTCGCGTCCGGCCCGTCGGCGCTGAAGCGGACGTCGACCTCCGATTTCATCGCGGCGTCCGGCTTCCACTGCGCGTTGATCTGCCAGAGCATCACCAGGCGATGCGGCGGCTCCCAGAGCGTAATGGTGGCGACGCTGGTCTCGGTGCCGTCTTCCGACATCTCCAGCCAGCGCCCGCCGAGGCGCGGCTCCAGCAGCACTTTCTGAATGGGTTTCTTGCCGACACCATGGTCGTGCGGCCACCAGCGCGTGAGACCGCAGGTGAAGACCTCGAAGGCATGCGCAATCGGCGCCTTGACGCGAACGGATTTGCGTACGGGCGCGATGACGGCGAGTTC
>WNFT01002782.1_pt1 | contig 15033 bp, 10 predicted proteins | sample 5400191 | NCBI WGS metagenome assembly WNFT01 (sample SAMN13153359, study PRJNA577476) | soil metagenome | isolation source: 80 cm saprolite under Madrone tree | place: USA:California | collected 2016-06-14 | reverse complement strand
ATGCTCGATTGCACTGAAGCCACATTGTTCACCACGCCACCACTATTAACATTGCTGAGAGTATTTACCGGAACTGGAATCTCCGTGCCTGACGCGATGATGGCCTTTTTATTGTTACTGGTGAAAACGGTCGGCCGCGAAATTACTTTGAAACGTCCGGTGGACTCAAGCAGATGCACAATCGCGGCGAACGCATTGCCAGCAGCTAGATAAATATTCGTGCCGTTCCCTACATTCTGAATAATTTGACTGAAGTTGATCAGGTTGGAAGGATCGACAATACTCGATAAAATAGGAGCTGCTGTTCCGGTTGTCACCGGTGAGGCACTGGAACTCGGAATTGGAATCAATGGGTTGTTGTTTCCGAATATGGTGTTGTTGCGCGAGGTGCCCACGAACCTCTTGTTGTATTTTGCAAAATAGTCGACACCGAATTCCTCATCGTTGGTGAGCGTCAACTGGCCAATAACGGTGCTCAGCGCAACTTGCGGCGCCTTCACGTCCATTTCGTCGAGGATTTTTTTGACTTTCACCACTACCTCGCGGTTACCAAGGACGATAATCGTGTTCGCGCGCTGATCAGCGATCAGTTTGGAGTTACCGATTGTTACCGCCTTGGGCGCAGTATCCACAGGTTGCGTAGCGAGCTCTTCGGAAATATTCAGCGTACTTCCCGTCGAGGTGGAAGTAGTCGAAGTGCTCGAAACGCCGCCTGTATAAGGACTAGCGACAGTTGCCGTGGTCGACCGGACCGGCTGAGCTTGTGGCGACGGACTTGTGCCTCCAGCTTCCGCGCCGGGCTGGGCTGTCGCGCCTGGTTCCGTCAACGCCTGAACCAAAACTGGAAGAACGTCACCGGCCGAAATGTATCTCAATGGGCGCGTGACCGGTTTTCCAAACTCAACATTGGCGTCAAACTCACGGATTAACTTACGAATGAACGGCATGTTGATCGGCCGCGTCACGACATGAATGCGGTTGGTGCGGACGTCGGCGGTGAGTTTGATTTTACCCACTACGACCGCTTCTTCGGATAGGCCGGTCGCTCCGCTGATTTCATTTTCAACCTGGACCGGTTGCGGCACGTTGGGAGGCACTCGTACGGAGCGAATTCCAGGCTGGGTCGAGGGTTGACCTCCCTTCTCGAACATATCTTTGAGCATGTCGCAGACTTTGGTCGCGTCAGCCCGTTCGAGCTTGATGAACTCGCTCACCACTTCTGCCGGCGCCACGTCAACTTGCGCAATCACGGTGGCGAGTTGGCGAATGATGTCGGCGTTCTGCGTCACCAAAAGACTCGATGATTTCGGTAAGGCCAGAATATTTATCGAGCCTGCGCTTCCCTGGAAATATGCCATCAACACTTGTTGAAGTTCCTGCGGGTCCGCGTACTGAAGCTTGAACAAAAAGCTAATAACCGGGTTCCCGGCCGGAACGTCAGCGAGGTCAGAAAGAATCGGCACAGCGGCTTTTCGGGGATTTTGGCCGGCGCCAACAACTTCGACGATATCGCGATCTGCGGGAACCACAGAGATCCCGTTCAATGCGAGGCTCGTCTCGATGATTTTGATAGCCTCCTCGCGAGAAACGTCTTTGGTGATGAAAATGTTCACCTTGCCTTGGACAAAATTGTCCATCACCAGCTTTTTGCCTGTGAGCTGTTCGTAAAGATGCAGCACATCGACGACGTCGCTATTTGGAAACTGGAGCCGCACCGTCCCCGGCGCACTGGGAGGGGCCGTCGGATTCGCAGCCGCCGGGGTCGCTGCTGCGAGAGCGGGAAATGGCTCGGGCCGGACAGGAGCAACCTGCGCTGAAATAGCCGTGGCAGCCGCAAGTCCGAGCGCAGCGCTGCAGAAAAGTCGATGCACGATGTTATTTATGATGAGCGACCATGCTAATAAATTGAGAGCGGCGGGTCAACCTGCTTCGCCCGGCCCAAACCAAACCTTGTTAACTCGAACTGGACGCGGCGGAGCACAGTTTATGAAAAAATGTCATTCTTGCAAATGATTCGCCGTCTTTGCGTTCCAATTTCGAGCTGCGCCGATTTTATCCGCCCAATCGCGCTCGTGCTTTTTACCTCGGCGGCGGTAGTTCTTGCATGGACAACTATTTCCTCAATTTCAGCAGCACCATTCGGGAAAGAACAGGATCGGGCAAGCGCAGTTGTCCAGATTCGCTCCGTGCTTCGGGCGCAACAGGACGCCTGGAATCGCGGCGACATTGACGGGTTCATGAACGGATACGCGCGCTCAAGATCGACAATCTTTGTCTCGGAAGATGCCGTAAGACGAGGCTGGGAAACGGTCCGCGCCCGTTACAAGAAGAAATACTCGGATCGCGGGAAAATGGGCCAGCTCACCTTTTCCGATCTGGAGATTACTCCGCTTAGTTCCGACACAGCCGTCGTTCTGGGTCGCTGGAAATTAAAACGTGCACAAGATTGGCCGCATGGTCGCTTCACGCTCATCTTCAGGCGTCTGCCAGAAGGGTGGCGGATTGTGCACGATCATACTTCGGCGGCGAAAGAGTAGCGCGAGCCTCTGGCTTGCGAAAGAGCAGTGCAGGCGAGACGAATGCGCTACTCTTTTAACCGCGTGAGCAGTTTCTCGTGGATATTATCGAATCCGCCATTGCTGAAAACAGCGACGATATCTTTTGGCCGCAGCATCGGAACGATTCGAGCGACAATCGCGTCGGCATTCTGCTCGTAAAACGCAGGGTGACCCGCTTTTGAAATCGCGTCCACAACCACCTCCGGATTTAGTCGATCGTCTTCCGGGATCTGCTCCAGTTTGGCGACTTGCGAGATGAAAACCCCGTCGGCAAAGTTTAGCGCGTCGGGAAGCTGTCGTTGAAAAACGGCGCGCCGCGTCGTGTTGGAACGCGGCTCGAAAACGGCCCAGAGACGGTGGCCGCGATAGCGATGGCGAAGCGCTTGCAGCGTGTTGGCGATTGCCGTCGGATGATGGGCGAAATCGTCGATCACTTTCACCCCACGCACTTCACCACGCACTTCCTGCCGCCGCGCGACGCCAGAAAAGCTTTTGAATGCATTGTCGATCTTTGTTTTCGGCACATCGTAAAATCGCGCGGCCGTCGCCGCCATCGCCGCGTTGCGGATATTAAATTCGCCGATGAGCGGAATCTCGAATGTTTCCTCACCAAGTTTGAACCTCGAGCTACCCGACGAGTACGCGACATCGCGGACCCGTTGCGCGCAATTCTTCGAGAACCCCACCTCGATCATTTGCGCAAGACAATCTTTCGCGACGTCCACGCAATTGGCGTCGTCGCCATTCAGCACCACCATACCGCTTTGAGGAATAATATTGAGCAAACGCCGAAAGCTAAGCTTGATTTCATCGAGATTGTTGAAGATGTCGGCATGGTCAAACTCGATATTGTTTACGATGACCAATTCCGGCAGGTAATGAACAAACTTCGAGCGCTTATCGAAGAAAGCGGTGTCGTATTCATCGCCTTCAATCACAAAATATTTCGAATCATTCAGGCGTGCACCTTGTCCGAAATTTTTTGGAAGTCCGCCGATTAAATAACCGGGTTTGCGTCCAGCCTTTTCCATGATCCAGGCCAGCAAAGCCGTTGTGGTTGTTTTGCCGTGCGTGCCAGTGACGACGAGATTATGCCGGCCGCGCAAAAAATAATTCCGTAATACTTCTGGCAGCGAAAGATAAAGTATTCTCCGGCTGAGCACAGCCTCCACCTCGGGATTGCCGCGCTTGATCGCGTTTCCGATCACCACGACGTCGGCATCTGCCGGAATATTTTCGGCGCGATAACCTTCTTTTAGCGCAATTCCTTTCGCTTGTAGGAAGATCGACATCGGCGGGTAAACATTTTCGTCCGATCCGGTGACTTTGAAGTCGCGCTCGCGCAGCGCCGCTGCCACCGAACCCATGGCCGTTCCGCAAATACCGAGAAAATGAAAACTGCGCGGCGCTTGCTCCACGCGGATTCTCTAATCCGCGTTACTGAGTTTGGCTACTGAAAGCGGGACAGAATTCCGGAGAACCTATTTCTTCTTAAATACCTCAATCGCGTCCCAAGCTTCATCCGGCGGTTGCCGTTCATACTCAAGCGCGCGGTCGAGATACATTTTGGCCAGGAAATCGTCGGGATAAAATTCGAGGAACCGTGAGAAAAAGATTTTTGCCTCAGTAAAATCCCGTACGCGGAATTTTTCGAGTCCCTCTTCGTAGGACTCCAGCCACTTCAAGAGCTGGGGATCGACGTCCTCATTTCGCGCTCCGATGAAGGTGAAAACATCCACCGGTTTGGTCTTGCCTTTCACCTGGACGCGGGCAACCGAGCGCAGATGAAATTCGTCGCGCACGAGCTCCGCCGCGGTCGCACCAACCAAAATATCGACGCCGTAAATTCGGGTAAGACCTTCGAGGCGCGATGCCAAATTGACAGCGTCGCCAATGACAGTGGGATCCATGCGTTCCTGTGAGCCAATATTGCCAACAATTACTTCTCCTTGGTTGATGCCGATGCCCATGCCCAATCCCATTCGCCCTTCATCGCGCCATCTCTCATTGAGTTGCCGCAACTCCCGCCGCATCCCCAGCGCCGCGCGCGCACAATTCTTGGCGTCCTGCGCCACGCCAAAGCTGCGCACGTTTCCCCAGACGGCCATAATTGCATCGCCGATGAATTTATCGAGCGTACCGCCATTGCTAAAGACGACCGAGGTCATACGGGTGAGATACTCATTGAGTTGTGCGACCAATGCTTCAGGATCAGCTTTTTCGGCCAACGTCGTAAAACCGACTAGATCTGAGAACAGCATCGTCACCGGCACGCGCACGCCGCGGAGCGTGCTGTAATAGCCGCCTGGGTTTTCGAGAATTTCCTTTACCAAATTCTTCGAGACATAACGTTCGAGCGTGCGCCGGGTGCGTAATTTCTCGAGGCGTTCGAGGGCGTATTCAAAGCCGAGTGAGAACGATCCGCTTAGTATAAGAGCTGAGAGGACTGGGACGGTAAGAAGCAGCAGTCCCGTCTTATCGAAAAAAAATCGCGCTGCACCGAGATACGCACCAGCGATCACAACGAGGCCGCCTAGACAAAGCAACGGCCGCCGCACGAATGCAATGAGCGACCACGCAATGAGCCCCGCTGCGGCCACGAGCATCAGGCCGATTTTCGGCGGCGTGGGCCGCAAAAACTCGTGGCCAAGCGCCGCGGCAATCGCCTGCAAATGAAGCCCGGGCCCCGATGTGGTTGGGCTCATTGGGGTATCGACTACGTCATGCAACACCTGCGCAGATGGTCCGACCATCACGATCTTGTCCTTGAAAAAAGCGCCATCGGCGTAATCCGCATGCCAAAGTTTGGGATCGAAAATCTCGTAGAGCGGGCGCGGTTCGAACGCGTCCGGCGCGGTGAAACGAATCATATGGCCGCGAAAATCGCGCGGCACATCATTTCCGTTGCCGATTTTGGCCAGCGCGCGGGCGGAAAGAGATTCATAAACTTCTTCGCTGGGGTGCGGCGGCAAACCCGCGAGTTCGCGGTTCGTCACGCGATAAGTCACAGCGCGAGTTTTTCCGTCGATCGCATCCGGCCAGAAATTCACGAACCCGACTCGATCATCCAGCAGTTGCGGCGGCGGAATTAGTGCATCGTTTGGCGTAACGGCTTGCGCGCCATTTTCCATATCGAAATTCGCGCCGACGACGACTTTGTCGTGGTAACGATCCAGCGCGTCGTGAAATGCTGGGTCACCATCGTTGGGCGGATTAAAAAGCAAATCAAATATGACGAGGCGCGCGCCCGCACCAAACAGCCGATCGAGCAAAAGCGCCCAGACTTCGCGTGACCACGGAAACGGGCGCCCTGTCATCAGTTGAAACGCGCGGCTGCCCGCAACTTCTTCAGCCGTCAGTGGCGGCAATTGCAATGTGCTTTGATCAATTCCGAGAAAAACAAGATCGTGAGGCGCAGCGGTCTTTCGACCCTCGCGCCGGAGCAAATCCTCGAAGTTTTGTTCGCCGCGCCACGGTGCCGAGACAAATGGCGTGGCGGAGAGGAAATAGCCGAGAAGAATCACTCCGGTCCAAAAGGCGCAGATCAGCGCCAGGATCAGTAAACGACGGCGACCAAGCCAATGCATTGACTCACTATATCAAAAGCAGGCAATTCCGAAACACTCCATTTACCTCTAGCGTGAATGTGATGGCGCAAATGCGAGGAAATTGCGACAACGCACCAGTCGCAATGGAAGCAGATACAACTTCGAAGCTTATTTGTCCGCGTTGCAAACTGCCCCTGATGCAAGTGCGTACTTCGCATGGCGTTTTGTGGGCTTGTAATAACTGCGGGGGCCGAGCTGTTGGTGTTGAACTTTTGCGTCGCACATTTGCTCCGGAATCAATCAATTCACTTTGGCTTCACGCCATTCGCGGTGAGGGAAAAGGCAGTTGTTGCTGTCCATCCTGCGGCAATCCAATGGTCGAAGTTGCGCTGTCCGACAGCGCATCAGTAAGGGTGGACGTTTGTCGCATCTGCCACTTCGTCTGGTTCGACGCGCATGAAACTGAGACCTTCGTTCCGCGTACTCTGCCGGCAGCGCCGCCTCAGTTGCCACAAAAAGTACGCGAGGCCATCGCAATAACGAAGGTCCAGGAACTCGCCCAGGAAGCCCGCGGAAGCGATTTCGACAGCAGCCCGCCAGACGAATTGTGGAAGCAAATCGCAGCATTCTTCGGGTTGCCCGTCGAATTCGAGGCTGCCGCGCAAGAGCGCCGTCCATGGGCAACGTGGGCGCTTTGCCTGGCGATCATTTGCGCGAGCGCATTCGCGTTTACCGAGCTTCACCAAATCGTCCTGCGTTTCGGATTAATCCCAGCCGAGGCGGTGCGTTCGGATGGCCTCACCTTTCTGACGTCATTTTTCCTTCACGCCGGAATTATTCATCTCATCGGCAACATGTATTTCCTGTTCGTCTTTGGTGACGACGTCGAGAATTTTCTGCGGCCATTTCGGTATCTTGTGCTCATCGCCTTGGCAGCCTTCATCGGCGATCTCGCGCACATTGCGGCCAATCCGCACTCACAAGTCCCATGTATCGGCGCGAGTGGTGGTATCGCAGCGGTGATTACATTTTATGCACTCAATTTTCCATACATGAAACTCGGATTTTTGCTTCGGTATTCTTGGCGCTGGTTTCAATGGATCCGGTTGCCCGCGTGGTTTGTATTTGTTCTCTGGATTTTATTTCAAATCATCGGGGCTTGGGAGCAGGTCGCTGGAATCAGCGCCGTGTCTTCGCTCGCACATCTCGGAGGGGCTGCCACGGGTTTTGTGGCTTGGTTGCTTTGGCGGAAGAACACTCGCCCCGCCGAGGCTTCGCATGTTTGAGTTTCACAGAATTCAGTTGTCATTAGGTAGCTGCAAACTATCTTAAGCGCCCGGCCTAACGCGCCGGAGTATCTTTCCACCTGTCCTGCGTTCGTGGGACTGGATCAGCGAGCGAGGTAGGAAGGATCGACAATGGAACAACGGCTTGCTGAACGAGGAGTTCCGACGCAACTCGGAACCAAACAAAATGCCAAGAGCCACCAACGCCCCGGCGAGCCGGGCGCGCCGCAAACGGGTCTTAAAGAAAGCGAAAGGTTATCGCGGACGTCGCTCGAAACTTTTCCGCTACGCCAAGGACGCAACGATGAAAGCCCAATACTGGGCTTATCGCGATCGCAAAACTCGAAAACGAACTTTTCGATATCTTTGGATTCAACGTCTCAATGCCGCTGCCCGCGCTAGTGGCATGACTTACAGCCGTTTCGCGGAAGGACTGAAAGCGGCCGGCATTGGTCTTGATCGCAAAATCCTCTCCGATCTCGCCGTTACAGATGAAGCGGCGTTCAAAGCCATTGTCGATCAAGCAAAGAGCGCGCTGGAAGAGAAATCGAAGTCGAAAAAGAAAGCGGCGTAATGATTGTAGGGCGGCTGTGTCAGCCGCCGCGGCGTTTCACAGAAACGCCCTACAAAATTCATTGAACGTTGAACGTTAGACGTTCACGTTTCGTTTCATGCATCCGCTGGAACAACTGCGCGACGACGCCCTGCGCGAGATCGAATCTACGCGCGACGAGCAGGCGCTTGAAGCTGCCAGAGTGAAATATCTCGGCCGCAGCGGCAGCGTTTCGTCCTGGGGCGAGCAAATGAAAACGCTCGCCAAGGAAGAGAAGCCGATCATCGGCAAGTTGCTCAATGAAGTCCGGAACGCTGTCACCGCCGCAGTCGAAACACGGGCGCAGCAATTTCGATCGCAAAAAGAATCGGGCGCACTCGGCAAGATCGACATCTCACTCCCTGGAGCCACTGGATCGACTGGATATTCTGGTTACAGCGGGTACTCCACCCCGCTGACTGGTTACTCTGGTTACTTACCGCTTGAGCGTGGATCGTTGCATCCGCTCACTCAAATGCTCGAGCGTTCCATCGAAATTTTTCGCCGAATGGGCTTCGCGCTCGCGGACGGACCGGACATTGAGGATGAATGGCATTGCTTCGATGCCCTGAACACGCCGCCCGAACATCCGGCACGGAACGAGCAGGACACATTTTATTTGCCGGACGGCCGTTTGCTCCGGACCCACACATCCACAGTTCAAATTCGCACGATGCAATCCGCGCCGCCCCCGATTCGGGTGATCGCGCCCGGCGCGGCGTATCGTCGCGATGAGGTAGACGCGACACATAGCGCACAATTTCATCAGATCGAAGGTCTTTACGTCGATGAGAACGTCAGCGTCGCGGACTTGAAAGGCACGCTCGAATTTTTCATGCGCGAACTGTTCGGCGCCGATACCGCCGTCCAATTTCGGCCGCATTATTTTCCGTTCACCGAGCCGAGTCTTGAGGTTTACGTGAAATCAAAGGCGCTCAAGAAAGGCGAACAATGGATCGAGGTCGCCGGGTCCGGCATCGTACATCCGGCCGTCTTCGAAGCGGTCAACAAAGCGCGCGGCGACAAAGCTTACGATCCGGAAAAATGGACGGGCTACGCATTCGGTCTCGGCATGGATCGCCTCGCCATGATTTTGTTCGATATTCCCGACATCCGCCCCTTCGCGCAAAACGATTTGCGGTTCCTCCGCCAGTTCGCATGAAATTTTCCGCTAACTGGCTGGCCGAATTTGTCGATCTTCCAAAAAATGCGGAAGCGATTGCAGATCTGCTCACTCGCGCCGGCGTCGAGACTGAAAATATCGAGACGCACGGCGCGAAAATCGCCAAAGTGATCGTTTCACAGGTCACTGCGTCATCGCACCATCCGAACGCCGATCGCCTGACGGTTTGCGAAGTTGATGATGGCAGCGGAACCAAACGCCAGATCGTTTGCGGCGCGACCAATTACAAAGTCGGCGACAAAGTTCTACTCGCTCTTCCGGGCGCGAAATTGCCGAACGGAACGGAGATTCGAAAAAGCAAACTGCGCGGGGTCGAATCGGAGGGAATGCTTTGCAGTGCGATCGAGCTCGGTCTCGGAGAGGACGCTACCGGACTCCTAATTTTGTCGCCCGAGGCAAAAATCGGAGCGCCGATTGCCGATCTTTTTCCAAGCGACACGATTCTAGACGTCGAGATCACGCCCAACCGCGGCGATTTGCTCAGTCATTTCGGACTCGCGCGCGAAATCGCCGCGCTGACTGGAAAGAAACTCAAGTCGGCCCTACGCGACACGAAGATCGACATCAAGAAGTCCGGCATAATCATCAGTGCTGCGCGCGAATGTCCGTTTTTTTCCGCCCGCAAGATCGACAATGTGAAAATCGGACCCAGCCCGCAATGGTTGCGCACAAGAATCGAAAGCGTTGGTATTCGCTCGATCAACAACATCGTCGATATCTCTAACCTCGTGATGCTCGAGCTCGGCCAACCGACGCATGCGTTCGATGCTGATAAATTAAAAGGCGGGATCAATGTCCGACTCGCGCACGATGGCGAGAAATTTCTCGCGCTCGATGGAAAGACTTACTCACTCAAGACGGACAATCTCGTCGTCGCCGATCAAGAGCGCGCGGTTGGAATTGCCGGAGTAATGGGCGGCGAAAAAACCGGCGTCACCGAATCGACAAAAAATATTCTGCTGGAGAGCGCTTACTTTTTGCCGGCCAGCGTTCGCCGGACCGCGCGGAATTTGAATTTACCGAGCGACGCAAGTTATCGCTTCGAACGCGGAGTCGATCCACAAATGGTTTTACGTGCTTCGCACCGCGCGACTGAGCTCATTCGCGAGATCGCGAGTGGAACGCCGGCGAAAGAAATTGAAGCGGCGGGAAAAGTTCCGGCGAATCCTGCGGATGTTTCGTTGAGTTACGAAAAATGCGATCGAGTCGTCGGCGTCACGATTAAGCCGAAGACGGTCGACGAAATTTTGGAGCGGTTTGGATTGAAGAAGAGCGCGAGTGCCAAAGCGACGTCGAAGTGGAAAATCCCGAGTTATCGACGCGATTTGCAGCGCGATGTCGATCTTATCGAAGAAATCGTCCGAGCTTATGGCGCAGACAAAGTTCCCGGGACTGATCGAAGCCGCTCTACGCCTTCGAGCGCGGCCGATCATTCTCATGATCGTGAGTCGGCGCTGCGGGAGCGATTGGCCGCGTCCGGCCTTTCCGAAGTTCGGACTTCAAAATTGATTTCACGAAAGGCGACCGCCTTCGAGTCTGCAATCGCGCTCAAGAATCCATTGAGCGAAGATCATATTGCGTTGCGGCCAAGCCTGTATGCGGCACTTCTGGAAGTTCTTGTTCGGAATGTTCGTGGCGGAGCGGAACGTGTGGCCATTTTTGAGCTCGGCCGCGTGTTTATTCCGCCTGAAGGAAGAGAAGAACGCCATCTCGGGCTTTTACTTTGGGGAAGCGCGACGAGCGCGCCCCATTGGCGGCTACGGGAGAAGCACCAGCTCGACTTCTTCGATCTGAAAGGTGCAATTGAATCGCTTATGATTCCAGAGCTCTCGTTTCAGCGCGGCGAACATCCGAACTTTATGCTGTACATCAGAGCCTGGTCGAGAAACCAAGATATTGGCTTTATAGCGCAATTCTCTTCCGAGCGAACATCGACAATCGGTGCCTCCGGTGCGGTCTTGTTTGCCGAACTAAATGTCGATCTCGCCCTCAACGCACATGGGTCCGCGAAGACATTTCGTGAGATTGAAAGATTTCCTGCAATCACACGAGATATCGCAATGATCGTTCCGGAAAAAATCTCGCACGCGGAGATTTTGCGCGTGATTCAGGAGCCAAAGGAACTGTTGTTGGAGAGCGTGGAATTGTTCGATTTGTTCGCCGGCGAAGGCGCGGCCGGTCTCGGTCCGGAACGAAAGTCCCTCGCATATAGATTGACATACCGTGATAAAAACCGCACACTCACGAACGAGGAAGTGACCGCAGTGCACGCCAAGATTCGCGAGCGATTGCAGCGTAAGCTCGGCGCGGAGTTGCGGGAATAGTTCTTTGAAACTGAGAGTCGTTCGTTGAGGGTTGGGCAGGAAACCAGTGCTTTTCTCTCAACTCTCAATTAACGGCTCTCACTAATTTACCCTGCGATGTTCGAGATTACAGGTGGGATTCCCGAACCGATAATTGGATTAACTTAAGGAGGCTGAGTCACCCGGAGAACATGACAGGCCTTAATTGGAAGTCAGACGCTACGGTGACGGTCATCCGCCCGTTACTGAAAGGGAACGGGAGATCCGCCTAAACGGCATCTGCGGGGTAAAATTTTCGAATGCCCGGATCAACAACTGGTCCGGGCATTTTCGTGTAAGGGGAAAGCTGAAGCGAAAATCAGGCTACGACGATTACGCTTCAACGAATTTGAAAATGTGTCGATAACATCGACAATGCAGGCCGATGCGCGCCTGCCTCGCCCTCGAAGATGGGAGATTTTTCGAGGGTGAATCTTTTGGCGCAACCGGTACACGTGTAGGCGAGATTTGCTTCAACACCGCGATGACAGGTTACCAGGAAGTACTAACCGATCCTTCGTATCGCGGGCAGATTGTAGCGATGACTTATCCGCTGATCGGAAATTACGGAACCAACTCATTTGATCAGGAAAGCCGCTCCCCACACGTACGTGGATTCGTCATCGAAGAACTCAGTGAAATCCCGAGCAGCTGGCGCTCCGAAATGTCGCTCGATGAATATTTGCAGAAATGGCAAATCCCAGGCGTGCAAGGAATCGACACGCGCGCGCTAACGCGACATTTGCGTACCCGTGGCGCGATGAAAGCCTGTTTGACGACAGAAGAGATTTCGCCCGGAGAAGCGACAGAACGGGCGATCGAAGGCCAAGGTGTCATCGGAATGGATTATGTACGCGAAGTATCCACGCCGGAGGTTTACCAATGGGATCCCGACGACAAGTTAAGCACGCCGTGGTCGGTCACGGCTGAGAATGGCGGAAGCAAACGCGCACTTCCGCCGATCCGGTTTCGCATCGCGGCGTATGACTACGGAATTAAAGAAAACATCTTGCGTCTCCTGCGGCAGAAGGGCTTCAGCGTCACGGTTGTTCCCGCATCGACAACTGCGGGAGAGGTGCTTGCACTCAATCCCGATGGAATTTTTCTTTCGAACGGCCCCGGCGATCCAGCTGCGCTCCCGTATGCGCATGAGGCCCTGCGCGATTTGATCGGCAAGAAACCGATCTTCGGGATTTGCCTCGGCCATCAAGTGCTTGGCTTCGCCTTCGGCGGATCGACCTTCAAGTTGAAATTTGGACATCGCGGCGCGAATCAGCCGGTGAAAGATTTGCGAAGCGGAAGGGTCGCCATCACTGCGCAAAATCACGGTTTCGCTGTCGATCCAGACTCGCTTCCGTCGAATGTCGAAGTCAGTCACGTCAATTTGAACGATGGTACCGTTGAAGGGATGCGGCACAAGGAATTGCCGATCTTCAGTGTGCAATATCATCCCGAAGCCGCGCCAGGGCCGCATGACGCTTCCTATTTCTTCGAACAATTCGCGGAGTTAATCGAGAAGCAGAAGTAGCGTGCGAGGGTAACAGACAGCCCGCGATTGACCATGCGTTAGATTGGCTCACAGTTCTCTTATGTTTAATTCAAGCAGAAGCAATCCCAGCGTCTTAAAAGCCGTTGTAGTGGCGACGTTCATCGCAGCTTTCGCGATTTCTCCGCTGGCCGTTGCCCAGGAGCACGAGCACGGAAAAGATGCAGCCGCCGCTTCGAAAGGAGTTACCGGCGAAGTGGTCGATATGATGTGTTACGTCGACCATAACGCGGTCGGCGAGAAGCATGGCCAGTCATGCGGGGCGAAGTGCATCAAATCGGGCGGCCCGGCCGGGATCGTGAGCGACGGCAAAGCGTACCTCGTCGTTGGCGAACACAAGCCGATGAACGATCAACTTGCCGAATACTGCGGTAAAACCATTACGCTCAAAGGTAAGATGGCTGAGCGCGGCGGCATCGCCATGATCGAAAACGCCGAGATCGTCAAGAAGTAGCGAAGAAGCAATTCAAGCGGAAGCGCGCAAAATCGGCATTGAGCCGAAATGCCGCTTTGTGTACGGCAGGGGGAAGGTTCAGCGAAGCGCCCGTGGGCGATTGAGCTCAATCGCCGCCACCTTTGACCGCAGTGCAATCACTTCGTGAAGCATTCGGAGGCTGTCGTGGAAAAAGCGCACCTTGCTGCCTGTCGAATGATTCCAACGCACCGGAATTTCCCGGATACGCAATCCGGCGCATTGCGCGAGATAAAGCAACTCGACGTCGAAGGCAAAGCCATCGATCCGAGCGGCTTCCAAAATTGGACGGCAGACATCGAGACGGAACGCTTTAAAACCACATTGTGTATCCCAAAACGGGAGACCGATGGCGAGGCGAACGAACAGATTAAAAATGCGGCCGGCCTGCTCGCGCCTCCAGGGTTGATGTTCACCAATCAATCCTCGATCCAGCGCACGCGAGCCAAACGCGATGTCGACCTTGCCGCCGGCAATTGGCTCGATCACTTTGGGCGTCTCCTCTAGAGGCGTCGAGAGATCGGCGTCAAAAAACAACCCAATCGGTTTTTGCGCAGCGAGCAATCCGCACCGAACGGCGGCACCCTTGCCGCGATTTGGAAAATTCTCGAGCAAACGCGCTTCAGTCTTTGCTGTTTCTAACACTGCCCGTGCGATTACTGACGTTGCGTCCGTTGATCCATCATTGACGACAATTAATTCGCTCTCGGGGCTGACGTCGCAAAGATAATCCAGCGTTAGACGCAACGTTTCACCGATACGCGAGGCCTCGTTGAAAGCAGGAATGACAACAGAAAACGCGGGTAACACGGTCATGGAATTGTAGAGAGGCTCACCGCGGCGAATGCCTTCCGACTAGAAAGAAGGCTACTTGTAAATCTCCACCACCAATTTGCCGTTTGGATCGACATACCCTCGGTACATTCCAGAGGTATTAAACGGCAAGGCGAAGTTGCCTTGGCGATCGATCGCGATCAACCCGCCAGTGCCGCCGAGCTTCGCCACTTTATCCAGAACGGCCTCCGCAGCCTCCTTGAGTGACATTCCGCTATATTCCATCAGGGCCGAAATATCGTGTCCGACGGTTGCACGAATAAAATACTCTCCGTCACCCGTAGCGGAGACAGCACACGTCGCGTTGTTCGCGTAGGTGCCTCCCCCGATGACCGGTGAATCGCCCACCCGCCCGGCGCGCTTATTCGTTGTTCCCCCGGTCGAAGTGGCCGCGGCGAGATTGCCGTTTTTATCGAGCGCGACTGCACCGACGGTGCCATGTCGATCTTGATCGGAGATGATGAATTTCTTACCGCCCGGTCCGCCGCTTTGCTCTGCCGCTTTCACCTTTTCCAAAGCATCCCAACGTTCCTTGGTATAAAAATATTTTTGCTCGACAAAATCCACTCCGTTTTCCTTCGCAAATGCTTCCGCACCTTCGCCGACCATCATCACGTGTCCGGATTTTTCCATGACTAATCGGGCCAGGCTCACCGGATTTTTGATGTGCTC
>WNFT01002777.1_pt1 | contig 15037 bp, 9 predicted proteins | sample 5400191 | NCBI WGS metagenome assembly WNFT01 (sample SAMN13153359, study PRJNA577476) | soil metagenome | isolation source: 80 cm saprolite under Madrone tree | place: USA:California | collected 2016-06-14 | reverse complement strand
TTTCGTTTTGCCGACTCGTCCTTCTGTAGCTCGTAGTCTTCGATCACCGGATTCGACAGCAAATCGCGGCAGAGGCCGTGCAGCCGCGATTCGAGTTCGCCATTTTTCCCATCGACATCGATCTCCATATATTTTCCGATCCTGACGCTACGCACCTCCGGCATGCCAAGATGCCGCATTGCGTCACGCACAACGTTACCTTGAGGATCGAGCACCGTGGCTTTCGGCATCACGACGACTTTCACTTTCATCGCCTCACCATATTTGCGGCTCACCGCGGAACAAGCGGAATCCGGAATTCATGCTTCCCGAACAACGCCTTTGGGATTTTTGTCCTCACGCAAGCCCAGGAAAACCGGCTGGCGCAATTTTCCGTCCTGCGTCCATTCACCGAATTTAATCTCACAAACGAAGACTGGATTGATCCAGGTGCATTTTCGCATTTCAGACGGGGTGATTCCCTGCACCCATTTTCCGTTTTGTTTCAAGGGGAGATCTACAAACGGGCAATCGTCGCGCTCTTCAGTTCGGAATTTGTTGTGTAGGATCGACAATGATCTTGCGGTAAATCCGGTTCCTACTTTACCGGCGAACATCAAGCGATCGCCCGTGTAATAACCGACAAGGATCGCGCCGAAATGTTTGCGGGATCCGCCTGGCGGCGTATACCCGCCGATGACGAATTCCTGCTCGTTCACACACTTGAGCTTGATCCAGCTGCCGCTGCGCCGCCCCGGTTCATAAACGGAATTGCGCAGTTTGCCGATTATCCCTTCGAGGCCGCGGCGTTTCACTTCCGCCAATAATGATTTTGCATCGCCGCCGATCTCGCCCGAGTAGCGGATCGGGTCCGCGACGTCTTCACAAATTTTTGCCAGCAACCGCTTGCGCTGTATGACCGGAAGACGAAGGAGACTTTTCCCATTGAGCTGAAGCAGATCGAACACATAAAAGCGCACCGGCGATTTGCCGCCTTCCATTTCCAACGCTTGGAGCAACTGAAACGAGGAGCGGCCTTCCTCGTCGAGTGCGACTACTTCGCCATCGATCACGCATTCGTCGATCGACAATTCTTTGATTGCATTGGCAATTTCGCGAAAGCGACTGCGCAGTTCATTTCCGTTACGCGAAGTGAGATTGACCTTGCCGTCGTCTTTGACGGCGCACGCGCGGATGCCATCGAACTTCAACTCGTAACTCCAATCGCCGCCTGATGGGGGCTTCTCCACCAATCGCGGCTTCATTGGTTGAATGAAGCGTGGTTTAGCACTCGGTAAATCGCTGAGCTTTCCTGCGTAATCTGAAGTTGGTTCATCAAGTAGGAGATGTCCCGCGGTGGCAGGATCACCCCCTACGTCTTTTTTTTTAAGTGCGGCTTTGATGCGCGTGCGCAGTATCGATTTTGCGCCAGATGTAGATTCCTTCGCAGGCTTGTCGCGGTCAGATTCCCATTCAGCATCGCGATCTTCTGCGATCTGTTTCATTGTGCGACCGGTTTTTGCCGATTGATTTTCAAGCTTTTTGGAAGGCGAACGCGCGCTTGCGCCGGTTTTCAGAAGAAGCCATTGGTTCTTCTGCGAATCGCTGCGAATCCGAATGAGCGTCCATTCCCCTTTCGCTTTCTTTCCGTCGAGCACCAGATGTAACTTACCATCGCTCAGCGATTTAGAAGGCTGTTCTCCGTAAATATAATATGTCCCGTGGTCCCAGACCATGACCGTACCACCGCCATAATTTCCCTCTGGAATCACGCCCTCGAAGTTTTCGTATTCGATAGGATGATCTTCGACTTCCACGGCGAGATGTTTTTCACCTTGGATCCAGGGAAGTCCTTTCGGTACGGCCCAGGATTTCAAAACGCCTTCCATCTGTAGACGGAAGTCATAATGCAAGCGGCTGGCATCGTGTTTTTGAATGACGAAGCGCGATGCGCCTTTCACCCCTTTGGGTTTCGGCTTGCTTCCTTTCGGCTCGGACGTGCGCGCAAAATCGCGCTTCGTTTTGTAAGTTCTTAGACCCATTAAATTCTTGGTAGCGGCGCTTCGCGAGCATCGACCTCAATCTGCCAAGCGACGGTCATTGACTGCCGCTACAATTTCAACTTCGAAGCTTGTTAAACTTCCGCAGGAATCGGCTCTCCAACCAGGTAGCGAGTAAAACGTCGAATCAAAATGTTCTCGCCAAGCTCCGCGATCTTTGCGTTCAGGAGTTCCTTGATCGTTTGATCGGGATTTTTGATAAAACCCTGTTCGAGCAAACAGACGGTGCTGTAAAACTTGTCGAGCTTGCCTTCAACAATCTTACTGATCACGTCCGCGGCTTTGTCTTTCATCTGCGCTTCGTAAATGGCGCGCTCGGCCTCGATCGTCTTCGACGGCACCTGTTCCCGGCTTACGTAAAGCGGATGCGCCGCGGCAATGTGTAATGTGATGTCTTTTACGAAATCGCGAAAATTCTCGTTCCTGGCCACAAAGTCGGTCTCGCAATTCACTTCCACGAGCACGCCGACTTTCCCTTGTAAATGAATGTAAGAAGCCACAATACCCTCCTTCGTCGCGCGCGAGGCTTTTTTCCCGGCGCCAGCGATCCCTTTCGTTCGCAAAATTGCCTCCGCTTTTTCGAGGTCTCCGCCACTCTCGGCCAGGGCCCGCTTGCAATCCATAAAGCCGGCGTTGGTTTTTTCGCGCAGTTGTTTCACGAGCTGAGGGTTGATTTCCATAAAACGAAGCATTGAATCGTTGAACGGTTAAACCGTTGGGGCGTTGGCGCACAGCGCCGAGTTGAATCTCTCAACTCTCAACCAACGATTCTCCACATTGTCCTAGGCAGACACGCCCGCCATTTCGACCTGCTCGCGGATTCGAGTTTCGCCGCTTGCCGAAACAATGGCGTCCACCAGCTTTTGTAGAATCACGCGAATGGCACGAATTGCATCGTCGTTTCCGGCGATTGGATAATCGACCATCTCGGGATCCGCATTGGTATCGACGATCGCGACGACTGGAATCCCAAGACGTCGCGCCTCATTGACCGCGTTTTGCTCGCGTGTGGTGTCGATCACGACCAACGCATCGGGCAACTGCGACATCTCGATTATTCCATCGAGATTGCGACGGAGTTTCGCGGCCTCTCGATTCAATGCCGCCAATTCCTGTTTTCCCATTTTTTTGTATTCCGGCGATTGCTCGATCTGTTCGATGTATTTCAACCGACCGATGCTCTTGCGGATAGTCGAGAGATTGGTCAGCGTCCCGCCAAGCCAGCGCTGATTGACGTAAAATTGTCCGCAAGCCATGGCCGCTTCTTTCACCGCTTCCTGCGCCTGCTTCTTGCAGCCCACAAACAAGATCTTCCCGCGGCGACGGGTCACCTCCTGCAAAAATTCGGTCGCACGATGCAATTGCTGCACGGTCTCATCGAGATTGATGATATAAATTTGGTTCCGCTTCTCAAAGATAAAGGGCTTCATCTTCGGATTCCAGCGCTTGGTCTGGTGCCCAAAGTGGACCCCGGCCTCAAGGAGCTCAGGCACTAATTCTGGTGTATCAGCCATAAACAAATCGCGCCGGCCGCGCAGCACAGCGGACGGGGAAGATGCTACAACGCCTGCCGAAGTGCAACCGCAAATTCGCCGTCTTCTAGACGTCGATCTTGGCTGACGAATGATGATGATGTTTCCGGAATCCAGCGCCGAGATGGATCTAATTCGTCCACGCGGGGAGGCGCTCGAGCCCACGTAATAAAGTCCGTAGCCGGTCGCGGTCGTACTACCGGACGACTGCCAATTTTTAGCGGCAAATTGCAGCCGCAAATCGATCAGGATTTCTTTTCGCTGTAGCGCGCGAGAACCCAACAGAAATCGGACAGGCGATTCAAGTAGCGGAGAATTTCAGGACTCAAATTCTTCAAGGCGGCGACGCGACGCTCCGCATGTCGCGCCGTTGTGCGTGCGAAATCGAGTGCCGCGGAAACGACCGTTCCACCGGGGATTACCCAATCTTTCGGATAAAGCGATTTGTCTTTTTCAAGATCGACAATCACCCCACTGATGCGATCGATCATTTCGGCGCTCGTAAGCTTGAACTCATCCTTCACGTAACGATCGATGTCTTCACGCGCGGTCGCGAGTTCGCCCATCACGACGATCAAATCTTTTTGGACCAACAGAATCTGCTCGGAAATGAATGCGTTTTCAGAAAACGCGCGCGCGAGGCCTAGCGCAGCGTTCAGTTCGTCAACGCAACCGTAGGCATTCACACGCGGATCGCTTTTAGAAACGCGCCGACCGTACATGAGCGACGTTTCGCCTTTATCACCGGTTTTGGTCACGATCGACATAAGCCCTTCGGTAGGGCGAGGCTCACGGGAGCCGACGAAAATCGCAGACGCGATTACCGATAGGCTCTACAGAGTCTCTCCCGGCCGAAAGAGAGAAGAGGTTCCTCGACTTCGCCCGGAATGACAAGTAGCACTTACCCGATGGCCGGTTGCGCCTCGGCTTCTTCCATGACAGGCGCATCAATCTGTTCGCCAAGTTCGACAAGTTTGATCTCGCGGTGCTGAGGGAATCCCGTGCCTGCAGGAATCAAGTGACCCATGATGACATTTTCTTTGAATCCGCGAAGACGATCGACTTTGCCAAGTGTCGCGGCCTCGGTAAGGACGCGGGTTGTATCCTGGAAAGACGCAGCCGAGATAAAGCTATCAGTTTCGAGCGAAGCTTTCGTGATCCCGAGCAGCACGGGCGTGGCTTCGGCCGGTTTTCCGCCTTGCTCAACCACGCGCTGATTCTCTGCTTCAAAATCGAGCCGATCGACCTGATCGCCCCAAAGCAACGAAGTATCGCCGGGATCAGTGATCTTCACTTTGCGCAACATCTGACGCACGATGATCTCGATATGTTTGTCGTTGATCTCCACGCCTTGTAGGCGATAGACCTCCTGCACTTCATTGACTAAATGTTCCTGCAGGTCCTGCGGTCCGCAGACTTCGAGGATTTCATGAGGAACAACCGGTCCTTCAGTGAGCTGCTGACCTTTCTTCACGAAGTCTCCTTTGAAAACGATGATGTGTTTCGTGAGCGGGATGAGATGCTCTTCTTCGGACCCAGTGTCAGGGTCCTTCAAAATAAGCCGTCGCTTCCCGCGAACCGTTCCGCCCATCTCGACCACCCCATCGATCTTGGCAATCTCCGCCGCGTCCTTCGGTCGACGCGCTTCGAACAATTCGGCCACGCGCGGCAGACCACCGGTGATGTCCTTCGTCTTCGCAACTTTCCGCGGCGTTTTTGCGAGCAACGCGCCTGCGCGCACTTTCTGTCCTTCCTCGACGATCACGTGCGCGCCCGCGGGGATGGAATAACTCGCGAGCACTTCCTTCTTTTCACCCATGATAACAATCTGCGGATGTAAATCTTCCTTATGTTCGATAATTACCGTGCCCATGAGGCCGGTTGCTTCATCGACATCACGCTTGATCGTTACACCAGCGATCATATCGCGGAATTCGATCTTGCCGCCCTTGTCGGTGAGAATCGGCACGTTGTACGGATCCCACTGAACGAACGTCTCGCCTTTTTTAACTGAGGCGCCGTCATCTTTGGAGATCATTGAGCCGATAACCACATTATAACTCTCGAGTTCGCGGCCCTCCGCGTTGTGAACGGTGATGGAGCCGTTCTTATTCAAAACGATCCAGCTACCGTCGAGTGCCTGCACAGTTCGCAGGTCATTAAAGCGAACGCTGCCATCGTTTTTCGCTTTGATGATCGGTTGCTTGAAAGTTTGGCTGGCCGTGCCGCCGATGTGGAATGTCCGCATCGTCAATTGTGTTCCAGGCTCGCCGATTGATTGCGCTGCAATAATCCCAACTGCTTCGCCAAGTTTGACAAACTGGCCCGTTGCAAGATTGCGCCCATAACACATTGCACAGACGCCGCGGCCGCATTCGCAAGTAAGCACTGAGCGAATCTTCAAGCTTTCCACACCGACGCGCTGAAGTTCTGCGGCGACCTTTTCATCAATCAACTGATTCGCCTTGACGATTTTTTTCTTCTTCTCCACTGGATCTGCGATGGTTTCGCAGCTCACGCGACCGATGATCCGCTGGGCAAGATCGACAACCTCCTCGTCGCCTTCATAAATTGAGCGCACCACGATCCCATTTACAGTGCCGCAATCCGCTTCATTAATGATCACATCCTGCGACGCATCTACCAGCTTGCGCGTAAGGTAGCCGGAATCTGCTGTTTTGAGCGCCGTATCGGCGAGACCCTTGCGCGCGCCGTGGGTGGAGATGAAATACTCGAGCACGGTGAGACCCTCGCGGAAGTTCGACGTAATTGGGCGCTCGATAATTTCTCCCGAAGGTTTCGCCATCAAGCCGCGCATGCCGGCAAGTTGCCGCACCTGTTGCCGGTTGCCGCGCGAACCGGAATCGACCATCAAGTAAACAGGATTGAGTTCCTTCCGTCCCTCGTTGTGTTCAAGAGTGCGAAACATTACGCTGGAAATTTCATCGCCGGCGTGTGTCCAGATGTCGATGATCTTGTTGTAACGCTCGCCATCAGTAATAATGCCTTTGCGATATTGCTGCTCAACCTGCCGGATTTGTTTGTAAGCATTTTCGAGCTCGGTCTGTTTCTCTTTCGGAATGATCATGTCCGAAATCCCAATCGAGATGCCGGCTTTGGTTGCTTCGGCAAAACCGAGTTCTTTCAATTTATCCAACGTCGCGACCGTTTCGGTTGGCCCCGCGACTTGATAACAGCGCCAAATAATGTCGCTCAGTTGTTTCTTGCCCGCGGCCTTGTTGAAAAATCCTAACTGTTTTGGCCAAATCTGGTTGAAGATGACGCGGCCTGCCGTGGTCTCAATGATCTTTACCTCGGCATTTCCAAAGGTCGTTTGCTGGCCATGATCGGGATTCTTGATCCGAATGCGATCGTGCGTCCGAATGCTTCCTTCGGCCATGGCAAATTCCACTTCGGTTGCATCAGAAAAAAGCGGAAGACGTCCGTCGGCATCACTTCCAGCCGCTCGCCGTGGATTTTGCGTGAGATAATAGCAACCGAGTGTGATGTCCTGGGACGGCGTCGTAATTGGCTTACCACTTGAGGGAGAGAAAATATTATTCGGGGCGAGCATGAGCATGCGTGCTTCCATTTGCGCTTCGACCGAGAGCGGCACGTGCACGGCCATCTGATCGCCGTCGAAATCCGCATTGTACGCGGTGCAGACCAGCGGATGGATGCGGATGGCTTCGCCTTCGATCAATTGCGGCTCAAAAGCCTGGATCGACAGCCGATGCAGGGTCGGCGCGCGATTGAGCAACACCGGATGACCCTTAGTGACTTCCTCGAGAATGTCCCAAACTTCCGGCGTCTGGCGCTCGATCATTTTTTTCGCGCTGCGCACCGTATGGACATAACCGAGATCCTTGAGACGACGAATAATGAATGGCTCGAACAGAACGAGCGCCATTTTCTTCGGCAGACCGCACTGGTGAAGTTTCAGTTCGGGACCAATGACAATAACGGATCGGCCGGAGTAATCGACACGCTTTCCGAGCAAGTTTTGACGGAACCGTCCGCCTTTGCCCTTTAGCATGTCGCTCAACGATTTGAGTGGTCGATTCCCCGCGCCAGTGACCGCGCGACCGTGGCGGCCGTTGTCGAACAAAGCGTCAACAGCTTCCTGCAACATCCGTTTTTCGTTGCGAATGATGACATCCGGAGTCTTGAGCAGGAGCAGGTTTTTGAGGCGGTTATTGCGATTAATAACCCGACGATAAAGATCGTTTAGGTCCGAAGTCGCAAAACGCCCGCCTTCCAATGGAACAAGCGGACGCAAATCCGGCGGGATTACCGGCAACACATCGAGAACCATCCACTCGGGACGTGCGTGCGAGTTTTGGAATCCTTGGACGAGCTTGAGTCGTTTCGCCAGCTTCTTGCGAATCTGTTTGCTCTTCGTGGCGCCCATCGCTTTCTCGAGCTCTTTGTTGAGTTTGTTTAGGTCAATCTCCGCGAGAAGTTTCTTCACCGCTTCGGCGCCCATGCCGGCAACGAAATCATCGCCGTATTGTTCCTGTGCTTCACGATATTCGACTTCGTTAAGCAGTTGTGTTTTCTGCAGCGGAGTCTTGCCGGGATCGATGACGATGTAATCCTCGTAATAAATCACCCGCTCGAGCTGCCGCGCACTCATATCCAGCATGAGTCCGAGTCGGGAAGGCATGCATTTGTAAAACCAAATGTGCGAAACGGGCACCGCCAGTTCGATATGGCCCATGCGTTCACGGCGAACGCGGGCAAGCGTGACTTCGACACCACAGCGGTCGCAAATCACGCCTTTATGTTTGATGCGCTTGTATTTTCCGCACGAACATTCCCAATCGCGCGTTGGACCAAAAATTCGCTCACAGAAAAGCCCGCCCTTCTCCGGTTTAAACGTGCGGTAATTGATTGTCTCCGGATTTTTGACTTCGCCTTTGCTCCACGAGCGCATCGTGTCACTCGACGCGACGCCGATCGCGACTTGATCAAAACCCACGGGACGCTCTTCGCCCACTAACTCACGCCAGGAATGTTCGTTCATGATTATCTAAGGTAATTGTCGATTTGAAAATTATGCGACGTTCTCAAGGAAACGGCTCGGCGCCTGCCCGCCGACTTTGATGTCGAGGCCGAGGCTTTGCATTTCTTTGATGAGCACGTTGAAAGATTCGGGGGTGCCTGCCTCGAGCGAGTTATCGCCCTTGACGATTGATTCGTAGATGCGGGTCCGGCCTTGCACGTCATCAGATTTGACCGTGAGCAATTCCTGCAAGGTGTAAGCGGCGCCATAAGCTTCCAGAGCCCAGACTTCCATTTCGCCGAAACGCTGACCGCCGTACTGCGCCTTACCGCCAAGCGGCTGCTGCGTGACGAGTGAGTATGGGCCGACTGCCCGAGCATGGATTTTGTCCGCGACCAAATGGCCAAGCTTCATCATGTAGATGTAACCAACAACAACTTCTTGATCGAAGGCGTCTCCCGTACGGCCATCAAAAAGCCGCGCTTTACCGGTTTCCTGCACCCAGGAGAACCCTTCCTTCTTCTTGGCGTCGTGCAGATATTCGCGAATCTTTTTCTCCGCGATTCCGTCAAAAACTGGAGTCGCCACTCTGAATCCAAGTGCCTTCGCCGCAACTCCGAGGTGCGTTTCCAAGACCTGACCGACATTCATGCGGCTTGGGACACCAAGCGGATTCAGCACTATCTCCACCGGGGTTCCATCCGCCAGGAAAGGCATATCTTCTTCCGGAACGATCCGCGCAACGACGCCTTTATTTCCGTGACGACCAGCCATCTTATCTCCGACGCTTAGCTTGCGCTTGCTCGCGATATAAACTTTGACCTGCTTGATGATGCCGGGATCGATATCGTCGCCGCTCTCCACCCGATCCATCGCACGCTCGCGTTCGAGCTCCAGCTCCGCGAACTTGTTCTCATACGAGCCGATGATTTCACGGATCTTGTTACGGATCGGACTCGGATCGATCTCGATGTGATCGTGAACTATCGCGAGCTTCCGCAATAATGTCTTGGTAATCTTGCGATTAGCCGGGATAATGATTTCGCCGGTCTCGGCATTAACGACATCAAGCGGGATTTTTTCACCGAGCAGAATATTTGAAAGCGAATCTGTCAGTTGCTCGGTCAGCTCGTCTTTTTTGCGCTTATGTTCTTCATTGATCGTCTTGAGCTGCCGCTTTGTTTCGGTCGGCGTGAGCTTTTCGCGGGAAACTTCGCGACGCGATGAAACCTTTACATCCATCACAATGCCGTAGGTTCCAGACGGAACGGTGAGCGACGTATCTTTTACGTCGGCGGCTTTTTCGCCAAAAATCGCTCGGAGGAGACGTTCCTCCGGCGCCAACTCGGTTTCGCTCTTCGGCGTAATTTTACCGACGAGAATGTCGCCTGGCTTCACTTCGGCGCCGACCCGCACTACACCATCGGGGCCGAGATTACGCAAGGCCTCCTCACTAACATTTGGAATGTCGCGTGTAATTTCTTCCGGTCCCAACTTCGTATCGCGCGCCCCGATCTCGAATTCGTCAATGTGGATGGAAGTATAAATATCCTCCTTCACCACCTTCTCTGAAATCATGATGGCGTCTTCGAAGTTGTACCCGTTCCAGGGCATGAACGCGACAAGCACGTTTCGGCCCAGCGCGAGCTCGCCCTGATCGGTGTTCGGACCATCGGCGATAACTTGCCCGCGCTTCACATGCTGGCCTTTGCGGACGATCGGCTTCTGGTTCACGCACGTGCCGGCATTTGAGCGCATGAATTTTCGCAGCTCGTAAACGTGAATTCCCGCTTCCGCGTTCGTTTTTAATTTCTTTTTGCTCTCCGGCAGATGTCCATCCTTGGTGACGACTATTTGGTCTGCCGTAACGGAGGCGACCTTGCCGCCGTCGGTTGCAAGAACAACGGCATGCGAATCGCGCGCTACTTTCCCCTCCAAGCCGGTCCCGACTAGTGGCGACTCCGAAACAATGAGCGGCACACCCTGACGCTGCATGTTGGAGCCCATGAGCGCACGGTTTGCATCGTCGTGCTCGAGGAATGGGATCAAACCCGCTGCCACCGATACAAGTTGCTTCGGAGATACATCCATGTAATGCACCTTCGACGGGTCGACTTCGAGGAAGTCCCCACGATAGCGCACCGAGACTTTTTCCCCGGTAAAATGCCCTCGCCCGTCTATCGGCGCATTCGCCTGCGCGACGAGAAAACTCTCTTCGCGATCACCCGTGAGATAATCAACTTGATCCGTCACGCGACCCTTTTCTACCTTGCGATAAGGCGTTTCGATAAAACCGAATTCGTTGATGCGCGCGAAGGTGCTCATCGAACTGATCAAACCGATGTTCGGACCCTCCGGTGTCTCGATCGGACAAATGCGGCCGTAGTGAGACGGATGAACGTCGCGCACCTCGAACCCCGCGCGTTCACGGCTTAGACCCCCGGGTCCGAGCGCGGACAAGCGACGTTTGTGCGTCAATTCCGCCAGCGGATTCGTCTGATCCATGAACTGGGAAAGCTGCGATCGGCCAAAGAAATCGCGGATGACCGCGCTCAGCGCTTTTGGATTGATCAGCTTCTGCGGCGTCATTCCGTCCACGTTGATGTCGAATAGCGTCATACGCTCCTTGACCAGACGTTCGGTGCGAGCAAGACCGACGCGACATTGATTGGCCAGCAATTCACCCACCGTGCGCACGCGACGACTCCCCAGATGATCGATGTCGTCAAGCGTGCCTTCGCCCCGGCGCAGACTGATCAAATACTTGATTGCCGCGATAAAATCTTTGTCGGTCAAAATACGCTCACTCGAATCGACATTAATCCCAAGTTTCTGATTGATTTTGTAACGGCCGACGCGTCCAAGATCATATTTCTTTGGATCGAAAAAGAGCCTCTTGAGCAAAGCGCGAGCATTGGCCACAGTCGGCGGATCGCCCGGGCGAAGACGCCGGTAAATGTCCTTGAGCGCTTCTTCCTGGTCGTGCGCCGGATCTTTCCTAAGCGCCTTCACGACCGTGTCATCGTGCGAAATATCGATCACTTTCACATCGTGAACCTTGAGTGCCATTATCTGGCGGACTGTCGCTAGAGTGAGGGGTTCGAAGGCGCGCGCGACCGTCACCTCGCCATCGCGGATCTCCGCGGTGAGCACTTTGGTGGCCAGCTTCTCCTCGTCGAGCTTGTCGCTCAGCTTAAGATTCTCGATGTTGTAAAAGAGTTTAATGACTTCTTCGTCGGAGCCGTAGCCAAGCGCGCGCAGGAAAGTGGTGGCGAGAAATTTGCGGCGGCGCTTGCGTCGATCGAGATAGATATAAAGTAGATCGGCCGTATCAAATTGGACCTCAATCCAGGAACCCCGGTCCGGAATGATGCGGAAGCTGTAGAGCACTTTCCCGTTGAGATGGATTGTGGATTCAAAAGCGATCCCTGGAGAACGATGCAGTTGGCTGACTACGACACGCTCGGCACCGTTGATCACGAAAGTGCCTTGCGGCGTCATGAGCGGGATTTCGCCCATGTAAACTTTCTCTTCCTTCGTCCCCTTTTCCTCGCGTAATTGGAAAGTGACGTGTAGCGGCGCGCTGTAAGTTTGGCCTTCGCGTTGCGCCTCCAGCGCGCTCAATTTTGGCTCGCCGATCTCGTAATGACTAAAATCGAGCACCGCCTTTTCATCGTAGCTTTCGATCGGAAAGACCTCTTTGAAAACCGCCTGCAGCCCATGATTTTTCCGTTTGGAAAATGGGACGTCTTTTTGCAGGAAATCGACGTATGAATTGAGCTGAACCTCAATCAGATTCGGTGGCTCGATACCTTCTTTAATGCTTCCGAAGTAAATGCGTTCCGACATAATGACTAGACCAAGGGTTAACCTCGCAGCGGCCACCCCAAATAGTGGCCGACACGGGCAAGATTTTACGGGATCAGCGACGGGCGAGGGGCGCAACAATGACCCCAAAACAGCGGCTTGTCAAATCGACCTCCACCGTTCCGTTGCCAGTTTTGTATCTTGCCGTCGAGTGCCGGGTTAAAAATAAGTCTGCCTATCTCTAACGAAATTTGAAGTTAAGCGAAAACGGCCGCCGCGCAAGACATTTATGCGACGGCGGCCGGGAAAAACCAATTATTTGATTTCGACCTTCGCCCCAGCCGCCTCGATCTTTTTCTTCATCTCGTCGGCTTCCTGCTTGGTCACGCCTTCCTTAATTGTTTTGGGAGCTCCTTCGACCAGCGCCTTGGCCTCCGCCAATCCAAGTCCGGGCACGGCACCCCGGACTTCTTTAATTACGGCAATCTTATTCGAACCCATTTCTGTTAGGACAACTTCGAATGTGCTTTTTTCTTCGGCTGGCGCCGCTGCTGCGCCTCCGCCGGGCCCGGCTGCTGCAGGACTAGCTGCTGCTGCCACGGGAGCAGCCGCGCTCACGCCCCATTTTTCTTCGAGCTGTTTCACCAATCCAGCAATCTCGAGAACGGTCAGGCCGCTGAGTTGCTCCACCAATTTATCTGTATCTGCCATTTTCTTTTCCTCGGTTCGCCGCCTCCGAAAGCTTTCGGGGAATTAAGGCCGATAGCCATCGGCCCGGACAGTTTCGGTTCACTTCCCCTCCCGCCACTACGGGAGGAAATTTTTCTTACGTCGCCGCCTGTGCGGACGCACCCTCCTTCTCTGATTTCGCCTTCAACAGGCGCGCGAGCGCGGAGCCTGGTTCATTCAACAAACGGACAAGACACGTTGCTGGAGACAAGAGGTGCGCCAGTAATTGCGCCTGCAAAACTTCGCGCGGTGGCAGGTCAGCCAGTGTTTCCAATTCCGCCGTGGAAAGAACGGTTCGATCGACAAAACCAATCTTAAGCGCGGCAATTTTAAACTCCGCTGCGAACATCTTAAAAATTTTCGCAACCGGCGCCATATCTTTTTCGCCCGTCACCACTGCCGTCTGGCCAACCAGCTTGTCGGCTACATCTGGAAAACCGGAATCGGTCATCGCGCGTTTGAGGAAATTATTTTTCACGACGTGCACTTCCGCGCCCGCTGGCGCGAGCCGGTTCCGCAACTCGCCGAAATCGCCGACCTTCATGCGCTGGTAATCGGTTACGAGCACAAATGGCGAGCGTTTCAATTTCTCCGAAAGATCGGAAACGATACTGGTTTTTTCTGGCCTCATAATCTCGATCTAAGTTGTCGCTCCTTCGGCTTACACTCTCAAATACGGCGCCGGATCGACGTGTACGCCGGGAGACATCGTCGCACTGATTGTCACACCTTCCAGATAATGTCCTTTCGCCGTGGCAGGACGCGCCCGCACAACCGCCTCGATCACCGCGTTCCCATTTTCCACGAGCGCTTTTTCTTCAAACGAAAATTTTCCCACGGGCACCGCAACATTGCCGTTTTTGTCGAGCTTAAATTCCACACGGCCGGCCTTCACCTCCTGCACCGCCTTTGCCGTGTCGTCGGTAACCGTCCCGGCCTTGGGATTTGGCATCAATCCACGCGGCCCCAGTACCTTTCCCAGTTTTCGAACTTCCGCCATTGCTGCGGGCGTAGCAATTGCAACATCAAAATCTTGAAAACCTTCCTGACATTTTTTGACCAAATCCTCAAAGCCCACATACTCTGCGCCAGCTTCCTTTGCCGCGTTCGCGGCTGCGCCTTGGGCAAAAACGAGCACGCGCACCTGCTTGCCGCTGCCATGCGGGAGCGGACAGGTCCCGCGTACCATCTGGTCGGATTGTTTCGGGTCAACGCCGAGTCGGAACGAAACCGTCACCGTTTGATCGAACTTCGTCGCGGGCATTTTCTTTAATGCCGAAACAGCATCGGGAAGATTGTAAGCCTTGGTGCGATCAACCTGACCGACGGCGGTGCGATAACGTTTACTTCGATTTCTTTGCATGGTTTGGTGCAGTTCAAATGCCGCGCGATTTGCTAGAAATGGCGGGCTCCTGCTTTAAAGTCAGGCCGCTTAATAAGCGGCGGGACGTGGAAATTAGCGGGTATCTATCCCTTGTCAAAACGAACTTCAGTCCGACAAGACCGGAAGGTCTTTTAGTCAACCGGGGCTGCGCTGTTTGGGTCGTCCGCTGATGCGCCGGCCGTTTGCGCAGTCGGCGGTCCGTTCCTGATGATTTTTCCCTCTTTCATCACGAACGAAACACGCTCGGTCGCCGTAATGTCGGTCGTAGGATCGCCTGGCATTGCAATGATGTCGGCCAGCTTGCCCTTTTCCAGCGTACCGACCTTTTGCGCGATACCCAGAAGCTCCGCATCATTTGATGTCGCGGATTTGAGGGCGTCGATCGCCGCCATACCGAGTCCCATCATGAGAGCAAATTCCTTCGCATTCTGACCATGCGGAAAAACGGCCGCGTCGGTTCCGAATGAAATTCTCACGCCCATTTTCACGGCATTGCGGAACATGTCCGAGCGCGCCGCCGTCGCCTCTCGCGCTTTCGCCT
>WNFT01004984.1_pt1 | contig 15043 bp, 18 predicted proteins | sample 5400191 | NCBI WGS metagenome assembly WNFT01 (sample SAMN13153359, study PRJNA577476) | soil metagenome | isolation source: 80 cm saprolite under Madrone tree | place: USA:California | collected 2016-06-14 | reverse complement strand
GGGATCAAAGTCCTCCGCCACCAGCTTTGGACGTGCACGCAGATCGCCCGGGCCGTCGGCGTGAGCGGGCCGACCGCGGCCCGGGTCGCGCGGCGCGCGGGCCTGTCCCGGCGGGGGCGGCTGGCACCGCCGCCGCTGGTGCATCGCTACGAGCACGCGCACCCCGGCGATCTGCTGCACCTCGACACGAAGAAGCTCGGGCGGATCGCCGGGGTGGGCCACCGGATCACCGGCCGCGACAGAACCTCGGTTTGGGTGTTCGCCACCGGGGCGCCGTCAGAAGCGCCGACGGGCCGAGTGGACGGGCCTGACGGAGCCCCAGGTCGTGCAGGGCGCGCTTGAAGGCCTGGCCGAGCTCGGGTGGCTGCGGCCGGAAGCGGTCAGGGTCCGTGACGGCGGGCCGCCCACAGTGCGGTTCCGCATCAACCCGCGGCTCCTGGCGGGCCGGCATGACTGATCGCGCAACGTCCCTCCGGAGGCTTCTGGACGCTCCTGACGTCGCCCGGGTCGCGAACAGCTCGACCGAGGTTCTGTCAGTTTTGTCGGGTACGCACTGTCCCTGGCGATCTTCGGCGAGCACAGCGCCGGCTCCCTAACCACATCCGTCAAGAGTAGGTGAACGGGCTGGCTGCTTCCTTAGGCGAGAGGTCCGGCCACCTGGGCGGTGACCATCGATCCAGCGCTGGCCATGGCATCGGATGCAGATGATCTCGGCCGTCCGTTCGTCAGTGTTGGCCTAGGCAGGGAGAGTTATGGCACTTCGGCATTGTTTGGCTCCTTGGGGTTTGATGAGGCTACTTCTTACGGTGTGGAAGGGTGGGCCGAGCCGGCACTATGGACCGTCGTAGGATTCTGGACCTCGGCGATGCGCTTCCGCAGTCGCGCCGAACGCTCCTCAGCTTCCTCGCGGATGAACTTACGGGACTCGTCTGGCTTCGCTCTTCCCTTGCGGGGTCCTGCCATTGGCCCCTGACCTCCTCCTCGCAGTGTTCCGGCGACGATGGTAGCACTTGCCGATGTGGACACCCGACCAGGCTGGCCGCCGGGGCCGCCAAGCCGCACAGCCACTTCCGCCGGGTCCGGGTTCGCGCACTATCGCCGGCGGCTTCGGTTGGATCCCGTGCGGGATTCGACACCTTTGGCCTCGTTTAAAGTCAGGGGTTGTACTCCTCGCCTGACGGCAGATTCGACGCGCCGACGTTCATCCTGCGCGCGCAGCCGCAAGGAATGGCGCAACTACCCGGTGGGGGTTCGGCGGCAGGATCACTATCACTGTCTGGCGGGCGCGGCTCAAGGACACGAAAAGAACACGCGATGGCTCCTCAAACGGCTCGTCGTCTCTCGTAGCAGCGAGATAGTCGCCATCTCTGTAGACGAGGAGGACGGCGTCAGCTTCTCTACCCTTCGTCTGGTGGAAGTTCATAAGCTGGACGGGGTTTTGCTGGACGGTGTCAAAATCGACGAGCGCACCTGCCCGTCGGTGTGCGGCTGCCGCCAAGACCTGCCTCACCGAGGCGTCGTCCATGGGGCGGCCGAGAAGTCGGCGAGACAAGGCAGTGAAGTCGACAGAGGCTCGCTGCCATGGCCGCACTCCTCGCGTTACGCCGAGGCCACGCCAAGCGTTCGTGGCGATCGCCAGCACATCCCCGAGTGTGGCACTACCTGGCTCTTGCAGGGCCCGCTCTAACGCGGTCAGACGCTCCCCGAATATGCGGGGCATACCGCGTCCACGTGCCATCTGAATCGCCAGGTCGGGCGCCGTCTTTCCCCGCGTGCAGGCGGTGAGGAAGGTCGCAAGCTGGGCTCGCACCTCCTCCCAACTCACGGCGCCAGACGCGAAGCCACAAAGGGTCGCGAGTGCGACGAGCGCCTCGCCATGAGCTTCAGGGATACCGACAAGCACATGGTCAACATCTGCCTCGATCAGAGCGGCACCCAACTCGGTGACGCCCTCGTTCGAGTGGCCGAAGATGCCAACGGTACTCGCCCCCGCCGCGCGAATCCGAGCAACCTCGCCGGCGATCACATTAGTCAACCCCGCGTCCACGACGTCGGGGATGACGGTCAAGCGTCCGGTGCGAATCGCGTGAACTACTGCCCTATCCGTGAATCGCCGTCGCCGCACGGCCTCAGCCATCGCCGGGATTGCGCCGCTTGGGTCCCGATGCGACCTCAACTCCAGGTCGATTGCTCGCGTCGCGATTCGCCTCGCTTCCTCGAGCCGCTTCGGCCCGACGCCGGTATGGCTGAGGAAAGAGTAGATCATCTGATTTGGATCTCCGAGAAGCAGAAGGCGACCGCCATTCCCGAGGAGGGTAAGGAGCTTCCACTGCTCGTCGTTGGTGTCTTGGAACTCGTCGCAGATCACGAGCGGCCAGCGTTGGAGGATGAGGCCGAGCAGGCGCTGGCTCGAGAGGAGCTTCCGGGTCGCCGGGATGAGATCGTCGTAGCTCAGGCGCGTCCGGTCACGTCCAAGAAGCCTCGCGCGAGCCTCCGACTCAAGCACGGGCGGCTTCACCCCATGACCGCTGTAACGGCCGAACGCCCGGATCAAGCGCCAGGCGAAGGCGTGGAAGGTGGCAATGTCGATACGGCCACCGCCGCTTCCAAGACACCCGGTGCGCCCCGCGCGATCTGCCCGACTGCGGTCCGGGAGAACGTCAGGAAGAGCACCCGGTGCCAGGATGCGATGCCCGGTCGCTCCAGCATGACTCGCCCCGCCCAGAGGGCGGTCGTGGTCTTTCCCTCGAGCCTCCGGCGCCGTCGGCGGCGGCCGCGTCGACGAAAGTCAGCCGATTGGCGGCAGGGAGCTCCACTGCTTCCTGCTCGTGCAAGCGCTTGGCGAGCGAAGTGAGAGCCGCCCGATCGTGGGGCCCTTCAATACCTACGACGGAGCGCGATGCCACGGCAGGCAGGAGCTGCAGGTGCCAGTGGCGCGCTGCGAGGAGCTCCTTCTTTGTCTTCGGGGTCTGCCCATAGTGGACACTGCGGCTCCCCGCCTTCTGGCGTGTGAGACGGATAAGCTCGGAGGGTAGGAAGACCTCAGCGGCCTGGGGGCGACGAGTCGAGAGCCACACCTGGCTCGCCGACCGCCGGAGGACTGCCGCGAGGTGCTGGGCCATTGACGCGTCTAGGCGGTTCCACATCAACCCGCGGCGCCTGGCGGGCCGGCATGACCGATCGCGCAGCATCCCTCCGCTTCCTCACGTTCCCGACGCGCGTCGCCCGGGTCGCGAACAGCTCGACTGAGGTTCTGTCAGTTTTGTCGGTTACTTATTGGCCCGCAGCGACGACCCCATGCTGCTCCTTCGAGGACGCCGTCCTATTCTCGTGGAATGGGCAGCCGATGCGCCCTGAAACAAGCAGATACTGAACTAATCATATGCTTAGCTCTTCCTACTCCCACCATTTTGGTGCCTCTGCCGGTTCTTAGGCGGTTATTTTAGCCGGGCGCGGGGATGACGGGCTGCTCCAGCGCTTCCAGTTGACACGTTCGCCTCCAACTTCCTCATGCCGGCCGACGAGATCCGGGTCCTGCTCCTCGTCGTGGCCGGCGCGCTCTGGAACGTCAACCGGCGACAGCGACGGCAGCTCTCACAGGTCCACCAGCAACCGCAGACGACTGACCAGCCAGTGTCTGGTGGAGGATCTACCCAGAGTCCGACTACATGGAGGACTTCCTCGTATTGCCCGTGCTGTGAGCCTCGCAAGAAGCTCGTCCAAACCGAGTGGACTCCCGATGAGGCCTTCAAGTGCCCCGCGACCGGCACGGAGGTCAAGCTGTACGACGGCGTCCCTCGAGATCGCCACGACGTACTCAAGCGCCTGCGCGAGGCTTACTTTGGCGGCGGTCGATTTGAAGACGAGCTATGGCGCGAGTTCCGGCGCCTCACGGAGTTGGACCCGGCTGGGAACGAACTCGAGTTGCTCCGACGAGTCTTCATCTTCGAACCGTTCGACCGGATTCCAGGAGAAGAACTCGACGCGATCTTCAACCGGTTCCAGAACCCGCACGAGCTGCTCCACTTTCTACGACGCAACCATCGGGCGTATCGGCGCTACCTTCGACGCTGGGCGGGATAGTCCGACCACTCAGGGCGCGGCGGGGCGCCGGAAGCAGAGGTTGGGTGCGCGCCGTCGGGTAGGCCACTTCGAGACAGCGGGGAGGGAACGATGGACGTGCTCTACAGGCGCGAGGACGTGGACCCCTGCGAACCGCTCTCAGTGGCCGCCGCGGGCGCTTCCTCACCGGCCTCGATAGCCTGCTTCACGTGCCCGCGGAACAGATGGATATGCATCTGATCACGCTGCAGCTGCGCAATCAGCACTCGGTCATCAAGCCCACGCGCAATCTTCAACGCGGCGTCGAGCAGCCTCTCGGCGCGTTCAGCGTCAAAACGGGTCGTCGCGGTCCGGTAGATCGTTGCCTGGCGCGCGAGCGCGTCCCCGTGCAGTCGATCGTCACTGCGGTCCGTAGCGAGCCGCTCGAGCGCCTCGTACGCCTCGATGGCTTCATCGTAGGCTCCCCGCAGCTGGAGTGCGCGGCCACGACTGACATACAGATGCTTGAGCAACTCAGAACTGCCCCGCTCGCGGCTTCCGATCTCGATCGCAACCGCGTAGTGGACGGCGGCCTGCTGGGTCGCATAGAGTGCGAGGGCGAATCCCCTGCAAGCCGGCTCCAACGCAGGGCCCACGCCGAGGGGAAGGGGCACCCCCTAAAGGCTGCCAGTTCGGGCTCGCCACGCCCACTAGTTCTCGAAGACGAACAGGGCTGGCGTCCCTAGTCTTTCGTGTCAGCGCCTTTGGCAATACGATGAGGCTTGGTGCGCGCCGCGCAGATTTCTAGGGGGCACATGAGCGAGCCGTCGCCGAGGCGGGACGATCTCGAAAAGCTTCAGCAGGACACGGTTGGGTACTTCCTCCGCGCCGCGAATGCGAGCAATGGCCTGATCGCCGACAGCTCGAGGGAAGGTGCCCCGTGCAGCATCGCCGCCACCGGGCTCGGCCTCGCCGCCTATATCGTGGCCGCCGAGCGAGGCTTCCTCCCGCGTCGCGCGGCGGCCCAGCGGACGCTGACCGCGCTGCGGTTCTTCCGCGACAGTCCCCAGGGCGAGGACCCGGACGCCACCGGGCACCGAGGCTTCTATTACCACTTCCTCGACATGAAGACTGGCCGACGCACCTGGCAGTGCGAGCTGTCGATGATCGACACCGCGATCCTGATCGCCGGCGCCCTCACCAGCGGCCGATACTTCTCGGCCGCGGCGGACGACGAACGGGAGATCCGGGAACTCGCCGGGTTCCTCTACCAGCGGATCGACTGGCCCTGGGCGGCCGCAGACGGCCCCGAGCTGTCCATGGGATGGAAGCCTGGGGCCGGGTTCCTGAGCTACGGCTGGGAGGGATACAGCGAGGCGATGCTGCTCTACATCCTCGGCCTGGGCTCACCCACGTACCCGCTGCCCACGGAGAGCTACGGCGCGTGGACCGGAACCTACCAGTGGGAGAACCTCTACGACATCGATTTCCTCTTCGCGGCGCCGCTGTTTGTTCACCAGCTCTCGCACGTCTGGATCGACTTTCGCGGCATCCAGGATGCGTTCATGCGGGAGAAGCGGTCCGACTACTTCGAGAACAGCCGCCGGGCCACCGCCGTGCAGCAGCAGTACGCCCTGCGCAACCCCCTGTGGTTCGCGGGGTACGGGGAGCACTGCTGGGGGCTCACCGCCGGCCTCGGTCCCGGCTTCACGAAGCAGCGCGCGGAAGGGGGCATCGAGCGGCAGTTCTACGGCTACGTGGCCCGGGGGGTCCCCTTCGGACCCGATGATGGGACCCTGGCGCCCTGGGCGGTCGTCGCCTCGCTGCCGTTCGCCCCGGAGATCGTCATGCCCGCGCTCCGGCACGTTCGGGACGCGTATCCGGAAGCCCTGAGCGGGGATGGGCTCCTGACCAGCTTCAACCCCACCTTCGACCCCGGCGCCGGGGGGCGCCGGGGTTGGCGGGCCGCGGAGCACTACGGCCTGGACCAGGGTCCGGTGGTCCTGATGATCGAGAACTACCGATCGGGGCTCCTCTGGCGCCTCATGCGCGAGTGTCCAGCCATCGTGACCGGGCTGCGCCGCGCGGGTTTCCGCAAGGGATGGTTGAGATCGAGCCACCGATGAACGCGGCCGACCGTCCCGAGTCACGCGCCGCGCTGCGGCCGACCGACGCCTCCGACGCCACGCTGCTGGCCAACACGCGGCCGGCGCGCTGGCAGAACCCGCAACCCGCCCCCAGCTACAACCTCGTCGTCCTCGGCGCCGGCACCGCCGGGCTGGTCACCGCGGCCGGCGCCGCCGCCCTCGGCGCCAAGGTGGCGCTGGTGGAAAAGAACCTTCTGGGCGGCGATTGCCTGAACTTCGGCTGCGTACCGTCCAAGGCGCTTCTGCGCGCCGCGCGGTTTTACACCGATCTCCACCACGCGCCGCGATTCACCGGGAGCGCGCCGGTGCCCTCGGAAGCGAATTTCGCCGCGGCCATGGAGCGCATGCGCCGCCTTCGCGCCCACATCAGTCGCCACGACTCGGTCCAGCGGTTCCAGGCCCTTGGCGTCGATGTGTTCCTGGGCGACGCGGCGTTCGCCGATCGCCGCACGGTCGAGGTCGCCGGCGCCACGCTCACGTTCAAGAAGGCCGTCGTCGCCACCGGCACCCGTGCCGCCCACCCCCCCATCGAGGGCCTCGCCGAAGCCGGCTATCTCACCAACGAAACGGTCTTCAACTTGACCGAGCGCCCGCGGCGGCTGCTGGTGATCGGCGGCGGACCCCTGGGCTGCGAGCTGGCTCAGGCCTTCGCGCGCCTGGGCTGCGAGGTGATCATCGCCAACCGGGAGCCCTACTTCCTCCCCGGCGAGGAGCGGGATGCCGCGGAGATCCTCGCCGATGCCTTGCGGAGAGACGGCATCGAGGTGCGGCTCAACACGGAGGTCACGCGCGTCACCCAACGCGATGGCGAGAAGCGCGTGCGCCTGGTCAACGACAACCAGGACACGACGGTGGCCGTGGACGAGATTCTGGTGGGGGTCGGGCGGGTGCCCAACGTCGACGGACTGAACCTCGAAGCGGCGGGCGTCGACTACGACCACGAGCACGGGGTGCGGGTGAACGACTACCTGCAGACCCGTAACCGGCGCATCTATGCCGCAGGCGACGTGGCCCTGGAGCGGAAGTACACCCACATGGCCGACGCCACGGCGCGCATCGTGATCCAGAACGCGCTCTTCTGGGGCCGAAAGAAGCTGAGTTCCCTGACCATTCCCTGGTGCACCTACACCGACCCGGAGATCGCCCACGTGGGCCTCTATGTGAAGGAATGTCGGGAGCAGGGCTTCCCCCTCAAGACCTTCACCGTGCCGATGAGCGACGTGGATCGGGCGGTCCTCGACGGTGAGGAAGAGGGTTTCGTCAAGATCCACGTCCACGAGGGCACCGACACCATCCTGGGAGCCACCATCGTCGCGCGCCACGCGGGCGAGATGATCAACGAGATTTCCCTGGCCATGGTGGCGGGGATCGGCCTGAAGACCATCTCGCAAGTGATCCATTCCTATCCGACCCAGGCGGAGGCGATCCGCAAGGCCGGCGATGCCTACAACCGGACGCGCCTGAGTCCGCTCCTGAAGGCACTCAGCGGCCGGTGGCTGGCCTGGTCGAGACGAGACCTCTTCCACCGAAGCGGTTGACGCTCACCTCCTGTTGAGTGGTTTGAGCGTCCACCGAGTCGCAACCTAGGTTTTTACGAGCTTTAAAGCTCATGCCCTACGAGGACCGCGCACGTAAGGGCATGGGCTAGAGCCGATAGGCTTTTGCGGGTGACGGCGACGAAGTCTTCGGTCGAGTAATTGATAACGTGATGGCAACCGAGATTTCGACGATCCGCTCGCCTGTGTCGCTCACGGCGCGGGCTCGCTGCTCGACCAACTCGGCCTGCTCCGGAGAATAGCGATTAGAGCCTAAGGTAGAGCCCTCGCCAGGCATATTCGGTGGCCGTCGTCCGTCAAGACCGTCTCTGTGAGAGCGGTATTCCCGGCACGCCAGCGCGCTCCTGGGGCGGCCGGCCGCTCTACCCACTTCGCGTGCTGGCCGTCATGTCGCGTCAGCACCGGTTGGCGCGCCGACGGAGCCTGGCGGTCACCGACCTGGTGGGGGACAAGATTCTCATGCTGGAGCGCGGGTTTCAGACCCGGGATCTGTTCGAGGACGCATGCCGGGCCGCGCATGTGCAACTTCAAGTAGGCATCGAGAGTCGGTCGCCTCAGTCACTCGTCGCCCTGGCGGCAGCCGGGCACGGAATCGCCATCCTCCCGTCTGTCGTCAGGCTCGATCGGCCACGGGTGGCCATTGCGGGGATGCTGCACGATGGACGGCCTCTCGGTCTATGGGGACGCGTGGTCTGGGACCCTGACCGGCACTTACCAGCCTACGCGAGCGACTTCATCGAGATCCTTGCACGCTGCACGAGGACGTCATATCCCGGTCACCGACTTCGCCTCACCCGCGCGGTGCCTCGGCCGGCTGATGCTGAGTAAGGCAATCGCATATCCGGCTCAAGTGTCATGTTGCGTCCATGCACTACGGTGCAACGCTACTTGAGACTGTTCGCGGGTTTGGAAGTCCTGTGTCCATCCTTCTGTGTCGGAGAAACGCACGCGGGATCCTGATCTAGCCACTCGGCTCGCCTGTGTAGCAGTTTGTAGGAGCCGGCGGATGGACTGACCGCGTCCCCGCAGAACTCGGTGCCATCGCGGCACTTGCGGTGCTTCCGGTGCCGAATACTGTGTTCGACACCGCGCCCGCGTAGAATCCCGTCCCATGGAGCCATTGCCTCCGATCTGCATCTACTGCCTGACCCCACGGCCACTCACCGATGAGGGATCAGATCACGTCATGCCACGCGCCTTCGGGAGCTTCACGAACAGCCCGACGCTCGATTGTGTGTGCGACGGCTGTAACAAGTACTTCGGCAACACGATTGAGCGGGAGATGGGGCGGGACAGTCTTGAGGCGGTCATGCGCCTGATCCACGGCACCAAGCCGGCGAGCCAGCATCAGGAGCTAGGGAACAAGCGGATCAGGATGAGCCTTGATCATGAGGACCCGGAATGGCGGGGTTGTCACGTCGTGTGGCGCGAGGAGAATGGCGAACCTGTGGCGTCCCTTGTGCCCCAAGTCGGCTTCAGGCGAACCGACGGAACGGGCTGGGTCTACGTCACCGAGCCGGACCTTACGGATGTGGACAAGCCGCTCCCGCCCGAGGTCGAGCAGCCACCGAAGCACATGCGAGTCGTCGGCAACTCGGAGGAGATGCGGGCGCGTCTCATGGTAATCCTGGCACGTCGCGGCGTCTCGTTCGAGCGGACAACACAGACGGAGGGTCGTCTGTCCTCGACCGATGGGCTTGCATCCCTGACGCTGCACGGCTCCGTTGACGACACGAGCTTCCGGTGTGTCGGCAAGATCGCCTTCAACTATCTCGCATGGTGCATCGGCGCTGACTTCGTGCGGGGCGGGAGCTTCAACCCGCTTCGAGCCTACGTCCGCCATGGCACGCTAGCTCCGTATCCGCTCGTGCGCGTGGTGGATCGCCCGATACTGGCGGACGACACCATGGAGTCTCGGCAGACCGACGGGCACCTCGTGACGGCTTCCTGGACGACGCCCGGCAACCATCGCATTGTGGGGCAGGTGAGCCTGTTCAACTCGATCACCTACTCGGTGAGCCTCGCGCGCGATTACGTGGGCCTCTGGCTGCCGCTCGTCACCGGGCACCACTTCTCCCACCAGACCGGCGCTATCTCAATGCTGGTGAGCGCTCGGGTTCGATAGGCGAGGCAGGTAAGAGCCCGAAGGGGCAGCCTCAAGAGGGCGGCTCATCCCCTTCGGGCGAAGGCCGGGTACCTCGCACGCGCCCGGTGATTTCCTTTATGGCTTACGGCTTACATCGTCCGCTCAGCGCCAGTCGTCGTGGTGGTGGCGATGGCCACCCCCGCCGCCGCCGACAGGGACAGGGATGATGCAGGCTTGAGTTCCAACCGTCACACCTAAGAGCAGCAGCACAATCTTCAGGTAGCGCATAGTGCTCACCTCCTTAGAGGTCAGACGTGTACGAGTTGCGAAGATCAGAAGCCAAGTAGTCAATCCCTACGGGCAGACCCACTGCCCCGGCACCCACTGCTGTACGTAGGTGAACCGGCCCCACGCATCTACATAAGGCTGATTTACCGAGTACCCGGGTTGCCAGGCGCAGGCGGGTGGCGCGTAGGCGTAGTAGGGGGACGGATAGAACCCGAACCCAATAGCCGGCCCGTGCCCGAACCGCTCGTGACCATGGAACTGCTCGTGGCTACCGCGAGTCTCATGCCGACCTTCATGCGCACCGTCCCGCGCTGCCCACGCCGGCAGAGGCACAGCCGCGAGCGCCAGAATCGTCATTGCCAGAACCAGCTTGCGGATCACAGATACACCTCCTCGGTACCGCTTCCTTCTATCGGCTTTGACGGTGCGACTTGCCGATTCATGCGGGGGGGCGAAAGGAACGGGGAATGGTCCTGGTACGCGTGCGCGGATTGAGCCTGGCCTAGTCGATCACCTGATCCGCCCGCTGCAGGAGCGAGGGCGGGATGGTCAGGCCGAGGGCTTGGGCGGTCTTGAGGTTGATGACCAGCTCGAACTTCGTGGCTTGGTCGACGGGGAGGTCGGCGGGCTTCACGCCTCGGAGGATCTTGTCGACGTAGGTTGCTGCGCGAACGATACATGTCGGGAAAGCTCGGACCGTAGGACATGAGCCCGCCGATCTCCACGAAGTCCCTCGACTCGTACGTTGCCGGGAGGCGTCGTCGCGCGGCCGACTCGACCACGGTGAGCGCTCGGCGCCGCCGCGATCTCGATGTTCGCCAACTAGCCGACGAAGTATCGGCAATCGGCGGTCCGACCATCGATCAGTTGCACATGGCGCTTCGGGTCAGGTGCTTCTAGGTGTCCTACTGTGTGCCTGTTCCCTCAACGGCGAATGGTGCGGCAAGCACGCCGCCAGCTCCCGCAGGGAGGAACGCGTGCCGATCCCGGTGGTCCGGTGGCCAGGGGCATTGCGAATCGCGATTGCTGAGGCCATCAGGGACAAACCTATACCAGCCAAATGCCCGGGGGGACCTCTGCGACAGTCGCGTCGTCATCGTGGCACACGGGCTACCGACCTAGTCACCGCGACCCGGTAGATTGAGCCTGCCGTGCCCACCCCGCAGCATTGTGTACCGCCAAACCGGCGGCACGGCGCGGCCCACAGTCTCAGAAGTGAAGGTCACCGCGTCGGCATCGCCCTTGCAGCCAGTCTTCGCCGGGACCGCGAGCCTGAAAGGCTCGGAAAACGGCCAGGACATCCGTTCCAAGCTCCGACTTCCTACAAGGAGGAACGACACATCCATGAGGACACTCGTCGCGGCACTGGTGATGATCGCAGTGAGCTTCTGGGTCCCGGCGACTCGCGCCGCCGACTACCCAGCAGACAATTCAGGGAAGAATGTTCGGGACCGCCAGGAGAGCGCAAAGACGCCGGGGGACCAATCCAACAGCAAGGCGGACTTGGCAATTACCCAGACGATTCGCAAGGCGGTGGTCGCGGACAAAGCGCTCTCGACGAAGGCCCACAACGTGAAGATCATCACCTCGGACGGCGTTGTGACGTTGCGCGGCCCTGTGAATAGCTCCGAGGAAAAAGACAAGATTGCCGCGACGGCTAAGGGTGTGGCCGGCGTGAAGAGCGTTGAAAACAAACTCGAGATCGCGAGCCGTTAGGCGCGCGAGAGAAAAGGAGACCATCGTGGCGGACAAGGCGGTGTTCGGCATCGCGAAGAGCGGGGCTCAGGCGGAGCGAATCGCGAACGGGTTGAAGGCGGCCGGGTTCTCGGGTGATGACATCTCCGTACTATTTCCGGACAAAGAAGGCTCGCGCGACTTCGCTCACGAGCAGCACACCAAGGCGCCAGAAGGCGCCGCGACGGGTGCGGGAACCGGCGGAGTGCTAGGCGGCGCGTTAGGCTGGCTTGTAGGGATTGGGTCGCTCGCGATTCCTGGGGTTGGCCCTTTTATCGCCGCGGGACCGATCATGGCGGCTCTGGCTGGAGCGGCGGTGGGCGCGGCGGCCGGCGGGCTTGCGGGCGCGCTGGTCGGCCTCGGTATTCCCGAATACGAGGCCAAGCGGTATGAGGGGAAGATCAAGGAAGGCAACATTCTGATTTCTGTTCATACGGACGACGGCAACGAAGTCGACAAGGCCAAGGAGGTCTTCAAGCGAGAAGGGGCCGAAGACGTCTCCTATACCGGTGAGGCGTCAGTGAGGAGTCGGGCCTAGCAGGCGTACAACTGGGCGGGGCATGGCGTACGGTGACGAGCCGCCCAGTAGACCCAGCCCTCGACCCGGGCCGACCACCGTCAGATGCACTTCCTAGCCCTGCGCTACGCAATGCGACGGGTGCCGCCGCCACGAAGGCGGTGACCGCGTCGGGCGGGGCGCGGATGATGGGAGGCCCGATGGTCGCGTACACCGCGAGTAGTCCTGATTTCTCGCACGACACCTGAGAGCAGCACGAACCGGCATACGATTTGACGTGGTAGTCGAGCTGCCGTCAGAGAACCGCCGAACACCGCGCAGGAGGCACCCCTCCCCCAAGACCCGAGAGCAGTCGATTGGAGGAGGGGTGCCGGCACAAAGGAGAACGGCACCAGGACTATTAGTCCTAGGCCTCGTATCGTCCAACTCCCTGCCACGACTCACTTCTTCGGGTCGAAGAACGAGTGTGTGACAGCCATTTGTGACGCGAGAGCCCCGACGGTGACCAGAAGAGCCCACGTTGAAGGCGGATTGAAGGAGTGGGTCTCTTAAGGGGGTCCGTGTCCAATCTTCAACCTGGGCTCAGCGGCTTCAGCAGGCGGCCTCTCGGCGCTCGGAGCCCAGACTGCTATATGGGCTTGGTCTCGCCATCTCCGGGCAGGTCGGATACGAGGGCAAGCCTGGGCGGACGTGGATCGTGTGGTCTGGTTGTGTTCCCGGCGGCATTGATGATGGTGGCCCGGGGCAGCTGACCTTGAGCGCGGCCTTGCGCGATCCGTTCTTGAACTTTCTGGAGGATGTCGGCGACGTTGAAAGTCAGATGGTGAGGCGGTGCGGCCACCACCGTGACTTTTGCCCAGCGCTGCGGGAACTTTCGCTCGAGGATGGCCAGGGCCAGTTCCGGTCGGACTTCGGCCTGCCCGGTCAGGATGGTGACCATGCGTGATTCAAGGCCGGCTTCGGTCTTCCGCACGAGCCGCTGAAAGGTCTCGTACGGTTCACCACTCCAGCCCATCCAGTGCGAGAGGGTCTCCGCCTTGATGCTGGCCAGTTCGGCCGCCGTCTCTCGATAGCACCCACAACTGATGGCGTGCAAGATGATGGCTGCTCGGTGATTGGTGAGCTTGGTCTTGCCGCCCTGTGATCGGGTTTGCCGCGGGAGGTGAACGACCGGCAGATCCTTCCGTCGAATCGCCGGCAGTATCTTGGCTGGCTTACACGGTCGACCGCCTCGGGAGGTTCGAAGCCGGGTCGGAGCCCGTGCCGCTCGTTTCATGATCGGAGACCTTTCAGTTGAATGCTGTGTGTGGTTCGCCCCTATTCTCTCCATGCCGTGACCGGGACGTCCACCGGCTTGTGCATGACGGAACGATGGCAGGGCGCGCACGAAGGGGTGTGGCCTCGCCCAGGTTCTTAGTTGGGATCGAGGGTGCAAGGGTGACTCTAACTTAACTAATCAGACCGAGTCGTTTCCAGCGCCCCAGCCGCTCCCGCTCCTCGCTAGTCTCGATTCTTCTTCGTCCTTATCCACGGCCGATAGAAGTTCCAGAATGAATTGGTCAGAACAGAGCTAGACACCATCAGTCGAAATGTGCACTTCGTGCGCTGCTCCAGCAGCTACGCATTACACGCTATGGAGCGCCAGGGAACGGCGAAACGAAGCGAGGACTTCCACGAAACGTTCGCGCCGCGATCTCGGGGCGGTTCACTTGACGGCTCGCCCCGCGCGTGATACTCGCTCAGCCATGGGCGCCGAGAGGAACCAGGCTGAAACCAGGCCGCCCAAGCGACAACCGGCGGCCACTCACGAAGACCGCTTCGCCCTCGACGAGGTTTCGCCGTTCGTGCTCCTCGCCGCCGCCGTCCGCCAGGCCCGCCGTAGACCAGGCGCATCGTTGCCCGTCCAACGGCAAGACGTGGGTTCAGTTGTCAGAGGGCCACGATCTCGGCGCGGCTCTTCCTGACGGCGCTTCGCACGAGCGACCCGGCGTGGGGTGGGGTGTGGCTCGATTGATTGCAGTACGCTGCCGTGAGGGCCGGCCTGACCCCGCGCCGGCGCTGGGGCTACTGAGAAGGAGTCGGCCATGAGCAAGAAGCGCAAGCCTTCGAGGAAGCAGAAGCCAAGTTTCAAAGCTCCGGCTTCTCCAAATGTCGCGAGTGCAAACAAGCCATCGGAGAAGACTCAGCCGAGTTTCAAAACTCCCAATGTGACTCACGGGAGTGAAAGCCAGCCTCCTTCCCCGCCTTCACCGATTCTGGCGAAAGATCTGCCGAAGCCGATACCTACGCCGCCTCTCTGAAACGGGCGAAGCGCCCGAGCTAGCGCGATGCCATATACGACAGAACAGTTTGTCCGCGGTGCTGTGGGCGAACTCCTTCGCGGGGCCGCGCACGGCAAGTTTTGGTGCCAGACGTGCCTCGCCAAGTTCGCGCTGGAGACGTTAGGCGCGGGCTACCATAAACGGGATATCGGCCGGGCGATGGACAAGGTGTTCGAAGCGCCGAGCCCGCTGAATCGAATACCCGCGTTCGTCTGCGCCCAATGTGGGAGAACGATGCCCTGCCTGGGGGTGCCAACTCCGTGACGACGCCTCGCGACAGTGTCGTACAACGGTGAAGAAGAACGCTCGGGAAAGCGGTGAAAGACGTTATGACCAATCACGGTCCGATCCGG
>WNFT01003000.1_pt1 | contig 15048 bp, 8 predicted proteins | sample 5400191 | NCBI WGS metagenome assembly WNFT01 (sample SAMN13153359, study PRJNA577476) | soil metagenome | isolation source: 80 cm saprolite under Madrone tree | place: USA:California | collected 2016-06-14 | reverse complement strand
TGGTGAAAAACCAGAAAACCGATTTGTGCTCGGCGATTCCTCACGGACAGGGCCAGACGATTCTCCGCGAGGCGCTGGTGCTGGCGGATCACAACTCGTATCACCTCGGTCAGTTGGTGGACTTGCGGCGCGCGCTAGGAGCCTGGCCGCAATCGTAAACGGCCGTGAATCGGGAACGGGGATCAGACTACGAGTGTCCGCCTCAATAAGGCGTTTTGTTTTCCTGCTGCTTCCAAGCTAAAAACACGGCAAGAGAATCATCTCGGAGAAGCTGCGTCATGGGTATGCGCCGGCCCGCTGGTCGAATCTTCAGCTCGTCGTAGATGAAAGCGTCGTCAAAACCGGCGTCTGCAGCATCGGTCGCCGTTGCGGCATAGAAGACCCGCGCGGGGCGTGCCCAGTAAATCGCGCCGAGGCACATGGGGCAAGGCTCGCATGTCGTATAGAGATCGCAGCCGGTGAGTTGAAAATCCCGAAGAACGCGGCAAGCCTCGCGAATGGCCACGATTTCCGCATGCGCCGTCGGATCATTCGAACGCGTGACGCGGTTCGCGCCTTCGGCGATGACGCGGTCCCCTTTCACGATCAGCGCGGCGAACGGCCCGCCGCTGCCCGAGCGGACGTTTTCCAGCGCTAGCACGATGGCGCGCTTCATGAATTCAGGGGACATGACTTGTCTTTCTTCCGTAGTTCAGATTGTACTGTCCGCTTCTAATTCGCAACCTAGCATTTTTGCGCGGCGGGGAATCACTTAGCTCCCGGCTGGGCGGCGGGCTTCGGGTGCCGGGCTTGCAAGAATCTGAATTGGCGGTAGGATGGTGCATTGCACTAGGCGGTTTTGCGTTGATTTTCGTCGAGTGGCGAAGCGAGGGCGCATGATTCATATCGAAAACATTTCCAACCGCAACCAGGAGTTATTCACCAGCCGGCGGGGATTCCTCAGAGGCATGCTTGGTGCCGGAGCATTCGTTCTCAGCGTTCGAATGATGCCGGAAGAGTTGTTTGGCGCGGTCGCGAAGGCAACTGCCTCAGATGGCATGACCAAAGCGTCATTGCAGCCAAACGTGTACCTGGCAATCGACACGGACGGAACCGCCTACATCATCGCGCATCGCTCGGAGATGGGAAGCGGGAGCCGGACGGCTCTCCCGCGTATCGTCGCCGATGAACTCGATGCGGACTGGGCGCGCGTGAAGCTGGTGCAAGCGACGGGTGACGACAAATACGGTGACCAGGACACGGATGGATCCCATTCGGTGCGGAGTTTTTTCGACACTTTACGGGAATCTGGAGCAACCGCCAGATTGATGTTGGTGCAGGCGGCAGCGGCGCAGTGGGGCGTGCCGCCAACGGAATGTTCCACGAACTTGCACACAGTGGTGCACAAAGCGTCAGGAAAAAAATTGGGCTACGGAGAGCTCGCGGCGGCTGCGGCAAAATTGGAAGTTCCGAAAAAAGAAGACTTAAAACTGAAGCCGCGAAGCGAGTGGCGCTACATCGGAAAAGATACGAAGAGCTATGACCTGAAGGACATGTGCACTGGCAAAGCGGGGTACGGGCAGGATACGCGGATGGAAGGCATGCTGTACGCGAGTGTAGCGCGTCCGCCGGTTTTCGGCAGCACCGTGAAGTCGTTCGACGACAAGGCAGCGCTGGGCGTGGCCGGAGTGAAGCAGACGGCGGCAATTGAAGCGTTCAAACCACCGGTCGGCTTTCAGGCGCTCGGGGGCGTGGCCGTGCTTGCGGATAACACCTGGGCGGCGATGCAGGGACGGAAAAAACTAAAGATCGAATGGGAGAAGAGCCCGCACAGTGTCTGGAACTCGGACGCTTACAAAAAGGAATTGCAGGAAACGGCGCGCAAGCCGGGCAAGGTCGTGCGCGAAAACGGCAACGTGGATGAGGCTTTTGCGAAGGGCGGAAAAATCGTCGAGGCGGAATATTACGCTCCGTTGCTGGCGCATGCTTCGATGGAGCCGCCGGCCGCGCTGGCGATGTACCGCGACGGCAAAGCGGAGGTGTGGGCGCCAACGCAGGGCCCGCAAGGGGCGCGGGACGCCATCGCGCAAGCGCTGGGGTTGAAAAAGGAAGATGTGACGGTGCATGTGACGTTGCTCGGCGGCGGATTCGGCCGGAAGTCGTTCCCGGATTTTGCCGTGGAAGCGGCGCTGCTCTCGAAAAAAACCGGCAAGCCTGTCAAAGTGGTCTGGAGCCGAGAAGACGACATCAAATTTGACGTTTATCATTCCGTGGCGGCCATGTACATGAAAGCTGCGCTCGGACCGGATGGAAAGCCCACGGCGTGGTTGCAAAGGACAGTGTTCCCACCCATCGGATCGACATTCGACCCGAAGAATAATTATTCCGACCCAGGAGAGCTTGGGCTGGGTTTCACTGATGTCCCGTTCGCAGTGCCGAATTTTCGCGCGGAAAACGGGCCGGCAACAGCCCACATGCGGATCGGTTGGTTCCGGTCCGTGGCCAACATTTATCATGCTTTCGGAATTCATTCCTTTGCGGATGAAGTGGCGCATGCGGCGGGAAAAGATCCCGTGGAGTACCTGCTGCAACTGCTCGGACCGGACCGCGTCGTGCCGAGAACCGAGCTCCCGAAGGAATTTCCGAATTACAGCGGAGAGTACGACCAGTATCCGATCGACACCTCCAGACATCGCCGCGTGCTGACGCTGGCCGCGGAAAAAGCCGGCTGGGGCAAACAGAAGCCGGGAAACGGCTACGGAATCGGCGTGGCGATGCACCGAAGTTTCCTGACGTATGTCGCGACCGTGGTGCAGGTGCAGGTGGATGATGCGGGCAAGGTGCGCGTCAACCGCGTGGATACCGCTCTGGACGCTGGCACAATCGTAAATCCGGAAATGATTCGGCAACAGGTTGAAGGCGCCGCGGTGATGGGGATAAGCCTGTCGTTTTATGGAGAAATCACGGCGACCAACGGAGTGATTGATCAATCCAATTTTGATGGGTTTCAGATGGCCCGGATGAACAATGCGCCGCGGGAAACCAACACCTATATCGTGCCGAGCGACGCACCGCCGGCGGGAATTGGTGAACCCCCTCTTCCGCCGTTTGCTCCTGCGCTCTGCAACGCGGTTTTTGCCGCCACAGGAAAACGCATCCGCGAATTACCGCTTTCCAAGGCAGGTCTGGCCTAGTCTAGCGCCTGGCCTGAAGGGTCGGCATGCCGTCTGCGGGCGCTACAGCCACCTCAAGATGACCTGATTTTCCATGGAGGACAACCAAATGGCCAAAAAAACAGGCTCACGCGAGTTGCGGTAAGAATCGGAACTGCAATAGGCAAGGCAGACCAGAAAGTCCAGAAAGTTGCAAAAGCCGGGTCGCTTGCCAAGAAGGAGCTCGACGCGATATCGAAGCAAGTCGACGCCCTCAAACGCCAATTACAGAAAACCGCGAAGCGTCTCAAGCGCGCCCTCAGTTAGCTTCGAGATCCACAGGAACGGCGGTTGGCTCCGCGCGCCGCGCGAGGAACCGGTTGCATCCTTGTTCTGCCATTTATTCCTATTACACCAGCCTTACAATTCTGTTCGCGAATTGCTCCCGGTTTTGAACTCGGTCCCGATTGCAACCCGCTGCCAGATCCTTGTTCTGCATGGCCTGCGGATATAAGAGAAATCGGTGACCTAGCGACTGGGATTTGACATTGCCACTGTGGTAATGGAAGATGTCGCAAGACGCAAGTATCACTAACCGTTTGTAGCGAGTGTAGGCTGCTTCTTTCGATTAGACGCCACGAGCAAGGAATGTCATTCATCGACAGACAAATATGGATGTTTAGTGAACCGGCATGCTTCTGAACCCGACCATGGAAGCGGTTTCCCAACGAAAATCGAATGCGATTCCCCGCCAGTCCCTCGCCGCGGCTGTCGTTGAACGGCTTCGGGAAAAAATTCTAAGCGGCGAACTACAGGAGGGCGAACAGCTCCGTCAGGAAGCAATCGCCGCTGAATTTGAAATCAGCCGGATCCCTGTGCGCGAAGCCCTGAGCCATTTGGCTGGAGAGGGCTTGGTTAAAATCGTCGGAAATCGGGGAGCAGTCGTCGCGGCGCTGTCACCCGACGAAATCATGCAATTGTTCGAGACGCGCGCGGTGCTCGAGCGATATATGTTGCAAGAAGCGATCCCAAACCTTACCGATGAAGATTTCCAGCGGGCGGAAGATATTCTGGTGCGCTATGAGGAGTCGCTCGAACATGACTCGGAAGTGAAGTCGTGGGGACGCTGGAACTGGAGCTTTCATTCGGCGTTATATGCCGCCGCGAATCGCCCGGTGATGTTGTCGTTCCTCAAGACCCTGAACCTGCAGTGCGACCGCTACACTCGTCTCCACCTGATCGTGACCAGAGATCTGCACCAGGCCGGGAAGGCTCACCGGGACCTGCTCGACGTCTGTCGTAAACGGGACCCAAACGCTGCGGCGGAAGCGGTTTGGAGACATATTATGGATGCTGGCCATTACCTACGGGAACTGATACTGCGTCGGCGCCAGCACCGTTCAGCCTAACTCTGTATCCTACTATCCGTTACACCACCTCAGTAGAATTGCGCCAAAAAACTCATTTAGTGTAGCAAGACTCTGACGTTGACAGGGATCCTCGATTGTATACAATATGCACGATTTCTCCCGCTCCCAGCCTCTTGCAGAAAGCTTCCCCCTTTGGGGTGGGGGGATGCAAGACTCCCTGGGCAGCAATTCTAAGTCTGAGGTGGCCCATGTCCCTGCTTGTCCCTTCCCGCTCGAAGTCCATTCTTAGTTCGATGATTCTCACGTGTCTGGTCGCGTTACTATGCTTCCTAGTTCTGCCACAACGGCTGACTGCGCAGATATCCACTACTGGGAGGATAGCCGGCACCGTTACCGACAGTTCCGGAGCAGCAGTTCCAAGCGCCTCGGTTTCAGTGAAGAGCACGGCACTGCTCGCCCCGCGCAGCACCCATACGGAAGCGGACGGCGGCTACCTGTTTGACCTGCTTCCGCCAGGAACGTATGAGCTGACCGTTGCTGCGCCGGGATTCAAAACCTATAGTCAGATCGGGATCGTGCTTACGGCAGGATTCACGGCATCGATCAATTCAAAACTGCAGGTCGGCGAAGTCACGCAAGTCGTGAAGGTGGAAGGCGAACCGGTAGTCGACCTACAGAGTAATCAGACATCCACGACATTTGACCAGAATCTCCTGCAAGACATTCCGAGCGGGCGCGACCCTTGGTCTACCTTAGCGCAGATGCCGGGCGCAACGGTGGGAACGTTCGATGTTGCGGGTGACAATAGTTACCAGCAGTCCACTATGCAAGTGCACGGCAGCACGCCTGCGGAGCAGATCTACAGCTTTAACGGTTTGGACCTGAACTGGCCCGGGGCCAATGGGGGTTACACGCAGTTCTATACCAACCATGATTCGTTCGACGAGTTTCAGGTCGTCGCGGATAACGCGCCCGCTTCTGTGCCCATCGGTGGCGTGTACATGAATATGGTCACGAAATCCGGTTCAAACGAGCTGCATGGACAAGCCGGAATCTACTATCTGACCGCCGCGCTCCAGACTGGAGTCAAAGCTCCTGTTTACAATGGCAGCCCCGTCGTCTCCGGGTCGCCGTTCAACATGACCCGAGACACTACCGCTAGTCTCGGTGGTCCGCTCCTGAGGGACAAGTGGTGGCTCTTTGGTTCCTACCGCCGGTACGATCTGAGCCAGCGAATTCTCGCGGTGACCAACCAGGCGGGCGTGCCCGTAAAAGACATCAATCACCAAACAAATACGGATCTGCGCAGCGACTTTCAGGTCAATTCCAAAAACAAATTCAGCTTCATATGGCTTTACAACGAACAGAATCGATTCTTCCGGCGAGATACCGCCTATAACTTCGTCTCTCAACAAGCCAGTTGGAAACAGATCGAGCCGGCCTACATCCTTGAGGGGTTGTGGACCACCCAGATTACCAATAATTTCCTGCTGGATTTTCGTGCCGGCTGGAACAAGATCGTATTTCCACTCGCCTATCAGCCGGGCGTGAAAGCAACAGATATCAATGTGCAAGACGTCGTGGATAGAACGGAAACTGTGGCAGCTCCGTACGAGTTTGCTAATCCAGCCTGGGTATTGAAATGGTCGGCCGGCGGCTCGTGGTACAAGGGAAATTTCCACGGGACGCACAACTTCAAATTCGGATTCGAGATGGGCAAGGCCTACAACTCGTACGTCTACCATGTGAACGGGGGCATCAACATCCTGCTCGCCCACGGAGCTCCGTTTGAAGTGATTGCCTACAATACGCCAGCGACGCAGAAGAATTACTTCAAGGATGCGAGCTTCTATGGACAGGACACCTGGACGCTGACGCACCGCCTGACGTTGAATCTCGGAGTGCGCTACGACCACTTTAATACCTACTATCCTCAGCAGACTACGGATCCTAATGCAACCTTTCCTCAATTGTTTCCATCCACGACCTTCCCCGCGTCCGGCAACCTCGTGAATTGGAACACCGCTTCAGCTCGTCTTGGCGCGGCCTACGACCTGACTGGAAAGGGCGACTCCGTGGTGCGGCTTAGCTACGGTCGCTTTTATATCATGCAGGGGACAGGCCTGGCCGAAACGTCAAATCCCGTTGGATTTGCCGGCCAGGGTTATCGCTGGAACGCTAGCGACGATAGCAATCACGATGGGATACCTCAACAGAGCGAATGGATGAACGCCCCCCAACTGTTGTTCGCTTTTGGGGGTTCAAGTACTCACATCAACCCGAACATGAGCCGACCCTATTCGGAACAAATCAGCGCCGCGTACGAAAAACGGCTGTGGCGCGACCTGCGCGTTGGAGTTACGTATTATTACCGCACCAAAAAGAACATGATCGGGATTGAGAACACGTTGATATCGCCATCGGATTACACGGCGATCACAACACTGCCGGACAGCAACGGAAACCCGCAGCCAATCACAAACGGACTTACCGGTCAGCCGCTCACTCTCTACAATCTCGATCCGGCTAAACGAACCGATTTCAATTTTGTCGTCACCAATATTCCCAAGCTGAACGACAACACCTATCATGGCGTTGAATTCACCGCCGTAAAGCGGCTGTCCAACAATTGGCAACTGCTCGCCGGATTCACCGTCCAGCGCCAAAAAGGGGTTTTCGGACGGGGCTTTTCTGATCAGGCCACCGGTGACAACTTCACCGATCCGAATAACGACATCAATCGCAACAATAACTATCTGAATTCCGACGCCACTTACATCTTCAAAGTGGACAGCAGCTATGAATTGCCCTGGAAGGTTGGCACCAGCGTGAACTTCCAGCACTACACGGGCTTGCCGATACAGCCGGTTGAGATTTTCGGAATCAATGGGGGGCTGACCCAGGGCACCGAGACCGTCATCCTTCAACCGGCAGGAATCACGCGGCTTCCCAGCGTAAACATGCTCAACTTGCGTCTCTCCCGGGAATTCGTGCTGAATGACCGGTGGCATGTGACCCCGGTGATTGATTTTTTCAACCTCACCAATGCTCAGACCAAGGTGGGAGAGAACAACTTCTTTGACGCCAATCCTGCAAATAACACTTATTTGAAGCCCTTTCTCACCATCGACCCATTCGTGACGAGGTTTGGCTTGCGATTCACGTTTTAACGGCGCTCGGCCTCGCTGGAGGCCAGCACGTTTCCCTACCGGCGGGTCGGGCCCATTATCGAGCTCACCCGCCGTTCCCGTGTCTGGAATTTAGTTTTGGATTTACGTACTGTGGGGGCGTTATGTGGAGATGGAAGAAAGCCGTGGGAGTCATGCTCGCGACGGCGTTGATCTTTGTGGCACCTACTGCAGCACAGAAGAGTGCCAGATCCGCGAAGCTGACGATCGAACAACTGATCGATATCAAGCATCCGACCAATGCGCTATGGTCGCCGGATGGCAAACATGTGGTCTTTACCTGGGATCGTGCCGGCGTTTCGAATCTCTACATGGCCGGTGCCGACGGCCACGGCCAGCCGGTTGCGCTGACTTCTTTCCGAGAAGGGCAAGTCGACCCGGCATTCTGGAGCAGCGACTCGCAGACAGTTTACTTTCCGCACGGCGGCGATTTGTGGGAAGCGCCGATTGGCGGTGGCGCAGTGAAGCCAGCATGGACAACAGCAGCGCGCGAATCTGACATTGTCCCGTCTCCCGACCTGACTCGCGTGGCGTTTGTCCGTCACAGCGCCGGGAGGTCCGACAGCACTGTTCACACTAGCGACCTGGTCGTGCGTTCGCTGACCAATGGAAGCGAGTCCACCCTGGCGCAGGACAACGTGAGCATCATGCGGCTGGTGTGGTCACCCGACGGCGCCAGTCTTGCATATACCACAGGTTCCAAGACCATCAATCACGACGAGGCTCCTGCTTATTCCGGAGACAAGATTATTTATCGCATTTGGGAGTACGTTCCGGGGCAGATTAACGCCGTGAAGGTCGCGGGTGGCCAGCCCGTAACAATTGGCACTCCGGGAGAATACGGCGGACTCGCTTGGGTAGACGCAACGCACCTCGTCTATGACGGGCAATCGAAGGACTTCAAGAAATATTCGATTTATGTCGCAGACGTTTTCGACGGGAAACCACACGCCATCCACGAGATTACTGAGGATCAGTTTTGGAGCATCCCGGACTGGGGCGAGGCGGGAGCCCAGCCGTGGCCTTCACCGGACGGGAAGTGGATTGCGTTTCTCAGTGATGAAGATGGCTGGGATCATTTATACGTCATGCCTTCGGCAGGCGGAAATGCCGTGCCGATCACTCGAGGGAAGTTTGAAGCATGGCGGCCCGCATGGTCGCATGACAGCAAGCGAATCGCATTCGACGCGAACGAGCCGGACCGGCCGGGAGACCGCCACGTTGGCATTGCCGAAATCGGCGGTGATCCCTCGCACGCGACTGTCACCTACATTACAACGGGAAACGGCACCAATATCGAGCCGCACTGGTCGGAGGATGACAGATATCTCGTCTACCAGCACACCGACACTCGCAACAGCGCGGACTTCTTCGCCATTGAGGTGAAAGCAAACTCGAAGCCGATTCGGCTCTCCGATTCCATGCCGACCGGCATCGACAAATCACAATTCGTCGAGCCGCAGTTCGTGCATTTCCCGGGAGCGGATGGAAAACCCGTGCCGGGCTGGCTTTTTGTCCCAAAGAATCTCGATCGCACGAAAAAACATCCGGCGATCACCTGGATTCACGGAGACGGCGTGAATCAGAACTATGACGGCTGGCACGTGCAGCGCAACTATGCCGTTTACTACAGCTTTCACCAGTACTTGCTGCAGCAAGGCTATGTCGTTTTCGCCCCGGACTATCGCGGCAGCATCGGTTACGGCCGGGATTGGCGAAATGGCGTGTACATGGACGTGGGCGGAAAAGACGCCAAAGATGCGTGGATGTCGGCAAACTATCTGAAGGCGCTGCCCTACGTGGACAGTGACCGAATCGGTATTTGGGGCCTGAGCTACGGCGGATTCTTCACGCTCATTGCCATGACCGATCAACCCAAGTTGTTCCGCGCTGGCGTGGACGTGGCGGGCGTCGTCGACTACGCGATGTACTACTCCGACCCCTATCACGGCGATTGGACCGCAAGCCGTATTGGAACCCCCGAGCAAAATCCACAGGTCTATTCCAACGCCTCACCGATTTCACACATCGATCGCCTCGAACGCCCTTTGCTTGTGCTTCACGGCACGTCCGACGTCAACGTGCCGTATCTCGAGTCCGTATGGCTCATTGACGAAGCCCTTAAAAAGGGTAAGGGTGATCTTGTGTCCTACATGATGTATCCGGGCGAATTCCACTACTTTACCCGTGCGCATATTTTGCTGGACGCTTGGCACCGCGTGGACGACTTCTTTGCGTTTCACCTGCAGGGCCGGACAAAGCAGGCCCGCTGAGAGCGTCTCCAACGAGACTGTGCCGGGATCTTTGCGTGGTACAGAATCGCTTGCAGTTCAGGAAAATGAAGCATTCGAGCGTCCATGATATAAGCAGCGATTGGCTGGGCGCTCGAATGATTGGATGGGGCGACCTTCCTTAGGAATTCGTTTTTGTGACTTCAGACAGTGGTGCAAGAAATCCTGCTTGGCCGGAGGTTTTCCGTGGCTCCAAATCGCAGCCGAAAATATTACTTCGTTTTGATCCTGGCCCTTGCGTGCGCGGTGGCAGCGAACGCACAGCAGCCGGACGACGAGGAGGAAAGCCAATTTCGGTTCCGCTTTGTGGGTCCGAGAGTGGGAAATCGCATCGCCGCGGTTGCCGGCATCCCGGGAGACCCGAGCACGTACTACGCCGGTGCGGCATCCGGCGGCGTTTGGAAATCGATCGATGGTGGCAATCGTTGGACGCCGATCTTTGACAAGCAACCCGCCGCTGCCATCGGCTCGCTCGCCATTTCCCCTTCCGATCCAAGTGTGGTCTGGGCGGGAACCGGCGAAGCTTGGGTCATCCGCGACAGCGACGTAATGGGCAACGGAATCTATAAGTCCACCGACGCCGGCAAGACCTGGACCAACATGGGGCTGCCGGAAACCGGGCGAATCGGCCGCATCGTCGTTCATCCCACCAATCCCGACATCGTCTTTGCCTGCGCCCTCGGCCGCGTTACCGGTCCGCAGCAGGAACGCGGCGTATTTCGCACCACGGACGGCGGCCAGCATTGGGAGCGCGTACTCTTCGCGGGAGAAAACGTGGGCTGCTCCGGGCTCTCCATGGATCCACACAACTGGCACACGTTATTCGCGGGAATGTGGCAAGTGGAAATGCACACCTGGGGCGAATTCAGCGGCGGACCCGGCAGTGGAGTCTACGTTTCTCGCGACGGTGGAACCAAATGGACGCGCATCGAAGAACACGGTTTACCGCATGCGTCAGTCGGCAAAATTGACGTCGCGGTCGCTCCCACAAACTCCAGGCGTGTCTTTGCGCTGATTCAAACCAAGGATCAGGGCTCGGTCTGGAGGTCCGACGACGCCGGCACGCACTGGAAGGCAGTCAATTTCCAGCGGGCTTTGATAGGACGCGCCGGCTATTACATTCGCATCGCGGTTTCGTCGGGAACCGACAATGAAGTTTACGTTGCCAACAGCTCGTTCCACCAATCGCTCGATGGCGGACAGAATTTCCAGGAAGTCCGCTGGGGAGGAGACACTCACGATATCTGGGTGGATCCTGCCAATCCCGATCGTTTTGTTATCACCGATGACGCCGGAATGAACATCACTACCGTGCATGGCCGCGGCTTCCACCGCGTCACTCTTCCCATCGGCCAGATGTACCACGTCGATGTCGACAATCAGGTCCCCTACTATTTTTACAGCAACATGCAGGACGACGGGAACATGCGCGGCCCGAGCGTCCCTGTCGATTCGCAGGAGACCGGCTGGGATCGCCGCATGGGCGGTTGCGAGTCCGGCTTCACCGTTCCGGACCTGGTTGACCCCAATGTCGTTTGGGCTACTTGTTATGGCAACACGGTCACCCATTGGGATGCTCGCCACAAACATGCGCGGTCGGTCAGCCCGTGGTTGCACACTCTGGATTCACCGCCGAACGCCATAAAATACCGGTGCCATTGGACGGCGCCGCTGGCGGTCGATCCCTTCGATCACGACATCGTCTATTATGGTTGCCAGGTTATCTTCAAAACTACGAACGCCGGTCAAAGCTGGACAGTCACGAGTCCGGATTTGTCGACGCAAGACCCCAGCCACATCGTTCCTTCAGGAGGAATCGTTGGCGACAACCTCGGCCAGTTCTACGGGGAAGTTGTCTTCGCCATTGCGCCCTCGAAAATCCAGAAGGGTTTGATATGGGCAGGAACAAATGACGGCCAGGTCTGGTACACCAAGGACGGCGCGACGAATTGGACCAACGTAACCAAAGGCATATCCGGGCTGCCTTCCCTCGGGACAATCACCAGCATCGCCCCTTCCACGTTTGATCCTGCCACTGCCTACAGCAGCGTCGATTTCCATCTGGTGGACAATCGCGATCCCTTCATCTACAAGACCACGGACTTTGGCAAATCCTGGAAGTCGGTCACGGGAAACCTTCCGAAACATGCCCTCTCCTACGTCCGCACCGTCACCGAGGACCCCAACTGCCAGGGTCTGTTGTTTGCCGGCACCGGAAATGGGCTCTATTACTCGCTGGACGATGGCGCACACTGGGCGGCACTGGATTCCGGTCTGCCGCATGCCCCCGTAACCTGGGCGGTCGTGCAAAAGGAATTTCACGACCTGGTCATTTCAACCTATGGGCGCGGCCTCTACATTCTGGACGACATCACACCCCTCGAACAGCTCGCCAAGCCTCATGCAGACGCGCCAACAGTCCTCTTTCAACCGCGGCCAGCATACCGCTTTACCCGCGGAGGCCAGGCTCCTCTGACCTTCTCCCTGAAAACAGCGCCCAAAGATCCGGTAGAAATTGAAATCTTGAGCGGAGACGGAAGAGTCATCCGCAAACTCAAAGCCAAGGCCCGCGCCGGCATGAACCGGGTGAAATGGGATTTGCGTTACGAGCCGCCGCGATTGGTCGCACTCCGAACAGTGGCGCCCGAAAATTCTCATATTTGGAACGAGCCGCGCTTCCGCGACTCCGACTCGCGCCCCATCACGCACTGGGGCGCCAAGCCCGCCGAAGTTGGCCCGATCGTCACACCTGGGACCTACTCCATGCGCCTCAAAGTCGAAGGACAAACCTATTCGCAACCCATCACTGTCCTTCGCGATCCCCGTTCCCCGGGGTCCGAATCGGACATCAACGCGTCGGTGAAAACCCTACTTCGGATTAGCGATGATATCACCAGCGTCTCGGCCACCATCAATCAGATCGAGTGGCTCCGGAAGCAGCTCGAAGTCATCGAAACCATGCTGCGCCCGCCGAAGAAGAAGGAAAAAGACAAGCCGCAAGGCGTGGGCGAGGAGGACGAGGATTTCCCGGAGCCGGAACCCGCCGCGGAGCAGTCACCAGACAGCCCCGAGGCAAAACGGAAGGCGGAGCTTCTCAAGACCGTCGAAGTGCTGGATAAGAAATTACAGGACATCGAATACAAGTTGGTCTCCCCAGCGCTTGTCAATAGCGATGACAAGTACTTTGTCGAGTCCTACCACGCCTATCTCAACTTGATTTGGCTCAATGCCGAAGTTGGCAGCGGCGGCGGTGACGTCGCCGGCGGCGCAGATTTTCCGCCCACCGATACGCAGTTGGACACTCTCCGCTTGATCGAGACTGAGATGACTGGCGCTACTACGGAATTCCAGAAGCTCCTGAAGGACGATCTTCCGGCTTTCAATCGAGTCCTCGGTGATAACAATGTCGCTCTGGTCGTTGCCGCTGCCAGCGCGGAGACGGAACAGGGGAAAGGAAATTAAACAATCTTTGCTGAGTGCTATTTCACCTATGGATGATTCGGATCGATCTTGAGGTAGGCGAAAAGCAGTGGCTTGCCGCTTGGCAGGCGGCTGCCTCCTGCTGGTTCCACGGTGACGAATACGGCATCGATCTGTTCGAGTTTCTGCAGGTCGTCAAACTGCAGCTTCCAGCGCTTCTTCGACGAACTGTCTTCGTAGAAGATACCGAGATTCAAAGACTGCGACTTGTCCGAACCGCGGCGTCCCCAGGCTTGAAACGTGCTCGCATCCCGAACTCCGGCTTGTTTATCCAGATCGTAGGAGAAAAAGACCAGAGACTTCCCTTTCGTGTAGAACACCCGGCCGTAGGGTTTTTTCGTCACCCCCCGTTTTCGCGACGTCGAATACCTCGGCGATGTACAGGTCTCGCGCTCCCATAAGTTCGCGGATGTCCCGGTCTTTGGCTAGAGCCCTGAGCGGTCTTCTCCAGCCAGATGACACCTAGAAAAACAGACGGATCCGCTGACTGAAAGACAGCAGACGTTGAAACTCTGGTGGGCCGCTAGGATTTGAACCTAGGACCAACGGTGGGAATAGATAAGCGTCGTTGTTGATTCGTTTAGCCTCTAGCTGCGTCATAGATCACGATTTTGGGCGTATTTTGGGGGTTCTGTTCTCAACCGTTGGGTTTTTAGGGCCGTGGTCCATAAGTCCCGCGGATCGAAAGGTTTCGCTGGTTATGGCGACGCCGACCCCACAAATACTTCTCCGCTGATCCGTGGCGCCGAGATGCGCGTGGCAGAAACGCGAGCCGTCAACCGGGCTCTGCGAAAGGCATACGGTATTGGACTTTGTTCAGTCGAGGAACTGGGATCGCTTTTCACCCCGTCTAAGCCCCAGCACAGCCTTGATCCGATACTGGTCAAAGCATACGCCGCGGACTTCTGCGGCACGCCAACCCTGAAGGAAGCCAGTCGCGAGTTAGTTGAATCCTTTATCTCGCATCTGGCGATCTCCGCAAAGGAAAACAGGGACGGCCTGCTGTGCAAGCTCAATTCCTATGCTCAACCTGTGAAGGTGAAACTATGAGGCGACAGATTCCGGGCCTGCATTTGAATCAGCGGGGAGTCGAAGACAACTCGAAGGGTTATTCCTCGTTCGCGTGGATATGGCTCGCTACCGATGGCATCCACAGAAGCCCTTCGTAGAGCTCCGATTTGTCGTTTTGGAACCCAAAGCTTTTGAATCCCGGTCATTCACCGGGCGATTGTACTGCACCGAAAGAGCTCTCTGGAAACTCAACAGGTTTCTTCAAGATTTTGGTTATGACGCACAGCTCCTCAAGGATGATCAGGTCGATGAAAAAACGCTTTGCAAACTTCGCGGAGTCGTCCGAACCTCTTATACAACTCTGAACGGTCGCACTTACCAGAACCTCGATGCCTTCGCCCCCGAAGCGGACTGGGAGGCACTCGATTGCACCTCGATGGCCCACGGCGATGGGCTGGGAGGCAATGATGGTCTATAGCTACACGCAGATCAGTCAATACCTGCGCTGCCCTCGCAGCTACCGCTACCGTTATTTGGACGGGTGGCGTGAAAAAGAGACCCGGGCAGCGATGGTCTT
>WNFT01019732.1_pt1 | contig 15051 bp, 14 predicted proteins | sample 5400191 | NCBI WGS metagenome assembly WNFT01 (sample SAMN13153359, study PRJNA577476) | soil metagenome | isolation source: 80 cm saprolite under Madrone tree | place: USA:California | collected 2016-06-14 | reverse complement strand
ACCTGGGACTCGTGGATTTAGGGCAGATTGATTTGTTGGTGCAGGAGGGCTTTTATTCCAACCGCACCGACTTTATCCGCACAGCGATACGCAACCAGCTTACTACTCATGCCGAGGTGGTCAAGAGCACTGTGGCGCGTAAGACTCTAGTGCTTGGTGTGCAATATTATACCCGTCGTGATCTGGAGGCGGTGCGTGCGGCTGGAGAAAAGTTGCAGATCAGTGTGCTCGGCCTGGCAAGTATTTCCGCAGATGTCTCCCCGGAACTGGCCCTGGCGACCATCGACTCAGTCGTTGTATTGGGAGCATTCCGGGCAAGTCCCGAGGTGAAGGCGGCATTAGCGAGTCGCATCACCTGAGCTGCGTGGCTTAGTGATATCGATGCCGCAAGGAAATGTGGAGACAGAACAGGCACACGACGGACCAGGGCAGAGCAATAAAAGTGATGCTGGGCGTCACAAAGGAAAGGAAGCTTTCGGATGAATGACCGCATGCGGCACTCGATGGCTGAAGCGACGCGTCTTACACGGGCCGGGCGACTCGCTGAGGCGACCACAACTATTCAGCGTGCCCTTGGACGCTTGCCAATCGGCGATGTATCCGCAGCAGAGTCTGGCACTGCCGCTGAACCAATCGAAGCAGAGTTCGATGTTGTTGAAGACCCAGCAACTTCGCCAAAAACGTCAATATGGGACACAATTCCAGGGATCGTGAGACCCACAGAGTCTCTAACAGCACATTCTCCTTCTGGATTGGGTGTACTCTCTCCTGACTCACTTCAACTACCCCACAGTGTACTCAGTGCTACAGAACGTGTGCGTCCTGCCGTGCCAGAGGAAGTCGTCTCTCCCGACCGCGTGGGTGGGCGGTTTGTTGATAGAGTCTATACCAACGCAGCTGGAACACGCGCCTACAAGCTCTATATTCCCAGCGCTTATACTGGGCAGACATTGCCCTTGCTGATTATGCTGCATGGCTGTACCCAGACGGCCATTGATTTTGCAACTGGTACACGCATGAATATACTCGCTGAAAAGGAGATGTTCCTTGTTGCCTATCCTGAGCAAGTGCCCTCAGCCAATGGCTCGAAGTGTTGGAACTGGTTCCAGCCTGCCGATCAACAGCGCGGTGCTGGTGAGCCATCCCTTATTGCCGGGATCACACGTCAGATTATGAGTGAGTATCACGTTGATGCCAGCCGGGTCTACGTGGCCGGGTTATCGGCCGGTGGTGCTATGGCTGCAATCATGGCAGCGACTTATCCCGACCTCTATGCTGCCGTCGGAGTGCATTCTGGTCTCGCCTACGGTGCCGCTCACAACCTCCCCTCTGCATTTGCGGCAATGAAACAGGGGAAACGAGGGGCATCTCAACATGCGCTACAACTGACAGAGGTAATTCCTCTGATCGTGTTTCACGGGGATTGTGATACGACCGTGGCGACCGTTAATGCAGACCGCCTGCTTAATCAATGGCTATGCAGAGCTGGTGATGGTCCAGGTGCTGGGCGTAGATTCACACGGGATGCGAAGATGGAGCCTAGGCAGGCAGGCGACGGGTATGCCTACACGCGCTCCATTTACCACGAAGCCATGGGCCGGGTTATAGCGGAGAAATGGATTATCCATCAAGCGGGCCATGCCTGGTCAGGAGGGAGTCCCAATGGCTCATATACCAATCCAAAGGGACCCGATGCCTCTGCTGAGATGGTGCGCTTTTTCACACAGCATCCAAAGAAGCCTGATCAAGCATTCCGGAAATGATGCGTCCACCACTGATGACATCGAGCATAGCAATCTCTTCTGCCACTCTTAGAGGATCATCATGCAAGGGTAGAGCATTGCCCACGATGCCGATTTTTGCGCGCTTGACGCGCTGAGTGAGCACGGCGGCCATAATATTGGGCGAGGGCATGGTACCGTAGGCGTTCTGGTGATGTTCGTTCACAATGACGCTGTCCCAGCCCAGCTTATCGGCGCGCTCTATTTCATCGAAATAGCGATTGTAAAGCTCGTGGCCTTTGATGGGATCGTAGATGGAGTTGGGAAGCGTGACCCAGGCAGAATCGTATTTCTCGTCAAAATCGGCGGGTAAATAGGGCCAGGGCATCAGGTGAAGTAGTGGAATATCTGTGCTATTATGATGCCAGCTTCTGCGCTCCTGCTTGTAACGTGAAGTCGAGGATGCCGGCAAAGGAGTCGAGGGTTTCGCCGCCACTTACACGAATGCGAGGGAGTTGATAAGGGGTCTGTGCGTCCTGGATAGCAGAAAAATAAGAGAATGGATCGAGCGTGGCACTCACGTAACCATCGTTAAAGAGATCGGCCAGCACGATTTGCTGCTCGGCGACGGTATCATGATGAAATGGTTCGCCCGAGGGGTAGCAGAAGTATTGAACCGGTTGCTCAATCTGGGCTTGCAGCGTTGCTTTCGATTGAAGTAACTCATTCTGTGTAGTGGTCCAGGCAGGAGGTTCTCCGATATTGACATGGTGAATAGTGTGTGAGGATATCTGCATGCCGTCTTGTGCCAGCGTACGTACCTGGTCCCAGGTTATATAGTTTCTGCCGATCATGCCAGTGATGATATAAAAGACGCCGCGATAATGGTGAGCCAGGAGAGCCGGTAAGGCGTTGGTATAAACATCTTCATAGCCATCGTCAAAACTCAAGATTACCGGATGCCTGGGCAGTGCCTTGCCATAATAGAGGGCATCGAATAGCTCCGTCTGGGTAATGCTGGAATATCCCTTTTGTTGTAGCCAGGTAAGCTGGGCATCGAAGTCGGTCGTAGTGACCGTTAGACTGTAATCTAGCGGGTTAGTGGTTGGTTGATTGGAGACATGATGGTACATGAAAATCGGCACAAGTAGTTTGATGGCTGGTGGTGAAGCAGGGACGAGTATGGGTGCTTCGGGATCGGCCGGCCCTGCTACCTGAACGCGCCATTTGCCGTGATATTGGGTCTGCGCCAGTAAAGTGTTGTTGAAAAGGCCGTGATTTAGGGCGAGATTCGAGGAAGAGGAAAGAAGGCCTGCCGGTGCGGTGGCCTCAATTGAAACATGAATTATGGTTGCGTAGGGGTATATTTGCGTCGTATCGGGATCGAGCCAGGGATGCTGTATTTGAGATGGGCTGTTTTTGTAGCTAATGAGTTGCAATGAGCCAAATTTGGCCTGTTCAAAGTGCAGAAAATCGTTCTCATTCTGCCACAGGTGTTGTGACTCTGGAGAAAGCATAGGCCACATCGTGGCCCAATTTTTATGCAAAAAATCATCCATAAAGTGCCGTGCCGTAGTATCTACCCGGGGCGCATGTGCGAATACGGCGTGCGAATGGAGGATGATAGTGCTTGTGTTCTTATGGGGCGAATTCCCCAGCGTAGCCTGTAGAACAAAGCTTATGATCAGTAATACTATGCCCAGTACCATCGGTATCAACCCTCGTAGTAAGCGGGGGGAGCGATATTTTTGTTTCAGCGCCATCGGTAACGTTGGTTGTTGCTCTACACTTTGCTTTTGTCGCTGCATAGGAATGGTTGGCTGATGCTCCAGGAGTTGCCGTTTTGATAGCGCTGGCATTGCTAATGGGTGCTCTCGATTTTGTCGATGCAGACCACGCGGTTGGGTTGGCTGTTGATCTATAGATAATGGCCTCGATGGTCGTGTCATCATGATCAGTCTCAGAGCAGTGATAAGGAAATAAATGCAAAAAGCTGTACATATCTTTACAACATACTAGAGAAAACGCTGTGTTTAACAAAAATTGCCTACCCTTATTCCGTTATACGGAGTAAGTACAATAGACGGAGACTGAACTTGACATAAAAATGATGAGACGCGTTAAGAAGATGCCATTAATAGGCTGGGCGCTCTATTTATGTTGCTGGCGCCGGGCAATAATGCGGTCTGTGTATGCCTTATCCAGTCCCATTGTTTCATAGACGACGCGATAGCCCTCGACGGCATCGGCATGAGAGCGTGCCGCATCGAGCGCTTTACGATCGATCTTGCGTGCGAGATCATCAATAAAAGCCCATTGGAGAACGGAACGGCGCACGGCGGCTACCTGGTCCTCGGTATAAGGATAGAGATCGTAGCCGATGCGCTGGCCCTGAGCACCATAGTTCACGTCTTGCAGGGTCATAGCCAGTTCCAGCGTCTGCATGAAGAAGGCCGCGCCAACCATGTTATCGTCGTCAAAGGTGCCCCAACCGGAGTTGGCATGTTGATGTCCCAGTTTGCCCTCGCTGTGCAAAAGTGCGGCATATTCTGCCAGGTTCTCGCCATTCATAATCAGGTGTTGCCAATCCATGTTGACCTGCAGGTGCGAAGTATCGACGCCCAGGCGGCGCACACGGTCAATTGTATAGAGGGTTGCCGCGATGTTGCGCATCAAGATGTTCATAGCCGGTTCGCTGTTTTTATGTTCCAGGAAGACGGTTACACTCCTGGAAGCCGCGTGGGCAACAACCTCGCCTACCCCTTCAATAAATAAGTCCCAGGTATGTGCATAGTCACGCTGGAAGTTGTAGTTGTAGCCTTCGGCACCGGGCCAGATAATGAAGTGCGCTCCAAGTGCAGCCGCGAGGTCGACGCCGCGTTTGAGCGTATCGATACCTTTGCGTCGTAATGCGGGATCGGGATTAATGAACGCTCCAAGTTTATAGGTGGGGTCGGGGTGCAGTCCGGCAGCGATACAATAAATATCCATTGGCCCAAGCGCTGCTTTGATCGCTTCGACAGTGCTCTCGTGAATCTCACCCGGGTAGTGGTATTCCAATCCGTCAACCACGTCGGCAAGGCCATCGACTACGCGCCTCGTACGCGTAACCATGTCTTCGTTGGCTGTTTCTGGATGGTAGCCAGGCGGGACAAACCGTGTGACGTTGGGACCAAATGCCCAGATGCCGACGCTGTTTTTTATGTAAGTGCCGTCCATGTTTTCCTCCATCATCTCATACTGGGTTTCTTATTTCGTCATTTTAACATTCTACCACTTTGTGGAGAAGTGATACCGTTAACCGTATTGTCCTTTCACCGGATGCCAGGATTGCCAGCACATAACTCAGCTGCCCGCCTCCATGCTACCATCTCTTCACCCCATGGCTCGTCACTAAAGCGGTAATCGTGTTTACGAATCTGCTCCTTTAGCTCTTCCAGTACTCGCTGTACGCAGGTACGCTGGCATTCCAACAAAGGAGGCAGCATGGACGGATCATTTGCGCTGGCCCAATTGTAAGCCTGATAGAAATGCATAAGACATAGTCCGGTAGATTGTGATAGAAGTGAGCGTACCTCCTCGGAATGCAATTGCTCCAGGAGTGTCTCGACAATGCGCACTTCAATATTGCCGCGTACCTTGCAGATAGGGCATCGTGCATAGGTTGAGTTGGTGTCGAATTGGTCAGGCCGTTTTCTCTGCCAGGGTTTCCACACGGAAGTACTTTGATTTGCCCTGGCATGTCTCTGATGCTCTTGATTCAGTTCACCCTCGATATCGGTGAGTACTTCGCCGTAAACTACTGCAAGCTGGAAAGCGGCATTGTGCTGTGCCAGTTGCCAGGTGTGCAAGGGACAGAAGCCTCGCGAACGGATTAGCTCCTGGCGGTGTTCCACATCGCTGAATCCCTCGTATTGCCAGGTGTCCATGAAATGCTCTATAGACTCCAGGACAACTGTACAGATGGGGCAACCTTCACGGCCAAACGCGGTACGTAAGGAGTCTGAGTCGCGTGATCGACTTACTGCTGTTGTCTCATCCCTTTTCATAGTGTTCCCTTTCAACGCATAAAAAAACTTCTACGGCCGACCACAGCACCGATTCTATGCTGGGCAGCATGTAGAAGCCATTAGCCTTTCCGCGTAATGCGAGCCTCATCGCATGAACATTTTCTTTGAGTAAAGTATACAAAATTGGAGCATAGGGCGTCAAGAGAACACGAGTTGTGAGTTGCATGTTCTTCTGCCTGGTATGATATATATATGTTATGCTCAGCGTAACCTGCTTCTACTACTCTCAATTTCTATCTATGCGCTGGTCACCAGATGGAACTCGCCTGCTGCTTTCAAGCGCTCAATGGGGTATTGTGAATGTATGGCAATTGCCGCAAATTTAGGGGCGCATCTGTTCATTTGTGCGTAGCTACGCTTTTCCCGAGCGGCGGCGGCGTGCGGCGGCAGCATTTCCTTCGTTGGACGTTTACAGTGCGTTCTTCTTCATCTGGGTCATCTTCCACTACCTGGCTTACCCTACTCACAGCGTTGCTTTTCACAGTTTGTGAGGAAGATTGTGCGCGGGCCTGCCGTGCGTTGCTGATCCCCTGGCGAATAACCAGGCCTGCCAGTATCGCAGCCGCGACCAGAAGCAGTAAGTAAAGCGGAATGACGACATTTTGCAAACCGGAAGGCAGCGTTCCAGTTTTGATGCCGATGCTGAGCAAAAAGACCAGCGCGAGCAGAATATACTCGGTCCCGGTCAGAATGTTGATCTGCTTGTACCAGATGAGACGTTGATTGCGTACTCGTGCATCTCGCATCCGCCGTAGTCCGTTGGTGACGTTATAGACCCCCAGGAGGACAAAAACGGCGCTGAAAATAGTAAGAATACGTGGATCATTCATAAAATTACGAAATCCTCCCAGGCCGCGAGTGAGCCAGACTATGTTTGAATAAAAATTTGCTCAGCCCATTGAGCATTATTGGCGTACAACGTAATGGTATAACTATCTCCAACTTGAACGCCTGTACATGTCAGGGTTAAAACCAGTGTAGAACTGGACTGATCAGATGGTGCTAAGGTACCCTGAACCGACGAAAAATGGAGATGTGAACTCGTATTCCCATCCATAGCCAGTTTCCAGCTAATCCCCTGTTCGCCCAGGTTGACCAATGTCAATGATGCCCCACTCTGGCATGTCCCTCCTGCTATCCAGTGCGCAACGATAGGATCAGGGCTGAAAACCAGTTCGGAGGGTGCATCCTGTACCACCAATTGTACAGGAAGTGTCAATTGTTCGCGGTCGTTGATGGTAAATATAATCTGGCCGGTATAAGGCTGCTTGCTGTTCAAGCCCGTGGTGATAGCACTTACGCTGATGGTATCTGTACCAGCGATATTCAAGGTACCACCGGTGTGGTTATCATTGATGGCCAGCCAGGTTAGATTGTTGTTGGCGATTGCCTCTGCCGACCACTTTAGCGGCGCGCCGCTTGTATTGGTGAGAGTAAAACGCTGGCTGGGATTATCCTGTCCAATCACAGCCTTAAACGAAAGCTGTCGTAGTGGTTGCCCATTCAAAGTGAGTGCCAGGTCGCTACTGGTTTTGACAGGAGTACCGGCTAGACGCACTTCAATCGTCAGGTATGCGAACTGATTGGTATGGTTATCAAGTGCCTGGATTACATGGGTACCGGCGGTCCAATCGTTGCCAACGGGGATCGTGGCATCAAAGGTGCCTTGATCGTTGGCCTGGACGGAGATGTTCTGCCCGGACGCATCCACAATGGATAGCGTAGTGTCGAGTAAAAAGGTGATAGGATCATTTGCACCAAAGCGTGTCCCATGTAAGTGGAGTGTTTGGCCCGACACAACAGCGGCAGGTTGTACTCCCTGCAATACTAGAGAGGGCTGTGTCGCAGCCGCGGGAGGTACAATGCGCGTTGCCCCCAAAGGAGAGCTGGGGATATAAGATAAAATAATGTAGGCTCCCAGGCCGCCAATCAAACAGACCATCAGTAAGATGGTGATCCAGAAGCCCAGATTTCTAGTCTGACCATCCTGCTCTTTATTGGCGATGATAATGGCACGCATGCGAGCAAGGCTCTGTTGCATCGCCATAAGCGGCATTGGAACAGCCGCGTGTCCTCTCGAAACATTTTCAGCCGGGCCTGCTTCGGCGCGCTGCCGGTCGCGCCAACTTTGACGCCAGTGTTCGGTGGCCTTACTGGTACCATCAAATCTCCCCAGAGCTGGTTCGGGCAGTTCAAAATCATCTGCCGGAGCCTGAATTGTAAAACGATTCTCTATTACTGGTTTTTGCCAGGGAAACGCGGCGGGAGCGCTCTCACTTTGTTGTTGGTGTTGCCTCTGCTCAAGGGGCAGTTGTCTGTTTTGTGTAGTTGCCTGTACTACTGGATGTGCAGGTGCAAAGCCTGGCTGTGAAATAGCTGGCGCTGGCATGTTGCCCGGCTTAATAGATGGCGGCCCAGATTGTATTGGTGTGGATGGACCATACTGGGCAGGTGCTGAAGATTCGGCCGGGTGTAGGGATGATGGAGAGAATCCAACCGGACGGATAAGGTTCGGCACCTGCCCAGGACCAGGCGTGGGTGTACGGGGTCTTATCAAATTGGGTGTACCGGCTGGTCCCGGGTGAGACTGTTCAGACGCAGCAGGCTGCGCTGCAGCAGCTTGACTACCTGGCCACACCCTGGACTTGAACTGAACGGACTTTGCCTCAGGTACAGGTGTTGCTGGTGATGCCACCGGCTTAGGTGTGCCTTCTGATGTAGCAGTTGCGGGATCTTTGGACTGCGACTGTGATGAAGACGTCGACTCAATCGCCTGTCCTTGTGATTCTGGCGTATCGATTTGAGCGGGCAATGGAGTTGCTGGCCGAATTAGCTGTCCAATTGTTTCCGATCCCTGAGCAGACACTGGATCAGAAGGCGCTTTAGGGGCCGGTTCAGGTGTTTCAGATGCATTGGATGGTATAAGCTGATTTGTATCTACTGTTGGTTTAGGTGTCTCAGATATCATATTCTTTGAAATCTCTCGCTCTCCTGATGTCTTTACTGTTTCCTTTTCCCCAGGAATCTGTTGTGGTATTTCGGGACTTGTAGGGAGCAAGAAATCGCTACCAGCCCCCCCTGGTAAAGTCGATTGTTTGATACCGGGATATATAGTTCGGGTAGGGTTGAGCGACACTGCTGGTGATATGGGAGGAGTATCTGGTATTGATGTGACAACATCCTGTATTGTCACATCTGTTTCCAGTTTGACTGGTGTTGCCGCGACAGGTAATGAGCTTGTGGGCAACTGAGCGGAACCGCATACATTACAAAAGCGGGCTCTGTCTGGTAGTTCCGCATTACACTTCTGACAACGACTCATTGCTAATGCTTCCAATATCGTCTAAAGACCAGCAATATATATCATGAATTTGCTCAGGTTCGTCCTACCTGCAATTACGGCTCATCCTGCACTATAGTCACATAAGTCATTCAAGATAGCAACTCAATATTACTTTCGTCTTTATAACGAATGAGCAGGCTAATGATAATCATTGCTTTCTATTAAGGCTGAACAATTGCTTGGTCATCCTGCGTACAAGTATGCCTACCGCCACGCAAATGAGAGGTCCGGTGACGAGGTTGAGTGTAAATGTGAGCGGATTCAAAACTTGCAGGCTGCGTATTGGAATAGCGAAATCCTGTAGTTGGAGGATGCCCTGTATGCCCCGCAACAGCCATAAATCGGCTGGAAGCACGATAATCAGCCCTAGCAAAGCTTCTAAGAGGAGGAAGATCTTCCAACTCATGGGAGTGGGCTGCCTGGCGGTATTCGAATCTTGTTCATACATTACGAGGAGTAGCAATGCCAGGGCTGCTCCATTGAAAATGAGCGGTTCTAGTGCTTGAAGGTCGAATAGCGTTGGGTTTCCAAAGAACAGAGGAATGTACCACAGCAGGCTGAAGATGATAAAGTTGCCAGCGCTCCCGTTTAAGCTAACGGATACTGGTACTTGCCATGGCAGCAACGCACTGAGCAGGCGCAGCGTTGGATAGGGACTCAGCGTGAACCCATTCATAGACAGGACGGAATTGTAGGCAGCGGAAAAAATATATCCAACCAGTGTTGGAGCTAAGCCGAGCAGCAGGATGGCGACGAGATAGCTGAGAAATGGGCGGGATGGTAGAGATGTGTCAGCATTCGCAGTAGCCGTTGTCTCCGTATCCTGCCCATCCGCTGCGACGGTATCGTCTTCATCCTCACCGATCTCGTTGGGGTGACCGTCCTCAACACTGGCATGGTCGGCCTGTAAATCCTCAATAGTTGCATCGCCTGCTTCCTCAGATGGTTTGGGGCTGGCCGGTACTGGGCGAAGTGGCGCGAAGGCGAGATGTCCCAGGGCAGCGCCCACGATGCTGAAAACGATCGAGGCGACAAGAATCAATCCCCACGTATTGAGAAATCCCTGCAGTTCTGTCTGATTTGTGGACAGGGTATCGAATACTCCTGGATAGGTAATGGCGGCCATAAATTGAAAGATCGCTACAAAAAATCCTCCCAGGCCAGCTTCAAGGGCTCCCAATCCAGGCATTGCGCGGAGTTTGCGCGATGCAGTGACAAGCAAACCACAGCCAGTTGCACTGAGTACGGCTATGGGTAACAGCGAGGTAGCAGGCTGAGCATGAAGTCGTGCTGTAATCGCGAAAAAGGCTGCAACCAGCACAATCAGGCCCATAAGAGGCCAATCAAAGCCACGTTGCCTCTCCGGCGCTGAAGATGCTGCCGTAGATTGAACTGGTATATCTATTGCTGCCTCCTGGGACGAAGTATTATCTATATGATCCTGGGATTTGGTAGTAATTTCAGGTTGATCTGGCATGAATTGCTCCCGCTCTATGTTATATACTCTCGTGATACTAGCACATTGAACATAGAGCGGCAAGAGCAAGACGTTTTGTGTGCATATTCTAGTTGCCGGCGTTGATCATAGATCCGCGCCTATCGAATTGCGCGAACGACTGGCCTGTTCTCCTCGCCAGGTCTCACAGGTTCTTATGAAGGCCAGAGAACTGGTGCAGGAGTCAGTGTTGATCTCTACATGTAATCGCATAGAGATCTATGCTGTCTCTACTGAGGTCGAGGAGGGCAGGTCAAATCTGCTCCACATCCTGAGCGAGATGCGCCAGGTCAGCCTTGAAGAGCTTGAAAGATATTGCTACGTCCGGGCAGATGAGCAGGCCATATCGCACCTCTTCGGGGTGGCCTGCGGATTATATTCCCTGGTGCCCGGTGAGCCGCAAATTCAAGGGCAGGTTGCAGAGGCTCTGGAACTTGCCCAGGGCGGTGGTTATGCCGGACCTGTTACATCTGCATTGTTCCGTGCTGCATTGGTAGCCGGAAAGCGCGCACGCAGCGAAACAGGTATCAGTCGTAATGCCACCTCGGTTAGCTATGTGGCGGTGCAGCTTGCCCAGCGGCTTTTCCATAACCTTCATGAAGCCTCTATCTTGCTGGTAGGCTCTGGAAAAATGAGTGAGCTGACGGCAGCGAATCTGTGTGATCATGGCGTCCACCAGCTCATTATTATTAATCGCACGCAGGCCAATGCGCTGGACCTTGCACAACGCTTCGGAGCGATTCACCGCTCATTCACCGAACTGGCCGCATCGTTGGCCGAAGCAGATGTCGTAATCAGTTCAACGACCGCTCCTCGGGCCCTCATCACCGTTGAAATGATGCAGCAGGTCATGCAGCAGCGCGATGGACGCTCCTTACTCCTGATAGACATTGCACTACCTCGTGACGTGGAACCGGAGGTAGCGAACTTGCCCGGGGTGTATCTCTACAACCTGGATGATCTGGAAGCAGGTGTGCATGAGGGCATAAGCCTGCGCCTGCAGGAAATTGAACAGGTACAGGCAATCATCGTGGAAGAAGCAAGCGCATTTGATCACTGGCTGCGTTCGCTCAATGTCGTCGGCACAATCAGCGACCTGCGGCAGCACGTGGATACGTTGCGACAACAGGAATTATCGCGTGCTATGCAGCACCTGTCGGCTACCCTTTCGGAACGCGAGATGGCTGTCGTGCAAGAACTAAGCATGCGCCTTATGAATAAACTATTACATACTCCAATGGTTCGCCTCAAAGCCGCTGCTGCCGATGGTCAGGGGCATGTCTATGCCGAGGCTTTACGCTATTTATTTGATTTAGAAGAGAAAATGGATGAAGCGCATAATAATAGGAACGCGGGCCAGCAAGCTGGCGATGATACAGACTCAGTGGGTGGTCGAACGGCTACAAAGGCAATGGCCGACCCTGGACATAGTTATTGAGCAGATTCGCACCACGGGTGACCACAATATCCATGCTCCTTTGACGCAGATAGGCGGCGATGGTGTCTTCGTCATGGAGATCGAGCATGCTCTAGTAAAGAGACGTATCGATCTCGCGGTACACAGTCTGAAAGACCTGCCTACTGCTCAACCGCAGGGATTGCGTATTGTTGCGGCTGGTTCGCGTGAAGACGTACGGGACGTGCTTGTGTGGCATGATCGCAATACACTACCAACCTCACCTTTGCGTATCGGTACATGCAGTCTGCGCCGTACTGCACAGGTGCGTGCGCTGTTTCCAGGCGTAGAAATTCTGCCGCTGCGAGGAAATGTTGATACTCGACTGCGTAAGCTCGACGCCGGGGATTACGATGCGATTGTCCTGGCTGCAGCCGGTTTGCACCGGCTGAATGTGCAAGAGCGACTGGCCGGTCGTATAACCTATCTTCCCATAGAGGATTTGATGCCCGCGCCGGGACAGGGTGCCCTGGCCCTGGAGATACGCGATGAACCTGAAATGCAGGCGCTGGTTGCCCCCCTTGTCGATGCGGTGGCGCAGGTCACAACGACTGCTGAACGCATGTTTATGCGACGCCTGGGCGCTGGCTGCTATCTTCCCGTCGCCGCTTATGGAGAGATTCGTGATGGTTTGCTTACCCTGCAAGGGCTGGTGATCAGCCTGGATGGTCAAAGTCAGGTGCGCGTACATCAAAGTATGCCCTGGACTCCAGAAACCGGCGTTGAGGGTGCTGAACAGTTAGGGATAGAGCTTGCCGAACAAGCGCTGGCGCGGGGCGCTGCCGAGATCATACGCGACCTCAATGATGCACGAGAACAGGAGCGGCAGCATGTCTGAAAGCACAGTCAAAGCGTTACCATTGCAAGGCAGGCGTATCCTGGTGACGCGCACAAGGGAACAGGCGAGAACATTGAGCGAACGTTTACGCTCATTGGGCGCGCTTCCTGTTGAGTTTCCAACCATTCGTATTGTGCCGCCACAGGATTGGGAGCTGTTGGACAATGCTTTGAGACGGCTGTCTGAGGCAGGTTATGATTGGCTCGTGTTTACCAGCGCCAATGGTGTCAACATCTGTTTCGAGCGATTAAGCAGCCTGGGATACCGGGCGCAGGATATGCGCGGCATCCGTGTAGCCGCTATTGGCCCCGCAACCGCTGCCGCATTAGCGCAACACGGCATCACTGCGGATCTCGTACCAGGTGAATATATCGCGGAGAGTGTTGCTGCCGGCTTGATCGATGATGCACACCAAAAAGGTGAATCGTTGCAGGGTACGCGAGTATTGTTGGCACGTGCCGCCGAAGCGCGCAAGGTACTGGTTACCGAACTGCAGCAAGCAGGTGCTATAGTAGATGAAGTAGCAGCTTATCATACTATCCCCGTCGCCAGTGATGATGAGCGGGGGCGTGAAGTCGTGCGCTTGTTACAGAATCATCAACTCGATATCATCACATTTACCAGTTCTTCTACAGTTCGTAATTTTATGCAATGGCTTATGGGGTGCGAACCAGGCCTCGGAGACGAATTTATAGATTTTGTAACGAGGCATGCTCAGCCCAAAATTGCTTGTATTGGTCCTATCACTTCACAGACTGCGCGTGAATTCGGCCTGGATGTGCTTATCGAGGCGCGAGAGTTCACCATAGATGGTCTTGTGGACGCAATTATTGGAGAAGAGGAAAAATCATGGCAGATCAAACAATCGTAGCTCAGCCTCAGGAGGCTGTTGCTCCGGCGAAACCTAAACAGCCGCGCCAACTGGTGCGTTTCACCTTCTACAAACTTGATACACAGTGGCAGTTGTTGCCGGATGAGAAACGCCAGCAGGGCAAGCAAGAGCTGCTTGATATCTTTGAAGAACACACACAGCATGCTCTTATGCGTAGTTTTGCCCTCTATGGCTTGCGGTCCAATTGCGACTTTATGCTCTGGCAGGCGACGTATGATGTTGGTGACCTGCAGGGTATCAGCAGCAAAATCCGGCGCAGCGCAATGGGGCCATACCTGCATGAGACGCATGCCTTTCTTTCGATGACAAAACGCTCGGTCTACGTTGGCAAAAACGCTCGTGGAGCGCACGATCCGCGCCTGGTGATAACTCCCGAAGACAAAAAATACCTATTTGTCTACCCGTTTGTGAAGACACGTGCATGGTATGCCTTGCCGCTTGAGGACCGCAAACGCATGATGAACGAGCATATTCGTGTCGGGCTACAATATCCCTCGGTATCCCTTAATACTACCTATTCTTTTGGACTGGATGACCAGGAATTTGTGGTCGCATTCGAGACGGATAATATCAGCGATTTTCTCGACCTTGTACAGCAATTGAGAGAAACTGAAGCCAGTAGCTACACCCTGCGCGACACGCCCATGTTTACCTGTGTGTCGCAACCGTTAGATGAGATACTTGAAGCTATCGGAGCATGAGGTCGCAAAAAACATGGATAATCAAGCCGTTACCGATCTTACGCTTACGCGTTCGCAGGCTTTTTTTGCGGAGGCGCAGCAGCTTATGCCCGGTGGAGTCAACAGCCCTGTGCGCGCTTTTCGGGCCGTGGGGGGAGAACCCATCTTCATCGATCATGGCAGCGGCCCCTATCTTTATGACGTAGATGGAAATCGCTACCTCGACTACGTTCAGTCCTGGGGGCCGATGATCCTGGGTCATGCCCATCCTACTGTGTTGCAGGCAGTGAGCGAAGCAGCAGGACGAGGGTTTAGCTTTGGGGCACCGACTGCGGCGGAAAGCCAGCTTGCGGAACTGGTAATCGAAAGCGTACCATCGATAGAGATGATACGTTTCGTCAATTCCGGGACGGAAGCCACAATGAGCGCGTTACGCCTGGCCCGAGCCTTTACCGGTCGTAACAAGATTGTCAAATTCAGCGGCTGCTATCACGGCCATGCTGATATGCTGCTGGTACAGGCGGGTTCCGGTGTTGCGACCATGAGCCTGCCCGAT
>WNFT01002774.1_pt1 | contig 15053 bp, 12 predicted proteins | sample 5400191 | NCBI WGS metagenome assembly WNFT01 (sample SAMN13153359, study PRJNA577476) | soil metagenome | isolation source: 80 cm saprolite under Madrone tree | place: USA:California | collected 2016-06-14 | reverse complement strand
GGTTTTTCGATGGTCCGGGCGTGGATCCACAAACTGGACAAAACTTGAGTCCTGTTACCCCGGAGTTTGTCGAGAATTTGAGACGGCAGCAATCGCCCCAAGCAGTCTCGCAAAAGCAGAAAGCCCAAATCAGCACATCTTCAAAAGGCAAAGAGACCCCGGTCAACGATTCTGCGGCGGACCGTCTCCGCGAAAATGCTCAGCTGGAAGCCATGGCACAGGAGGCCCAATTGGCGATGAATGCCGAAGACTATCGAAGAGCGGTCGACGTCTGCACCAAGCTCCTCAGCGCTTTGGCAGGCAGCCAACCTTGCACCGCGATCCGTCAACACGCTTCAATTAAACTGGCGGAGCAGTTTGTCAACGAGAGCACCGCATATTGGGAGAAGGGAGAGTTTGATAAAGCCCTGCGTAGCGCTGAAAAGGCTCTAGACTTGGACCCAGCCAATAAGAACGCCGCAAAACTGAAAAGCCTTGTTCTTCAGATGAAACCCCAATCTTTGCAGTGACCATGCCGTACGGCCGTAATGGAAGAAACTAGGTTGCTCAGTCCAGCTAAACGCTCACTCGCCCTGGGATTTTCTTGGACACTGCATGGGCAACGCCGCCGCGGATCAGAACAACCCTGATCCGAATCGCGGATATCTAACCTCAAAGTAAAATCGTGGGGTACAATACCGCTACGATAAGTTGTAGTTACCAGGTCCGTTCCCCGGCCTTGTGAGTGTGGCTCTGCACCGCGACGCTGCTTTGCAATAATAGGTGCCGGGGACAAGAAAAACTTTCGGCGGGTACTTCCTTCGTGGACCAGCAAGACTTCAGCGCTTCGCCCGCGCCCCGCTCGCGCCAATCAGAGTGCCTGCTTCTTCTTCTCTGGGTTTTCTCGCTTCCTTTTCTGAATCCCTGGGTTCGCGGCGACGGCGTCGGCTATTACGCTTTCGCTCGCGCTCCGCTCATCCAGCACAATCTCGATTTCACCGAAGATTACCGCCACGCGAACGAAAGCTTCCGCGGCCCACGCCTCGACCTAAATAACCAGCCCCGACCAGACTTTCGAACGCCCACAGGCCATCTCGAAAATCATTTCAGCGTCGGCCCAGCGATCCTCTGGACGCCCTTTCTCCTCGTTACGCACATCTGCGTTCTTCTTGCCCGTGCCCTGGGTTCTTCTGTCGCCGCCGACGGTTTTTCCACCCCTTATCGCATCACCATGGCTCTCGCCACCGCGTTCTACGCTTTTCTCGGCCTGCTTCTTTCCTTCCGCCTCGCGCGCCAATATGTCGAAGAGCGTTGGGCGCTTCTTGCCACACTTTCCATTTGGTGGGCCAGCTCGCTCCCGGTCTACATGTATTTCAATCCTTCGTGGTCCCACGCGCATTCCGCTTTCGCAGTTGCTCTCTTTCTCTGGTATTGGCACGAAACGCGTTCGTCGCGCTCGCTCGCACAGTGGCTGATTCTCGCCGCCATCACCGGCCTCATGCTCAACGTTTATTACGCCAACGCCATGGTCCTCGCCGTCCTCGCCATCGAAGCTGTACGCCAGTATCTGGCCGCGTGCCAGTATTACTTCGCTTTTCGCCCGATGCCCGCCGAAACTTCCGCGATCGCAGATTCCGACCTCGTCGGAAAGGCGGGTCCGCCTTTTCTTCCCGCTCCGCGCCTCCCTCAACTCCTCCTCCGCCACTCGCTCTTTGCCGTCGTTCTCCTCATCTCTCTGCTCCCCACTCTCATCACCCGCTATCTCATTTACGGCAGCGCATTCGAGTCTGGCTACATCCCGCTCAAGGACTGGCTGTGGCGCTCGCCCGTCTTTTTCTCCGTGCTCTTCTCTTCCAATCACGGACTTCTCTCCTGGACCCCCATTCTTCTCCTCGCGATCATCGGCCTCTTTCTTTTTCGGCGGCGCGAACCGCGCGCGGGCACTCCATTTCTCGCCGCCTTTTTCGCCTTTTATCTTTTCATTTCCTGTTATCCCGACTGGGCCGGCATCTCTTCTTACGGCAACCGTTTTTTCGTTTCTCTCACTTCGCTTTTCATTCTCGGCCTCGCCGTTTTCCTCGACCGCGCCGCAAAACTTTTTCGCTCCCGCCGCGCCGCTCTCGCCGGCGCTTGCGTTCTTTTCGTCGTCTTCATTCTGTGGAACGCCGGCCTGATGTTTCAGTGGGGCTCGCATCTGGTTCCCGCGCGCGGCTCCGTCTCTTTCTCCGAAATCGCGCACAATCAGTTTTTCGTTGTGCCCCGCCAGCTCGCCGCCGATCTCCACCGCTACGTCTTCAAGCGCAAAGCCCTCATGCAGCAGATCGAAGACCGCGACCTCCGGCAGCTCGAAAAAAATCCCCCTCCTCCCTGAGCGCTTTGTAGCGCGGCATCCTTGCCGGCTCTCTCTTCCTCCCATCTCTGATATTCTTATCAGGGCTTCATCTGCTCTCTGGAGTAATCGTTTTTATTCATGGCATCCGTCACGCAATCCAGCGTCGCTCTTCCGCTCCCTTCTGGGGCCTCCACCACCATTCGCATCGAGCCTCCGCGCGGCCTTTTCGAGCTCCGCCTCCGCGAAGTCTGGGCGTACCGCGAGCTCCTTTATTTTTTCATCTGGCGCGACGTCAAGATCCGCTACAAACAAACCGCCATCGGCGTTCTCTGGGTCGTTCTCCAGCCCGTTCTGAACATGCTGGTCTTCTACATATTCTTCGGCCGCCTCGCCAAGCTCCCCTCCGACGGCCTCCCCTATCCCATCTTTTACTTCGCCGCCCTCGTTCCCTGGACCTATTTCTCCTACGCCCTCCAGATGACCACTAACGTCGTCGTCGACAACCAGCACCTCATCACCAAAGTTTATTTCCCCCGCCTCATCCTGCCCATTTCCTCCGCTCTTTCCGGCCTGGTGGACTTTGCCATCGGCTTCGTGGTCCTCGCTCTCTTCACTTTCGCCTTCGGCATCAAGCCCTCCCTCCCTGCTCTTTGGCTCCCGGTGCTGTTGCTTCTCGCCGTTTTCACTGCTCTCGGCGTCGGCCTGTGGCTTTCCGCGCTCAACGCTCTTTATCGCGACGTGCGCTACGTTGTCCCTTTCCTCATGCAGTTTTGGATGTTCGCCTCGCCCGTCGTCTATCCGGCCTCGATGGTTCCGGCGCGCTGGCGCTGGCTGTACGGCCTCAATCCCATGGTGGGCGTGATTGACGGCTTCCGTTGGGCTCTCACCGGCCGAGGCCGCGCTCCCGGGCTGCTCATGCTCGTTTCCGCTTTTGCCGTCGCTCTCGTCGTCCTCGGCGGCCTCGTTTTTTTCAACCGCATGGAGTCCACCGTTGCCGACAGGGTCTAGCTCCGGCGCGCTAAATCTCTCCGGCCGCATTCCCGAGCTTGACGGCCTCCGCGGCATCGCCATCGCCCTCGTCTGGATCGGCCACTATTTCATTCTGCACGGCGGCACGCCTCCCGGCACGCCCGTCGCTTATGCGCTCGCTCTTTTCCGCCTTCATTGGACTGGGGTTGACCTCTTCTTCGTTCTCTCCGGTTTCCTCATCGGCGGAATCCTTCTCGACGCCCGTGAATCCTCAAATTATTTCCGCGTCTTCTACACTCGCCGTTTTTTCCGCATCCTTCCGCTCTACCTTGTCTGCCTCCTGGCCACCTTGCTGCTCTACGCCCTTACGCAGGCGGGCCTTGGCCCGCGCATCGCCTGGCTCTGGACGTCGGAGAAACCCGTTCCCTGGTTTTCGTATCCGCTCTTCCTGCAAAATTTCTGGATGGCCGTCCGCTCCACTCCCGGCATCTTCCCCATCAGCGTCACCTGGTCCCTGGCCGTCGAGGAGCAGTTCTATCTCACCCTTCCGCTCCTGGTGCGTTTCCTCAATCGCAAAGCTCTTCTCGCCTTCCTCTTCGCCGGTATTTTCCTGGCTCCGCTCTTGCGCACCGCCATCTACTTCCTATGGCCTGGTCATTTCCTCGCCTGGTTTATGTTGACGCCCTGCCGCGCCGACGCCCTCCTGCTCGGCGTTATCGGCGCCATCGCCATGCGGGACGCGCGCTGCCGCGCCTGGCTGGCCGGCAAGCAATCCCTGTTTAATTTCGTCGTCCTGCCTGTGCTCTTGGTGGGCCTGGCCTTTTTCATACTCCACCGCTACGACGCTTTTGCCTTTCCTATGCTGTCCTTGGGCTATACTTGGATGGCTGTTTTCTATCTGGCCGTGCTGCTCCACGCGCTCCTGTGGCCCGCAAGCTGGATCGGCGCTTGCCTGCGCTGGAGCTGGCTGCGCGCGCTCGGCGTCGTCGCCTACGCCGCCTATCTCTTTCATGAACTCGTTCTCTGCCTCGTTCAGAGCCTCTTCTGGCGCTGGACCCGCTTTCCCATTGCCTCCACCGCCCCGCAATGGACCGTCACCTTCGCTTCGGTTGCCGTCACGCTTCTGCTGTGCCGTCTCTCCTGGGTTTATTTCGAGAAACCGCTCATCCGCCGCGGCCATCGCTCCAGCTACGCCTTCCCCGGCGTCCTTCCACAGCCGTCGGCCCAGCCCGCCCCGGAGTTCGCCCGCCTATGAATAAAACCATCATTCACGCCGAAAACCTCGGCAAGCTCTACCGCCGCGGCTTGGAGTGGCAGCCCGGTCTGCGCCATTCCCTGGAAGCCTTCCTCCGCTCGCCCATCGCTTCCCTGCGCCGCAAAAAGGACGAAACTTTCTGGGCCTTGCAGGACGTTTCCCTCGAAGTCCAGGAAGGCGAAGTCCTCGGCCTCATCGGCCGCAACGGCGCCGGCAAGACCACTCTTCTCAAGATCCTTTCCCGCATCACCCGCCCCACCACCGGCTGGGCGGAGATTCACGGCCGCGTCGGCTCCCTTCTCGAAGTCGGCACCGGCTTCCATCCCGAGCTGACTGGCCGCGAAAACACGTTCCTCTCCGGCGCCATCCTGGGCATGGGCAAAGCCGAAATCATCCGCAAGTTCGATGAAATCGTGGCCTTCGCCGAGCTCGAAAAGTTCATTGACACGCCCGTCAAGCACTACTCCTCCGGCATGTACGTCCGCCTGGCCTTCGCCGTCGCCGCCCATCTCGAGCCGGAGATTCTCCTCGTCGACGAAGTCCTCGCCGTCGGCGACATCAATTTCCAGAAGAAGTGCCTCGGCAAAATGGGCGACGTCGCCCGCCAGGGCCGCACCGTCGTCCTCGTCACCCATCAGCTCAATCAGATTCGCCGCCTCTGCCACCGCGTCGTCTGGATTGACGCCGGCTCCGTCCGCCAATCCGGCCCCACCCACGAAGTCGTCTCCGCCTACGAATCCGCCATGGCCCGCGGTGACTCCAACGGCCATGCCCACGTCCGCGCGACCAACTCCAAGGGCCGTTTCATCAAGTGGGAGATTGCCGAGCCTTGCGGCGGCGACCGGCACGTTCTCACCACCCTCGGTCAGGTCAATGTAAAATTTGCGCTCCACCTCGACCAACCGGTCCGTAACGGCCATCACGGAATCGCTCTTTATAATCATGATCGACAGCTCATCTGGGGTTGGGCATCGGATAACCTGGATCTAACGCCCGGTGAGCATGAGTTCAGTTATTCCTTTCCCGTGCTCCCACTGCGCCCGGGCCCATACGCTTGGCTTGTAAGCCTATATGACGAAGGGGTTGAAGAAGTAGACGCTTGGGATTGTGTCCCGGATATGGTCGTGGCGACGGAGCCCGTCGCTCACAAGCAGGATGAGTGGGCCGGCCTCCTCAATATTCCGAGCGAATTTTCCATCTTATCGAAGGTGGAGAAGTCCGCATGACAGTGACTCATAAGCCGGAGACGATGGGGACGCTGCCACGCATCTGGCAATTCCTGCAAAAGCCTCTGCACGAAAAATCGCGATCATTTCTTGCCCGCTGGACCAAAATCTTCCCAAACATCCCGCTGCCCATTCGATTGCCCTTCGGCGCGTGGTTTGTTGCGCGAAACGATGGTCTTGGATCGACTCTGACTTATGACGGGTTTGAACTTGCTGAGCGCTCTTTCGTCGAGCGCTTCCTTCAGCCTGGCATGACGGCGATTGATGTCGGAGCACACCACGGTTTCTACACACTGCTCGCTTCAAAGCGCGTCGGTCCAACCGGGAGAGTGATCGCATTTGAGCCTTCCCCGCGGGAACAGAGGGCTTTGCGGCTGAATGTAAGACTGAATCGATGCAAGAACGTCAATATTCAAGGACTAGCATTAGGAGACAAAGATACCGACAGCGACCTATATGTCGTCGAGGGGCGTCAGACAGGATTCAACAGCCTCAGACCACCAGGTGCTCCCCAACCAACACTTTCTGTCCGGGTGCGGGTTGCCCGACTTGACAGTGCATTGCGTGACGCAAAGATCGACCGCGTCGATTTCATTAAGCTCGATGTGGAGGGGGGAGAACTCGAAGTTCTCCACGGTGCTAAGGAGCTGCTCGAACGTCGGCCCCGCCCGTTGATCCTCGCCGAATTGCAGGATGTGAGGGCTAAAGCGTGGGGCCACCGAGCGAAGGAAGTGGCCGCATTTCTACAAAGCTTCGGTTTTCGTTGGTTCAGGCCTATGCTGGGCGGAGGCCTCGCAGATTTTCCCGAGGATCAGAATGAATACGACGATAATCTTGTGGCCGTTCCTACAGAGCGCATGGAGGTAATCGCGGAGATGACCGAACATGGGCCTCGTTCGTAAATTCAGGGCGATCATGGGGTCGGACTTGGCGGGCGAGCCATCTGACGGGAAGAATGCGTCCTGGCAATTGCCCTACGAAACGCTGCGGAAAAGATGGGTCGAAGTCCCGTTTGGTGACGGCGTCTACGCGAAGACCACGAATCTCATCCAACTTTCCGACAAGGAATTGCTGGCCCAGTGGGAGAAGGGCCGCCACGACATTACGACCGGGGCGGAATTCGCGCATCGAGGCTGGTACCACGCGCTTTACGCAAATGGAATGCGTGGAAAGAAAGTGATGGACGTTGGAAGCGGCTTCGGCGTCGACAGCGTCACGTTCGCGCAGCAGGGCGCAAAACTGACGTTTGTCGATCTCGTGGAAACAAATCTCAAGGTCCTCGAACGCCTGTGCAAGATCATGAATCTTAAGGATGTTCAGTTCGTCCACCTTCAAGAGCTGGAATCGCTAAAGCCCCTCGACACGGACTACGACGTCATTATGGCGATGGGCTCAATGCACCACGCTCCCCTAGACATCCTGAAGCCGGAGTACAGGGAATTGGTTCGTCACCTGAAAGTGGGCGGACGGTGGCTGCAGCTTGCTTATCCGAAGACGCGATGGGTTCGCGACGGCAGACCGCGCTTCGCTCATTGGGGCGCGGTTACCGACGGCGCAGGCACGCCGTGGGCGGAATGGCTCGACTTGGAGAAATTGCTGGGTGTATTTGGGCCTGCCAAGTTTGACGTTGTTCTCTACCAGGAATTCCACAATGGCGATTTCAACTGGTTCGACCTGCTCTATCGCGGCACACCGGAACGCAGTCATCCATGACTTCAGACGTCATTTGGCCGAAAATTTCCCTGGTCACGCCGGTCTTTAATTCCGCCAAGTACATCGAGCAGACCATCGAGTCCGTCCTGGCTCAACGTTATCCCAATCTCGAATACTTCATCGTCGATGGCGGTTCGACCGACGGCAGCCTCGATATCATTCGCAAGTACGAATCGCAACTCTCCGGCTGGATCAGCGAGCCGGACAAGGGCATGTATGACGCCCTCAACAAAGGCTTTGCGCGTACGACCGGCGAAATCATGGGCTGGATCAGTGCCACTGATATGCTCCATGCAATGGGGCTTTTTGTGGTGGGGAGCGTCTTTCGCGACATGCCGCACGAAGTCGAATGGATCACCGGCCGCCCCACCGTCTTCAACGAAGAAGGGATGACCACCATTGTTCTTGATGTCCCGCACTGGTCCCGTTTCCGCTTCTTGGCAGGCGCTAATCGCTACATTCAGCAGGAATCCACTTTCTGGCGCCGTTCGCTTTGGGAAAAGGCAGGTGGACACGTCGACCCTTCGTGTCGCAATGGCGGCGATTTCGAGCTGTGGGTCCGCTTTTTCCACCACGCCAAGCTCTATCCCGTGGACGGACTCATCGGAGGTTATCGTGTGCACCTTGATGCACTCAGCATCGCTGATTCGGACGACTATCAGCGAGCTTATGATGGATTCATTGAGGCCGAGCTCGCCGCGATTCCCTGGGGAAGATCGCTGAGAACATTTCGAAGGATTAGCACGAAAATGGAATCCATCCCCAAGGTCCGATGGTTTTGGAAGCGTCTGGTGATGAACAGTCTTTACCGAATGGCGGGACCCGATTGGGTCCGGATCATCAAGTACCAGGATGACAGATGGAAGTTTTGGCGCTAGCCTGGACCATCCGTAGATTCCCTTCGAGTGGCGCGGAGCGGCAATGAAAGCGCTGGAACGATTCGTTAAGGCCTTCGCGCCAACTTGCCCATGACGTTCCCACGCATCTCGCTCGTCACTCCGGTCTACAACTCCGCCAAATACATCGAGCAAACGATTCAATCTGTCCTGGCCCAAAATTATCCCAATCTCGAATACTTCATCGTTGACGGCGGTTCCACCGACGGCACTCTCGATATCATTCGCAGATATGAATCACAACTCTCAGCGTGGTTGAGCGAGCCGGACAAAGGCATGTACGACGCCCTCAACAAAGGCTTCGCCCGCACCACCGGCGAAATCATGGGTTGGATCTCCGCCACCGATCAACTCCACACTGGCGGCCTCGCCGTCGTAGGCAGCGTCTTTCGCGATCTGCCCGAGGTGGAATGGATCACCGGCCGGCCCACCGGATTCAATGAAGAGGGGATGACAACACTTGTGCTGGAAATTCCGCACTGGTCGCGCTCGCGTTTTCTCGCTGGAGCCAATCGTTACATCCAGCAGGAATCCACGTTTTGGCGGCGCAGCTTGTGGGAGAAGGCTGGCTCCCGGCTGGATTGCTCACAACGGGTCGTGGGAGACTTCGACCTGTGGCTTCGATTCTTTCGCCACGCCGAGCTTCATCCTGTCGACGCCCTCATCGGCGGTTACCGAGTTCATGCCTGTCAACTGGGACTCCAGGACACGGAAACCAACCATCGCGTTCAGGACGAATACATAGCGGCCGAGCTGGCCGCCACTCCCGGCCTTCACTCTGCGAAACTTTTCCGCCGTCTGAGCAAGTTCGCTCAGTCTATCCCCAAGCTCCGCGGCCTATGGAACCGCACCGCGCTGCGAGCCCTCTACCGCCTTCCAGGCTCAGACTTGCCGCCTGTTATCCGCTTTGAATTGGGTCGCTGGCGCTTTTCATAGCTCAGGACGGATTTATTCGCTATTCTGAACTGGTGCTGACCCTCTTCACCATTCCGAAAGCCTTCAAGGGCCACATCGACGTGATCCAGCGGAACGCCATCCAAAGCTGGAAGCGGCTGCATCCCGAAATCGAAATCATTCTCTTTGGCGCCGATGAAGGCACCGCGGAAGCCGCCCGCGAATTCGGCATTGCTCATGAACCCCAGGTGGACCGCAACGAGTTCGGCACCATCCTCCTCAACTCGGTCTTCCTCCACGCGCAGGAAGTAGCCCGATACGACACCGTTTGCTACATCAATTGCGACATTATCCTACTGGAAGAGTTTTGCTCGGCGGTTGATACAGTGGCGGCCGCGCACGAAGAATTCCTTATCGTCGGCCAGCGCACGGATGTGGATATCTTTAACGCCTGGCCCTATGAACGTCCCACCTGGCAAACCAAGCTACGCGAATTCGCCGCGCGTCACGGCAAAATGCGTCCGCCGAATTGGATAGACTATTTCGCCTTCTCGCGAGGTCTGTATGGGCCCGATCTGCCGCCTTTTGCCATCGGTCGCACCCACTGGGATGACTGGCTGGTCTGGAAGGTCCTCACGGAAGGGAAGCCCGTGGTGGACATGACTCCCGTCGTCCTTGCCCTCCACCAAAACCACGACTACAACCATCACCCACAGGGAGAAGCGGGCGTATGGAAGGGCGTTGAGGCCGGGCGCAACGCGCAACTTGCCGGGGGTTGGAAAAATCTCCGTACTATTGCCCATGCCAGCGAAATTCTCCGCCCCGAAGGGTTGCGGCCCAACAACCTGCGGTATTGGGCGGAAGCGAAGCGCCGCGCCGAATCTGTTCGGCGCTTTTTCCTCTACGACGTTTGGCTGCCGTCGTGGTTTTCGATCCTCAATGCCACCCGCCCCCTCCGCAACGCCTTGGGCCTGCGCGCCGCCCCGCGTTCGCGCGACTAACTCGTTTCCGTTCTCGCCACTTTCACCATTCTCAAGTTAAACTAGAGCCTCTCTCAGAGGAGGCGTATGCTCTCGTCCGTGTCCGTGATTGGTCTGGGCAAACTTGGTGCGCCCATGGCCGCCTGTTTTGCTGCGCGTGGATTTCAGGTTATCGCCGTTGATCTTGATGCGCAAAAGGTCGATGCCATCGGCCGGGGCCTGCCTCCCGTTCATGAACCCGGACTCGCCGAACTTCTTCTCGAATCCAAAGGCTGTCTTTCCGCTACGCAGGACACCGAAGCTGCGGTGCGCGATTCCGAAGCCACATTTATTGTCGTTGGCACTCCCAGCGAACCGGACGGCGGATTTTCTCTTCGTTACGTGCTTCCTACTTGCGAAGCTGTCGGCCGCGCGTTGCGCAACAAGAATTCTTTTCACCTCGTCGTTCTGACCAGCACAGTGATGCCGGGTTCCACGGGCGGGGAGATTAAGTCCGTTCTCGAACGCGTGAGCGGCAAGCGTTGCGGCCAGGACTTCGGCCTCTGCTACAGTCCGGAATTCATCGCCCTCGGCACGGTGATCCGCGATTTCTATAATCCCGACTTTCTTCTGGTCGGCGAATCCGATCGCCGGACCGGGGATATCCTCTCCGATATTTACTCGCGCACTTGCAAGAACTCCCCTGCTATTGCGCGCATGAATTTCATCAATGCGGAAATCACCAAGCTGGCGGTCAACACTTTCATTACCACGAAAATCAGCTACGCTAATATGCTGGCTCGTCTTTGCGAAAAACTGCCGGAGGCCGACGTGGCCGTGGTCACGAACGCTTTGGGTCTGGACTCCCGCATCGGCTCCAAATACCTAAAAGGCGCGGTCAGCTATGGCGGCCCCTGCTTTCCCCGCGACAATCGCGCCTTCGCCGCACTTGCCGCGCGCAGCGGCGCTTTCTCCGACCTCGCGGATGCCACCGACCGTTTCAATCGCGCGCAGATCACCGCCCTTGCCGGTCTAGTGAAATCCCACCGTTCCGGCAGTGATCCCATTGGTATTCTCGGCCTCACTTACAAGCCGGACACGGATGTGGTCGAGGAATCCTTCGGTTTGCTGCTTGCTCTTGAGCTTGCTTCTGCCAGTTTGCCCATTGTGGTCTTCGATCCTTCGGCGGATTTGCCTCGCGCGTTCGCCGCGCATAAGTTCGTGCGCGTCGCCGCGTCCGCGGAGGACTGCATCGCCCAATCGGTCGTCGTCGTGCTCGCTACCCCCTGGCAACAGTTTCGCGACCTCTCCATTTCCGCTTGGGTGCAGCCGTTCCGCTCCGGCCCGAGTTTTCACGCCAGCCCGCGCGTGGTCATCGATTGCTGGCGCGCGCTTCCCCACTTGGAGGGTTCGCAGAGTGTCCACTACGTCCGCCTCGGTGCCCCGTCTCAAGCCGTCCAGCCTGTGGCGGCCTCTACCTCAGCGGACTAGAAGGCCAAGAGGATCGTGAAGCGCCTGATCCATTGGTTCTTTCGTGTATTCGGTTACCGCGTCGTGCGTATCAACGACGGCCCCAAACCCAGCGAAGGCCTCGATCCCTTTTTCGCTTTGCTGCAACGCCTGGGCTTCGCTCCCAAACATATCCTTGATATAGGTGCCAACCGGGGACTGTGGACCCGCACGGCCATCCAACATTTTCCCGATGCCCGCTACACGCTCGTCGAGCCGCAGGACCACCTGAAGAGTTATATAAAGGACCTGCTCGATCGCGGCTATAAGATTCAATGGATCAACGCGGGAGCAGGAGACATGTCCGGGAGTCTTCCCTTTACCCTGGCGGGACGCGACGACAGCAGCACGTTTGTGCTCACCGAGGAACAGGCGCGCCAAGCGGGATTCCCGCAAACGCCCGTGGCCATCAAAACGCTCAACGAAATTGCCGCCGCCAGCGGCCCCCCTCCGCCGGACATGGTGAAAATTGACGCCGAAGGCTTTGACCTCCGCGTCCTGGCGGGCGCCTCCGACCTGCTCGGCAAAACCGATATTTTTTTGGTAGAGGCTTGCGTTTGTAGCACTTACGAGAATTCCGCCGCCGCCGTCGTGGAGTTCATGGCCGCCGCCGGATACCGCCTCATGGACATCACCGACCTCAATCGCAGCCCCCGGCATGGCGTCCTCTGGCTCTGCGAGCTGGCCTTCCTGAGAAACGGCAGCCACTTGCTCGACGCCGCCAACTCCTACGAGTGATTCTTCTCCAAGCTTCAACGTTCTAACGTTTCAACGTTCCCGAAGGCTTCAACGTTCTAACGTCCCCGAAGGCTTTAACGTTTTAACGTTTTAACGTTCCAACGTTCCGTGTATACTTCTTTCCCAGGCCAGACTGAGAGAAGTGGGCCATGTTTTTCCTCGCTAAATCCGCCGATTGTCCCAGCTGTGGAAGCGCGTCTATCCGCCGGTCCAGAAGAAAAGGACCGCTCGAATTTCTGCTGCACTACCTGCTCCATATAGACCCGTACCGCTGCCGGGCCTGCTACGAGCGCTACTTTCGCTTGCGCCACCCCGAGCACCACTCGGACTCCGCCACCCCCAAGCACGCCCATTAGTCGAGACTGTGCTCCGCCGTTCTTCCCCAGCCTTAACATTCTAACGTTCCAACGTTGCTTTTTCTCAACCTTCCAACCTGCAAACCTTCCAACATCCTTTAGCACATAGTAATTGACAACGACTTTACTTCTATGCTATCCTGCCTTCAGGTTGTGGGCATGGATGTGTTCCAACGTTTAAGCGTTCCAACGTGCCGATCGTCTCAGCGCGCCAACGTTCTTTATCGGTGCAACGTAAGCCCCTTTAGAATCAACACTTATGGAAATCCCCGCACACTGTTGATTCTAAACCATTTATCCATGACCTTAAGTCCTTTAGATGCAACACTTACAAAAAACAGGGGGGGGTGGGGGAGGGAGGCCGTCATTGATCTTCTGTAGAGGCCGGTCTTTAGAACGGCGATTTTTCCGACCGGTGATTTTGACTGACCGGCGATGGTTTCTGATTCTATGCTGACCCTCTTCACCACCGCGAAACCCTTCCGCGGCCACACTGGCATCATCCAGCGTAACGCGATTCAGTCCTGGACACGCCTCGACACCGAGATCGAAATCATCCTCTTCGGGAATGACGAAGGCGCCGCGGAAGCCACGCAGAAATTTGGAGTGCGCCACGAACCGCACGTCGAGTGCAACGACCGGGGCACAAAACGGCTGGATTATATGTTTGCGCGCGCGCAAGCCATCGCGCGGCACGAGCTGCTGTGTTACATCAATTGCGACATTATCCTCATGCAGGACTTCCGGCGCGCCGTCGAACGCGTCCGCGCCGCGCACAAGCAATTCCTTATGGTTGGCCGCCGATGGGATGCCGACGTCACCGTGCCCCTGGCGTTCGACGGTCCGCCTGTTCAGGCTCCCAAACGGCAAGCGCCAGATTGGCAGGCCAGAGTTCTGCAAGTCTGCCTACGCGATCTTGCCCTGCGTTGCGGCTGCCGGCGCACCGCCGAATGGATCGACTACTTCGTCTTCACGCGCGGCCTGTACGGGGCGGACATGCCCCCGTTCGTCCTGCGCGTCTTCTGGGACAACTGGCTGGTGTGGAAAGCGCTCGATTCCGGCAAGCCCGTCATTGACGCTTCCCGCTCCGTTCTCGCCGTGCACCAGAATCACGACTACAACTACCACCCACAGGGCAAGGCCGGCGTTTGGACCGGCGCCGAGGCCGGGCTCAACGGTCAACTAGCCGGGGGGTGGCGCCACCTCCGCACCATCGCCGACGCCACCCTTCTCCTCCTCCCGAAAGCGCCCAAGCGCAATGTTTTCAGGCACTTGTCCACCGCAAAACGCTACGTGCGCCAAGCCGGGCGCGTGCTTTTCTACGACGTGTGGCACCCCATCTGGTTTGCTTTGCTAAACGTGTCCCGCCCCTTGCGTCGCGCATTGCACCCCCGCCCCCCGTCCTCTTCTTGACCCGCGAAAATTCCCCGCGTTAGGGGCGCCGGGCAACTATTACAATTACTGTAATATTTATTCTAAGTAAACAATAAAACGAAAAAATTTAAGTCCCACCTAAGCCATGCTGGAGCCTGCTAGAATCTCGCCTCGATGCTAGCTGTAATCATTCTTTGCATCCTGGTGACGTGGCTGGTGTGCGGCGCCGTGTGCATCGGCATTGGTGGACTGCTTCTTCGCGGATTGGGCTTTGCGTTCTCTGCCCTGGACGCGCTGTGGACCGGCGTGGCGCTGATCGCCGCTGTGCTCCAGATCTATCACTTCTTCAGGCCCATTGATCTCCTCGTCGCTTACACCCTGGTGGGCTTGGGACTGGCCGGGTGGATTTGGAATGGAGCGCCGCTCTTCCAACGCGTGTTCGAGAGAAGAGAGCCGCGGTGGCTGGCGCTACTGCTCTATATTCCAGCCGCGGCGATCATCGCCTTCCGCGCCGTGGCCCTGGGCCACCACTACGACACCGGACTATATGGCGCGCAAGCTGTGCGCTGGTTCACTACCTACCCCCTGGTCCCCGGCCTCGGCAATCTTCTCGGCCAGCTCGGATTCAATTCCTCGGTGTTTCTTTGGATTGCCGCGCTGGAACAAGGGCCCTGGAACGGTTTGGCGCACCATCTTTTCTCGGGCTTCTTAATTGCTGCGCTCTTTGCTTCCATACTTCCGGCAGCGGCGCGCGTTTTTCGCGGCAGGAACAGTTCCCGCATCGATTGGTTTTTCACTCTCTTGTTTATTCCTGCGGCGATTTGGGCGGCTACCGGCAAGATCGTGGGGACCA
>WNFT01008592.1_pt1 | contig 15054 bp, 16 predicted proteins | sample 5400191 | NCBI WGS metagenome assembly WNFT01 (sample SAMN13153359, study PRJNA577476) | soil metagenome | isolation source: 80 cm saprolite under Madrone tree | place: USA:California | collected 2016-06-14 | reverse complement strand
TGGCTGATTCGGCTCGGGATCAGGGCACCCTATTCGCTCCTAGCATCCGCCGACCCAGGGCAAGGACGAACGCTTTCATCGCACCCTCAAGTTCGAAGTCCAGCGCCATTTCAACTTCGTCACCCTCGACCACCGCCAGCGCGAGTTCGATCGCTTCCGCGACCGCTACAATCTGATTCGACCCCACGACTCGGCCTGGCCACTCCTGCCAGCCGTTATCGGCCCAGTCCGATCCCGTTGCCCACCTCTCTGCCGCTCATCCACTACCCGCCCGGGCTCGCGGTCCGCCGGGTGCAAGATGGCGGCTGGTTCAGCTATCGCGGCAAATCCTTTCATGTCACCAAGGCCCTGCGCGGCTTGCCCATTGCCCTGCGTCAAAGCGCTGCCGCCGATTCGCTGCGCGAGGTGCTCTTCTGTCACCAACCAGTCGCCCTGATCGACCTCAATCAACCCCCTGATCATAAAAACTGATCAATCAAAAAATGTGTTACCTATGTCCTCGCCCTTCCGTTACCTATCTCCCCAGTCCAAACACCAGGGACAGGGAGGGGAAATGGGCAGGGAGACGGAATTAAAAAATTTACAGAACTCTCAGAACGGAATGAGGCCGGCGCGCAGGCTCGCGAGTTCTGGAGGCAGCGCGCGATCGATTCCGTCGTAGCCGGGGAAGCCGCCAAAGCGGAACACCAGGCGCAGGTACTCGACAAAATAGAGTTCGTGGCGTTCGTTGAGAAGTTTGCCGTCCGCTCCCAAATCCGGTACCTCGATTTCGTAAGGCTCGCCGCCGCTGGTGTTGGCTTTGTGAAGATCATCGGGCGCGATAATGATCGACTCGACGCCGTCCTCACACAGGGCGAGGGCTTCCTCGACAGGAAACACGACGAGCGGATCGGGCGCAACGGAATCGGTGCGTGGTGCGAGGCTCGGATGCTCCCCTATCCAGTCGACCGCGCCCACCACTTCGTAGAAAGCGCGCAACGAGAGCGGCAGGGCGCCGGCCGCTTTTTCCAGGCGCGCGACCTGTTTGTGCGCTTTGGGATCGGGCGGCAGATGCGGCTGCGTCGACGTGGCGTGATAGCCGAGAGCCTTGAGGCGCGCGTTCAGCTCGATCACGTTCGTCAGTACCCGCCGCATGGTCTCGTAAGCCAAGGCGAGCGCGTCGGCGGCGTGTGGATCCTCGCGGACGTTGGGGCCGAGAGCAATCAGTTCGTGCCAGACCTTCTCGTACTCGCCCGCAACGTAGCGGTCGAAGAGTGGCAGACTCCCCTCATTGTGTTTGCGAAGCAGAGCAACGCGTTCCTCCGCGTTAGCCGGCAATTCCCGCTTAAGGATGGAACTCGGCTTCAATTTGGGCTTTCTACCCGAAGGCCCGATTCGTGCCGCAGCGTACGCGCGGAAGGCCGCGTCAAATTCCTTGAGGTCGCGCGCCGAAATAGTTTCGGGATTCATTATCCAACTCTCGCGCATCGCATGGCCGTTCCATGCCCACACACGAGCGCCATCGCGATATTCAGCAGCGGGACCGCCGCCGCGATGCAGCAGGGATTTCTCATTCAGATGCATCAGGGCCGGGCGGTCGGACAGAACGACGGATCGCGACAACGGCCACCACGGACCGGCCCACCGCGCCACGTCCCAAGCGGCGGTGACGACCCGCGGGACCTCCCGATCATGGCGATCGCCCGTTGCGGCTTCGTCCTGGCTCATGATCGAAAATGAATACAGCCTGTAGAACGACGCCGATATCAGCGGGTTTACGATGCTCCAGTCGGACTGGCCGCTCATAACTCCGCGAACATGATGTTCGGCGCGGTAGAGGTCGCTGCTGTCGTCGAGGCGCGGCAGCGTCTCGTCGTACAGTTGGAAGCGCGCGAGCGCCACCGTACCGTGAATCGAATCGACCGGCGCCGGCGTCGCGGGCGCACCAGCGAGCCGTATCCGGCTGCCGGAAAAGGCCCGCCCGCCGTTGCCAGCAGCGTCTTCCAGTCGGGTTGACCTGCGCTCTCGCATAATGAGGCGCGCACGCGGTCTATATGCTCGCGCTCACGCTTCCGGCGGCTGACGTCCGCGATTATCCGCTGCCAGATAAAATCGTACGGTTCGCTCAGAAGCCCGACCGCCCAAGCTGCCCAGAACGGAGAGTCGAACCAGAAGAAATGCTCAGGGGGCGCGAGACCGGCCAGCGCGTAGAGATCGCGCAGGGCAGATTCTGTCCGGGGACGATCGGCAGGTTCTGTTGAAAGCAGAGACGCAAGCCATTCGGCGCGAATTTCAGTGGCAGTGCGCATGAGCGCGAAGTCTACCCGCCCGAATCGTGAATGGCACTACAGAAAATCTGCCCCTGATCGAAACAGCTTACGTGACGGTTGCCGGCCGCAAAGAAAATGCCGGCGTCTCCAGAAGAATTTCACGGTGCGGAGCGCGATTGCGGAGCGGATTGCGACGTGCGGGCGGAGAGTTCGTCGCGCACGTCTTTGAGCCGCGACTCCATCTCGCGCAGGTCGGCTTCGAGGTGCATCTGCCGGCGCCATATGAACAGGACGTACAGAAAGATCACGACGAAGATCGTCGTGTAGGCGGCGAACAGGTATCCGAGGTTGTCCATCACAAGTCCCCTGCCGCCGCATGCGCAAAGCCGAGTTCGCGCGCCACTTGATTAAGGCGCGTTTGCGTTCTTAGGGTCGCGAAGCGAAGACACAGGAGCCAGATGAAGAGCGCAGTAAAGGCAGTCATCGAGACCAGTAGCGTCGCGACCATGCGCGGGTCTTCGAGCCCGTGACCGCCCTGGCGCGTCACGAGCACCGCAGGATGGATCGTGCGCCATAAGCGGACGGACACGATTATGATCGGCACGTCGAGCGCGGCTGCGATCCCGACTACGGCGGCGAAGCGCGCGACCTGCGGCGTATCGTCGGCCATCGCGCGCAGCATCAGGTAGCCACCGTAGAGCAGCCACAGAATCAGCGTCGTCGTCAGGCGCGAATCCCACGTCCACCACGCGCCCCAAATCGGCTTGGCCCAGATCGAGCCGGTGATCAGCACCAGCGTACAGAAGACCATCCCGCTTTCGGCCGCCGCGTAGCCGAGGTCGTCCCATACCTGCTGGCCCAGCCACAGGTAGAAGACGCCCGAAATCGCGACCAGCGCGAACGCCGCGAAGGCGACCCATGCGCACGGCACATGGAAGTAGAAGATGCGCTGCACGATTCCCTGGTCGGCTTCGGTCGGCACATAGACGAAGACCATGAACAGCGCCGCGACCATCAGGACGCAGGTCACGACGCCGAGCCAGATTCGTATGCTGGCACTCATCGGGGGCGGCGAACCTCATCCAGATAGGCGCGACGTTTCGGTCGGCACGGTCGATTCATTGCAAAACTCATCTGCGAATCAGTCCTCACCTACCACATGCTCGAACAGGAGATAACCGGCGCTCAGAAAAAGTACGTCGAAAGCGATGAGGATTTTGAGCCACATCGCGAAGTCGGCAAGCGGCGCGCCGGCGAGCGCGGACGCGCTCGCTTTCACCCCGGCGATAAGCGCAGGCACGAACATCGGCACTGCCAACAGCGGAAGCAGCAGATCGCCGGCGCGCACGCGTCCCGAAATCGCGGCGAGCAGCGTCGCGAGCGACGCGAACCCGAGTGCACCCAACGCAACGACCGGCGCGAGCCGTATCAGCCGAATGTTAAAGTCGAGGTTGAAGAACAAAACCATCATTATGACGGCGGCGATTTCGGCGACCATCATGAAGAGAAACGAGGCTACCAGCTTCGCGCAGTAGAGCGTCGCGCGGTCGACCGGACTAATCAGCAATCCGCGGATGCATCCGTTGTCGCGTTCGCTCAGGAGCGCGCGCGTCGCACCGAGCATCCCCGCGAAGATGAGCGCGACCCAAAGCGCACCGGCGGCAGTCTCGGCGTCGCGCACGCCGCCCGCGGGGTTCAACGCGAATACGAGCACGACCAGGATTAGCAGCGAGAGCGCGACAAGCGCGATCGTGCTCTCGCCGCCGCGTAGTTCGAGGCGCAGGTCTTTGTGCAAGATGGCGATGAAGCCGGGCACGACGGGATCCTGTCACCCCCGCCCTCCCCCATGGCGAAAAATGGGAGAGGCGTCAGCCGGATAATTGACCAGGCGGCCGCGGACGATTTCCACGAGGTCGAGCGCAATGCCTTCGAGCTCGAGAGGCTCGTGCGCCGTGAGCGCAATCGCGCATCCGCGTTCGAGCGCTTCCCTGATGAGCGTCGCGGCGAGGACGACGCCGTCGGTATCGAGCGCGGCGAACGGCTCATCCATCAGGAGCACGTTGGGCGCATGAAGCATCGCGCGAGCGAGCGCAAGGCGTTGTTCCATTCCGCGCGAGAAGGTGCGCACGCGTTCGTTGATGGCCGCCGCGAGACCGACGCGTTCGAGCCATCGCGTGAGGTCGCTGCGCGAGCCGCCATGAGAACCGTCGAAGCCGTAAATCTTCACGTAAAACTCGAGGTTTTCGCGCGCGGTCAAATTTGGATAGAGGAAGCTCTGATGCGTCAGGAGGCCGACGCGGCGGCGTAGCGCGGGATCGAGTTCGCGGCTCGAATGACCGAAAAGCAGAGCGTGGCCTGCGGTCGACGTCGAGAGCCCAGCCAATATTCGTACAAGCGTCGATTTGCCCGCGCCGTTGCGGCCGATGATCATAACGCCGCGGCCGGCTGCGACCACAAGGTTCACGCCGCGCAGGACCGGAATCGCGCCGAAGCTTTTGTCGAGGCCGCGCGCTTCGATTGGCGGCGCGTCCATCATTCGGTTCGGGATGCCGCGCGCGGTCCGATTGCGGGACGCGCATCGGGATTCAGCGCCGCACCGCATGCGGCACAGAAGTTATGACCCGCACCGGCCCGCACCCCGCATTGCGGACAGAAATTGAAGCTGCCGGTCTGCGTTACTGGCGCCGCCTTGGACCGGCGCGACGCGAGGCGCATCGTGGCGACGCGGCCCGCGCCTTTCGCGCGGTCGATTGCGCCCATCGCGGCGAGCGCGCGTGCTTCAAGTGTCGCTTTAAGTTCGCGGTAATCGGCGTCGTCGAGCTTGCCCATCTCATGGTCGAATTCGAGTTCACGCAAACCCTGCACAGCGAGGCCCCGTTCATGCTCGAGGCGTTCGAGAACGAGTTCATTAGCGACTCGCAGGCGGCGAAACAGGCCACCCGCGAGCGGCGCCGCGACGAAGAGCGCCACCGAGGCGACGATCATGATTGCCGCCGCGTACAGCACGGCTCAGATTCGCTCCCTCAATTCGCGCTCGAGTCTGCGCCTGAGGTCAGGGTCGACCGCGGCTTGATCGGCAGCAGGCTTCTCTGACGACGCGGGAGCGGGAGGGCGTTTGTGCCAGCGCCCGACGGTGAACATGATCAGCGCGCATCCGGCAGCCAGCGCCATGAACGGCATCGTCCACGCGAGGATATTGAAACCTTGAGTAGTCGGCGCGGACAGAATTTTCTCGCCGTACTGGCTGCGAAAGTAGGCGATAATTTCAGTGCGGCCCATCCCATGCGCGAGCATCGTGTCGATCTTTTCGCGCACGGGCACCGAGAATTCGCAATTCGGATGGTTGCAGTTGGCGACAGTGAGACCGCATCCGCATTGGCACGTGAGCGCCTCGGCGATTTCCTGCTGGGTGACCTTGGCAGCGGCGGCCGATGCCGTTACGGGCGTCAACAGTGCGCCACAAACCATCGAGATACCGACTATCGCGATCAGTAGCAGTGTCCCGCATAGCCAGCGAGGAGGGTTTCGCAACATCTTGCTAGTCACCGCCGGGGACAGTTTCCGCGCCGATATCGACCGTTGATGGTACGCGGACGGCGGCGGCGATTGCGGCGCGCTCCCGCACGTTCGGCCACATCGCGACCACGGTGCCGAGCGCCATTATCAGTCCACCCGCCCATAGCCAGAACACCAAGGGCGTCAGGAAAACCTGGAACGTCGTAAGACCGGTCGCGTCGTCGATGCCGGCCAGCACGACATAGAGGTCAGCGGCCGGCGTCGAACGAATCGCGACGCTGGTAGCCGGCTGTTGCGGGCGTTTGTAGAAAAGCTTCGCCGGTTGCATCAGCACAATCGGCTTCCCGTCGCGCAAGAGTTCGAGGCGCGCCGAGATGGTCTCGAGGTGTGATGTTTCGTTCTGGCTCAGCCCGAGAAATTCCAATTCGTACGAGCCGACCTGGAAGCTATCGCCCTGCTTCAGGCTTTTCTTGACCTCGGTCTTGAAGAACGACGACGCGACGATACCGACGAACGCCATCACCACGCCGATGTGGATGATATAGCCGCCGTAGCGGCGGTTGTTCTTCGCGACCAGGTTGACGAATGCGCGCGCTGGATTTTCAGAGACCATATGCCGCCGCGCGCTCACCCCGCGTCTGAACTCGACGAACACGGTGCCAAGCGCGAAGGCGCCGAGCGAAAGCGCCGTCAGGACGTACCATTCGCGCAGTCCCGCAATGAAGGCGCATATCCCGGTCACGGCGCCGAAGATGACCGGCGCGGCGAACGTTTTCGCAACGGTGTCGAGCGACGAACGCCGCCATGCGATGAGCGGCCCGACGCCCATCAGGAAGACGAGTGCGAGCGCGAGCGGCGCATTGACCTTGTCGAAGAATGGCGGACCGACCGTAATTTTCACGCCGCGCACGGCCTCTGAGAGCACCGGGAAGAGCGTTCCCCAGAAGACCGCGAAGGCGATGCCGACAAGCACGAGGTTGTTGAAGAGGAAAGCGGCCTCGCGCGAGAGATACGACTCGAACTCCGCCGGCGTACGCAAACTCTTAACCCGGAAAAGCAGGAGGCCCGTGTAAAGGACGGCAGCCGTGATCAGGAAGCCAAGGAAATACGGGCCGAGGCCAGATTGCGTAAACGAATGCACCGACGAGATGACGCCGCTGCGCGTGATGAAGGTGCCGAAGAGCGTGAGCCCGAAGGCCATCCCGATGAGCGCAAGGTTCCACACCTTCAGCATGTCCTTGCGTTCCTGGATCATCACGGAATGGAGGTACGCGGTCATCACGAGCCACGGCATGAAGGCGGCGTTTTCGACCGGGTCCCATGCCCAGTAGCCGCCCCATCCGAGGACTTCGTACGCCCAACGCGCGCCGAAGAGATTGCCGAGCGTCAGGAAGAACCACGAGAAGATCGCCCATCGGCGGGTGCTGCGAATCCACGTGTCGTCGAGGCGGCCGGTTATCAGCGCCGCGCCGCCGAAGGCGAACGGTACACTCGCGCTGACATAGCCGGTGTAGAGCGACGGCGGATGAATCGCCATCCAGTAGTTCTGGAGCAGCGGATTCAAATCCTGGCCGTCGGCAGGAATCGTCGCGAGCATATCGAACGGACGCGTGACGAAGTTCAGCATCCCGAGGAAGAAGATCGCGAGGCCAGCCAGCACCGCGACCGCATATGGTGCGATTTCGGGATTACGGCGGCGGTTCTGGAAGGCAACGATCGCCGTAAAGATCGTGAGCAGCCACGTCCACAGCAGCAGCGAGCCCTGCTGACCGCCCCAAAGCGCAGTCATCTTGTACACGGTCGGGAGCGTCGAGCTTGTATAGGAGGCGACGTACTCGAGCGAGAAGTCGCTTTTGAGCAGGCTCGTCCACAGCGCGAGCACGGCAATCGTTACCATCGCGCAGGTCGCCCATACTGCATGACGCGCGCTGGCAACCAGCGCCGGTATCGAGCGGCGCGCCCCCAGGACGTTGGCGATAATCGAGTAGAAAGCGAGAATCAGCGCGAGCGCTAACGCCAGTTGACCGATAAGTGGCATCGGGGACCTGCGTGACCTACTTGGGCTGCTTGGGGATGTATTTCGAGGGACAACTCGTGAGCACCTGGCGCGCCTCGATTGTGCCGCTGCTGGCAAGCCGTCCTTCGACGATGACGTCGCGGTTGGGAGCGAACATGTCGGGCTTGGGCTGGCCGCGGCATATCACGTGGAACTCGGGCGGATCGGCGGTGGCAGCCACGGTTTTCACTACCGCACCGGTATCGTCAACAGGCGGCGGCGGTACCATATCGAAGGCAAGCGTCAACGTCTCGGGGTTCCACGCGATATTAGCGGCTTTGACACGGCCGGCGACGCGCAGCATCTGGCCGGAAAGTTCGGGCTGGCGCGCCTTTAGCTCGTTGACCGTGAGATAATATTCGGCGGTATTACGGACCGCGGTGACGATCAGGTAGCCAATCGCTCCAATGATCAGGCCCGCGCCGATGGCAAACCGCAACTTTTTCGGCATAGCCGCCTCTTGTCGGGATACCCGGCACGACTCAAGAGGCCCGCCGGATCACGCCATTCTTGCCTGCTACGCGCCGCAGGGGCAAGGGACTCGTAGCACGCCCCCGCGGTTTGGCCAGGAAACCCCGCGCCCGTTAAAATCGTAGAAGCCACGCGGTCCTCATGGGTTGTTTGAATGAGCGAACGGGGATGCACCTTCGTCACGTGGAACATTTTTCACGATTTGCCACGATTCCGGCGGCTCGACCGGCGGCTCGAACTTATCGCGGAGGCGATTGCCGACGCGCGGCCGCATCTCGTGGCGCTGCAGGAGGTGGCCCGCGCCGCAGGATGTGGTGATATCGGGAACCGGCTATGTGCGCTCGTCAATGAACGGTGCGCAACCGCATACCGGATTTATTACGCTCCGGCAGACGGCGCCGGCGAGGGCGAATACGCGTTTGACGAAGGCGTCGCGATCCTGAGCCGGCTTCTGGCGTTGGGCGCCGCGCCGGATGTACTCAAATACGCGGCGCAGGTCGAACTGGCGACCACTGTCGCGGGTCATCGGTACCGTCTCCCGGATAACCGCGTCGCGATGCGGTTGCGATTTCGTACGGACCGCGGCAGCGACATCGATTTCTACGTAGCGCATCTGACTGACGCGACCGAGGGGCCGCGCAGGCGCGCGAACTGGCACGATGGGTCGGCGAATCGAGCGGCGCGGGCGCAGCCGTGGTCGCCGGTGACTTCAACGATGCGCCGGAGTCTGAAGCGATACGAAGCCTGGTCGAAGCGGGATTTGTCGACACTTACGCTGCGATGGGAACGCTTCCTGGTTATACGAACGATCGCGGCGATCTCGATATCGAGTCGCCGGTCGCGTCACACAACCAGCGCATAGACTACATCTTTTACCGGCAGCCACCCGGAGGCGACTCGCAAATTATCGACGCACGGCTCTTCGGGCACCGTCCCCATCGCGAGCCCCACGGCGGATGGCTGTGGCCATCTGATCATATCGGCGTCTCCACGGCGCTTAAACTGTAAGCGACATGCGCCACACTTCGAATGGGACGGCGTGGCGCGCAGTGCCCGCGGCCGGCCGCATAAAATTCCGCTAGTCATCCACTAGTCTTCGCCCTCGTCGACGACGCCCTGCTTTAGTCCGAAGGCGACACCGCGCTTGCTCTGGCGGATAAATTCAATGATCTCGTTGACCTCGGGCGCTACATTCCCGGCGTCCAGCAAGCGTTGCGCGGCGAGTTTCAGGTTCTGGCGCGCACCGAACAGCGTCGCGAAGGCATCGCGTAGGACGCGAATCGCCGGCGCTTTGAAGCCCGCGCGCCGAATCCCGACCACGTTTATCCCGCGCAGTGTGTGGGTCAGGTCCATGATACAGAAAGGCGGGACGTCGCGGCTGGTGCGGCTCAACCCGCGCATCATGGCGAGCCGCCCGATGCGGACGTACTGATGCACTACGCAGTTGCCCGAGACCAGCGCGCCGTCCCCTACTTCGACCCATCCCGCGAGCAGCGCACCGCCCGCGATAATCGTCGAGTTGCCGACGCGGCAGTCGTGCGCGGCGTGCGAATTCTGCATGAAGAAATTGCCGTCGCCGATAATCGTCACCTCGCCGTGCTCGCTGCCGCGATGGATGGTTACGCCCTCGCGGAAGACGTTGCGATTGCCGATTCTTACCGCGCGCCGTCCGCCGGTATAGCCAATGTCCTGCGGCTCGTCGCCGATTACTGCGCCGGGATGGAGAACATTGTCTTCGCCAATTTCGGTGTTGCCGAGGATCGCGACGTGGCTTATGAGGCGTGTGCGTGCGCCAATTCGGATGCGGCCTTCCAGCATACAGAAGGGACCGACGTCGACGTCCGCGCCGAGTTCGACATCGCGCCCAACGACGGCGCTGGGATGGACCCGCGAACCATCGCGCGACGGCCTTTCCGCACCGCCATCACCGCCGGCGCGTTTCAATGCAGGATCTTCTTCCTGGGGCTATCGTCGGGATGCTCGCGGTCTTCAACCTTTGCGCCGGGCACGCTGTACTTTTCACCTGCCCAGGTGCCCAGGTCGACCATGCGGCAGCGCTCCGAACAGAACGGACGGAACTTGTTCGCCGGGGTCGAATCGACAGGTCTCTTGCAAATCGGACAGCGCATCGTTTCGTCACCTGAGATAAAAATTGCCAGACGGCGCCCTCTTCATGCAACGAGTCTGTGAGTTTTTAAGCTCAATACGTCGCGTCGCTGCACTTGTCGCTGCCGCCGCTCGGGCCGAAGGCGTTCGCCCGATGGTCGTAGGTATTCGACTCATGATAGCAGAACTGGCGCCCGTCCGGGCCGCGATAGGTGATGCTGGTCTGCACCGCCAGCAGCGCCTTTCCATCCAGAATTTTCCGGTAGATATCCGCCGGAACGTAGCTGGAATAAAGATGCGGCACGGTGGGCGAGACCATCCCGACGTTGATTGTCGCGGCGGTTCCGCGCTCTAAAGGTGTACCGTCGACCAGCAGGAGGATCGTGGCGACGCCGTCGGTTGCGGAAACCTGCCCGAAGTTGCGGAAGTCGATCGTCACCCGAGCCGCATCCGCATCGATCGAGTCAAAAGTCGTTCGCTGGACGCCAATATATGGACGTTCTGCAATCGAAAACAGAAGATTGGTGACCTGGGCGGTGCGCCACGTTGCGAACGCGCTGAAGGCGGTCGCGGCGACCATCAGGAGCGCCATAAAATCCGCGAACCGCAGAGCTTCGGAAAAGCGTCTTATGAGCGACCGTTCGCCGCGGGTTAGACCGCCGGACTCAACACCTTCTTCTCCCGCGACGCGGTCGTTGCAGGCGAGCTTTTCCTCGACGCAATCCTCGCGTTCCCCCGAACCCTCATCCTCGGCCATCGGCCCCACCCCCCGGCGCCACATTACGCGGCTACGCGCTGCTCGCAACTTGTTGCGCGTTGTGCGCGGCTACACCGCGTCGCGGCTCATTAAAGGTATGGGCGATCCATTCGCAGGTAAAGTGGGCCCGTGGAAGGTAGCGGGTCTTAGCCTTGAACGAAACTAAAAAGTGATGAAGGTGTCGTTGCGAGGCGGGAGTTGCATCGTTGGCTGCACCCTCACCCGCGCGTCACGGCGGTTGCAAAAACACGGCAACCGCCGCGCCGCTTGCCCTCTCCCGTAACTAAACTAAACGGGCGAGGGATCTTCAGAGAGCTCTCGCAAAAAAAAAACGGGACGTCCCTATATCTTCGGGCGAGGGATCTTCACACAGGCCTTAGGCAGGGACAGCCATTGCCCTCTCCCGCAACCCTTCGGGCCAAAGGCCCTCAAGGGCAGGCTCCGCGGGCGAGGGATCTTCGGAGATCCGTCAAACAGGGACGCCGCTATATGTTGGGCGAGGGATGTCCAGAAAGGCGTCGAGCAGGGGCAGCCGCTATCTTTTCGGTTCGGGGTTAGCCGTCAGGAATGCCGAACCACAGGACGGCGAGAGGCGGCAGGGTAAGCGAGAGCGACCATTCGAAGCCGTGACGGGGCGATGGCTCCGCGGCGACCGCGCCCGCATTACCGAGGTTGCCGCCGCCGAAGAACTCCGAGTCGGTATTGAGGATCTCTTTGTAGATTCCGCCCGCCGGTACGCCGACGCGGTATCCCTTGCGCACCACCGGCGAGAAATTGCACACGCATAAGACCTTGCGGCCGCTGAGTGGCGCGATACGCAGGAACGCGATCACATTGTCGTCGGCGTTGTCCGCGTCAACGAAGCGGAAGCCCGCAGAGTCGGCGTCAGATTCCCACAAGGCTGGTTCGGCGCGGTAAATGCGGTTCAGTTCGCGCACGAGCGCCTGCAACTTGCGATGGTCCTCGTGTTCGAGCAGATGCCAGTCCAGACTCTCGTTGTAGTACCATTCGTTCCATTGGCCGAATTCGCCACCCATGAACAGCATCTTCTTGCCCGGCCGCGCCCACATGTAGCCGTAAAGCGCGCGCAGGTTCGCGAATTGCTGCCAGCGATCACCCGGCATCTTCGCGAGCAGCGACCGCTTGCCGTAAACGACTTCATCATGGGACAGCGGCAGGATGAAGTTCTCACTCCACGCGTAGAGAAAACCGAAGGTGACGTCGCGGTGATGGTAGCGGCGGTGGATCGGGTCCTTGGTAAAGTAGTCGAGCGTGTCGTGCATCCAGCCCATGTCCCACTTGAAGCCGAAGCCGAGGCCGCCGACATAGGTCGGGCGGCTAACGCCCGCCCAGTCGGTCGACTCCTCCGCGATCATCATGATGCCCGGGTTGTGCCCATATACCGTTACGTTCAGCGCCTTCAAAAAGTCGGCCGCTTCGAGGTTCTCGCGCCCGCCGTATGCGTTGGGAATCCACTCACCCTCCTTGCGCGCGTAGTCGAGGTACAGCATCGAGGCGACCGCGTCGACACGCAGACCGTCCGCATGGCATTCGGATAGCCAGTACATCGCGCTCGCGGTAAGGAAATTGCGCACCTCGTTACGCCCGTAATTAAAGATGTACGTGTCCCACTCGGGATGGTGCCCCTTGCGCGGATCGAGATGTTCGTAGAGAGCAGTACCGTCGAAGCGGCCGAAGTTCCACGCGTCGGTCGGGAAGTGCGCCGGCACGAAATCGAGAATGACGCCGATGCCGCTTCGGTGCAGATAGTCGACCATGAAACGAAAATCATCGGGGCTCCCGTATCGCGCGGTCGGTGCGAAGTAACCGCTTACCTGGTAGCCCCACGAGGGGGTGAATGGATGCTCCATCACCGGCATCAACTCGACGTGAGTAAAGCCCATGTCGTTCAGATAGTCGGCGAGCAGCGGCGCGATTTCCCGATACGTCAGCACGCGGTTGTGCTCCTCGGGGACGCGCCGCCATGAGCCGAGATGCATCTCGTAGATCGACATCGGCGAACGCAGTGCGTCGCGTTGCGCGCGCGTATCCATCCAAGGCGCGTCGCCAAACTCGTGCCCCTGGCGATAGATAATCGACGCATTTGCCGGCGGTTGCTCGGTCGCGAATGCGAACGGGTCGGCCTTGAGCAGCAGGTTGCCGTCCCCGGTGCGAATTTCGAATTTGTAACAGACGCCCGGCGCGAGCCCCGGAACAAAAAGCTCCCAGATCCCCGAGCTACCAAGCACGCGCATCATGTGCGGCCGTCCGTCCCAATCGTTGAAATCGCCGACGACGCTCACGCCGCGCGCGTTGGGCGCCCACACTGCGAATGCGGTCCCGCTGATACTGTTCACTACGTGCGGATGAGCGCCGAGCTTTTCGTACGCCCGTTCGTGCTTACCCTCGTTCCAGAGATATTGGTCCAACGGGCCGAGGGTAGGCAGAAAACTGTACGGGTCGGGCGTAGTGACGACCGTGCCGTCTCCGTACTGGATGCGTATTTCGTAGGGAAATACTGCGTGGCGATCCCTGATGGTAACCTCGAAGAGGCCGTGGGCGTGGATTTGCGCCATGCGCCACGGACGCGTTCCGTCGCCCGCGATAACCGAGATGTCGCGGGCGCCGGGCCTGAACGCTCGCACCGTAACGCCATCGGGCCCAGGATGAGCGCCGAGAATCGAATGGGGATCCGAATGTTGAAGGGCGACAAGACGGTCAATGTCCGCCGCCGGAATTCCATCCCACCTCGATTCGACCACGTTCTCGGAAGATCTCTGCATAAATTCCTCGATATTTTTCACCTTTCCGCGCGGCTCCGTTGTCGCCGCGCCAAATGGGGATAAGAACTTTTTACGCAGACCATGACCATCGTTTTCCCTGCGACGCTCGAAGTCGCCGCAATCGAGATTGGCGCGCCACTCCCACCCCCGCTTTTTATTCTTCAGACACCGGCGCCATCGCCCAAAATTTGCTCGATCCCATGCATCGGTATCCTGATCCAGTCGGGCCGATTATTCAGCTCGTACCCGAGTTCATAGACCGCCTTCTCGAGCATGAAGGCGTCGAGCAGAACCTTCAGCTCGTCACGATCGGTGGGAATGAACGAGGCGCCTTGTGTCGCATCAAGGTATCCCTTGAGGAACGCCCACGAACTCCATACCTGCCAAAGCCGCGCCCACGGCTCCATCGAGGCGAAGTCGCGCTTGCCCAGGGCTCCGCTGCTAGTGTCCTCCAGCAAGGTGCCGAAGGCGGCATAATGAAACGAGCGCAGCATCCCGGAAACGTCGCGAATGGCAGTGCGCTTGCGCCGGCGGTCGCTCAACGGCCGCGCGGGCTCGCCTTCAAAATCGATAATCACGAAGTCCTTGCCGGTATAGAGCACCTGCCCGAGGTGCAGATCCCCATGCGCGCGAATGCGCATGGCGGTCATCTTGCACTTAAGAAAATTGTCGAAGCGCGAGGCGATACGCTCCGGATGAGCCAGCAAGCGATCGAGCGCCTTGCGGCTATCCTCCGGAACAAAGGCCTGCCGGTTGCGCAGAAGCCGGAAGGTCTGCTCCGTCAGATTGCGCATCGATTGAAACGTCGCGCGCTGATAGAAGGGCGTGAACGGCTCCGGCGCGAAATTCGGATCCTCGCGGTCCGAGGCCAACGCGAGATGCAACTCGGCGGTGCGCTGTCCGAGCATCCGCGCGATTTCGATATACACGCCGATCATATCGATCGCTGCCGGATCGGGCTGTTGCTCTTCCAGCAATTCGGTTAACGGACGCGGCGGGCACTCGACGATACTGCTGCGCGTGGCAGCCCGCTCGAAGTAGCGGTTCAGTTCGCGCTTGGTGTACTCCCAGGCGTCGCCCTGGTTCGGCACGAAGCCGTTGAGCACCGCCATCGTG
>WNFT01004821.1_pt1 | contig 15054 bp, 20 predicted proteins | sample 5400191 | NCBI WGS metagenome assembly WNFT01 (sample SAMN13153359, study PRJNA577476) | soil metagenome | isolation source: 80 cm saprolite under Madrone tree | place: USA:California | collected 2016-06-14 | reverse complement strand
AACGAATGCGTAACGAATATTGGACTTGTTAAATTCGGCGCTAAAACACAGTCTGGGCTGGAACATTGAGGATGTGAAAGCCGCCGTCGCTCACGCTGCACAAGGCAAACGCAGCGGCAAAATCATTTTCGAATTCGGCGAGTGAATTGCAGAATTACGATGGGTTTCATGCCGCCGTTCGCCTTCATTGCTCTAGTTCTGATTCTAGCGCGGGCTATCACTGAACTGTGGCTGAGCCGGCTGAACCAGCATCACGTGCGCGCACACGTGAATGAAGTGCCGCCTGCATTTCGCGGAATCATTGACGAGGCCATATATCGCCGTTCGGTTGAATACACGCTGGCCAAGAGCCGTTTTGGAGATATCGCCGACGTGTTCGATGTCGTGGTGCTCATCGCAGTGCTTTTCAGCGGCGTGTTACCATGGGCGTTTGGAAGATTCAGCGCGAGCTTCGGCAGTTCGATCTTGGCGATGGCTGGTTTTTTCTTCGTTATAGGCATCGCGTTGAGCATCCCAGGATTGCCCTTCGCCTGGTACGCGCAATTCAAACTCGAAGAGCGATTCGGGTTCAACACGACAAGCATCAAGACGTGGATCCTCGATCGTGTGAAAGGATTTCTGCTCGCGGTGCTGCTCGGATATCCGCTGCTTGCGTTGGTGTTGAAACTGATCGAGTGGACGGGCGCAAACTGGTGGCTTTGGGCGGCGGCGGTTGTCATCGCATTTCAATTGCTAGTGCTGCTCATCGCGCCGGCTATCATCATGCCACTTTTCAACAAGTTCACACCGCTGCCGGAAGGAACGCTGCGCGAGCGCCTCTTTGCACTAGCGCAGCGTACCGATTTTCCCACGCGCAACATCGAGGTGATGGATGGCAGCAAACGCTCGCGCCACTCCAACGCCTTCTTCACCGGGTTCGGACATTTCCGAAAAATTGTCCTGTTCGACACACTCGTCGCGCAGCTTAGCGAACCGGAACTGGAATCGGTGCTCGCGCATGAAATTGGCCATTACAAAAAGCGCCACGTATTGAAGTTGCTCGGCGTTTCCATCGCCGGCGTGTTTGTGGCGTTTGCTGTCATCGCGTGGCTGGCGCGTCAGGAATGGCTTTATCGCGCGTTTGGTTTCGAGTATCGCGGAGGCTTTGCCGCCACCAATGTGGTCCCTGCGATGCTGCTGTTTGCGCTGTTGGCGGGGACGATAAGTTTCTGGGTTTCGCCATTCGTTCACATCTGGTTGCGCCATTTCGAATACGAGGCAGATGGATTCGCGCGCGCGACAATGAAAGAGGCGCAGTTACTCATTCAAGCGCTGCGCAAATTGAGCGAAAAAAACCTGAGCAATCTCACTCCGCACCCGCTTTATAGCGCCTTTTATTACTCGCATCCGACCCTTCTAGAACGGGAAGGCGCGCTGCAAGTAGGGGCTTACCGAAAGCTCGCAAGTCCACGGCGTGATTCAAGAAGTTGCTGAGTGCGCCGCCATCCGCTGATTCGCAGGATCTCGCGACGCTTTCCACGCGCGCGCGAGGACCGAGTGAACGCGACCGTTGACGCGGTATTGAAGTTATGAGCGTCGGAAATAGCTGATTTGTGTCGCTGATGTTCGCACATGCAACGAGAGGCAAGAACTCGTTAGGCGTGTTACAACGAGCTTCTCATCGATAGGAAATCCGTTAAGCTGTCCAATACCGACGTGCTTGGCTATTGCGGCCAGTATTTCGAATGATGCATCATTGTGGGCTTTCTGGAAGAAATTGTTTAGCTGTTCCCAGACAAACCTCTCGTCAGCTTTACCGGGTTGCATTTTCATCGGTTGAATCCGGCAAACCTTCTGCCGCGCGCTGGCGTTCGATGCCACTTCAGCGGTTTGCTCTGAGACATGTGCACCCTAACTAGATATAGACGACAATTTGTCATCTATTTCTTGCTCCGTAGAGGGAAGACCGGCTAAAAAGGCGGCGAGTTGGTTGGCCCCATTCCGCCCGACTCCAAGCCGCCCAAACTGATCGATCGGGTCCGGTCGACGATCCGAACAAACCGGTTATGATTTTTTCCTCTTTTCAGAACACTCCCCCGATGTTACGAAGTTTCAATCTTGCGCCGCACACCTAAGCAACAGCATCATCAGTATATGAACGAACAACAACTGATCAAAGCAGCTTACGAGGACGGCATTAAGGAGCTTTACACAAATTACGAGGACCTCTGGACTCAATCAACAAAGGCCAACGACGTCGCTGGCGTTCAAAAAGCGGAGCAGATCTTCTCCGCCGGTGTCCCGCTTCGTCAACAGGCCCGTGATCGCGCTCTGAAACTATTGCCACGCTAGCCCAGAAGCCCCTTTGCTAATTATTTTTTGAAGATGAGGAACAGGCTAGTTATGAAGCGTAAAACTTTGATTTTAGTCACACTCTTCACTGCTGTCGTTATGGCATCAGTCCATGCGGACGATTTTCCGCTGGCTAAACTGCCCAGCTTCGCACACAACTTTGACCTGCCGAAGGCTTCGGACTCAGGGAAGAATACATTTTATAAATTCATTCACGAAACCCTCGCCCCGGAGATGGAGTCTCTTGCTCCTAGCGCCGGAAAAGTGCCAAACCAACAGGCCCTTGAACAAGGATTGGGAGTGGCCGTCAGGCTCGATGATAACAATTACAACGTTCACGAAAATTTTCCGAAAAGCGCTCAGGGCGGCCGAAGCTACGGTTGGACAAGTGGACAAGTCGGAGACTGGACAGACAAGATGTATCTGGACAATCTGGCCCTCGTTATCGTTGAGAAGGATAAAAATGATTTGAAAAACTTCTACCAGACGATCATTCAACTCTTGGGCTCCTGTGACGCTCATGGGCTTGCGACTCTGACAAATAACTATGACCCCGCGACTAAGACCGGCGTCCCTACTCAGCGCGTTGCTACAAACTTCCTCGCCATCTACACGGCCGAAGAGTACCGGGCCATTCAGGGTACGAAGAACTGGGATGATGCCATTCTCGAAGTGACTCTGCTTGGCGCATTCCATGGTGGACAAACGACGTTCACCAAGTTTTATCAAGGCAAGTTCACGACGCGATCGAACGTACAAGAGACTGGTAATTACTATGGTCTGCCCTCGAAGGATAAAAATGGGAATGTCGTACCTACAATAGCCAAAGATGCGACCATGGATGATTACTGGCAGATCAGTAAGACATCGACACGCAGTGGAATCCATTTGACCGCTGAAGACTATGGGAAGATGGGTACGGCGATCACAAAGTACGAAAGCGCCAAGGCACAAAATAAGATCTTGGGCTCGATTCAATCCATCGTGGGAAGCGGACCAAACGTAATCCAAAGTATTTCAACATACTTTACGGAGGGGAAAGCGGATCCAAGCAAGACAAACACCCTTGCTGCTGACGTAGCCCAATTCCTGGATCAAGTGAATGCCGACGCCAATGCGATCACCGCGTGGGAGACAGCTAGCGAAAAGTAAGACTCGTCGGGAATCGTTATCCTCTGATGAGACGACATTTTCGGGCGTAAAACGCTGACGGACCGCGCCCGTCGCCCCGAACAGCGCCGCGTTGAGGATCGCACGAAGATGTAGAAGGAGCAGCGAACCCCAAGAGCAATGCCTTCCCGCCGACCAGGCCTCACAGCGGTCGGATTTAGCGGACTATCGTGGGTATGTCTTTTTCGTAACTATTGGCTTGCGGATTTTTCAGAATTCCTTTGCAATAACGATATGAAATTCGAAGCCGCATTCGACCAGGGCCAGTTCCCGACAATCGCAGTTATCAATAAAGCGACAGTTCCGCTCGGAGTTGATTTCGATAAACTGGTGTCTGTGCTACAAAAGTTTTTAGACGGTTATTTCGTTCCGGTATGGGGTTATCCGGCAAAGCTGCAAATCGTTACTGGCGATCCGCAACCTGATCAGTGGATATTTTTGTTTGTCGATAACGCTGATGTTGCTGGCGCTCTGGGATATCACGATCTTACAAAGAACGGTCAGCCAGTTTCGTACGTTTTTGTCAAGACGACTCTGGCTGATAAGCAACTTGTCAGTGTCACGGCTTCGCATGAATTGGCCGAAATGATGATTGATCCCGGTGCGCAGATTTGGGCGCAGAAAGATACCAAAACCCTAGTCGCATATGAAATGAGCGACCCTGTGGAGGAACAGACCTTCGAGATTGATGGGATAGCGATGAGCAATTTTGTGTTCCCATCATACTTCGAGCCTTGGCATAAACCTAAGTCTCGAAAATTTGATTATCTCGGACAGTTGACGAAGCCTTTTCAAATTGCCAAAGGCGGTTACTTGATCGTTCAAGAGGCTGGGAAAGTTTCGCAGGTTTTTGGATCTGCGGCCAAAGCAAAACGGTTTGCACGCGAAGATCGACGCGGACATCGCAGTGAATACCGCAAGCCAAACGGACAGGTTTTGTCGCGCTCAAAGGGCAAAATCCGCTTTGGCAGGGGGACCGGCGGGCCTCCGAACATTCCGACCTGACCGAAACCACGCCATCGGCACAGGGGCGAAGTTTGGAGGGGCTCGCTGCCGTTGGGTCGGAACTTTACCTTAAGAACACGCTCGGCATCGCTAGGTAGCAGAATGCCGCTACGACGATGGCCCCTCTTCGGTCTAGTGAATCGACGTCGGATAGAGCGGCGAAGAACAAAACTAGTTGAGCAGGCAGCGACGTTGAAGAGGGCGCTCTTGACGTTGCTTATCCACTATGCTCGCATTCAACTGCTCCGCCGGAGACATTTTTCCTAGCAGCTCTTTTTTGCGAGCGTCCGCTGTCGTATATAATGGTGAGGGCGCGAGGGCTGCGTATTATAGATAGTCTGCAACTGCCATGAAAATTCTGCCTTTTCTCCTTAGCGGGCTGCTTCTCTACGGTAATGCTGCCGCTGCAACGAAAAAACCCCCGTGCGATCCGCTAACCGGGGATGCCGTAACCCAACAAGCAAAAGCATTAAACAAACTGAAAAATCGTTCGCAAGCTCCCAGCCTCTTCGCCAACGATCCAACGATTACGATCGAAAAGATCCTCGCTCCCGGGAATGACGCCAACAGGTTTTCCCCCACAAAAGCGGCGGCGATTACCGGTTACGTTGCGAGCGTGAAACCTGGGGGAATTGAGTCATGCAACTGCCATGCGAAGGATCCGGCAAAGAAAGATACGCACATCGAGATTGTGGCGGACCCTAAATACGCGGTTAAGAAACTAATCAATGTAACTACAATCAAGAACGGCAAGCGCAGAACCATCAGAAAAGACGCGAACGAAACATATCACCTCATCGTCGAGGTGACGCCGCGCGTCCGCGACCAACAAAGAGCCCGCGGCGTCGATTGGAGCACCGCCGCTCTAAGAACTCAATTGACCCACCACTGGGTTCGTTTTATCGGTTGGATGCTATTTGACACTGAACATATCCTCCAAGCCGAGAACACACGCCCGGGCAACAAACTTAATTGGCGTGCGACATGCACGGAGATCCACCCGGTCTTCGGCATTAAAGTCATAAAATAACCGCTTCCCGAATTGCAGAGCACTAACCCGATGAGATTGTCCCGAGTGGTCTAACGAACGAATAGTGACAACCGGATTATGGCGAAGAATCTCGTTCTATGCTGCGATGGAACAAACAATCAGTTTGACGGCTATCACACCAACGTGGTCCGGACATACAAGGTGTGCCGGCATCATTCGGGCCAGGTGACTTATTATGATCCCGGGGTCGGCACTTTGCCGGAGCCGTGGAGTAGAACAAAATTTGATAAACGAATGGACATGCTCAGGGGACTCGCTTATGGCGACGGTTTCCTCGACAACATCTCTGACGCCTACCGGTTTCTCATGCTCAACTACAAGCCAGGCGATCAGGTTTTTCTCTTTGGGTTCAGTCGAGGCGCCTTTACCGCGCGAGCTGTTGCCGCGGTCTTGCACTCAGTCGGCCTGTTGCCGCAGGGCCCTGGTAATCTGTTACCTTACGCATTAGCCTATTGGCGGCGCGATCTAGGACCGCAAAGTCCTGGATCAGCAGTCTGTGCAGAGTTCAAAACGACGATCGGGCGTCCTTGTCCCGTTCATTTCATTGGAGTTTGGGATACGGTGAGTTCGGTAGGTTATATAAATAATTTTCGGACCTTCCCGCATACTGCACATAATCCTGAAGTGAGCTACGTGCGCCACGCGGTATCGATCGACGAAAGGCGCTCGACATTCCGCCAGAATTTGATGTCTCCGGTCTCGCAGCAACAGGATATAAAGAATGTTTACTTCGCAGGCGTGCATTCCGATGTAGGAGGAGGCTACGATCCGGCAGAATCAGGATTAACGAAACTCGCGTTCCAATGGATGATGCGAGAAGCAATTCAGTGCGGCTTAGATGTCGATCAGGCAGCACTCAGTCAACAGATTTACAATGTAGGCGCTCCGCCAGACCCAACCGCGGCGCTTCATAAATCTTTGAAAAGACTTTGGTGGACCGGAGAAGTGCTTCCAATGAGGCGTTATTCTTTCGAGGATAAGAAATGGCATTGGCATTGGTTAAAGGCAGCATTCAATCAACCCCGCAATGTGGAAAGGAGCGCGAAAGAGCGTTTTGTTTTTTTGCATCAATCCGTCATCGAGCGCGTGAAGAAATGTCCGGGTTACCGGCCGGAGAACATCCCGGGGGACGAGGCAAGTCTGCGTGCCATGTTCCAGATTGAGAACTGAAACGTCGATTTGGACAAGATCGACCCGGCCTGTCTTGCCGCGCCGGAGGTCCTTGCGGTTTGGTGCCTTTCTTGATTAATACGCGTATGCGCGTGCGAACTCCTGCCGGGAGCTGGTGGCGCAGAAAGCAGTGACGCAAGACGATTGAAATTGAAGGAAAACAAAGGTATTTCTTGACTAATACGGCAAAGGATTACTAGGCCCCGGCGAGAGTGGGTAGCTACGATTGATTACTTCCAGCGCCGATATTGCGGTTGTAAAGAATGCTTTAGAGGCTGCGATGTGAGAACTGCTTCTTAAAAAGAGACCTTAATTCAAATTGTGAAGGGTTAAGAATGCTTAATACGCCTCATTAAGATATCTCAATAACCTGTAAAGATTTCTTAACGCCCCTTCTCAAAAGTGTAGTTGTCCCCAGCGTCAACGAATTGTCCGATAGGACGTTTACGTTTCCTTTCTCTTCTGTTGCTGCTTTAGGATTTGCAACAGCCTCTGCACTTTGGGAGCGAGTTGTTCCCGTTGTTTGTCGTTTCGCTTCATAATTGTCTCCAGAGCGCTTCGAATGGCGTCAGATTCGATCAGTTTTGGATTATCTGGTTTCTTGTTTTCCATGGCGAGTGGCTCGGCAATCCAGCAAGGAGATAATTCCGCTCGCTTGGTGTCAGGTTTACGAGCTGAGCGAGCGTCAGCACAGCCCGAACAAGCTCGTCTCGGCTGCAAAGCAATCGCAGGTAAGCGTTAGAGTCGGACTCGTAAGCCATCAGCATACCATCCTCGGCGCAGCGCAGATCGATAATATAGGGTTCCGTCCAACGCTCATTAACCAAATATGCGAGCAATGATCGCACGACGGTGCTCGTTCTGATTGTGTTCGGGGCGAGCTTTTGCGCCGCGCTGCGGCGTGTTTTATCAATGTTTTGGTTTATCATTTTGGCTCCTGAATGTGCTGATTGCATCAGAAGTTCGGGCAATGAAAAAACCGCCAGTCCCATCAGGACGGCGGCTTTAATGCCCACTGGAGATTCTGTTGAGCGAGAGTCAGGCCTTGGTGCCCAAGATCTCGAACACGGTAAAGCCATGTTGATTCCTCCTTTTTGCGATCTGCCATGACAAGATAGTCGGATATCTATCATCACAGCGAGTCTGCGACCTTTCTTCACGCTGAGAACAGGTCCGGCTATTCTTGCCGTGCAGGCTGGTTGCGAGCTTCTTCGATTGCCTTGACCAGCATATCGCGGACCTTCTGACTCTCTGCTAGATTGATCTTAAAGGCCACGAGCAAATTGGCGTCATCAAGCGCGGCGTCCATCATGCCGATCGGCGGATGTTCTCTTATGATAGAGTTCATCTCGTCGACTCTGCCCGGAACGCCTAGTGCGACTTTGTAGATGACACGCTCCATTCGCTCCAAGGGACTGGTCCCATTGCACAGTTTCAACGCTTTGTTGCAGTCCGCCTCCGCCTTCTCGGGTTCTTTGAGGGTAAATAGGAGGCCTCTACCGAAGTGCGTGTAGTGGCTCTTAGGATCCCGATGCAGCGCGTCGTTAAAGTGGCCGTTAGCCACGTCCCATTTATGCTGCTTTAAAGTAATGTATCCTAGGCTGGTAGAAGCCTCAGCCATCCAAATACTATTGTTCCCCGAGTCGGCTAGCTTAAGAGCCTGCTCATACTCAATTTTAGCAAGCTCGTAGTTCCCTTTCATGTAATAGACGTCGCCAAGATAGCTGTGGGATACGTAATCGTGCGAGTTCAAACCAATCGCACGACCAAGCTCAGCAGCTGCCTCATAGTAGTTTTCCATCATGGCGCATAAATGCACATCGCCGGGGTGCGCGTTTTACCTTCCCGACAAGTACCCAAGCATAGAATTCTTCGCTCTATGGTGCGCGAGAATGCGCACGATGTCTTCAATCCAAGGCAGCCGCAGTTTGACCACCTCTTGATATAAGAACAAGAGTGCTGAAAAAGCTTGGTTCTGCGTAGAGGCCGCGACGTTCATTTCTGTTGCTAAATGGCCCAGAAAAGCCTTCACTTCATCTGCCCCCATTTCCTGCGGATGCCGGACCCCGTGAAAACTGATGAAGCGCTTAATCCAGTCGATGTAGGCCGCTTCGGTTCGGGGACTGTAGCGGTTGAGGCGCATTGTTGACCGGACCCGATCGGTGCAGCCGGGAAAACTCAATACGTCGAGGTAACGAGCTTCTATGAAAAAGAAATCCTCCACTCGCTCCGCATTCTTTAATCTCCGGGTATTGCTGGGGTTCACTCTTAGTAGCGATACACGCCCAATGATGCAGCCTCAAAAAAACGAATGGAAGCCGAATCCTAGTTGGCCATCGAAGGTGACAAATCCATGAATCGTTGCCTCGCGGGATTTTTGATTTGTTCAATGTTAGTGGTAAGCGGCGTCAGAGCATCCGATAATTGGGTGCAGATCACCAACACGCATGGATGGAGTCTCAGTTATCCGGCGTCTTGGGAAGCCTATGTCATGCAAGGCCCCGATTCTGGGCCAGAATTATCTATTCAAAACAGCGACAACGTGAATTTCGACGGTCCTAAAGACTGTTACCAAAGGAAGGAGCGCTGCGGTCTTTTCCAAATCTCTTTGGATTCTGTTAAGGCAAATCGGCACTTTGATTTCGAGAAATACGTCGATGGTGAGACGCAGAATTCGAGCGCGATCTCAAAAGAAGCCGGTCAACTCGATGGAATGCCGGCGTACTTCATTAAACTGCCCGAAGATCAGCGTCTAGTTATCGTGAAATTTAACAGCTCGATATTTCGCATATCGTACGCTCCCAATGACCACAAGCCGACGGATAAAACGCTAGAGGAAATTTTTAATAGAATGTTATCGTCCGTGAAATTTAAAAAGTGAACGATCGTCGGATCAGGAGCTTGGTATGAGAAAAAGATTTGTTCGTTTAACAATGTTTATCTGTTTAGGAAGTGGAGTCACGAGTCTGTATGCAATTCCCTCGGAGAAACAATTCGACGGCGAATGGGGCTCGCACAAGGGTTTGGATTTTGGAATTCACTTGCATCAAAATGGCAACCGTTTGACCGGCTACCATTCAGCCGTAACGAAGGATGCAAAGCAAACAGACGGACCGGTCGAAGGCGAGGACCCACCTTCAATTACAGGCGCAATTAAAGGCGACACCGCGATCGTTGAAGTTCACAGCACTTATTCGGGTGCAGTGTTAAAGGTGCGTTTGACGCTTCACGATCGCAGTTTGGATTGGAAGGTTCTGGAAAGAAAAAAGAGCGGGGATTCGATCTGGCCGGACCCAATTCCCGACAAGGCAACCCTACACCGGGAACATTGGGACCCCAAAAAAGGATGGGTTCGAGACCCGTAACTCCGAGCATTGACTGCCTCGCCTGGATCCTAAGAAAGACTAATATGAAAACCACAATCGCCTTTTCACTGGCCGCGACGTGTTTGGTCGGGATGTCATCCGTGCATTCCGCAAGTTTCGATTGCGCAAAAGCTAAAACGAAGATCGACAAACTCATTTGTAGTGACGCCAGGCTGTCCGAGGCCGATGAAAAATTGACCGCTCTTTACAACGAAGTCTTGGCAAAAAGTCCAGTTTCTGAAGACACCAAGCAGCAGCAGCTCGAGTGGGTTAAACAATCGAGAAACACGTGTAAAGATGCCGACTGTTTAGAGCAGGCTTATACGAGTCGAATTTCTGATCTGCAAACGCAGCTTGAGAAGCTGCCGTTTAAGCCAGTGTTAGACAAGCCACTGATTGTGTTGCCATCCAGCCCAGCCGAAGACCGGGATGCTGCTGGTAAGATTGGACCTGCGATTGTAAAAAAAGAACCGCTCGAATTAATCGGGCGTGTCAGCGAAGGCCACGATGTCGCGGGAGCTAACTTCGCCATTAATTCAGGTAAAAAATACTACGTAATTCGCTATGGATGGGATCTAACGGACGAACAAAAGGACGTGCTGACCAAGATCGAAGACGAATATGTTCTCTTGAAGGCGCAATTGGTGACGTATAAAGATCGATCTAAAGGGATCGATCCCGGCTCGGAGGTGCAAATCTTTGCGCAGCTCCCATGACTTTCGTAACACAGCGCCGCTTGCAGCTAATCAGCCATCAGGTGCCATAATGAAAACTGTGACGGTTGTTTTAATGTTATTGTTTGCTCTGGGCCATTACTCTAACCTAGGGCTTCCTGGCGTCGAACAGGAAGTGATCACTGGTCTCGTGTTCGGGACGATCTTCGCAATCACGTGTCGGATCTGGATGGTGATGTGCGCGCATGCTGCGTTCGATCTTGCGGCGGTCGCGATAATTTATTGGAACTTAGAAGCCACTGTCGCTCACCTCGTGTTCAAATAGCCGCTGTGACACCAAAGAGGTCTAACCAATCGATGAAGCCAACGGCCCCTTCGCGAGATAACTTCAGCGTGATTGCCACCGACCCCGCCCGTAGCTTATCTCTCTCTCGTTAGGCCCCGAAAAGATCTCCAAATGCACCGAAATCCGTATTTTATTCAGCGCGACATAAAGCGTGCCTGGGTCGCAGCACTGATATCGGCTACTGTCACTCTTGCCATTTCCCTTTTTGTGATCCTAGCGCATCGTACATTTTATGGAGTCAGCGCATGGACTCTTTTCGACGCAGCGCTTGTGTATGGCTTAGCCATCGGTGTTTATCGATGTAGCCGAATCGCGATTGTCCTGCTGATATGCTACTTGGCGTGGAGCAAACTTCACCAATATTGGGTTACCGGTAAGACTGGGGCGTTAGTCGGGCTAGCTATTTTTTGGTATTTCTTTGTGGCTGGCGCATTAGCAATATTTCAGTATCACCGTGAAAGACGCGACGCCTAACCAAGCGATGCAGCCAACCGCTGGCTGCTCCCATGCTTTGTGAAAACACGTCCATTGCAATCCAGCTCGCTCCCGCCAGCGGTAGCTGAGCTTATTCTCGTTAGGCGTATTGCCAGCCGCACTGCATGAACAAATCACTTCTAACTACCCGCAATAGCAGCCACGCACACGTAAGCACATTGCGGCGATGCGTCATTGCGTTATCCGCAGCGCTTGTGTTTTTGGCCTGTTTTGCCGCCGGCTTGTTTATCATCGGCCCCCATCTCTGCTACAAACGATTTTGTTTTCGTAAGCCATGCAATTTCAACCCCGACGCCTAACCATTCGCTGCAGCTAACCGCTGGCCGTTTTGAAAATTAGCGTTATGAAATTAGAAAGTAGAAATTCGAAGCGAAAGCTCGCCGTCGCCAGCGGTGGCTGAGCTTGTTCTCGTTAGACGACTACGCCTGTCCCATGAAATTCCGGACTGCCCTCTTTTGCCTTGCAGCCTTTTCCATAGTTGTCTGTGCGGCGCAGAGCGTCGAACATCTCATGCAAGCGCGGGGAACCAAAGCAATCTTGTCCATCATGCGACCGAGCGACCAAGGGATTGAACGTGTCCAGGCCACTCTGAGTGCACATTATCGCGCTATTGAAGGCTCCATCGCCGTGATTGCCGCGCAAGGCATTCTTATTTTTTTGCTCATACGCCGAGGCAATAGACGCCCCGTCGCCTAACCAGCCGATGAAGCCAACGGCCCCATTGCGAGATAACAGGCGGTGCAGCGAACCGGTGGCCTGCCTTGACTACGTTTACTTCTTCTGCGCTCTCCTTCTCGCCGCCCATCGCGCCTTCATCAGTTGAGACAATCTCCTGCGTCCAGCCGCAGTAATACCCCCACGCCGCCGCCCACCTTTCTTTGCGGTTTTGCCTTTCCCAGCTCTGAACCGTGCCCAACGAGCACGTGCCGCCGCAGCAATCTTAGCCCGACTTGAGGCTGACATATGCCGACCACGACTCTTACTAGTGGTTATATGTGACGAAGTGGTTCGGCCAAGCAGTGCGTCGAGTCGGTTTTCCAGAGTGTCGATTTGGCGGCGAATCGAGAGTGCTCGCTCCAATGCGTTAATAGATGTATCCATAATCGTCCTGATAACCGAATTGTGCTGCGTCAGCAACTAGGCCTTTCGGCCTATCCTTTCACCTTGCGCCTGCCGGAGCCGTGGCCGAGCTTGTTCTCGTTAGGTGATTCTTTTTATGAGTCGGTATCAGTTCTTTCAGCACGTAAGCGTGATTGGTTGGCTCGCCAGTGGTACCGTTGGGACTATCGCCTTCGTCCTCCGCAGTCGAGTCGGCGCGTGGTACTCTCCTTTTGTCCGTATTTTCACCGTTTCGTTTTTCTTTTTACTACCAGTAGCCATGTTTTCGGAACTTCTTTCAGAGCCACTGAACGAGCAGGGCCTCTACCGCCTGTGCCTCTGGTTTAGTTTGATCTGCCTTTATCTATTTCTGGCTGCTGTCGCTATTGGACGCAGTTCGTGGCGGCGGTCGCCCATTCAAACGCGGCGATCTATCTCGCAAGGTCGCTGAACAAGCCCAGCGAACCGCTGACCGCCGTTCGTTGTCACATCGCGGCAACCCACCGATATTCAGCTATGCCTAAACAACCACGCAAACCGGCGCCGATGTCATGAAACGCATCGCGACGCCGATGGTTGGCGGCGTTGTCACTAGCACGCTTCTCGAATTACTAGTCTATCCGGTGATCTCCTTGATGTGGCGCCAACGCTCAATAGAAAATCATGGACGCGCAGGAACCTGAATCGAACAACAGCAGCCGTCCTGAATTTTGGGATGTGCGTTACGCCGCGGGACAGACGCCGTGGGACTTTCACGGCGTGCCTGCGGCGTTGAGAGAATTCCTCGAGACTTCGCAACCGGGGAGTGTGCTGATTCCAGGATGCGGCGCGGGTTACGAGGTTCGAGCGTTTGACGAGACCGGCTGGAAGGTAACCGCAATTGATTTCTCGCCGGTCGCCGTGGAACGGGCGCGATCTGAGCTGGGAGCGCTGGCGAGCAGCCTCGTGCAGGGCGATTTTTTCACGCACGATTTTGGAACTCAACGGTTCGACGTGATCTATGAACGCACTTTTCTCTGTGCGCTGCCTCCAACTTTATGGCCGGCCTACGTCGAGCGCATGGCACAATTGCTTCGCCCAAACGGAAAGCTTATGGGCATTTTTCTATATGGCGGGGAAGAGGATCCGCCACCGTATCCCTTAAACAACGACAAGGCGCGCGAATTGTTCAAGGAAAAATTTTCACTGGTGAAGAGCGCGCCCGTTCCGGACTCACTTCCACTGTTCGCAGGCAATGAACGCTGGCAAGAATGGGCGCTAACCGGCGCGCAGGGATACAGTGTGCCAGTTACTTCTTCTTAGGCTTTAACGTCGGCTTCGGATCGTTGCTCGGCGTATCGCAGCAAGGCTTCTTCTCAATCTTACCGCTCGCCATGCATTTGTACGTGCCGTCTTTTTGTTTTATGCACATTGTGTCCTTTGGGCGTGCCACTAGGGCGGTTGTCGCCACGGGGCTTAAGAGCAGGCGACTGCAAAGCCGCATTTGGACTACACCATCTTGCCTGGCGTTATCAGTTCCGTCGTGAGACGAACAAGGATCTTGCGCACGCGAAGGCGCTTTTACTAGTACCTCTCTTTCCCGCCCCGACTCCTTCCACGCGCGCGCGAGGACTCGCGGGCTCAATCCCTGCGACGAGTGAATGCAACCGTTGACGTTATTTAGCGCGCACGCCGAGCGCCGATCGGCGCTCCAACTCTTAAACGGGTTTTCCAAGCTGCGAAACACATCGTCGCCGTCAAGTGCCGGCCAAACGAGGTCTGAGGTTTCCCGCAACGGCCTCGTCTTGGCGTCCAAAATGTATCTATTTAATTTTGTGGACGCACGGTCAGGCACTCAGCGGCGGGACACCGCGAAGATCGCAACACGAAGCCCGCGCGCCGTCAGCACCAAAATGCGCTAACGGGGCGAAGACCGGACGGCGCGGGGAGCGAGCGGCCAAACCGTCGGGGCCCACGGACCCGAAGCGAATGCGAGGAGCTTCTTTTGAAGCTCGGCGGGCTGGCCGTAGATCAGCTCTCGACGGCCTTCGTCGCCAGGAAATAAGGCGACTTGTAGTGCAGCCAGAGCGAGCGCATGAAGAGCTCCGGCTCGATCCGATGTTCGACCCGCTGCACAAGATTAGGGTCGACTCTGACAATAAACGGTGAGCGCGATGCACCAGGATGGCTTTAACTCACTCCAGAAAGGGAAAAGTGCATACATTAGGTCCGCGCATCGGAGGGCAGAGCCGCGATGGTATCTGGCTCCTCGACGATGATGTCTCGATGCTCAAGGCGCTTGGCCGTTTAATGAATTCGGCCGGTTTTATTGTGGAGAAGTTTAACGATCCAGCCACCTTTCTCGCCAAG